>WNGH01023724.1_pt1 | contig 10806 bp, 6 predicted proteins | sample 5400631 | NCBI WGS metagenome assembly WNGH01 (sample SAMN13153373, study PRJNA577476) | soil metagenome | isolation source: 115 cm soil or saprolite under Garry oak tree replicate 1 | place: USA:California | collected 2016-06-15 | reverse complement strand
GAGGGGCAGCACGGGAATCTTGGTGAGCGAGGGCGCTTCGGCGCGTGGCAGCCGCTTCGCATTTTTTACCGCGCCGATCCCGGGCGTCAAGGGATCACCCGCGTAAAGCGGCATGTCGGCCACCGAACCGCGCTGCGCCCCCTGGGCGTTGCGAAAGGCGCCTTGGGGATATTCGTCGCCTTGAAAATAGCCGTCCTCGTGCGGATCGGAGTAAATCAGGCAACCGATCGCGCCATGTTCCGCCGCCACCTTGGGCTTGATGCCCCGCCACGCGCCGCCATAGCGCGCGATGACGATTTTGCCTTTCACATCGACGCCTCGTTCCGCCAGCGTTTCGTAGTCCTTGGGCACGCCGAAATTCACATAGACCAGTTGGCCGGCAACATCGCCGTCAATGGAATAAGCGTTGTAAGTCGGCAATTGTTCCGCCACCAGGGCCGAGGTCGAGTCCTCCGCCAGCGCCGGTTCCTTCAGCGCGGCGGTGAATGGCGCCGGGGCGGTCATTTCGAGCAGACGCAACTTCGGGGTCGGGAAGAGAACTTCGAACTCCTCGATCTCCGTTTCATAACCCCACGAGCGCAACTGGGAAGCGATGAATTCGGCGTTCTCTTTGTCGTAAGGCGAGCCGAGATGGTGCGGCCGCGCGGTCAGACGCTTCATCCAGTCGCGCAGGTTTTCCCGTTTCAAGGACGCATCGAAACGGGACTCCAACGCTCGCTGTCTGGCCGCACCCGCGCGGGAGAAACCGAGCAGCGGCTTATCCTCGTTCGGCGCGGTTTGCCCGAAATTGTGAAGGAGGGGGAAAAGCTGCCCCAGGAAGCACCAGAGCAAGATGACGCGGAAGAAATGTATCCGCGCGCAGGGAAGAGGTTTTTTCATGCGCGACGACTCTAATGCGAGCGTCTGAAGAATCGAGCGAGAAGTCCCGCGTTCAATTCTCGGGGATTTTCATGCCCAGTTCCCGCACCAGAAACGCCCAGCGATCGGCGCTCTCCTCGATGACCTTCGCGGTCGGCTTGCCGGCCCCATGGCCGGCCTTGGTCTCGATGCGAATGAGGGTGGGCGCTTGGCCGGCTTGGTCGGCCTGCAGGGCGGCGGCAAATTTGAAACTGTGCGCCGGCACGACGCGATCATCGTGGTCGCCAGTGGTGACGAGCGTGGCGGGATAAACCGTGCCGAGTTTGAGGTTGTGATACGGCGAATAGGCGCGGAGCACTTTGAATTCGTCCGGCTTGTCGGGCGAGCCGTAATCCGACGTCCACGCCCAGCCGCGGGTGAACTTGGGAAAGCGGAGCATGTCCATGACGCCCACGGCCGGCAGCGCGGCGCGGAACAATTCCGGCCGCTGAGTCATGCAGGCGCCGACCAGCAGGCCGCCGTTGCTGCCGCCCGCGATGGCGAGTTGGCTGGGCTGGGTGTAATGGTTCGCGATCAACCACTCCGCCGCGGCGATGAAATCATCGAACACGTTTTGTTTTTTCAGTTTCGAGCCGGCCTGGTGCCATTCCTCGCCGTACTCGCCGCCGCCGCGCAGGTTCGGCTGCGCATAGACGCCGCCCATTTCCATCCAGACCAGGGTGTTCACGGAAAAGCCCGGCGTCAGGCTGATGTCAAATCCGCCGTAGCCATAAAGCAGCGTTGGGTTCCGGCCGTCGAGTTTCAGCCCCTTTTTGTGCGTGAGGAACATCGGCACGCGCGTGCCGTCCTTGCTGCGATAGAACACCTGCGCCGTTTCGTAGTCCGCGGGATTGAAATCGACTTTCGACTGGCGGAACACGCTGCTGGTCCCGGCGCGAAGATCGTAATGGTAGATCGCGCCCGGAACGGTGAAGCTGGTGAAGGCATAAAACGTTTCCGTATCCAGCCGTTTGCCGCCGAATCCGCCGGCCGTGCCGATGCCGGGCAACTCGAGGCGGCCCGCCAGCGCCCCCTCGCGATCGAATATCCTCACTTCGGTGTGCGCGTCTTTCAGATAAGACGCGACGAGCTGATCGTTGATCGAGTGGGCGCTTTGCAGCCGGTCGCCGCTTTCGCGAATGATCTGGCGCCAGTCGCCGCGGGCCGGCTTGCTGATGTCGATCGCGATGACGCGGCCGCGCGGGGCGTCAAGATCGGTGCGAAAATAGAAAACCGTCCCGACGTTGTCGATGAACGTGTAGTCCGCGTCGAAATCGTTGAGCAGTTCGACCACGGGCGCGTCCAGCAGCGCGAGGTCTTTGTAATAGACGCGGTTGCGACGGTCCGTCCCTTGATAGACGGTGATGATCAGGTAACGGCCATCGTCGGTGACGCTGGCGAAAAAGCTCCATTCCTTCTGGTCCGGGCGTTGATAGGCCAGTTGATCCTCCGCTTGCGGCGCGCCGAGCCGGTGATAATAGAGCTTCTGAAAATAATTCAAGCTCTTGAATTGATGGGCGGCATCCGGTTCGTCGAAGCGGCTGTAGAAAAATCCCTTTCCATCCTTGGTCCAGGCCGCGCTCGAGGACTTCACCCACTTGATCTGGTCCGGCAAATCCGCGCCCGTTTCGATCTCGCGCACCTTCCATTCCTGCCAATCGGAACCGGCGGTGGAAAGGCCGTAGGCGATGAACCGGCCGTCCTCGCTGACCGAATAGGAAGTCAGGGCCACGGTGCCGTCGGTGGAGAATAGGTTGGGGTCGAGCAAGACTTGGGGCGCGGCGTCGAGCGAGCGAAGGGTGTAGAGGACGGCCTGATTTTGCAGCCCGTCATTTTTGGTGAAGAAATATCGGCCGCCTTCCTTGAAAGGCACGCCGAAGCGCTCGTAATTCCAGAGCTTCGTCAGGCGCGCCTTGATCCGCGCCCGTTCGGGAATTTGGGCGAGGTAAGCGAAGGTGACTTTGTTTTGCGCTTCGACCCAGGCCTTGGTCTCCGCCGAGTTATCATCCTCCAGCCAGCGGTACGGATCGGCCACTTTCGTGCCGTGATAATCATCGACGACCTCGACCCTGGCGGTCGGCGGATACGGCAACGCCGGCGCGGCGGAGTGGCTGATAAAATGTTCGGTGGCGCAACCCGCCAGGACCAGCGCGGCGGCTCCGAGGGCAAAGCGGTTTGTCATACCGCGCGATAAACAGCCACGCCCGCGGCGTTGCACAAGGATATTCTGGGGCCAGCCGCCGACGGCGAGGTGGTTGGAAGTGGGTGCGAAGCTGCCGGCTAAAGCCGGCGTTCCGGCCGCAATGGAACGCTGGCTTTAGCCGGCAGCCTCGCTCTGCGCACCCACATTTAATCACAGCCAGGAAGTTGAGCGCGTGCTGGCGCCAGCCAAAGTTCAGCGCGAAGACCTTCTGCGGCTGCTTACCAGTAGCGCCGTGCCGCCGACGAGCAAGACGACACCGATAGCCGGGTGAAGGCGGAACGTTTTCTTCGTTTCGACACCGGCCTTAAAAGAACCGACCTCCAAAATCTTTACGCGGCTGGGGTAGCGAAACTCCCCAAACACCAACGCCACCACTCCCAAAATTACGAGAATCATCCCGAGCGTGCCGGTCTTTTTCATGCGCGTTATTTTTGCTGCGGCGCTTCCCCCGAACTCAAGTCCAACTCCGCCGATCCCGCGGCGCCGGCCGCGATCTCCAGTTTCACCGTGGCCCTGCCGGCGCGGATAATGCCCAATTTTCGCGCCGCCGCCAGCGAGAGGTCGTCGGTTACGCGAACGTTCACCCCGAACGGCAGCGTCCGGTGTGCCGCCGTCATTTTGTTCATATCATAGATTTCGCCGCTGGCGGTCTTCTTTCCCTGGTATTTCCTGCCGTAGTAGGAGGCGACCCCAATCATTTCAGAAGGCGAGGTGGATGGCGCCGCCGCAGGCGCTGGATTTATGGAGCGCGGCGCCGAGGCGCACCCCGTGAAGAGGAGAAGACTAAGAGCCTGTTTTAAAAATCCACTAAAGCGCCGCGTGAGGGCACGCGGCCTACGGGAAACACGGCGATTCTGGCCCCATCGTAGGCCCGGTCCCCTGACCGGGCGGTTTTTAAAACACGCTCTAAGGACCGCGGCACTCGGCCTAACGGCTTGGCTGCCGGCAGTGGCCAGGGCTGGTGGTTTCATCATCGGAAAGGGCCTTTTTCGTCCTGCGAAGGTTATCCATAGCAACGGCTGTGCCACCGGTTCAGCAGCAGCTTTTGCTCGCACGGCCTAGGGGCGAGGAATGACCACGGATGGCACGGATGGGCGCGGATGGCTTTGCCTGAGCTCCAAAAAACTGAAGGAAACGAAGGGGGCCGTGGCGTTGATTCCAGAACCGGGGTCGGAACCTTTAACAGGAGGTAACAGAGATAACTGAGGGCCCTGCATTAATTCCAGAACCGAGGGGCGAGCTTCTGCGTTCTGCATTCTGCGTTCTGCATTCAAAACTGCCGCTTTGCCTTGGCTCGAAAATCGGGGGCCGAACTTGCTGACGAGCACTCGCCTGGATGGACAGGCAGATCGACACGCGTGGTGGTTTCAAAATCGATCTTTGCATTGGCACCGAGAGGAGAATTTGCTGAAAATGCCTGACCACGAAACTCGTGAATACGGCGCCGCGCCGCGCATGAAAGAAGCCGGCAAAGCCCCGCTTGCCTTGCCAACATCGACGGATGTAATGTGAGGCCATGAGTCGAATACAAGTCAGCCCCGCGATCCACTTTGGCAAACCTTGCGTGGCAGGCACGCGCGTGCCCGTGCAGGTGGTATTGGAGTTGGTCCGCGATGGCGTTACCTTCGAGACCATAATCCGCGATTACTATCCCGAGCTTAAAACCGAGGACATCAAAGCGTGCATTCAATACGCCATTGACGTTGTCCAAACTGAAGACATCCACGTCAGCGCCGCCTCGTGAGATTCCTGCCCGACCAGGACGTTACGCGCTGACCGCCCGCTTTCTCCGCGACCTCGGCCACGATGTCGTCACTGCCGCTGAACTCGACCTGGCTCGCGCTGCCGACAGCGATTTGTTGGCCCGCGCGGGTCAAGAACGCCGTCTTTTCGTTACCCGTGACAAAGACTTCGGCGGTCTGGTATTCGTGGAGCATTTAGGCCGAGGCGTCATCTACCTGCGAATCACTCCCGCGCGAGCGCATTCGTCGTGGTTGAACCCGGCCAGCACCGACTCCGAAAACTGGAGTAAATCGGGCCTCGCTAGCACGCCCCGCTTCTGCTTTATTACGGGTGGAGGCTTTGTGGGGCGCGAGCCCGGCATTGCCTTTGTTTTTTATCCTGCCGGCGTTGCTGTTCGTTCACGTTTCGGTTTCAAGGCTGACCACGGATCACACGGATGCCACGGATGGGCTTTGATTCCAGAACCGGGGGCAAACTTCTGCCTTCCGCCTTCTGCCTTCTGCATTCAAAACTGCCGCTTTGCCTTGATTCCAAAGCCGGGGGGCGCGGAATGACCACGGATGACAGGTATGGGCACGGATGGCTTTCTCTGGGCCCGAAATAACAGAAGTGAACGAAGGAAACGAAGGGATACACAGCCTTGATTCCGAAACCGGGGGGCAAGCTCTTCGTTGCCTTCGTTACCTTCTGTAAGCCGCTTTGCTTTGGCTCGAAAATCGAGGACTATGAATTAGAGAAGGAAACGAAGGAAACGAAGGGGCCGCAGCGTTGATTCCAGAGGCGGGCAGAACGCCGGACCACCGTGGCGATGGGCATAACCTCCCAATAACCCGCCAGCTCTCCTTCCCTCCAGCCGCGTTCGTCGAACTCCACCGGGTCGCCGCAGAAATGACAATGGCCATGGGCCTTCTCCCAAATCTGTCGCAATTCGGTCTTGGTCATGCTCAAACCTTTTGAAGTCCGGCTGCTTTGTTTCGCGCCCGTGTCGCGGCAGCCTTCAATGCTGCTAGTCGCCGCTTGCGTCGCCGTGCTGCCCCACGCTGCTTGCGACTCAGAGCCGCCCTCTTGCCTGCGTCCTTCATTCGCTTGGCCCAACGAACCACTCGCGGACGGTCACGCATCTGGATCATGGCGTCGGTCGAAATAAGGTCGAGGTCGAGCATCTTGTGACACGTCGGGCAGAGCAGGACTAGGTTGCTCACGTCGTTGTTTTGACGATGGCAATCCAGATGAGCAACTTCCAAAACCTCCGGTATGCCGAATCCGCAATGCGCGCAAAACAACCGGTCTTTGTAGTGCTCAAAGGCAAGCTTTCGATAATTGACGCGCTTCATATGACAGCAAACGTTTGCCAACATAATTCTACCGCCGATCGTTCACGAAAGAAAAGTGATCGCCTCGTCTAAGTCGTCAATAACCTTGCACTCGCCCGGTATTACTGTTCGAACCGCCGCAAGGCGGGGTTTATCAGCGATGAATCGTTCGGTAAATCTTCGTCTAAATTGTTCACCGTGTTTAAAGATTGAGATTTCCAACCCTTTGAAACCCCATCGTCGGGCCGTGCATAAAATCTTCTTTGATCGTCTTTGCTTGTCTCCTTAATTCAGCTTTGGCCTCATTAATCTCCTCAAGTTGGCCCTGAACCTCCGGGTCGTCATCGCCGATTCCAATGTCAATCTGCATACGTGGCGTCCCCTCATGCGAGAACCAGGTGGCGAGGGGGAATTCAAGAAATTCTCTTTGCGGTCGAGCAAATCCGCCGACGTCTGCGACGCGGTCGGTAATGATTCCCGTTTACTTCATCGAGTCGTCGTGCGTCACGGGGCCGGTAAGCAATTCGCCGCCGTTATCAATCGAATCTTCACGGCCGGAGCATACCAGATTCAATCGGAGTTTGGAAGGTCGGGTTTTGCTCCGGGATTTGCGCCTTCCACGGTTGGATTCGACTCCGCTCCGGAAGCCCTCACCCCCAGCCCCTCTCCCATCCGATGGGCGAGGGTGGCGTCGGACTCTCCTCGTTCGAGGAGGAGAGGGAAAAAAATTGGTGGGACGTTTTACCCAGGGCAGTCGCTGCGCTCCAGCCCTGGGCTATTTGCTTTTGCTCCGTTGGAGCGTCGGGGGACCGCTGGTTTCAGCGCCGGCGGCGCGGCATCTCTGTAGTTCGTCCGCCGGAAAATCCGCAAGCTCCGGAGGAGCGACATCGACCACTATGCCGCTCCGACGGAGCTTTGAATTGGCTGGGGTTCGCAAAGCTACAAAGATTTCGCCCCGCCGGGGCTGCGCCGTGTGGGGGCACACGGCCTACAGATCAACGGTACGTGCTCATGTTGTAGGCCGCGTGCCCTCACACGCGGTGTCTCCTCCTCCAGCGAGATTCCGGTCTGGGCTATTTTCTTTTGCTCCGTTGGAGCGTCGGGGGACCGCGGGTTTCAGCGCCAGCGGCGCGGCATCTCTGTAGTTCGCCCGCCGGAAAATCCGCAAGCTCCGGAGGAGCGACATCGACCACTATGCCGCTCCGACGGAGCTTTGAATTGGTTGGGGTTCGCCAACCTACAAAGATTTCGCCCCGCTGGGGCTGCGCCGTGTGGGGGCACACGGCCTACAGATGAACGGTGCTTGGTCATGGTGTAGGCCGCGTGCCCTCACGCGGTGTCTCCTCCTCCAGCGAGATTCCGGTCTGGGCCGTTATCTTTTGCCCTTTCAGGGCTTCGTCAAACGCCCAAAGCGCGGAGCCACAAGCGCTTAAGTCGATGGCAGCGGGACTGCTGAAGAAACTTCTTGACTGTTCCATACAGTTGTGGGAGGCTGCGCGCTGCAATGCCAGAACCATTGTTACAGAGCAGGAAAAGGCAGAATGCAGAATGCAGGTTGAAGCGGCGGTTGCCGGGATTCCGGGAAAGTGGGGCGAATCGTGCTCGCGAGGACGCTCGCCCTCCCGGTCCGGCGGCGTTCAGGCCCGAAAGGCTTCGGGGGACGTTCCGCCCGCTACGGCGCGGGCGGGGACATCGCAGCGCAATGTCCCTGCCACAGGCTGGCGGGGGAAATGTTCGCTTCTCTACCTCGATCAGATGGGGGAAATGTTCGCCTATGTTCGCTTATGTTCGCTTATGTTCGCTTATGTTCGCTTAATTGGGAAAAAAATGTTTGAGGCCGAGGGTGTCGATCAAGAACAAACCCGATCGAACCAAATCCGACCAACCCCGATCAAATCCGACCAAATAAACCAAATTAAAGGTACCAGGCGAGGGAGGGAAGCTGTCGGCGGGACGCCGACAGCGGCGGGCGAGACGCCCGCGCTCCCCAAAGCATGGGGGTCTCCCGCTCAAGGCCAGCCAGGGTCGATTAAACCAAATTAAGGTAAATTAAGGCAACTTAAGGCTAATCCAGATGAATGTGACGTTCAGCCTTTCGGCTGCGGCGTCCGTGGAAGTCCTTCGCTCCGAAGCTATTCCACATAGACGAACTCGTTGGCGCAGAGCAGGACCTGGCAATATTGCTCCCAGGCCTGCTCGGCGGGAACCGGCTGGCCGGCGGCGTCCGAGGCGAACGTTTGTTCCACGGCCGCCAGTCCGATCTGTTTCTCCTGGTCGGTTGGCGGCCGGCCGTAGAGCAGATGGTAAAGCCATTCGATTTTCGCGGCGGGACCGGGCGGAGCTTGTTTCAAGGCGCGCCCGGCCAGGGCCTTGGTCTGCGCCAGGGCGAATGGATGATTGAGCATGAACAAGGCCTGCGGCGCCACGGTGGAATCGATCCGCTTCTCGACAATCGCGACCGGGTCCGCCGCATCGAACAGCGATTGGTAAGTCGCGCGGTCGGAGCGGACGGTCATGACGTAAAGGGTGCGGCGTTTGGTGTTCAAATCGCGAATGGCCGGGCCGCCGGTGGCGCGGTCCAGGCTGTCGCTCACGGCGAGGAGGCTGTCGCGAATGGCTTCGGATTCGAGGCGGCGGCGGTTCATGCGGCCGAAGAGCAGGTTGTCCGGGTCGGCTTTGAGGGTGGCCGGATCGGCGGAGCTGGATTGTTGGTAGGCGGCGGAGAGCATGATGGCGCGATGCATCGCCTTGATGGACCAACCGGATTTGACGAATTCGCCGGCGAGGTAATCGAGCAATTCGGGATGGGTCGGCGGCGCGCCCAGTTTGCCGTAATTGTTCGGCGTGCGCACGATGCCTTCGCCGAAATGATGCTGCCAAAGGCGATTGACCATCACGCGCGCCGTGAGCGGGTTGTCGGGGCTGGCAATCCAGCGCGCCAATTGCAGCCGTCCGCTGCCCTCGCTGATCGGCGGCTGGTCTTCGCCGGCCAGAATGCGCGGGAAGTGGCGGGCAACCAGGTCGCCGAGCCGGTCGTAACGGCCGCGGATGTGCACGCGCGCGTCGTGAATCCCCTCGTGCGCGCTTTTCGGCGTGCCGCCTTCCTGCAACCCATGCGCCACGGGAATGGGCGGCAGCGGGGTTTGTTTCAAGGCGGCAAGTTCGCTGCTCAATTTGGCGAGCGTCTCGCGGCTTACTGGAGTCAACAGGGTTGGGTCGCTGCGCGCGGCGGACCAGAAGGCGCTGCGGGGATTCGTCAGTTCGGCGTAGAGTTTGCTGTCGGGGGAGTTGGTATTGAGGGACGGTGGAGAAGCGGAGGCGGATTGCTGAAGCTCTTCGAGCGATTGCTGCAGCGCGGAAGCAGCTGTTTCCACTTCCAGGCGCGCGGTGTCGCCGGCGCTGAAGCTTTCCGCGGCGCGGATCCATTTCGCGAGCTTGGAATCAGGCGGCGCTTCGCCGGCTTTAGCGGCTTTCGCCATGTCGTAGAAATGCCAGACTTCCTTGTTCCCGAAGGCGTCGCTGTGGGGATTGCCTCCGCCGCCGGCGTGCAAATCGGGGACCACTTCGCGCGAGAGGTTCCACGCGCGCTTCGGGCCGTCTTGCTCGGCGATTTCCAGTTCAACCACCGTCGTGTCGCACGAATAGTCGCCTTTGGGCAGGATAACGAGCTGGATGATTTCGCCCGGTTTAACTTCGACGATCAATGGGGTGCCCGCGGCATCGGGGGTTTTGGCGGGCGGCTTGGAAGCCGGTCCAAGTTCCTGAGCGCCTCCATTTTCGATGGCGCCGCTGGCCAATTCGCGGGAGCGGTCGCCGGAGCGCAAATCCAGCGTCCAGGCGATGCCGTTGCCACATTTGTCGTCGGCGTCGGCGACGCGGCCATGGATCTGGACCCTTCCGGTGATCGGACTCTTCCAGCCGACGGCCACGCCGGACTGCGGCGAAGGATGCACCGCCAAGCTGCGCGGCGGGAGGGTGATCGTGATGAAACTCACCGGTTGATCGTTCGCGTTGACCGTGACCGATGGCGTGTCGGCCCCCTTGGCATTGCGGAAGCCATGAAGGCCGGCAATGCCGTTGATCTCGCGCACCGGCTTTGTCATCAGCGCCAGGTCGCTGCCGCCGAGGTAATCGACCCATTGACGCAGAAGTTCCGGGATCGGATGGAAGGCGTCCCCGCTTTTGGCCGCGAAGTCGGCGAGGGTCAAGTTGGCTTGCGCGGCCGGGCGGTGTTTGTAATCCACCGCAGCCATCAAATAGCGGGAGGTTTCCGGCAGGGTCTGTTTGGCGAGGGCGGCGATTTGCTCGTCGGTGGCCTTTTCGATTGCCTTTTCCAGTTCGGCCACTCGCAGGGCGTGATTGGTCCGCGCGGTCAGCTCCGCGGCGCTGGCCAGCGGCAGGCGCAGCACGGGCGAGCCGGCGGTCTTGGCGCCGGGGCTGGGGAGGATGTGGCTGCTGAAAAAGATGCCCGCCAGGCCGTAATAATCCTGCGTCGGAATGGGGTCGAACTTGTGATCGTGGCAGCGCGCGCAAGCCACTGTCAGGCCGAGGAACGCCCGGCCGGTCACGTCCACCTGGTCGTCCACGATGTCGGTGAGCATTTTCTCCTTGTCGGCATCGCCGGTGCCCCATTCCCCGATGACGAAGAGG
>WNGH01038042.1_pt1 | contig 10808 bp, 11 predicted proteins | sample 5400631 | NCBI WGS metagenome assembly WNGH01 (sample SAMN13153373, study PRJNA577476) | soil metagenome | isolation source: 115 cm soil or saprolite under Garry oak tree replicate 1 | place: USA:California | collected 2016-06-15 | reverse complement strand
AGGAAGAACTGAACGCTGTCGTCCTTTCCGGCCTGGGCCAATGTCATGACGCGATTGAATAGGCGTGTAGCGCGCTCTTCGGGTGACATCTGCGAGATATCGGGAGGACGGAGCAAGGAGCTCGGAGCAGACTGCTCCGTGCTCCCTGCTCCTTCAGAGCGTGCTCCCGTTCCGCGCATTGCGACCACGGCGACCAATGCGCCGAGTGCCGCCCCCGCGAGCGCCCAGGGGAGCCCGGCTCGCCACGCCGTCACTCCGGCCGTTGCAGCGGCAGCACCACACTTGTGACAAAACCGCGCCGTGGAAGAAAGCTGCGCACCGCACGCATGACAGGTCATAGGTGGGGGAATGTAACCCGGGCTAGCGGCTCTCACGAAAGCCGATAGAGTAGGGCCCATGGCGGCGACCGAATACGGCAAGCACATGGGGGAGCTGAAGCGCGGTGAGGAGCGCTGGGACGTCTATCTCGAGGGCCAGCCCGACACGTCACTCGGCGCCGTGCGCGGGCGCATCCACTTCGTCAGTGGGGGGGGCCAGCAGCATAAGGTGACCGGCTGGATCTTCCTCGAATGGAAGGAGAAGGATATGCAGGAGCGATTCGGGGAGTTTTCGGCGGTCGAGCTGTTACACTTCGTGGAGTCCTTGTAGCGCATTTGCTGCACATTTGAGTGTGCAGTTTGCACATTTCCACACTGTAAGCAATCCGTCAGCCGATGTTTTTTGCAGTTCGTGCATCGGTTTCTTGACACCCCCCTGAACCCCCTCTACTTTCCCATATGGCCCGCGCCTTGCGAAGCGATTCACCGACTCGGGAAGGAGACCCCACGCAATGACAGCAACGTTGGAACCGACCGCCGCTACCGGCGGGAAGGCGTCCCCTGGCACATCGCCGGCGGACGTCATCCGCCGCGCCAAGGAAGCGGGAGTGCAGGTCGTGGACGTGCGCTTCACGGATTTGCCCGGCACCTGGCAGCATTTCTCGACTCCGTTGAAGGAGCTCGAGGAAGACACCTTCAAAGAGGGTTTGGGATTCGATGGCTCGTCGATTCGCGGCTTTCAGGCGATCAACGAGAGTGACATGCTGCTCCTCCCGGATCCGGCGAGCGCATTCGTCGATCCCTGTCTCGAAGTGCCGACGCTCTCGCTCACCTGCGACATCGTCGACCCGATCACTCGCGAGTCGTATTCGCGCGATCCCCGGTACGTGGCGCGGAAGGCGGAGCAGTACCTGAAGAAGAGCGGCGTCGCCACGACAGCGTATTTCGGGCCCGAAGCGGAGTTCTACATCTTCAACTCTGTGCGCTTCGACCAGAACGCGCACGAGGGCTACTACTACATCGATTCGGAAGAAGGCATCTGGAACAGCGGATCGAACGGGACGGCCAACCTGGGTCACCGCCCGCGGCACAAGGAGGGCTATTTCCCCGTGCCGCCGACGGATCGGCTCCAGGATCTCCGCTCCAGGATCATGCTGGCGATGATTGCGGCCGGCATCGAGGTCGAAGTCCATCACCACGAGGTGGGGACCGCGGGGCAGACTGAGATCGACATGCGCTACAGCACGCTGACCCGCATGGCCGATCAGATCATGATGTACAAGTACATCGTGAAGAACGTCTGCGCGAAGAACGGCTACACGGCGACGTTCATGCCGAAGCCGATGTTCGGCGACAACGGCTCGGGCATGCACGTGCACATGAGCCTGTGGAACGGCACCAGCAACCTGTTCTACGACAAGAACGGGTACGCGCTGATCTCCGACAGCGCGCGCTGGTACATCGGCGGGCTGATCAAGCATGCGGCCGCGCTGCTGGCGTTCGCGGCTCCGACGACGAACAGCTACCGCCGTCTGGTGCCCGGGTATGAGGCGCCGATCAACCTGATCTACTCGCAGCGTAACCGCTCGGCGATTTGCCGTATCCCGATGTACTCGACGTCTCCCAAAGGCAAGCGGCTCGAGTTCCGGGCGCCGGATCCGTCGGCCAACCCGTACCTCACGTTCGCGGCGCTGCTGATGGCGGGTCTGGACGGCATCAAGAACAAGATCGAGCCGCCCAAGCCCATGGACGTGGACCTGTACGAGCTCGAGCCAGAAGAGCGGAAGCACGTGAAGAACACGCCGGGCAGCTTGCTGGAATCGCTGGCGGCACTGCAAGCCGACCACGCGTTCCTGCTCGAGGGCGGCGTCTTTACCCAGGATCTCATCGATACCTGGCTCGCGATGAAGAAAGTGAAGGACGTCGACGCGGTGGCACTGAGGCCGCATCCCTACGAGTTCTTCCTGTACTACGACGCCTGAACTAGAACGGCGGTAGGAGCGTGAGGGGGCGGTAGGTGGCGGTATACCTACCGCCCCTTACCGCCTCTTTACCGCCCCTAAACTCCTATGCCAACGAAACGTGAAATCTTAGAGGCCGCCAAAAAGCAAGACGTAACGTCGCTTCGCCTCCAGTTCACCGACATCCTCGGCGTCAACAAGAATGTCGAGGTGCCTCAGAGCCAGTTCGAAAAGGCGCTCGAGGGCGACATCATGTTCGACGGTTCCTCGATCGAAGGCTTCGTCCGGATCGAGGAATCGGACATGATGCTGCGGCCCGACCTGGACACGTTCCGCGTGCTCCCCAGCGGTGATGCGGCCGGCAAGGTCGCCCGAGTCATCTGCGACATCTACAACCCCGACGGCTCGGCGTTCGCCGGCTGCACCCGGCAAGCGTTGCAGCGGCAGATCGCCAAGGCGAAGGCTCTCGGCTACGAGATGATGGCTGGTGTAGAGGCCGAGTTCTTCATCTTTCAATTGGATGCGGAAGGTGAGCCGACCACGGTGACGCACGACCACGGCGGCTACTTCGACCAAACGCCGGTCGATCGTGCCGAGGAGATTCGCCGGCTGATCGTGAAGGATCTAGTTGCCATGGGATTCGAGGTCGAGGCAGGCCATCACGAAGTGGCGCCGGGGCAACACGAAATCGACTTTCGCTATGCCGAGGCGCTCGCGACGGCCGACAATCTCGCCACGTTTCGGTTCGTCGTCAGAAACGTCGCATACCGCCACGGCTTCCTGGCGACGTTCATGCCCAAACCGATCTTCGGCCAGAACGGCTCCGGGATGCACACCCACCAGTCGTTGTTCCGGAAGGGGGCGAACGCGTTCCACGACCCCAAGGCGAAATGGGAGCTGTCCTCTGTGGCGCTGCGGTATATCGCGGGCTTGTTGAAGCACGCGCGCGGCTTCTGCGCGGTCACGAACCCGCTCGTGAACAGCTACAAGCGTCTGGTTCCAGGTTACGAGGCCCCGACCAACGTGGCGTGGTCGATGCGCAACCGGTCCCCGCTCGTGCGGATCCCCGATCGCCGCGGCATCGGCACACGGTGTGAGCTGCGGATGCCCGATCCATCGGCGAACCCTTACCTGGCCCTCGCGGTTCAGCTCGCCGCCGGCTTGGACGGTGTCGAGCACTCGCTCACGCCCCCCGATCCGGTGAACAAGAACATCTTCGAGATGAGCTTCCGCGAGCGGCGCAAATACAGGATCGACGAGCTGCCGCGCGACCTCCACGAGGCGTTGGACATGCTCGAGAAGGACGACGTAATCCGCGACGCCCTGGGACCACACATCTACGAGCGGTTCGTCGAAGCCAAGCGTGAGGAATGGCAGGAGTACATCGGCCGCGTAAGCGAGTGGGAGGTCGAGCGCTACTTGGCGCAGTACTGAACGCCCGCATCACCTTCCCCCCTCCCCCCCCTCCCCCCCTCCGCTCTCCGTTCAGCCGCTCTCCCCTTTTCCCCAATCTGCGTAGTGTGGCCCAGTTCGTGCATGACATGCACGTTGACGACGTCACTTCGCACACGTCGTGCGTGATCTCTTGCAGACTGTAAGCAAGACTGTGCATATTATGCGCTAATTCACTGACACCTGCGAACCCTAGAGGGGGACATGGACGCCTGGTCGCCGGGTTTCTCGTGATGTTCATGCAGGCCGGGTTCGCGCTGGTCGAGACCGGCTTTACGCGCGCGAAGAACGCCGCGCACACCATGACGATGAACTTCATGGTGTACGGCATCGCGATGCTTGCCTACTGGGCCGTGGGCTTCGCCCTGCAGGCGGGTGGCGTGGGGCCGCTCGGGACGCTGGGTGGCTACGATCAGCTGTCGCGAGAAGTCTCGGTGACGATCGGTGGGAAGTCGTGGGGTCTGTTCGGCACGACGGGGTTCTTTCTGACCGGCGTCGCCTACACCGCGCCCGTCTTCGCCTACTTCCTGTTCCAGATGGTCTTCATGGATACCGCGGCGACCATCCCGACGGGAGCACTGGCCGAACGCTGGAGGTTCGCCGCGTTCGCCGTATTCAGTGTGTTCGTCGGCGCGGTGATCTACCCGATTTACGCGAACTGGACCTGGGGCGGCGGCTGGCTCGCCATGCTGGGCAAGAACCTCGGGTTGGGCCACGGCCACGTCGACTTCGCCGGATCGTCCGTCGTCCACATGACGGGCGGCGTTATGGCGTTCGTCACCGCGATTCTCCTGGGCCCGCGGCGCGGCAAGTACAACCGCGACGGGACCGCGAACGCAATCCCGGGCCACAACATCCCGATGGCGTTGGTCGGCACGTTCATCCTCGCCTTCGGGTGGTTCGGATTCAACGCCGGATCGACGTTGGCGGGCTCTGACCTGCGCATCGGGGTCATCGCGACGAACACGATGCTGGCTGGGGCGGCGGGAGGGGTCACGGCGATGCTGTACGTGTGGCGGAAGTACGGCAAGCCCGATCCGTCGATGGTCGCGAACGGGACGCTCGCTGGACTGGTCGCCATCACCGCGCCGTGCGCGTTCGTAACGGCCCCATCCGCCGTCTTGATTGGCGGCGTCGCGGGAGTGCTGGTCTGCGCGTCGGTGCTCTTCGTCGAGCGCTCGCTCAAGATCGACGATCCCGTAGGCGCGATCTCGGTCCATGGCGCATGCGGGCTGTGGGGAATTCTGGCGGTGGGGCTGCTCGCGGACGGCACCTATGGCGCCGGGTGGAACGGCGTCGACGGGGCGGTGCGTGGGTTGTTCTACGGCGACGCGTCGCAACTCGTCGCCCAGCTCGTGGGTGGCGTGACCAATTTCGTGGCCGTCGGCGCGATGGCGTACGTGGCGTATAAGGTCACCGGCCTTGTGGTGGGCGGCCATCGCGTCTCGGCTGAAGTCGAAGAGCTCGGGCTCGACGTGCCGGAGATGGGTGTGGAGGCCTACCCCAGCACGCCGGAAGCTTCGACCGTGATCAGCCTGAACGAGCCGGATGTCCCATCGCTCGAGCCGGCTGCGCCGCTCGAGCCACAGCCGGAGCCGGTCTGATGCGCGCCGGTGCGCTTGCCGGCCTGCTGCTCGCGCCGGTAGTACTGGCGTCGCAAACGCCTCCACCGCTCAAGCTCACCGGCTGGGCCGAGGCGTCCTACGCCTATTCGCGGCACAGCGCTGGGGATACGATGATCGTGGGGCGGCTATACGATCGTTTACAGAACCGGTTTACCCTGAACGCGTTCGGCGTCGTGCTGGACAAGCCGTATGACCCCGCGAAGCGCAGCGCCGGATTCCACACCGAGGTCATGTTCGGCCAGGATGCCACGGTGATCAAGTCGGGGGGAGGGGCGCTCGACCTCGGCACCCAGGCCGATATCCCGCACCTCTATGTCACCCTGAATCTCCCAACCGCAAATGGCAGCGGTGTGCAGTTCAAGGCGGGTCGGATCCCCACGCTTCTCGGGCTCGAGGTGATCGAAACCGCCGGCAACCCGAACTGGTCGGAGGGAAACCAGTTCATCTACGTCGAGAACTTCACCGCGGTGGGTGTGAGCGTCGAAACCAAGCTCAACCGGTACCTCGACGTGCAGCTCCGCGTGATCAACGGTTGGGATCAGGTTTCGGACAACAACAAACGCAAGTCGCTAATGGGACGGGTCGGGATCTCACTCGATACGCTCACCTCGGTAGGCATCATTGGGTTCTGGGGCCCGGAGGAGGCGGGCAACGATCACGCGAATCGCTACGGCGTAGACGCACTGATTTGGCGGAAGCTGGGCGCGACGCAATTCTGGGTCCAGAGTGACTACGGCCGAGAGCAGGCGAACGCCGCGCTGCCGACTCCCACCCAGGATGCGCAGTGGTGGGCGTTGGGTGGCTGGATGACATACGATCTGGACAAGTCGCTTGGACTGGCGCTGCGAGGCGACTACGTGAACGACGAGAACGGTGCGCGCACCAGCGGATCCTTCGGGTTCCCCGCGAACGCGGGACAGAAGTTGGGGAGCGCCACGGCGACGTTGAACGTCCGTGCGTGGCCGAACGCCATCGTCCGCCCGGAGATCAGGTACGATCGGTCGACGCTGGCGGCGTTCGGCGGAAAGGAGGCTCTTTGCTGTACTCGATGACCGCGCTGCGCATATTGGCCCTGATCGCCGGGGTGACCTCGGCGTGCGATGTCTTGCCGCGGCCGGGCGACACACAAGGAGTGCAGCAGGCAGGACGGTGGGAGCAACACGGTCGCATCCTCGTTGAACCCGACCCGCGCTTTACGATCGTCGAGCTGCGGGTCGATACCAACGTCGCCGAGCGCCACGACGTCCTGTTGGCCCGGTTCGATTTCGACCCGAGCGCCGCGCTGGGTGACGAGTACTCGCTGACCGTCGCGCTCGACCTCGGCGACGCGCGACGGCGGTCAGCCGAGCATCGCTACTCGCTGGGCGACTCCATTCCAGCCTGGGGAACCGTGGCATGTCTATGCCGGCCGCTGCGGCCGGATTCCGTGCGCGGCACGTACGTGATGCAGACGCGTGGCATGCGGCAGATCGCCGGGCGGATCGATGCGACGCTCTATTTCACGGCCTGGGACGACTCCAGCAAGCACGCGACCTACCGGCTGCGCCAGCGAATCCACGGAATACGACCCTGATGTTCCTCGGCGTCCTGTTGTTGTTGCAGAGCGGCAGCCCGGCGGTTCGACCGGCCGACCCGCAGACCATCGATACGGTGATCGTCGAGAACCGCAACATCTTCGACCGCGAGGACGCGGCGCCCGACTGGGTCGCGCACCTGGCGAACAAGCTCCACATGCGGACCCGGCAGTGGGTGATCCGGAAGCGCCTGCTGCTAAATCGGGGCGATCCCTTCGATCTCGCGCGCGTGGAGGAGAGCGAGCGGGCGCTGCGCAACCTCGGCGTCTTTCGGCAGGTGCGCGTCGACACCGTGCGCCAGCAGGACGGCAAACTCGCGCTGCGGGCCGTGACCGCGGACGGTTGGAGCACGCAACCGCAGGCGAGCTTCACGAGCGTGGGGGGCGACAACACCTGGGAAGTGGGTTTTATCGAGCGCAATTTCCTCGGCACAGCGACAGAGCTGGCGCTCATTTATGGCCGCAATCCCGACCGCAGCCGGCTCGATCTCGAATTCATCAACCCGCATTTCTTCAGCCGCCGGACGCTAATCAATGCGCGCTACAGCGACCTCTCCGACGGCCACCGCGGCCAATGGCAATTCGGACTGCCGTTCCACGAAACGGCGGCGCCGCATTCGGTCGAGACGTACGGCGAATTGGCCCACGAGCGGGTGCTGCGCTTTCGCGACGACGTGCTCCTCGACAGCACGAGCCATCGCTTGTTCCGGGTCGGGCTGATGGCCGGGATCGCGGCAGCGGCGACGACGCACAAGTACGCGCGGATCTGGGGTGGATGGGAATGGCGCCGTGAGGATTTTGGCGCCACGGATAGCTCGCGCGTGCCCTACTCGGTGTTCACGACCGTGCGGGCGGGTGTGGAGCTCGGCGCGGTGCGGTTCCGCGTGCTCGAGCACTTCAACTCGTACGCGCGGCGTGAGGACGTCGACCTCTCACCCACGCTCCGGGCCGGCATTGTGTTGCAGTCCGGCGTGGGGTACGAATTCAGCGGCCAGACGTCGGCCGTCTGGAAGCGCGGCTTTGCCGTTGTGCGCGTCGCGGCCAATGGATTGGACACGACCCGGACGCAGGCCGAGGTGACCGTCGTAAGCCAGGACATTCCCCGCCATACCTGGATCATGCACGCCGAGGGCGGAGTGGTGACACATCCCAAACCGGGCGCGGAGTTCGATCCGTGGATGGTACAGCGGGCGCCGCGGCTGTTCGGCATCCACGAGTTCACCGGCACCCGCTCCACGTGGTTTGTGCTCGAGGACCGCATTCTCGTGGTCGACGAGATCTTGGGCCTGATGGCGCTGGGCCTTGCGCCGTTTCTCGACTATGGCGGAGCCTGGTATCGCGATGAGGCCGCTCGGCAGGGCGGCGATGCCGGGCTGTCGTTGCGTTTTGGGCCAACGCGGGCCGTGCGCGGTGAGGCCGTCGAGGTAGCCTTCGGGTACCGGTTTGGTCAGGGAGTCCAGGGGAGGCGCTGGGCGGTCACGTTACGAAAGGGCTTTTCGTTCTAACCGGGTCGGGGAGGGGGAGGGGGGGGCAGGTATGATGACAAACGTCGACTGGATCGGCTGGTTGGCGACCGCCGTCTTCCTCGGGTCTTACTTCACGAAGCGGCCCACATCGCTTCGGCGTGTGCAGGGCGTCGCCGCCGGGTTATGGGCGCTCTATGGCGTGCTGATCCACTCGCTCCCCGTCATCGTGGCGAACGTGCTGGTGGCGAGCGTCGCGGTCGCATCGTCGTTCAGGAAGCCTTCCGCTTTGGCTTCTCCTCCATGAGGGCCATGGGATTGTGGTCGGGGTCGTGAAAGAACGCCATCCATAAGTCGTAGTCGGCCGCTGCGTGGACGCGGTGCGGGGCGTCGACGAATTTCACGCCCTTGCCCGCCAGCGTGCGGTGCACGCTTTCGATGTCGTTCACGCGGAAATAGAGGAAAGAGCCGGGATGGTCCTGTTCGGCATTTTCCGGCGGCGACAGCATCAGCCGCACGGAGCCGCATTGAAAGAAGGCGAGGGACGGCGGCGCCTGGAACAACAGCGGCAGGCCGAGCACGTCGCGGTGGAATTTGACGGCGCGATCGATGTCGTGGACGACGTTGGTGACCTGCGCGATGTCCATTGCCTCTCCTCGAGAAAGTAGTTAGCTTTAGCTAAGTAATTATGGAAATGGGTTCCCGTCAAGCCCCCACCGCGGCCCGCGCAGTTGCCGACCGGCTGCACTCGGCGGCCATCCATCTGCTGCGGCGGTTGCGGGTGGAGGACAAGGCGCTGGGCCTGTCCGGCCCGCGCGCGTCGGCCTTGTCGGTCATCGTGTTCCGGGGACCGATCACGATGGGTGCCCTGGCCGAGGCGGAGCAGGTGCGCCGGCCTACGATCACACGGCTGGTGGACGGGTTGGAGCGTCGGGGACTGGTACGGCGCGTGAATGATCCGGCCGACGGCAGGGTGCAGCTCGTCGAGGCGACCGCGGCCGGGACGCGCTTGCTGCAGAAGGGGCGGGCGCGGCGCGTGGAGCGACTCATGCGGGGTGTTATGCAGCTAACAGAGGAGGAGCAGCGGGTGCTGGCGCACGCTGCGGACTTGATGGAGCAGTCCCTTTTGGTGAGTTTTTGACGCCCGGCGCCGTAGCCAAGTGGTAAGGCAGAGGTCTGCAAACCCGGCCCCGCTATGCGGGGCCGTTGTTTCTTACGCGGGCTTCCGCACGAAGACTCGACATTTGCAGTCATTCGCAATCACCCTCCGGCACAGTCTGCGGCACAGCAGCACCTGGGCGAAACACGATCCAGTGACGTCAGAGTTGGTCAGGTGCGGTTGGCTGGTGGTGGTCGGTCGAGCAATGGAAGCGCGAAGGCATCGCGCAGGGTGCGAGGGGAGTGTCACCGCATCCCCACAGCCTGACCAGGGTGGGGCCTTGCGTGCCACATTTTCGCCCGTAGCTGCCGCAAAAGCGCCCTAGCCTAGCCTCCCTACTCGGCGACATTTGTGGACGAACGCGCTTTTCCTAAGAGGGGTAGCGTGGACCGCCAAGAGCTAGAACGGATAATTCGCGATGGTCGCGAGACCCTCGGAGTCGAATTCAAGCGGTCCATGAACTGGCAGGATGACGCGACCAAGGCGAAGGTCGTGAAAGCTGCGCTCGCGATGGCTAACAAGCGCGACGGCGGAATCATCATCTTTGGCCTTACACCCCCTGACGACAACACGGGACCCCACAAGTTCGACGGGATGACTCCGGCGGACTACCAGAGTTTCAATCAAGACGATGTGATGGCAAAGGTGAATGCCCATGCATCCCCGAGCATCGACCTAACCGTACACCACGAGTCGGGAATTGATGGAAAACAGTGCGTTGTCATCGAAGTGCGTGAATTCGCGGATTATCCGGTCATCTGTTCAAGGGAACTTGTCGTGGAGAGAAAGACGGTTCTCTCGAAGGGACGGGTTTACTGCCGCAGTCGCCGAATGATCGAGTCGACCGAGGTAATTAGCGTCGAGGACATGCGAGAAATCATCGAACTGGGAGTAGATAAGGGCTTAAGGCGTTACCTCAAGCAGCGGGCTCTCGAAGATCAGGTCGGCAGAACTGTTGATGACGACGAGAAGTTTCGTCGGCAGCGTGGTGATCTCTAAATGGACGCGAAAGAACTAGAAAAGAAGATTCGCTCTCGCGGGTACTGGCGCGTCGTGATCCGGCCTAGCGGCTTCATTGCCGAAAGAGCGCGCTTGCGCGACCTAGAACAGATTGCGCGCGATTCAGTCGTCCAGCTTCGTGGTTGGGACTATCCGCATTTTCCAAAAGAAGGAGTCACGCGAGGCAACGATTTCATCGAGGCACTTACAGACGTTGAGTGGCTTTCCCACATCGAACTGTGGCGGCTATACCAGTCCG
>WNGH01006916.1_pt1 | contig 10809 bp, 6 predicted proteins | sample 5400631 | NCBI WGS metagenome assembly WNGH01 (sample SAMN13153373, study PRJNA577476) | soil metagenome | isolation source: 115 cm soil or saprolite under Garry oak tree replicate 1 | place: USA:California | collected 2016-06-15 | reverse complement strand
CGACCAGCCGGCCGGGTCGATCGCGGCGCGGCGTTGCGCCCGGTGTGCTCGGCGATGTCGTTCGGCTTATGTGCACTGCGCTAGCGCTTGGTGGCGCTCACCCTCCGTGACAGCCAGAGTCCCGGCTTGATGGCTGTCGCCGCGATATCTCCATGGCTACCCGCGGCGTTAGCTGGAGCGCGGAGGGCCGCCAGTAGCTTGTTCTTCGGCGTGGCTGTCCTGGCGCTGAGGACGACGGGTGCGCGGGGAATGCGGCGGCGGTTGCCGGGCCCACAGATGCCCACAGCCCGCCCTGCGAATGAGGGTGCTGGCACAGGAATCCCACAGATCATACGGACGTAGGCGGACCTGGGCGGAACAGCGGCAACATGGCTGCGTTAGTCCACTGGCCAGCGGTTACGCTGGTGAGCTGGGCTTTCACGCGGCCCCTGGAAAATGGTCCCGGCAAGGGGAAAACCGCCTGAAAGCGGAAGGTCGGGGCCTTGGCCCCGCCCGCGAGAGTGCTGGAAGTACCTGTCGCTAGGTCGGGGCTGGTCTCCGGGGCAGAGTGGCCGTCTTGTAAACGGCGAGCCGTACGGCCTCTGACCTCGTAATTGGCTCAGAATGCCGACGATTTCGGCAAGCATCCGGCAAGAGTACGGGTCAGCCGATGCTCTCAAGCTTCTTCGGGCTCCGCCCGCGTTGGTATCAGATGTGGGTGTCACTGAGCCGAACTCCGGCCCCCCGGAGTCCACGTGCGCCACGCCGCAGCAGGACCAGCACCGGGAGGAGACGTGGCGCAGAGGCTTGAGGAAGAAGGGCACCTTCACGTACTGGTCCTGCAGGCCGCGAGCCCAGCCCGGGTGCATCGGCTGGGCATTCGGCCCCGACTCACCCCTGGCGAGCACCCAGGTGAGCCCGTAGCCCAGCCACGGACGCAGATCGAGTTCGCCAATCAGCGGCTCGCAGCTAGCGGCGAGACATTGGACGCCATGCGCACGCTGTCGTTCCTGACCCTGGGCCTGCTGATCGAGATCGCTGACGAACTGTTCGACCGGCGGACCGAACTCGCGCCCCTGATGATGCACTGCGATCTCTTATAACCCCAGGCGCGGCGGCGAAGCCCGCCAGGTGCTCCAGAACAACCTCATGGCCGCTCGCGCCGCAGCCGAAGCCGGGGACGCGCAAGCACACCGCAACCTGCTGCGCTTGGTTCAGCTCATCGTCGAAAAGCGAGCCAACCGTCCGCGGGAATGTCGTAACTCCAGAAAGGTGAACTGCGCGAGGCGGTGCTTGCAGACGGCTACAAGCTCACCCGGGAGCCGGCCTCGCCGCTGCCGAAGACTACACGGCGCACTGCAAGATCCTGCCCACCGACGCCGCGCCCGTCCCGGCAAAAGGCAGCTCAGCCACTTCGTCCGGTCCGTCCTTCAACGGCATGACGGACAGTGACTCGGCGTGTCGATCAAGATCGGCACCGAATTCCCTACCCGTTCGGTGCGCGCGTTCAGCCCTACATGCCGACCGTCCGTTGCGCGCATATCTGTGCGCTCTGGCCATCGGCGTCGCCGTCTACGGGCCCGACCAACCCTATGCCTGGTGGAGACGGATGCTTCGCAACTTCCAGCATCCGCCAGGGATGCGGGAGGCTCCGCTCCTTCATCGCATCAAGACCCGTCACGTGACACGCCGACGCGCTGCGGCCAGGGTCATCACGGCGCTTAGCTCCGCTCGCCCGGGGAGATCGGCGGCATGTGCCGTCGGCGGCACCGTGGGACTCGATGAGAGGTCCACGAAGGGCCTTGACAACTACTGGGTAACGGTGAAGTTCTTGTCGCTTGTTACGTGCTCTTCGCCGACGCGCAGGGTTATAGGGCCGGTCGTGGCACCGTCCGGTACCAAGACGGTGAGGCGGTTCTCGGAGTCGATTTTGAATTCCGCCTCGTCGGCATCAGTGAATGCCACGCCCGTCACCGACGTGAGATTGTCACCGCTGATCACTACGGAGGTCCCGGTCGGGCCTTGCGGCGGATCGAATCTGGTGATGGTCGGCATTACGATGTCCGTGACGGACTGGCTGCCTGGCTCCGCCTTCGTGAACAGGGTCTCGAAGACGGCCTTCAGTTTCTCGGCCGCCTGTGCGGAGAATAGCCCGACCAGAGCCGCGATAGCCGCGATGCCGTACGGGTCTGGCTGGCTGGAACTCGTCGCCCCGGGCAGGAGTCCGGCCCTCAGCACCAGGTACACAATTGTGGCTAGGAGGCCACCGACGAGGGGCAGCAGGGCGTAGTACGGGATCCAGCTGCGGAACAGGTAGCGCTCTCCGATGTAGGTGGACAGTGACCGCAGGCCGTGGAGCATCGCGCCAATGGCGCCGGCCAAGGCTGCCAGGACAAAGAACTGCTGGTCCCGGGTCAGTGAGAGTTGCCAGTTGAAATAGCTGAACCTCGCTGTCGCCGGGGCGGAGCCCGTGGCGGGCGGTGGAGCCGGCCAAAATCTCCATAGGCCATACAGCGCGAGCAGCGAGACGGCTGCCATGAATATCCCGATAATCACGACACCCGCCACTGAGACCGGTGACTCGCCGATCTTGGTGCGCGGTGGTCGCGCGCGACTGCGCTTCGCTGGAGCCTGAGAGGCGCTCATCACCCTCCTAAAGGTAAATCCCGCCCCAGTTCATGCATCTGCGGAAGAGCTGCAGACGCCGGTGCGATCTCGCTAGGACCGGCTCGCCGCCGTGGACAAGGAAGCTCCTAGTATGGCCCGATCCAGGCCGCGGCAGCCATAAATGCCGAATTTACGCGGCCACCGGCCACGCGGATGCAGGTGGACCATCACCAGGCAGTTCACGCCACGCTGCGCCGCCGAGTCCCAGAACACCTCATCTGGGCGGTAAGAGTGCACCTTTTGCGAATGTGCGATCCGCACCAAACGGATCTGACGCGCGCCACGAACGCACCACTAAGCCGCTGATCGTGCGTTTTGTGCGGTGGGCAGCCTGGAACTAGAGGCTGTCCGCGCGCACGAGGGCTGCCCGACTCGGCATCCGAAACGAGCGCTTGACGCATCGGATCGATGAAGCGGAGATGAGATTGGGGAGATGGTCATTGCGCCAGCTGAGCTGCCGAATGGGACCGACCGAGTCCGTCCTCGCAGGTGACACGTCGCAAGAGGTGTTCGCTACCCTACCTTAAGCCCCGGGACAGCGTGCCGGCCATTGGGACGGCACGGGAAGTGGCAGTCGCTCTTCAGATCGGTCGCCAGGGACGTGAGAATCCCTTGATGGTCTCGGGCTTGCGATGAACTCGCGCCGCACATAGGGGAAGGCTGCGATGACGCCCGAGATATGGGGCACCGCCATGATCGTGCCGCAGTCCTCGACGTACTCGCGGTCTCCCCTGCACCTTCTCCTGCGCCTTCTGCAGCGGCTCGCCGACGGCGCCCGGCAAGATCGTCTCGTCTGGCGGAGTGAAGGCCGAAACGACACCCTGGCGGCATCGGCGTTCACCGTGCTGATCGATTTCGTGGTGAGCTTCTTGATCTTGAAGTCTGGCAGGACCGGTAGATCGCCCGCTGGGTGATCCGCGCGCTGCGCTGCTCGTCCGTCTCTCCGTGCTCCTACCAGACCAGCCTCGCTGGTTATCGAGCCGGGTTACCTCCCCGGATCACGGACGGCTCAAGTTTGGCGAACATGTACTGATTGCTGAATGCGCTCTTGGCGTCGTCAATCTCTTGCGGTCCGGACGCGTTGCTCGTGGTCGCGCGGGCGACGGCCTCGGCCACCAGATACCGCGCCCGGTCCCGGCATTCCCGGCTCTGCTGATACTCGAGGTTCAGGTCCAAGATGACCCCGACCAACTTCGGGGTATATCAGCTACGTGCCTTCTCGTCCTCGTCCCGATCCTCCTTGGGATCTTTAGCAGCGGGGTCGGGGGCACCGTCTTTCCAGCACCGCTGGCGTGAACGCACTGCTCTTCGCCGCCGAGGGATCGCTTTCCGGCAATTCGGCCATGCCGCCCTCCCTGAGCGGACGGTCCGGCTGGTCCAGGAACCTACTTCCTGTCATGTTTAGTGAGTGCCTCGGCCTCCTCGGTCCTTCCTTGTAGACGGAGCACTTCCGCCAGCCCTTCCAGGATCCTCGCCATCTCCGGATGGTCAGGGTCGAGTACGCCTTGTTGAAGAGCGAGAGCCCTCCGGTACAGCGCCTCGGCCTCTGCATACTTTCCGAGTGTGCGCTTTACGAGGCTTAGGCTGCCGATTGTGTGGGCGATCCCGGGGTTGTCTGGGCCAAGCGCGCGTTCCAAGAGCTGTAGGGACTGCTCGTACTGATTCTCGGCCTTCTCGTTCTGCCCCCTGCTGAATGTCACATCGGCCATGTCGTTCAGGCTGTAGGCCACGTTCATCGAGTCGGGGCCGACAGTCCGCTCGGCGATGTCGAGGGCGCGTTGGTAGAACTGCTCGGCGTCGTCGAAACGGTCTTGGGCGTAGAAAAGCCTCCCCAAGTAGGTCAAGCTGTACGCCACGTCCAAGTGGTCATCGCCGAACGACTGCTCGCGGATCTCGAGAGCTCGCCGCAGGAGCGGCTCGGCCTCGGGATAGCGGCCACTGACCGTGTATAGCCCCCCCAGGCTGGCGAGCATGGTGGCGACGTCAGGGTGCTCAGAGCCAAGTGCGCGCTCCATGATGCCGCGGGCCCGCAGAAGCAGGGCCTCGGCCTCCTCGTTCCGCGCCAGACGCTGCTGAAGATTCGCCAGGTTGTGCAGGTTCATCGCGAAGTCGCGGTGCTCCGTGCCGACGGTCTTCTCCAGGATGCCCTCGGCCTCGCGATACATGCGCTCGGCTTCCCCGTACTCACCGAGGTCGGTGTGGACATTCGCCAGATTGGCGAGTGAGGAGGCAACATCCCGGTGGTTCGGTCCGAACGCCTTCCGCAGGATCTCCAGTGCGCGCTCCTGGAGCTTGAGTGAATCAGTGAGCCGACCGAGGATGTAGTACAGCCGAGCGAAGCCGCTTAGCTTATCGCCGACATCTGGGTGATTGGGACCGACCGACCGTTCCAGGAACTCCAGGGCCTGGCGATACTTGCGCTCCGCTTTGGCGTAGCGCCCTACAGCGGTGAGCAAGTCGGCGATATCCGCTATGGTCTTCGCCACCTCGGGGTGCTCCGGGCCGAGGATGGTGCGCCTGATGTCCAGCGCCGACTCATACAGGGCCTCCGCGTCGGCGTAGCGGCCGAGGTTGCCATACAGGTCGGCCAGGCTGGTCATGATCCCAGCCGTCTCAAGCGTCTGCGTCCTCTCGGAGGAGCCGGCCATGTCGAGCGCCTCGCGGAGAAGCCGTTCGGCCTCCGCGTAGCGCCCGGCGGCGCGGTGCGCGTCGGCGAGACCCTGGAGGCTCGCCATGACAAGGCGGCTGTCGGGACCGGGCGCCGTCCTGCTGATCTCGAGCGCCCGCTCGTGGAAGGAGATTGCTTCCTTGTAGTGGCCTCGGAGGTGGGCTAGCCCGCCCAGGCTGTTGAGGGTCGGGACGAGGTCCGGGTGGGATTTCCCGACGCTGCCTTCCTGGATGTCGAGGACCTGTCGCAGGACCGGCTGAGCCTCCTTGTAGCGGCCGGTCGACCTGTACAGCTCAGCGAGGTTGGTCAGGCTCACGGTACCGTCCGCCGCCGCCGGACGACCCTGGGGCCTCGTCGAGTCAGGAGGCAACGGGCACCTGCTGGATCTCGAGCGCTCGCCGCAGAAGCGGCTCGGCTTCCTGGAACCGGAACTGGGAGGCCAGGAACTCGGCGAGGGCGTTTAGGCTCACCGCGACCTCTGGGTGATCTGCCCCCAATGCCTGCTCGCGGACCGCCAGCGCCTCACGGTAGTTCGCCTCGGCCTCATCTGGCCGCCCCATCGCCTGGTAGAGCCGGCCCAGCTCGCTGAGGGCGGCCACCTCCCAGGCGCTCATGCTGCGCTCACGGGCAATCTCGAGGAGCTGCTTGAATACCTCCTCCGCCTTCGCGTGGCTTCCCTTCTGGAGCTGCAGGCCACCGTACCGGACCATCGCCTCGAAGGTCTCGTCGTTGGGCGCCGCTTCCTGGTCGATCGCCATCACCTGGGCCAGCGCTCGCTCGGCCTGGGTCACGTGTCCCGCCAGGGCGAGGGCGCTGGCGTCCTGCACGGCGGCTGAACCCGGCTCGTGTGGCACCTGGATGACCGGCTCGCTCGCTGCCGACAGGCCGGCTGTCGCCTGAGGCGCAACCTCGACCGGAGCCTGCCCCCGTTCCTCCCGCTCATGGTCGCGCACCCATCCCGCCAGATGCCTCTGGAGACGCCGCTCGAAGTTGGACAGCTCGTCGAACACCTCGAACAGAAAACTTCTCTCGCTCTCCAGATGCTCCCGGAACTTGAGGACGTTGCCGAGCTGGGGCCCAGGATCCCTCAGCTGGGCGGGGTCGAGGTCCTTGAACAGAACGACGATCTGTCGCATGGTCCCAAGCTTGTGACACTCACGAGCAATGTCGAACTCCTCCTCACTGCCCGACGTATAGGCACCCTCGTCCGCCTGGGGGGCAGAGCCCCATCGGTCGTGCAGGACGAGCATGAAGTAGTCGCAGCGGCGGACCTCGTCGTCAATGATCGCCTGCGGCCGCCCGATGCCTCCCGGAGTGATCTCCCAGCCGATCGGCAGGAAGATCACTCCGCGCTCGATCGCGTCGGACTCATTGTGAGCGTTGATGGCGGAGCGAAACGCCTCCCGCTCGTTCTCGAGACCTCCGGGAGAGGCGATGAACACACGGTAGGCCGTGATCTTCTCGGGCACTACGGTCGCCTTCTTCGAAGCTCAGCCCGGGTTGGCCGCACCGGAGGCGCTGAGGGCAATCGTTGCCGACGTACGGCGGCCTTGCCGCCCTGCGACTCTCCCGACGTGTCCCTCTCGGTTCCATTGCCGCTAAAGAGAGTACAAATCTAACCCGGCCGTATGAGGCGAACAACCCCAAAGCGAATGCGGCACCGAGCCCGCGTTACCAGGGCCGGGCTCCGGGCACGTCGGCCCCCTGCCACGGATGCGCCGGGTCGATGCGACCGGTCCGCCAGCCCAGCCACCCCACAGGCTCATACCGGTTGCATCCAGGCTTGCACCGACTGCCCATACCGCCGACTACCCAAGACCAAGGAGCGTTATGCAAAACTCCCTATCGTGATCTTGCTCCAGCTTCCTGACCTGCGGCTCCCAAGATCATCGATCTTGGAAATGAAAGGTTTTGCATAAGCCTCAAGGTCCGGCGTGTTCAGTATAATATCGTTATGGCGGAGACAACTGGCGTATATTATTGACAATTATTCCTAGAATCATTATGTCTCAAGCTTATAGTCCTGTGGCTTCTGGTCCTGTTTGCCAGTTGTAGCCGGATCACCGACATCCTGTCGGAAAATATCTTAACCTCGATCCACCGCGCGCGTAAATAGGGGTTCTCGCGGGCGTGTCAATGCGAAAGGTGCCCTTTGATCTGGGACGATGGGAGTTGCTAGAGATCTTGAAAGACATCCAGGGGCTTAGTACTGCAACGGCACCTATCTCATGCCGACGACTTGACCTGCGAGAACGCAGCTGGTGGCGGGATAGCCCTAGCCGCGCTGCAAGACTTCGTATCACGATCATCGGCGAGATCCGCATTGACATCCGCACGCAGCTGACTGCACATCGCTTTGCTGATCTGGTAAAGGACGATCTGGAGATTGCCCCGGTCAGGGTCACCTCGGCAGGCACTGCCATCAACATAGCCAGCTACGTCGTCGGCGGCCCCTCGAAAGCCCTGATCAGCTCTTCGCGCAGGCTGGGGTCGGCCAGGACCAGGACGTCGTCGCCCGGCCGCAGCCTGGTATCACCCGCGATGGGGACGAGCCGGCTGTCGCGGACCACGAAGCTCACCCAGGCGTCACCAGGGAGGCCGGCCAGGTCATCGACGGTGCGGCCGTCGGCGGGCGAGCCTGCCTTGATCGTGAGCCGGTGCACGCCGCTTGGCTCGTCCCGCAGCCGCACTCCGAGCGCCCAGGGCTCCGGCTCGATCGTGCGCATCTGAATCCGCAGCAGGCGGGCGGCGGCGGGCACCAGGCTGCCCTGCACGACGACGGAGAACACGACCACCACGGCGACGATGCCGTACAGCCGCCCGGCGGCTGGCACGCGGGCGGCGAGCAGGAAGCTGCCCAGCAGGATCGGCACGGCGCCCTTGAGCCCGGCGAACAGCACGAAGTTCCGCTCGTTGGCCTGCAGGCGGGCCGGGATCAGGCACAATCCGACCAGCACGGGCCTGATCACGAACGCCAGCGCGGCGCCCAGGATGAGCCCGGGTATCCACACGTCGGCCCGGGCGATGACGCCGAGGTCGATGGTGAGGCCAAGGACGACGAACGCGACGATCTCGCCGAGGCTGGCGAGCGCCGAGTGGAAATGCTCGATCTCGCGCTTGTACGGGGCGCGCACGTCGCCGAGCACGATCCCGGCGGTGAAGACAGCCAGGAAGCCTGACCCGTGCGCCAGCGTGGCGGCGCCGAACAGCAGCAGCGCGCAGGCCAGGGTCCGCAGCGGATACAGGCCCTCACCGGGCAGTGGCACCCGGCGGATGAACCACTGCATGCCGCGGCCGCCCGCGATGCCGACCGCCGCGCCGACGCCCATCTGGACCAGGAAATCCCCGCCGGCCTGGGCGAACGCGCCCTTGGTGATGCCGCCCGCGGTGATCAGGCTGGCCATCAGCGCGATCCCGACCGGGTCATTCGCGCCGGATTCGCCTTCCAGGATCGTGTCGCTGCGGCCCGTGATCTCCCGCTGGCCGAGCACCGAGAAGACCACCGCCGGGTCAGTCGGGGCTATCGCCGTGGCCACCAGCAGGGCGACGTACCAGGCCAGACCGAACGCGAGATGCGCGAGCACCGCGCCGGCGGCCACGGTCAGGAAGGTGCCGATGACGCCGACGACGAGAATGGGGCCTGCCGCCGGCCGGAACCTGGACCAGCCGATATGCATGCCCCCGTCGAACAGGATGCAGACAAGGGCGATCGTGACAATGCGTTGCACCGCCTGCCGCGGCGGCGCCTGCAGGGCAGGGATGACATTGACCGCGATGGCCGCACCGGCCAGCACCAGCGCGGGCGACGGGAGCCTGACCCGCTCGGTCAGCCGGCTGGACAGGACCGCGACCAGGCCCACCGCGGCCGTCAGCAGGACTACCAGGGCGAACGGCTCGGTGTCGGACACTGCGGCGCTCCTGTCGGCCGGACATGGCGAGATCATTCCCGACCAGGCTTCCCGGGCGCACCACGGCCAACTCTAGTTGGCGCCGGGAAAGACGTGATCGACCCCCTGGCAGAAAGACGTGATCGACCCCTGACAGGCAGTCAGCTGATCGGCAAGGGCACTGAACCGTCATGAGCCTGAGCCCGTGAACCTTTTAGGGCGGGGGTTTGCGATGCTGCCCGCGCACGCCCATTTTCAGTCGGCAGCCGCGACAGGCGGGAGTTGCACAATGATGACGCGTTCGCCGGGCCCGGTTGATGGCCTGTCCCCTCAACGTTCCCATCCGTCAGGCCGGCGGCTGTGGGGTGCTGGCCTGCTCGCCGTGGGGGCCTCGGCCGCCCTGGCGGTGCTGCCCGCGACCCCAGGGCTTGCCGCCGCGACGGCAGCCACCCCCTACACGCAGACCAACCTGGTCTCCGACATCCCCGGCGTGGCCAGGATCACCGACCCGAACCTGGTCAACCCGTGGGGCGTATCTGAATTCCCGAAGGGCCCGCTGTGGGTCTCCGACAACGGCACTGACGTCTCGACGCTCTACACCGGCGCCATCGGCGGCAGCCCGCTCACCCCGGTCCCGCTGGTAGTGAAGATCCCCGGCGGCGCGCCCACCGGCCAGGTCTTCAACGGCACCAAGGGCTTCGTCGTGCACCACGGCAAGCAGAGCGGTGCCGCGCTGTTCATCTTCGCCTCCGAAGCAGGCGTCATCTCCGGCTGGAACCCCGCCGTCGGCGCGGTGGGCAACGCCACTTCCACGCACGCTCAGCGGGGGGTGACGGTCCGGAACGCGGTGTACAAGGGCCTGGCGATCGCCGGCAGCCGGTTGTTCGCCGCCAACTTCCACAGCGGGCGCGTGGATATCTTCAACTCGAAGTTCCACCGGGTCAGGAGCGCAGGTGCGTTCAGGGACCGGCGGCTTCCGCACGGGTACGCGCCGTTCAACATCACCAGCATCGGCGGGCGCCTGTACGTCAGCTACGCCAAGCAGGACGCGGACAAGGGTGACGACGTCGCCGGACCGGGTCACGGCTTCATCGACGTGTACTCGACCGGTGGCAAGCTGCTGCACCGCCTGGTGCGCCGCGGCGCGCTCAACTCCCCCTGGGGGATGCTCATCGCGCCGTCCAGCTTCGGCACGTTCAGCCATGACCTGCTGGTGGCCAACTTCGGCAACGGCGCGCTCAACGCGTTCGACCCAGTCACCGGGAAGTTCCTCGGGCCGCTGAAGAACGCCGACGGCAACCCGATCGTCATCAGCGGCCTGTGGGGCCTGATCAGGGGCGATGGTGCCGCCGGCACCCCGCAGACCGTGTTCTTCACGGCCGGCCTGGCTGACGAGAGCCACGGCCTGCTCGGCACGATCACCCTGGGCAGCTAGCCAGCCCGCTGCCTCGAGGGATTCGAGCGCCGTCCCGGTCCGGGGTCTCCCCGGCCGGGACGGCGCTCGCTCGTCGTCATCAGGCTGACTCCGGTTCCGACCCGGGACCCAGTCGGCGCTGCTATCGAACTGAACCCAGTGGATGTGCACATCCACCGGACCGCGCTGAGCAG
>WNGH01006915.1_pt1 | contig 10809 bp, 10 predicted proteins | sample 5400631 | NCBI WGS metagenome assembly WNGH01 (sample SAMN13153373, study PRJNA577476) | soil metagenome | isolation source: 115 cm soil or saprolite under Garry oak tree replicate 1 | place: USA:California | collected 2016-06-15 | reverse complement strand
GCATTAAATCGTGCTTTATATAGGTATATGGAAAAGCGGACTATAGCACCGGCTAGATTCCGCTCTATAATACCACGGGGTTCTAGTACGGACGCGACGCTTTTTCGGGGCTTGCTGGAGAAGTGAAATCGAAATCGTTCTTGCTTTGGGAAATAGGTTCCATCCAAATGCCCACGAAGAAGGTCCAGGCCCGTTCGGGAGAGAGAATGCCAGCGAAGAACCGCAACGGCTTGCCCGCGTACCAGAGAATCCAAAGCGGGATCCGCAAGCGCATCGAATCCGGCCAATTGCGCTCCGGTGACGCCGTCGCTTCGGAACGCGACCTCGCCAAGCTTCATCAAGTCAGCCTCATGACCGCGCGGCACGCTCTCGCCTCCCTCGAGCGCGAAGGAATTGTCGAGCGCCGCCGCGGCATCGGAACTTTTGTCGCCACTCCAAAAATTCACTTCAATAAATTGATGAGCTATACCGAGCAGATGTCCAGCCGCAGCCTCACCGCCGGCTCCAAGGTCCTCTTCGCGAAAGTGCTGGAGAATGAAAACGAAGCGGCGGCCCGGCTCTCCCTTCCCCCCACGAGCAGCGTCATCAAGCTTGAGCGCTTGCGTCATACGGCAGGTGAACCATTTGCGCTGGAAACCTGTTACCTCCATGCCGCTGAATTCTCCGGGCTCCTGGATGCTCCCATCGGCCGCGATTCTCTTTTCGGAATCCTGGAACGAAACTACAAGGTAGAGCTCGGTTACGCTGACGAGGAGGTCGATGCGACCGCGGCCGACCCGAGAATCGCTGAAATCCTTTCTATTCCCCGCCGCGAGCCCCTGCTGCGCATTCGCCAAGTCATTTATTCAACCAAAGGCAAAGCCATCATGTACGTCCTGGGCTTCTATCGCTCTGACCGGCACAATCTCGTCATTCGCCGGTTCCGCTAGAGTGGCGAACTCATCCGCCGGCTCAAAAATGTTTCAGGTGATGACGGTGGCGCAGATCGGAAGGGACACGGCGTGCTTGTTATCCTGAAACCCGGTGACGAAGAAATCAGCCGCCAAGCTGCGCAGCTGATCGCCAGCGCCGTGCGCAAAAAACCGGCATTGACTCTCGGATTGGCGACGGGCAGCACGATGGTGGGCGTTTACAAACATCTCGTTGGGCTTCACCAGCAGGGCTCGCTCGATTTTTCGCGCGTGGTAACTTTTAATCTCGACGAATACCTCGGGCTTCAAGCCGCGCACCCGCAGAGTTTTCATCACTTCATGCGGGAAAATCTCTTTGCTCACGTCAACGTCGATCCCAGCAACGTCCACATCCCCGACGGAACGATTCGCGGCAATTACGAAGATTACTGCGCGTCGTACGAGGACGCCATTCGAATGGCTGGGGGAATCGACCTGCAACTTCTGGGCATCGGACGCAACGGCCACATCGGCTTCAACGAGCCGACCTCGAGCATCGGCTCCCGGACGCGCCTAAAAGTTTTGAGCCAGGAAACGATGGACGACAACTCCAAATCCTTCGCGCCTGGTGAGGAAAGTCCGCGCTGCGCCATTACCATGGGCATCGGGACAATCCTGGAGGCACGGAAAATTCTATTGCTTGCCGCCGGTAAATCCAAATCCGCCGCGGTCGCCAAATCCATCGAAGGGCCGATTACCTCCGCGGTCTCTGCCTCCGCCCTTCAACTGCATCCCGACGTGACTTTCATCATCGACGACGACGCCGCCTCGCAACTCACCCAGCGCGCCTACTATCACCGCGTGCTGAAAATGACCGCCCAGTTGACCCCGGAACGTCTCTCATAAGTCCGAATTCCCAGCGCGTTCGCTCCACCCTGAGTACAATTACAGGTCTGATTTACTCTAGACTTGGTATTTAAGTTTCAGCGGCGAGCACCGTGCGTGGAAGCATGAAGCCTGCAAAACTTTTTCCGATGTTCCTCAAGCTCTCCGGAAGGCCGTGCCTGGTGGTGGGAGCGGGAACCATCGCAGAATCGAAAATCGTCAGTCTTCTGGAGGCTGGCGGCCGCTTGCGCGTGGTCGCACCCGAAGCGACGCCGCAAGTCCGCTCCTGGGCGCAATCAAACGAAATTCAATGGCATCAGCGTCCATTTGAACCCCACGACCTCGACGGAATCTTTCTGGTTGTTGCGGACACTTCGTCCACGGAACTTCACAAACGCATATTCGAAGAAGCGACGCGGCGAGGCGTGCTCTGCAACATCGTGGATGTTCCTCCTCTTTGCGATTTCTACTATCCGGCCGTGGTTCAGCGCGGAGCGCTGCAGATCGCCATTTCCACCTCAGGAGAGAGTCCGGCCCTCGCCCAGCGCCTCAGAAAGCAACTCGAAGAACACTTCGGGCCCGAATATGAGGAATGGCTCGCACAATTAGGCGAAGCGCGGGACAAGGTCCAATCCGCGGGCCTGGATCCGGAGGAACGCAAGCGTTTGCTGCACGAAGATGCCAGCGAGGAAGCGTTCGAAACCTTTCTCCGAAATCGGGTTGACAGGAAAAAGTCCTAGTGAAATCCGTAGCAGCCAATGAAAGCAACAGCTTCCGGCCATCATTTATCAGATTTTTCGATACATACAATGCAAACTTCCGCGCAAGTGCCACTTCTGCTGGATGCTATTCTTTTCGATGAGACCTTGCACCCGCAGCGTCCCCGCCCGCGGGCCGACGATTGTTCCCAGCTGATGCCAGGCCTCCGGAGCACCACATATGATTGCAACCACGATGAGAGGAAAAATCTATTTGATGGCGGCCGCTTCTGGCGATTCCCGTCTCCTCACTCCAGAAGCGGCAAACTTGCTTCGCGCGGCGGAAGTCGTCCTGCATGATGGCAATGTGCCAGCTGAAATCCTCGAATTGATCCCGGCGTCGGCACAAGTGCGCAACGTCGAGAAGATCTGCGAACGTCAGGGTATTTCGCAAGAAAAGACGAATGCTTTGCTTATCGCTTCGGCCCGCGAGGGGCGGCTTGTTGTACGCGTGAAGACCGCGGACCCGCTTTTGCCTGGGCACTTCGCTGAAGAGCTGGAGGCCCTTGTTCAGGCTGACGTCGATTTCGAGATTATTCCGGGAGCCGAATCTGCGCAGGCCGCGGTTGCAGGGCGGAATTCCTAGGCACGGAGCTCGATTTCAGGCGAAGGTACTTCCCTGTCGTTTCTCACGAAAAAGTTCTGCCGCACGTTCGGCAGTTTCCTTCACAAGAAAACCCATTTTAGGATGCGAAGGCTCAAGATCGGGTTTTATCGCCCGGCGAGACAATTCTTCCGATGTTGTTGGCCCGATGGACGCCACGATCACGCGATGCAAACCCGAGCGCATGGCTGCTTCGAGATTCATCTCCGCGGCAACCTGGAAAAGATGCGTGGCCTGAACGCTAGTCGTAAAGAGCACCGCGTCAATGTTTCCCTCGACAAGCGCGTGGATAGCCGCGCGCAGAGGAGCAAGATCCTCCGGCAAGGCCCATTGGTAGACTGGCACGCGAGTGACGTGCGCGCCTCGTTCAGCAAGGCCCTCAAGCAATTCAGGATTAGAGACGCCATATTCCTGGACGGCGACTCGGGCGCCATTCAAACGGATTCCGGTTGCTGAATTCGCCGCATTGTCTAACGCCTGCAGAAGCTCACGCCATGTATTGGGTTCAGGGACCGTGATTGCAGGTGTTATGCCGATCTCCCCAAGTGCCGCCACCGGCTTCGGACCGCGGGCCACCACTTTCAGCCGTTGGAGCGCCGTGACATACTCTTCGCGTTTATGAGTTGTCTCGACAACCGCCAACAACGCACGCGCGCCAACGCCTGTCAGAAAAATAATCATGTCGAACTCACTGGCGAAGAGTTTTGTTGCGAATGCGAGCGCTTCCTTGTTGGATTCAAGTGGAACTTCGCGCATCGCCGGCGCGACGACCGGCTGGCCGCCGTAAGTGGAAATTAACTTGGATAGCTCCGTGGCCCGCCGGCTTTCCAGCGCCAGAACTCGCAGTCCTTCAAATCCGCTCATAACTCTGAATTGTTCACCAGAAACGTTCGTTTTGCCAACATCTTTCACTGCCAATCACAAGAGTTAGAGAAGCATTCGTCTGCCGCGCCGCGTGTCGTTTTGGGACGCCAAGTCCCTCGATTCGTGGAACTCCGATTGCTCTGCCTTAGCAGACCCCGTGGTATGGAACCTGGAGTAGAACCATGCATTCAACCGAGGCCCAGCCAAAAAAGAGCATGCCGAAGCGACGCAGCCAGCGCGTCAGGCTTTCCATTCGCCTTCTCGTTAGCGGTAATCGGCCAAGTGGCCACTCATTTTCCGAGGAAGTCTATACTATCGTCGTCAATATACACGGCGCTCTGATCGTCGCCGCCGAACCTCTTCATGTCGGCCAGTTGCTCACCGTCCGGCACATCAAATCGGGTGACGAACAGATGTGCCGGGTGATTCAAATTGAAACTCCGGACGCCGCTAATCCCGAAGTAGCCCTTGAGTTTCTCCAGCCTACCCCTCGCTTCTGGCGCGTCGCCTTTCCTCCCGATGACTGGACCGCACAGAGCCCCGAAGCCAAGCAAATCACTGCTCCACCTACTCCGTTATTGAAGTCCGGCGCCCCTTCTTCCACTTCGTCCCTGAAGCCCAGCCCGGCTGTCTCCCGGAAGCTCTCCAGCACTCCCCCACCAAAAAAATTCCCCTGGACGTAAATCCCGACTCTCTTCAGGCGCAAGCCTCTAACTCCCGCTTGCTCAATCATGACTCGTACACCGGTAACCACCCGCATTGCAAAAGCATGCGTGCGTCATACAGCACGCATCACCCCTTTCAGCCGTCCTCCGTAGGGGCACGATATATCGTGTCCTCGGTCCGTGGCCTATTAGCATGTTCCTGGTTCAATACGCCGCCGCGCGGCGCGTCCTCATTTTTCAGTCGTGAATTTATAGGTGGTGATGGTGTGGTAGCGCTCGCCGGGGCTCAGGACCACTGACGGAAATTTGGGCTTGTTTGGCGAATCGGGAAAGTGCTGGGTTTCCAGGCAGAAGGCCGCGTGCTTCGGGTAGGCCACGCCGCCCTTGCCGATGGTCTTGCCGTCCAAAAAATTGGATGTATAAAACTGAATGCCCGGCTCCGTGGTCCAGACTTCCAGGACGCGGCCGCTGGCGGGGTCGACGACGCGCGCCGCAAGAGATTCTCCACGGTCCATGGGCATGTGCAAGACAAAATTGTGATCGTAGCCGTCGCCGAGTTTCATCTGCTCTTCGTCCTGATCGATGCGCGCGCCGATGGCCATCGATTTGCGAAAGTCGAATGGCGTGCCCATAACGTCGCGAAGCTCGCCGGTTGGAATCAAGCCGGCATCCACGGGAGTGAACTGGTCAGCCGCAATCATCAGTTGATGGCCAAGAATGTCGCCGGAACCCTGGCCGCCGAGATTGAAATAAGAGTGATTCGTCAGGTTCACAACGGTTTTCTTGTCGGTCGTCGCGGAATATTCGATCTTCACCGCGTTGGCATCCGTCAGTGTGTAAATCACCGTCACTTTCAGATTTCCTGGGAACCCTTCCTCGCCGTCCTTGCTGAGGTAGGAAAGTTCGAGCGACTGGCCGCCTTTAACGGAAACCGGTTTGGCGGTCCACAGCATCTTGTTGAAACCCTTGATGCCGCCATGCAGGGTGTTCTCCCCGTTGTTTTTCGCGAGCGTGTAGGTTGTGCCGTCGAGCGCGAATTGCGCGTGCCCGATGCGGTTTCCGTAACGCCCCACGAGTGCGCCAAAGAAACTTTTGTCGCTCACGTAGCCTTCGGCGCTGTCGTAGCCGAGGACCACGTCGGCCACTTTGCCGTTGCGGTCCGGCACTTTCAGGGAGACGACCGCTCCGCCGAACGTGGAGATGGCGGCTTCTGCGCCGGTCTTGTTCGTCAGCACGTAAAGATCAACCTGCTGGCCGTCCGGAGTCTTCCCGAAGGGCTTCTTGGTGGTCGATCCGGGTTGAGGTGCGGCATCAGTCGTGGCCAGAGTAGTCATCAGCAAAGCTCCCGTGAACGCAATTACCTTCATCCATCGTTTCATGCGATTGCCCTCACCCCTGAGATTTTCTTAATGCACCACTTCGAAGTACCCGTCAGTTTACTTGCCGCTGCCGCATTTTGCGCAAAGAATTTTTCGCGCCGCTCATCCACGCGGAACGAGTTTGTCTATCGGCGGGAACGCGGCGGGCGGCATTAAAAAATGCTCGGGAACGCTGGCGCCGGCGAGCAGCGCTTTGGCCATCATGGTCAAGGCCTGCCCGGCGCTGGGCGGCGTGATGACGGTAGCCGTCAATTGCCCGGTGCGCACCCAGGCCTGGCCCGTTCTGGGCACACCATCACAGCCGGTAATGGGAATGCCGAGCCACTGATCGCGGTCCGCATCGGCAATAGTGTCCTGAATGGCTTTGCGCGCTCCCATGGCCATGGAGTCGTTCTGCGAGACGATCATATCAATGCGCACCTTTTGCGCCGCCATCAGGCGCATCCAGGAGCACACGCTCTGATACGCGCTTTCCTCCGTCCACCGCCCCCGCAAGCTGGTGAGATGCACGCTGGGCGCGAGGGATTCTTGTAATCCTGTGAGACGCTCGCGCGAAACCGAACTTACGGAAGGCCCCTGAATCAGGAGCACGGACCCGCCCCGCGGAAGAAGAGCGGCGATTTGCCGACCTTGGATGCGGCCAACTTCGACCTGATCGGCGCTGATGGAAAAAATGGGAGCCGTGGAGGACTTGCGAAGTTCGCGAGTGTATTCCGCTTCGCGGCTGAGGATGGCCCAGCCGATGCCGGCGCTGGCGGCAGTTTTGGCGACTTGCGGGAACGACGTGGCGCCGAGCGGTTCAACAACGATTCCGTTGGGCCGGAGCGATGGATCGGACTGGATGGCCTTGAGTACTTGCGTGCTTTGCGTGATGGGATCGTTGTCGGCATAAACGATCTGCGCATCTACACCGAGCTCCGCAGCGGCGGCGTTTGCGGCGGAAGCTTGTTCAATCTGGTAGTCGTTGTCCTTGGTGATCAGCGAGACCAGGAAACGTAGTTTGGTCATGCGTTACCTCCGTGGCCCCAGGATTTTTCGAATCACCAGCCTCGCACAAGAGCGATGCCGAGAAATGACTTACCGAATGCCCGCATGGCGAGCAGCAGCTTTCGAATCAAAGCTCCCAATGCAAACGAAGCCGTCCTCGTCGTACAAAATAAAAGATGTGCGGGGGCGCATGCGTCCCTGGTCACACGCCGCGGGAGACGTTAGCACGCCGGGGAACAGGTGCCAAGAGCAAGCGTTTACTTTTGCACACCGCGGTCATGAGCTTCGTCCGTTATAATGCGCTTGATAAACGTCACTTCCTTCTCATCGTAGGGTGAACCGGTGGTTCGAAAGATGTCGTGAAACCACACGGAAGGTTCGTGGTCCACATAGGGATGCTGCCAGGAATCCCACGGATAATACGTCTGAGTCTTTCCGGCCACCAGACCCCAATTGATGGCGGCGACTCTGTATTTCCTGGCGATGGGCAGCGTGCCTTCGAACGTGCTGCCGTTGCCGCGCGCCATATATTCGGTGCACAAAATTGGCCGATGAAATTGTTGGAGCGAGAGCACGCGCTTTTCGAACTCGTCTGGTTTGTCGTAGCTGTGGAAGGAAATCACGTCGGATAATTCGAGCTGGATTTTCTCGACGGGGCCGAGCTTTTCGGGCAGAGACCATGCACCCTTCCAGACGCCACTCGTCAAGGGTTGCGTGGGACGCATCGAGCGCGCCCACTCGAACGCGCGCGGGAGTAATTTGAGGATAATTTCGGTCTTGATCTCCGGCTTCAGATCGCCGCCACTGCCGCCGTTCGAATTGTCGGGCTCGTTCCACACGTCCCACGCTAGGATGCGGTTGTCGTTGGCGAAAGCGCCGACGACACCCTTGACGTAGGTTTCAAGGCGCGGGTATTGCGCTTGATCCTGGAGTGCTTTTGTGCCGGGGCTTTGCACCCAGCCGGAATTGTGCACGCCGGGGCGCGGAGCGCGCTGCTTTCCGAGTTGCGGATTGGCGTCCCAGCAGGAATCGAATAGAACGAGCAGCGGTCTGATGTGGTGCTGCGCGGCGATGGTTAGAAACGCATCGATGCGTTTTCGAAAGGCTTCCGGGTCCTGCTGCCACGGCAGGTCGTGGAGAAAGACGCGCATGGTGTTCAGGCCGATGGATTCCGCCCAGCCAAGCTCGAGATCAATGCGCTGAGGATCGAAGGAATCCGCCTGCCACATCTCGAGTTCGTTGATGGCAGTGGCGGGAATATAGTTGCTGCCCACAAGCCAGGGTTGCTTTGCGTACCACTCGTTGGCGGCTTTCTCCGGCCAGCGCGCGGATTGCGAAGTTGGCGTTGCTTGAGCGGAGAGGGAAATACAGAACAAGATCGGGAGACTGATGAATAATTTTTGTGTCATTCGAATTCGCATTCTTGGTCTCGATTGCTCAGGATTACACCGTGCTGGGGGACTGGCATTGAGAATATGCGCCTTCGCGGAGAAAAAAACCATTTAAGACCGGTCCAGGTAATGAATCTCGGCGGCGTCGCGGAGGCGATTTGCGGCGGCTTCCGGCGTGAGGTCTCTTTGCGGACTGCCCAAGAGTTCGTATCCGACCATGAATTTTTGAATGGCTGCGGAACGCAGCAGCGGGGGAAAATAGTGTGCATGCAGGTGCCACTCTTCGTAGACGCGGCCATCGGTGGGCTTCTGGTGGAAACCCATGGAATACGGAAAAGCAGTCTCAAACAAATTGTCGTAACGAATCGTGATGCGTTTCATGATGTCGCTGAGCAGGTCGCGCTCTTCGCCGCTGAGTTGATCGATGGAAGCGACATGGCGCTTGCTCAACACCAGCGATTCGAACGGCCATACGGCCCAGAAGGGCACGACCGCGGCAAAGGCTTCGTTTTGGCAGACCATACGCTCGTTCAACTGCAGCTCCAACTGCAAGTAGTCGCAGAGTAGGCAAGAATGCTTCTCGGCGCGATACGATTCGAATGAGGCCAGCTCCCGAGACGGGAGATTCGGCAGCGAATCATTGGCCCAGATCTGGCAGTGTGGGTGGGGATTGCTTGCGCCCATCATCTCGCCGCGATTCTCGAAAATTTGCACATGGCGAATCCAGGGAATCTGCCCGAGTGCGGAATATTGCTCGACCCATCCGTCCACGACTCCGCGCAATTCCCGCGCGCTCATTCGCGGAACACTCAGATCGTGCCGCGGCGAAAAACACATCACGCGGCAGACTCCGCGCTCGGACTTTCCGACAAGCAAGCTGGCCCGGTCGAATTGGAGAGGCGCAACATCGGGCAACATCGCGGGGTAATCGTTCTCAAAAACGTATGTCTCAGTGTACGCCGGCGTTTGTGCGCCGCCAGCGCGCCGATTTCCCGGGCACAAATAACAATTGGGATCGAAAGTGATGGAAGCAGGCGAATGAACTTTCTCGACTCTTCCCAGCCAGGGTCGCTGCGTACGGTGAGGAGACACCAGAACCCATTCCCTTAGGAGCGGGTTGAAACGCCGGTGCGGAAGCTGATTTAGTTCTTCGAAACTCATAGGTAAAGTCGAAGCTTGACGGACCGTAGCAACTGGCTGCCGTTCCCTTCTCCACTAGTCTGTGTCACGTGGCGGTCTTTTTCTCTTCGATCTTGACTTGCTGCGCGCCTTCGGACGCCGGAGAAACAAAAATTTCAGGAGTCAAACCTGTCCGGGAGATATATCCCGCGGCCACGTTGCGCTTGAAATCGTTTACGGCCACGGACTCGACCAGATTGATGGTGCAGCCGCCAAATCCTCCGCCTGTCATCCGCGCACCCACCAGTCCTGGTTGCACAGAGGCGATTTCCACCATCAGATCAAGTTCCTTGCAACTGACCTCATAGTCGTCCCGAAGGCTGCAATGCGAGTCCTGCATCAGTGTGCCGAGGGCTTTGATATTTCCTTTGCCAAATGCCTCGAACGCGCTCTTCACCCGCGCGTTTTCCGTGATGACGTGGCGACACCGCGCAAACACTTTCTTCGATAGACTTGCGCGCTGATTTTCCAGCCGCTGAAGCGAAACGTCACGAAGCGCACGAATTTCCGGAAAGACTCCGCGTAAAAGGCGCACGCCCTCTTCGCACTCCGCTCGGCGCGCATTGTACTCGCCCGAAGCCAGTTCGTGCTTGACCATAGTGTTGCAAATCACCAATTGGAGGTCCGGCGGAAGTTTCACGTATTTGTATTCGAGCGAACGGCAGTCCAGCAGGAGCGCATGCGACGCGCGGCCATGGCACGAAACGAATTGGTCCATGATTCCCACGCGGGCGCCCACGAATTCGTTCTCGGCTTTTTGGCAGAGTTGGGCCAGTTCCGTGCGCTCAACTTCCTGCCCGCTGTCGTGCAGCAGCGCAAAACCAACGGCAACTTCAATGGCCGCCGACGAACTCAATCCAGCTCCGAGCGGAACTTCACCAGCAATGTAGATACTCGCCCCCGCGACCGGCTTCCCTGCCTGGCAAAGTGCCCATGCTACGCCGAGAGGATAGTTGGCCCAGTGTTTCTTCCCCGGAGGCGACAACGAATCCAGGTCTTTCTCGATCGTTTCCTCGAAATTCTCGGAATGGATGACCAGCTTCCGGTCACCGCGCGGGGCGATCGCCGCCCAGCAATAGAATTCAATCGCGGCAGGCAGCACGAAGCCGTCGTTATAGTCGGTATGCTCGCCAATCAAATTTACACGACCGGGCGCCCGGTAAATGCTCGCGCTGGTGCCGAAGCGCGCCTGGAATCCGTCCAAAAG
>WNGH01025124.1_pt1 | contig 10810 bp, 9 predicted proteins | sample 5400631 | NCBI WGS metagenome assembly WNGH01 (sample SAMN13153373, study PRJNA577476) | soil metagenome | isolation source: 115 cm soil or saprolite under Garry oak tree replicate 1 | place: USA:California | collected 2016-06-15 | reverse complement strand
CAGGCCGCCACGTCGAGGTGCAGCTGCTCGGCGACGGCGAGCGCGTCATTCATCTCGGCGACCGGGACTGCTCCGTGCAGCGGCGGTACCAGAAGCTCATCGAGGAGGCACCCGCGCCGCTGCTCGCCGATGACCTGCGCGCCGAGATGCGCCTTGCCGCGGTGGCCCTGGGCAAGCACCTGAACTACCGCGGCCTGGGCACCGTCGAGTTCCTCGTCGACCGCGAGCGCGGCACCTGCTACTTCCTGGAGATGAATGCGCGGATCCAGGTCGAGCATCCGGTCACCGAGGCCATCTGCGGGCTCGATCTGGTCGCCGAGCAGATCTGGGTCGCCGAGGGCCACCCGCTGCGGCTGGACCAGGCCAGCGTCGAGCTGACCGGGCACGCGATCGAGTGCCGGATCAACGCCGAGGACTGGGCGGACGGTTTCCGGCCGTGCCCGGGGACCGTGACGGCTGCGGCGTTTCCGGCCGGACCAGGCATCAGGGTAGACACCCACGTGCAGGCCGGCTCGCCGGTGCCGCCCTGGTATGACTCGCTGCTGGCCAAGCTGATCGTCAGCGGCCGGGACCGCGCCGAGGCGCTGGCCCGGCTGCGCGCCGCGCTCGCCCGCTGCGAGATCGGCGGGGTGACGACGACCCTGGCGATGCACGCCGAGCTGGCGGCCCAGGACGGCTTCGCGAGAGGCGGCGTGGACACCAGCTACCTCGAGGAGTTCCTGCACCGCCATCCCGGCCTGGCCCGGCAGCCGGCTACCGGAGCCCGTCATGGCTGAGATCCAGCTCATCGACGTCTCGCTCCGTGACGGCAACCAGAGCCTCTGGGGCGCGACCGGGCTCACCACCGCGCACATCCTGCAGATCGCCCCGGTGCTGGACCGGGTGGGCTTCCGGGCGCTTGACTTCACCTCGAGCACCCACATGGGGGTGGCGGTGCGCACGCACCGGGAAGATCCGTGGGAGCGGATCCGGCTGACCCGCGCGGCGACGCCGCATACGCCGCTGCAGTTCATCGGGTCCGGCCTGCGGTTCATCTCCTGGGAGCCCGTGCACCCCGACCTGATCCGGCTCGTCTATGAGCGGCTCGTGGTGGCCGGCATCTCGCGCTTCGTCGTGCTTGACCCGATGCACGACATGGCGGCGGTGCTGCGGACCGCGCGCGACATCCGGGCGGCGGGCGGCACCGAGATCGTCGCCGCGCTCACCTACACGGTGAGCGCGGTGCACGACGACGGGTTCTACGCCGGCCTGGCCGGCCAGATGGCGGCGTCACCGCACATCGACCGCGTCTACGTTAAGGATCCGGCGGGGCTGCTGACGCCGGAGCGCGCGCGCACGCTGCTCCCCGCGCTCCGCGCCCAGCTCCAGGCGACGCCCCTGGAGCTGCACTCGCACTGCACGGTCGGGCTCTCGCCGCTGACCTACCTGGAGGCCGCCGAGCTCGGCGTCGAGGCTCTGCAGGTGGCGTGCGGGCCGCTGGCCAACGGCACCTCGCTGCCCAACGCGGAGCGTGTCGTCGCGAACCTGCGGGAGCTCGGGCACACGGTCGATGTCGATGACCGGCTGCTGGCGCGGGCGGCCGGCTACTTCACCCGGCTGGCCGAGGCCGAGTCGCTGCCGGCCGGCGTCCCGCAGGAGTACGACGCGTCCTTCCTGCGGCACCAGATGGCCGGCGGCGTGGTCACGACCCTGCGGCGCCAGCTTGCCGAGCTCGGGTTGGCCAGCCGGTTCGGCGCCGTACTCGAAGAGGTCAGCCGGGTGCGCGCTGAGCTGGGCTATCCGATCATGGTCACGCCGTTCCCGCAGATGGTGTGCGGGCAGGCGCTCTACAACGTGATCGGCTCTGAGCGCTATGCCAACGTCTCCGACCAGGCCATCCGCTATGTCCTCGGCCGGTTCGGCCGTCCGACGGCGCCGGTGGACCCCGGCACGGCGGACCGTATCCTGTCCCGCCCCCGCGCCAGGGAGCTGATGGCCGAGCCGCAGCCCGCCTCGCCAGCCGAGCTGCGCAAGCGGCTGCCGCCCGGCATCAGTGACGAGGAGTTCCTGCTGCGCGCGACGATGCCCGCCGAGGAGGTCGATGCGATGCTCGCCGCCGGCCCGGCAACGCGGCATTACAACCCGGACCTCAAGGCGATTCTCGACCTGCTCGGCGGGCTCGCCGCCCGGCCGCGGGTATCCGACATCCTGATCGAGAAGCCCGGCTTCCGGCTGGAGCTTCGCGGCGAAGTGAACGGAGCGATGAGTGCCTGACCGCGCCGCCGCTCCGGCGGCCGGCGCCAGCCCCGCGGCGGCCGGCGCCACGACCCAGCGGCTGCGCATGGTCCGCGGCTTCGTCTTCGACATGGACGGCACGCTGGTGCTCGGCGACCGGCATAACCGGGGCCTGGTGCCGCTGCCCGGCGCGCTGGAGATCACCCGCTGGGTCACCCGGCAGGGGCTGCCGTTCGCGGTTTTCACCAACGGCACCACGAAGACCCCGCGACAGTACGCGCGGACGCTGCGATCCATCGGCTTCGAGCTGCCGGATGACGCGGTGCTGACGCCGGCCAGCAGCGCCGCCGCCGTCTTCACCCGGCGACGTCACCGCCGGGTGCTCGTGCTGGGCGGCGAGGGCCTGGCCGGCCCGCTGCGGGAAGCGGGCATCGACGTCGTTCCCGCGACGGCGAGCACACCACGCGAGCAGGCGGCGGACGCGGTCCTGGTGGGCTGGTACCCGGCCTTCGGCATGTCCGCGCTCGAGGCGGCCTGCCATGCGGTCTGGGGCGGGGCCGCGCTGTACAGCTGCTCGCAGTCGGTGTTCTTCGCGACCGCCGAGGGCCGGGCGATCGGGACCTCGCGCGCGATCTCGGCGATGATCAGGAGCCTGACGGGCTGCCGGGTGCGGCTGGTCGGCAAGCCGTCGCTTGATGCCCTGCGCACCGCCGGCGGCCGCATCGGCGTGCGCACCGCCGACCTGGCGGTGGTCGGCGACGACCCAGAGCTCGAGGTGCCGATGGCCCACCGGGGGCACGCGCTGGCCGTGGCGGTGACCTCGGGCCTCGGCACCGCCGACTCGTTCGACCACTTGCCGCGGGCGCGATGGCCGCATCTGCAGCTAACCGGTGTGGATCAGCTGCTGTCGATCTGCCAGCAGCTTGGCCGCGCGGCCGCCCGGGGAAACGGGCGGCGGTAGCACACCAGGCGGCAGCGCGCCGGGCTGCCCGGGATGTCCGGTCAGGCCAGGGCGGCGAGCAGGATGTCGAGCGCGGCAAGGTCGATGCTGGGGAGCGTCAGGACCGCGCCCCGCACCAGCGGACGTGCCTCGGCGAGCAGGCCGGCCGCCAGCTCGATCCCGGTCCGCGCCGCGTGCGGGCCGGCCTGCTCCATCGCATGCAGCGTCTGCCGCGGAATGCTGATGTCCGGCACCTCGTGGGACAGGTAATCGGCCTCTTCGAAACTGCGCAGCGGCGCCACCGATGCCAGGATGGGAATGTCTTCCTCGGCTAGCGCGGCTGCCATCCGAAGGAGCGGGCCAAGCTCGTACACCGGGCGGCTGATGAGGAATCTCGCCCCGGCCCGTATCTTGCTGGCCGTGCGGGCTATCTCGGCATCGAGATCGGCCGCGCTCGGGTTGAACCTGGCGCCGGCATGAAACGCGGTCTTGGTCGCCAGCGGCAGCCCGTTGCAGTCGATTCCCTTGTTCAGGCCGGCCACCAGCCCGACAAGCCCGACCGAGTCGACTTCCCATATGCCGTCCACGTTGGGGTAGTCGCCGAGCAGCGGCGGGTTGCCCGTCTCGCAGACGATGTTCCTGATGCCGAGCGCATTCGCCCCCAGCAGGTCAGCCTGCAGCGCCATGATGGTCTTGTCCCAGGTGGTGACCGTGGCGATCGTCTCGACGTCGGCGCGCTGCTGTAGCTGAAACGCCAGGTCGATCGAGCTGAGCTGGGCCCGCGGGCTCTGCCGGGAGGCGATGAAGAACGCATCGATGCCGCGCTCGCGCAGCGCTGCTGCCTGGTCCGCTGCCTCATCAGCGGCTCCGCCGAGCGGCGTGGCGATCAGGGCCGCAAGCACGAACCCGCCGCCAGCCAGGCGCTCGCTCAGCCCGACACCCCGGCCGGACAACGTCACCGGCGGCACCGGACGTCTCGGTGCCCGCGCCGCGGGCCGCGGCGAGCGGACCGGGGCCATGCCGGAGATCTCCATCGCGGCAGCCTGGATCTGAGCTGGCGTGGTGCCGCAGCAGCCACCGATGAGAGCCGCCCCGGCCTGGACGAGACGGCCCGCGTAGCGCGCGAAGTAGTCGCCATCGACGTTGTACTCGAATCGGCGTCCGGCCACCCGGCGGGGCAGCCCCGCGTTCGGCTGCGCGCTGACCGGCAGGGATGTGTGCGGTACCAGGGCCTCGACGACCGACAGCACGCCCTGGGGCCCGAGTGTGCAGTTGGTACCGAGCATCAGGATCGGCAGGCCGCTCAGCACACTGGCCACCTCGCGGGGGGTCTCGCCGCCGAGAGTCCGGCCGTCGCTGGCGAACGTGGCCTGGGCGATAATCGGCGCATCGGATATCTCGATGGCTACGGCGATCGCCTCGGCGAGTTCCTCCAGGTAGCCGAATGTCTCGAGGATGAGCACGTCCACTCCGCCCTCGGCCAGCGCCTCGACCTGCTCACGGATCGCCTCGACGCGCTGCGCCCGCGCGACCCGGCGGCGCTGGCTGGCCGTCACGGCAGGGGCAACGGAGCCGGCCATGAAGACCTGCCGGTCCGCTCCGTCCCGCGCTCGCGCGGCGATCCGGACCCCGGCTAGGTTGATCTCCCTGACCAGCTCGGCGAAGCCCTGATCGGCCAGCCGCAGCCGGTTGGCTCCGAACGTGTTGGTCAGGATCATGTCGGCCCCGGCGCTGAGATAGCTCTCGTGCACGGTGCTCACCAGGCCGGCGTTGGAGAGGTTGAGCTCGGGCAGCGCGCGGTCCAGGGAGTTGCCCGCCGCGTGCAGCATCGTTCCCATCGCGCCGTCGCAGATCAGCACCCGCTGGCTGAGCGCGGTCATCAGATCGGTCATGGTCCGCAGCGCCGGGCCGGGCGGCCTCGCCCGGGCGGCACGCCACTTCACCTCCTCAGGGATTCGGCCGACCGTTGGTAGCGGTGCTCCTGCTGGGGTGCCGCCGGGCGTAGCCAGCCGCCGTCGCTGCCGGGAGGATGTCCAGGCCGCCGCCGAGGGCGTCCAGGATCTCGAGCGCGACCTGTGCCATCAGCCGGTCGCGGTAGGTGTCGAGCCGGAGGCCGGTGATCTCCTGAATCCGCCGGATCCGGTAGGCGACAGTGTTGGGGTGCACATGGAGGCTTCGTGCCGACCGCTGCGGGCTGTTGTTCTCCCGGAAGTAGCAGGCGAGGGTAGCCAGCAGTTCGGCGCCTCGCTGACGGTCGCCCCGGCCGAGCTCGCCAAGTACCTCCGTCGCGTGGATGCCTAGATCCTCGAACGCCACTACCTGGGACTGGCCACCCAGGCGCACGACGGCGTCGATGGTCCGGCGCGCCTGGCCGTAGGAGCGGGCGATTTCCGTCGGATCGCGGCAGGCGCCTCCGATGCCTATGGTGATCATCGCCTCCGGGAACAAGTCCCGCATCCGGGCCAGGCAGCTTGCGCTCAGGCGGCTGGCCTCTGCGGCGGGCGGAAGCTGGCCGCTGTGCCCGGGGACCACGATCACCACCTCGTCCTCCCGGACGGAGGTGATGGCCCCCGGCATCCGGGTAGTGAAGAAGTGGTCGATGGCGGCGGCCGCTCGCGTCCGCATGGCCGCTGCCGCGCTGCCCGCCCGCGCGGACCCGGTGGCTCCGAAGGCCGCGACCAGGATCCGGTGCTGGCGGGTGGAGTCATAGCCGAGGTGCCGGGCCCACCGCCCCACCTCGCCGTTGTCGCGCCCGCCGCCAAGCAGCAGTCCCTCGACGAGATCATCCCGCACCTGCCGGGCCGCCGCCGCGACGACTCGCTCCCGGCCAAGTATCACCCCGCAGATCGTGGCGGCGTGCTCGGTGACGAGCAGGCTCAGGTCTCCGCCGTCGCCCTGCTGTGCGCTGCCGAAGGTCATCAGGTAGGCAGGGACGTCGTCGCCGACAAGGATCGGCGCCACGATGACGGGCACGGCGTCGCCGACGTCCGGCAGCCGGAGTGACCTGCGGGTCTGCGCGGTGCTGTTGAGCACCGCGCCAAGTCGCGTGCTCGCGACGTAGGCACGGACGTGGCCGGCCACGTCGTCGTCGGCGTCAGGGGCGGCGGCAGCCAGGATGTCATGCCCGCGGCTGACGATCGCTACCGTGGCGGCGGTCCGCTCAGCGAGCAGCCGCGCCACTGTCGAGACGTCGGCATCCTGCAGGGTAAGTCCGGTCAGTTGCTGGTAGACCGTCACCAGCTCGCGCAGCAAGACGTTCTCGTGTTGCACCGCGCGCTGGTCCAGCTCCATTGCCGTGGCACCTCACGTCGCGTAGGCGATGAGAGCACCGCCGTCGATGAGGTACACCGCGCCCGTCATGAAGCTGGAGGCCCGCGAGGCCAGCAGGATCGCTATCCCCGCCAGCTCCGATGGGTCTCCCATCCGGCCGCCGAGCGGAACCGTCTTTTCCCACACCGGGGCGAGGTCGAGTGCGACCTCGGCGGCGACCGGCGCGCCGATGTTGGTGCCACCGAACGGCCCGGGCGCGATGGCGTTCACCCGCACGCCGTGCGGTGCGAGCTCAAGAGCGGCTTGCCGGACGATGTTGATGATCGCAGCCTTCGACGCGGCATAGGAGTACCCGACGAGCGGGTCCGCGCGCAGGCCAGCGGTCGATGCGGTGGCGATGATGCTGCCTTCGCCCTGGCTCTTCATTTGCTGGGCGACCGCCTGGAAGGTGGCGAGAGCGCCCTTGAGATTGATGTCGAGCACCTGCTGCCAGCGCTGCCAGTCGAGACCCTGCAGCTGGCCGGCCGCAAATCCGAGGCCGGGAGTCAGCGACACCCCCGCGTTCGCGAACGCGGCGTCTACTCCGCCCCAGACGTCGGTCATCCCCGCCACAGCCGCCGCGAGCTGCTCGGGCGAGGTGACATCGGCGGCCGCGGTCCGGGACTCGCCCGCGAGGCCGCGCAGTGACTCCAGCGCGGCGGCGAGGTTCGCGGCGTCGCAGTCGGTAAGCAGCACCCTGGCGCCGCAGGCAACCAGGGCCCGAGCGATCGCGAGGCCGATGCCGCTTGCGGCACCAGTGACCAGGACCCGCCGTCCCGCGACGCCCATCAGCTCTTGCAGGGCGCGTGCGCTCTGCAAGGCTTCGGAGTCTTGTGTCACGGAGCAGCTTCCTTTCCAGAGCCAGCGGCGCCCAGGCGGCCGCGGCACCGCGCGCTGGCCCAGCGGCCGGCCGGGACGCTAGCGGGCGGTGGTCATCACAGGTACAGCCGCTCGTCGATCGGGATGCCCTGCTGCTGGCAGTAAGTCTCGTAGTGGTTGATGAACCAGAACACGTCGACCGTCTCCACCACCCGGTCCTCTTCGTCCAGGAACTCCAGCGGGCCGTTGAGCCAGAAGAACGTCTTCATGCCCTTCTCCGAGTACAGCGTGTGCGTCCGGCCGGGACTCTCCCGGACGAAGTCACCGGCCTTCGCCACCCAGGAGTACTCCCGGTACAGCCAGGTGCCTTCGATCACGTAGCCCGACACCGGCCCGCGGTGCCGGTGCCGGCCGAGCTCGCCGCCGGCCTGGACCCAGAGCACGTTCGCGGCGCTGCTGCTGCGGATATCAAAGGTGAGGTGCTTGATGTACACATTGGGGATGAACGGCACCCACGGCGAGCCGTCGCCGCTGACGTAGCCCTCCTTCAGGGCGTACTTGTCGCGCATCTTGTCCACCCGCGCTTCGATCCCGACATAGCCGTTGATGACCTCGTCAGCCGTGGTCATGTCACTTTCCTCTCTGCTCCCGAGGGCCCTGCCTGCAGACTGCCGGCGGACCAGACGCTAAGGATCGGATTCCGGCAGTGCTTGACTGTGGATGCACCGATGCTTGACTCTTAATGCACCGATAACGGCCCATTGACCGGCCTGCGGGGCCGCGCGTGGTGCTCCCAGGCGTGGTGCCCCCAGCGAGGCAGCCGCATATGACAGTCAGCTTCTCGACCGCCACTGTCGACCAGCGGTCTCAGCTGAGCTACTGGCGGGAGGTCGTCTGCGCCACCTTCGTCCAGCTCGGCGTGGAGCGGCTGCAGCGGCCTGCCGTCGGCTTCCGCGGTGAGGTCACCGCGCAGAGCCTCGGCGGCCTGCGCGTCGCGACCGTGGTCTCCGAACCCCATGCGGTGTTCAGGTCGCCGGAAATGATCCGCTGGTCGCCAGAAGACGACTTCCTGGTCAACCTCGCTATCCGCGGCCGCGCCGTGGTGGCCCAGGACGGGCGCGAGGCGGTCTTGCGTCCAGGAGACTTCACCGTCTACGACAGTGCCCGCCCCTACCGGATCCACTGCCCCGACCCGTTCAGGCTTCTCGTCCTGAAAATACCCCGCGGCCTGTTCGCCTCGCATTGCCAGCTACCACCCGGCGCCACGGCAGCGGCCGTCCAGGGCGATCGCGGTGTAGGGGCCCTCTTCTCGTCCCTGCTTCGTAGTCTGCCCGCCCACACCCCCGGCCTGCCGCCTGAGGTGGTGGGGCAGGTCGGCGTCAACGTGCTTGAACTGCTGGGCACCGTCCTGTCGGACCTCGCCAGCGACGTCCGGCCCGCCCTTCCGCGGGAGGCTCAGCTGCTGCGAGCACGGCGATACATCACCGACCATCTCAGCGATCCCGGCCTGTCGCCGGCGACGGCGGCCGAGGCGCTCGGGCTGTCCGTACGCTACCTGCACCTGCTCTTCCAGACGGAGAGCACGTCGCCATTCCGCTGGATCCTGGAGCGCCGGCTTGAGCTGGCGGCCCGGCTGCTCGCCGACCCGCGCCAGGCCAACCGGAGTATCACGAACATCGCGTTCGCCGTCGGTTTCAAGGACGCCTCGCACTTTACCCGGGTGTTCAAGCACCGATACGCGGCCGGACCCCGCGATTACCGAAGGCACTGTCAATCGACGGGTTGGCCCGGCTAGGACCGGCCGGCCTGCGCCGGCGGCGTGCCGTGGGTGTGAAAGGTCTCGATGGTCGGCAGCCCCCAGGCCTGGCCCCTGGCCCGCTCGGCGAGGGTCCAGGAGATAGGCCGCCAGTCGGGAGCGAGCACCAGCCGGGCGCCCGCATTACACAGCTCGATCCGGTTGCCACCCGGCTCCCAGACGTAGAGGAAGAACGTCTGCTGGATCGCGTGCTTATGCGGGCCGGTCTCGATGTGGATGCCCGCCTCTAGGCAGACGTCTGCCGCCCGCAGGATGTCTTCGCGCTGGTCGCAGGCGAGCGCGATGTGGTGCAGCCGTCCAGCGGTCCTGGTCCAGTCGGCGGTGTACACCAGGTCGTAGCTCTTATCGGTGACGTGGTACCAGACCGCCGATGGCACGCCGTCGTCCTGCACGATCTGCTCGGTAAGCTGCGCGCCGAGCGCGTCGGCGGCAAACCTGGCCGCCGCGGGGATGTCCACGGCGAGATAGTTGACATGGTCGATGCGCCGCACGTTCGCGCCCCGGCCGGGGAACCGTGCGGCCTGGTTCTTCAGGGCCGGGCGCTGCCCGGCGGGCGGCTGGTACCACTCGGTCTCCCAGTACAGGCCGAACTCATGCCCGTCCGGGTCGCGGAACCGGAAGACCGGGCCGATGCCGCACTCCCCGTCGCTCCAGCCGCGGCCAAGGCCGGTCGCCTCGATCGCGGCTACCCGCCGGGACAGGGCCGCCGGGCTGGCGGCACGCAGCCAGGTCCTGCCTATCCCGGACACCGGCGCTGCGGTCACCTTGACCGTGAACATCTCGTAGTCGTCCCAGGTGTGCAGGTATACCGAGTCGCCCGCCCTGGCCACCTCGTGCATGCCAAGCTGCGCGACGAAGAACTCGACGGTTTCGCCGGGCACGGCGGTACGCAGCTCGGCTGCGGAGACATGGGCGATATCGCGGCATCGCTCGGCGGTCATGGCGGTCCTCCCAGCTGCGGCTGGTACGCCAGCCGCGACTCCTCGGCAGTTCGCAGCGCCTGCAGGACGCTGGCGACGTGCGCACGCATCGCCTGCTCGGCCGCGGCGGGGTCACGGGCGCAGATCGCCGAGACGATCCGCTCATGCTGGGCCACGGAGATCGCCGGCCGCCCGGGCAGCAGGGCCAGCTGGAACTGGTGCCGTACCACCTGGGCGCGCAGCTGCTCCAGGATGCGGGCCGCGGTCGCATGGTCAGCGGCAGCGCGGATGGCGGCGTGCAGCCCGGCGTTGAGCTCGCTGTAGCGGAGCAGTTCCGCGGCCCGCACCGCGCGGCGCATCTCGCCGACGATGCCCCGCAGCCGCGCCTTGTCGGCGCTGGTCACCTGCTCCGCCGCGCGGGCCGCTACCAGACCCTCGAGTACCATCCGCACCTCGGTGATCTCGATGGCCTCGGCCAGCGGGATTTCGCGGATCCTGGCTCCCTTGTTCGGCTGAACCTCGATCAGGCCCTCGGCGGCAAGCGCGCGCAGCGTGGTCCGGACGGCGAACCTGCTGGCGCCGAGCTCGGCGCAGAGGTCTGCCTCGATCATCCGCTGCCGGGGGGCGTAGTTGCCGCGCAGGATGGCGGCGCGCAGCGCAGCCGTGACGCTGGTATCGGCGGCCATCCTCATCCGGCCCTGGGGAAGGCCGTGCCGTCGAAGAGCTTGCGCGCGGTACGGACGATGCCAGCGCGGCGGACCTGCGGCAGTCCCGCCGTCGTGTCAAGCTCCA
>WNGH01032087.1_pt1 | contig 10812 bp, 9 predicted proteins | sample 5400631 | NCBI WGS metagenome assembly WNGH01 (sample SAMN13153373, study PRJNA577476) | soil metagenome | isolation source: 115 cm soil or saprolite under Garry oak tree replicate 1 | place: USA:California | collected 2016-06-15 | reverse complement strand
CCACCGCCGGCGCGGGGGTGATCACGGCCGACCTCGATCGAGCTGCCAACGAGCACGGTCTCATGTATCCGCCCGACCCGGCCAGTATCGAGATGTCGACCATCGGGGGGAACGTGGCCTGCAACTCGGGCGGCATGCGATGCATCAAATACGGCGTCACCGCCGATTACGTGATCGGCGCAACCGTGGTTCTGGCCGATGGGCGCGTCATGCAGCTAGGCGGCAAGCTCCGCAAACGCGCCTCGGGATATCGGCTGCTGCAACTGTTCATCGGCTCCGAGGGAACCCTGGGCGTCATCACCGAGGTCATCGTCAAGCTGGTGCCGCTGCCGCGATTTCGCGCCACGGCCATGGTCGGCTTCGCCAGTCTCGAGGATGCGGGCCTGGCCGTCTCGCGTTCGCTGGCTGCGGGCCACTTTCCTGCTGCGATCGAGATCCTCGACCGCGGCTCGCTGGAGCTGGTGCGCGACAAGCTGCCGCCAGGTTTCGAGCCGCACCTGGAAGCTGTGCTCATCGTCGAGCTCGATGGCAACGACGAAGAGTTTGTGCAGTTCGACCTGATGCGCATGGTCGAGGTGCTGGATGGCGTTGACAATCGCGTCGCTCAGTCGTCACTCGAACGCGACAAGCTCTGGGATGCGCGACGATCATTCGGAAAGGTCCTGATGGCGATGCCGAAGAACTTCTTCGCCGAAGACGTGGCCGTCCCCATCGCGGACGTCCCCGAGATGATCCGCCGCGTTCACGACCTGGCGCGCCAAACCGGACTTCGCATCGTCACCGTCGGTCACGCGGGTGATGGCAACCTCCACCCCACGATCCTATTCACGGACGATCAGCGCCATCTGGTCAGCCACGCGGCAGCCCAGATCTTTCGGGATGCGCTGTCGCTTGGCGGCTCGGTGTCAGCCGAGCACGGCCTGGGCGCCCTCAAGCGGGACTTCGCCGAGCGCGAGCACGGACCGATCGCGATCGAGCTGATGAAGCAGATGAAGGCGGTGCTCGATCCGCACGCCATCCTCAACCCGCACAAGATATTTCCGGAACAGCCGGCCGACGACGAGTTTCTGAACGCGATGCCGGGCTGGATACCCGATCCCAATCGCCGCCCGCGTAGAGCCGAGCTGGGGCTGTGACCGACAGGCTTTCGATCCTCGCGCCCGATGGAAAGCTGGTCGATGGCGCGAAGCCGAGCATGACCGACACAGCTCTGATCGAGGCCCTGCGTTGGATGCTGATGTCGCGGATCTACGACGAGCGCGCTACGGGGCTGCAGCGGCAAGGCCTGTATGGCGTCTTCTCTCCCGCGCTTGGACAGGAGGCGTCTGTTGTGGGCTCCACCATGGCTCTCGATCCGGCAAGGGATTGGATCGTGCCGCAATATCGCGAGCTCGTAGCCCTCGTGCGCCACGGCTATCCGCTGGAGCGCCTGGCTGCGATAGGAATGGGACGAGTCACGGAAGCCGCGCGAATCCCAGATGGGGTCAACGTTCTTCCGAATCAGGTCGCGCTCGCCACTCAGCTTCCACACGCGGCTGGTCTTGCGTGGGGACTGAAGCTGCAGAAGAAGGACTCGGTGGTGATGACCTACGTCGGCGACGGCGGGTCGTCTGAAGGCGACTTCCACGAAGGGCTCAACCTCGCCGGGGTGCAGCGGGCGCCCGTGGTGTTCTTTCTGTCGAACAATCAGTGGGCAATCTCGACCCCAAGGCGCGTGCAGTCGGCCACACCGAGCTTCGCCCTGCGGGCAGCCGGTTACGGATTCCCAGGCGTCGAGGTCGACGGCAATGACGTGTTGGCGGTCTACTCCGCCGCCAGTGAAGCTGTCGCGCGTGCGCGAGCAGGCGAAGGTCCGACCTTGATCGAGTCCGTCACGTATCGGATGAGCTTTCACAACACGACTGACAACCCGTCGCTGTACGAGGACCCGAAACAGCGGGACGATGCCAGCCGGCGCGATCCAATCGATCGGGTCGTCAGATATTTGGCACAGCGGGGGCTGTGGGATGAAGAGCTCGACCAAGAAACTCGGGCGAGTGTTCGTGCGGAGGTTGACGCGGCGTTGGAGAAGGCGGCCGCGTTCCCGATCGTCACACCAAATCAGCTCTTCGACCACATCTATGCGGAGCTGCCGGAGCGTCTGCGCCGGCAGCGCGACGAACTCTCGAATGATGGGAGCCAAACGTGACCCAGCGCAATGTTCTCGAGGCCATCCACAGCGCGCTCGATGAGGAAATGTCAACGGATCCCAGAGTCATGGTCCTGGGACTGGATGTCGGAAAACTGGGAGGCGTCTTCCGTGCCACATCGGGTCTGCTCGAGAAGCATGGCGCCCAGCGTGTGGTCGATACGCCCCTCGCTGAGGCAAGCATCATCGGAGCTTCACTGGGTCTCGCCATCTCCGGCATGGTGCCAGTCGCGGAGATTCAGTTTCTCGGCTTCACGGCGCAGGCCTTCCACCAGATCGGCCCCCAGCTGGCGCGGTACCGCGCGCGCTCGAGAGGCCGATACCACTGCCAGGTGACGATTCGGGCCCCGTTTGGCGGTGGCATCCACAGCCCCGAATTCCATTCCGACGCGGCGGAGGCCCAGTTCGTTCAGTCACCCGGAATCAAGATCGTGATGCCGTCAAATGCGTATGACGCGAAAGGCTTGCTGATTGAAGCCATTCGGGACCCTGATCCTGTCCTCTACTGCGAGCCCGATCGCCTCTACCGGCTGGGCAGGATGGAAGTTCCGGACGGCGCTTACACGGTTCCCTTTGGAAAGGCCGCCATTGTCCGCGAAGGGGAGGACATCACCCTCGTCGCCTGGAGCGCTGCAGTCGAATCGTGCGTGATGGCTGCGGAGCGACTCGCGGATGAAGGGATCTCAGCGACAGTCGTCGACCTGAGAACCCTGGTTCCATTCGACGTCGAGACTGTTGTCGGCGCGGTCGTGAAGACCGGCCGCTGCGTTGTGGTCCACGAAGCCCCATTGAGCGCCGGATTCGGTGCCGAGGTCGCGGCAACGTTGGCGAGCGAGGCTTTCTATGACCTCGACGCGCCGATTGCCCGCGTGACCTCATGGGACGTGCCCTATCCTGCCGCACCGCTTGAAGCCTGGTACCTTCCCTCGGTCGAGCGAGTGGTCGCAGCGGCTCGCCGGACGGCCGGGGCTTGAGTTTGCAACTGTGAGCCGGCAGCCAGAAAGTCGACGTCGTTTGGCCGATCTGTCCGGCACAAGGACCTTGAGCGGACTGGCGACCACAGAGGGCCAACTGTGGGAGGCGGTGCGCAAGCTCGGACCGAACATCCTCGTCTATACGACGAGCTTCATGACACTCGGGATCTTCTGGTTAGGACAGGGCACCCAGCTCGGTCAGCTCGGGCGCAGCAATCGGCACTACGTCTGGATCCACCTTGCGTTTTTGTTCGCGGTGACCATGGTGCCGTTCTCGACGTTGCTGCTGGCTCGTTACTACTGGCTCAGGGTCGCCCTGATCGAATACTGGCTCAACATCGTCCTGCTCGGGGCAGCCCTGTTTGTGGGTCTCGAGTATGGTCTCCGGGCGCACCTCTTCAAGGAAGAGAACATCCATGACCTCGCGGTGCTCATGCGCGGGCGCATTCTGATCGCGCAGTCCCTCTACGCCGGGGCGACTCTGCTGTGCGTGATATTTCCTACGTGGGTCAGCATCGCTTTGATCATCCTGATCCAGGTCAACTACCTTCTTGCACCTCGGATCCCGATCCTGGGCCGTTTTTGACAGCACCGATGAATTCCAGGCGCCCGCGCAGTCTGTATGTGCGAAACCCGACTTCTCTCTGGTGAAGGAGCATGACAATGAGCACCGATCGGACCACGCACGCGAAAGGCACTGGCCAGTACGCCGACGTCAACGGCATCAATCTCTATTACGAGACTAATGGGAGCGGGCGGCCGCTCATCCTGCTGCATGGCGGTCTCGGATCGGGCGAGATGTTCGAACCTGTTCTACCTCAACTCACGCAACACCATCAGGTCATCACCGTCGACCTGCAGGGACACGGCCGCACGGCTGACATCGATCGACCTCTTGACGCCGTGCTCATGGCCGGCGACGTCGCGGCTCTTATCGACCACCTCCAGCTGGCCACTCCGGACGTGGTGGGCTACTCGCTTGGCGGTGGGGTCGCGTTCCACACAGCGGCCAAGTACCCGGCCAAGGTGCGGCGCCTCGTCATGGTCTCAGCGAACATACGGCCCGACGCAATCTATGCCGAAATGCGGGCGCAGCAAGGGCAGGTGAACGCGGCGGCCATCGATTTCATGAAAGACACGCCCATGTATCAGCTCTACCAGCGAGTCGCACCACGGCCACAGGACTTCCCCCGGCTGCTGGACAAGATCGGCGCAGCGATGTCCAAGGACTTCGACTTCACGGAGGAGGTCCGCGGTCTCCAGGTGCCCACGATGGTGGTCGCAGGCGACGCTGACATGGCTCCGCCGAGCCACTACGTCGAAGTGTTCAATCTACTGGACGGCGGTCTCCGCGATGGGGGCTGGATGGGCGAGGGGCGGCCGAAGGGCGGTCACGCACTCGCGATCCTTCCGGGCCTCACCCACTACAACATCTTCAGCTCGCCGCTGTTCGCGTCGGCCACCCTCGCCTTCCTCGATTCGCCGGCGGCATGAGTCCGGACGGGTCTAGACGCCGAGGATTCGGTGCAGAACCTCGCTGTCTCGAGCCCGCGCAGCCGGAAGAATCTCGACGATGCGCCCCTTCTCGATGAACGCGGCGCGATCGGCGACCCGCAGGGCCATCTGGTGGTTCTGTTCGGCCAGGAGGATTGACACGCCCGTCGCCTTGAGCGTCCCCAGCAGCGTCCCGATGGCCTGCACGAGCACCGGGGCAAGCCCTTCCGTCGGTTCGTCGAGGAGCAGCACCCGCGGATTGCTCACGAGGGCGCGCCCGACGGCCAGCATCTGACGCTCTCCGCCGGAGAGGCCCCCGGCGAGGTTGTTCTTCAAGGGTTCGAGCTTGGGGAACAGCTCCCAGATACGCTTCTTCGTCCAGCTGCGATCGCCGCCGTTGGGGTGGGATGCGATCTCGAGATTCTCGTCCACGGTCAGGCTCTGGAAGCAGCGCGCCCCCGAGGGCACGTATGCGATGCCTCCTCTGGTTCGGCGGTGGGCGGGCCAGTCGCTCATGTCGCGATCTCCGACGCTGACCTTTCCCGAAGCCCCGGGGAGGAGCCCGACCATCCCCCGAATTGTGGTCGTCTTGCCCGCGCCGTTGCGGCCCAGGACAGCAAGCAGCTCGCCATCCCCGACCTCCAGGCTGAAGTCGAACACGACATGGCTCTTGCCATAACGGACGTTCAAGCCTTCGACTTTGAGCACGCCTAAGCCCCGAGCTCCTCTTGCTCGAGCTCACCCAGGTAAACCTTCTGCACATCAGGGTTGCGCCGAATCTGTTCGGGCGTGCCGGCGGTCAGGACGCGGCCCTGGTGCATGACCGTGACCGTGCGAGCCGTGCTGAAGACGACCGACATGTCGTGCTCGCAAAAGAGCAGCGTCAGGTGCCGCTCAGTGGCCAGCCGCCGCACCAGCTCCATCGCCTTGTCCGTCTCGTAGGCAGACATGCCGGCAGTCGGCTCATCGAGCAGGACCAGCTTTGACCCGAGCGCAAGTGAGATAGCGATTTCGATGGCGCGCTGGTCGCCATGGCTGAGCTGACCGGCGGGAAGGTCTGCCCAGGTTCCCAGGCCCACCGCCTCGGCGAGGTCCTGTGCCTCTGCTGAGAACATGCGATTGGCAATCCCGAAGGGTCGCACGGTGTAGCCGCGGTGGGCGAGTATCGCGTACTGCAGGTTCTGACGAACCGACAGCTTCGGAAAGATCGTTGTGATCTGGAAAGCGCGGCCGATACCGGTCCGGGCGATCACGTGAGGCGGCTTCCCGGTGATGTCTCGGCCGTCGAAGATCACCTTGCCGGAGCTCGGTTTCAGCTGGCCGGTGAGGAGATTGAAGAGAGTGGACTTGCCGGCGCCGTTCGGACCGATGATGGCGTGACGGTCGCCCTGCTTCACCTCGAGGCTCACATCATCGACCGCACGTAAGCCGCCAAAGCTTCGGCTCACGTGCTCGATCCTCAGCAAGGTTTGGTCCGAGTGAACCTCCTCGGTCTGGATCGCTTCACTCGCGAGCGCCTTGCGTACGTCGAACATTCGAATCGCCTCGCCTGCGCTTTCCGCCGGCTGCGCCTCATCCTGCTCGCCGCGACGGAAACGCTCGCGCAGGCGCAGGAACACTGAAGGCACGTCCGAGATGCCGCCAGGCACGGCCAGGACGACGCCCAGCACGATGGCGCCGAGGACGATGTCGAACTGATAGGGGAACTGCTTCGAGATCGAGTTGTCCAGCAGCACGTAAATGAAAGCGCCGATGGCAGGCCCTAGGAATGTTGTCGTGCCCCCGAGAAGGGAGACCACCACCGGCTGCGCGTTGGCCGTCCAGTACAGCATCTCCGGATAGGCCTGCTGCTGGTACATCACGAACAGGCCTCCCGCGACGCCTGCGAAGAGTGCGGCGACGGTATAGACGGCCAGCTCGTAGAGCCTCACATTGATGCCGATCGCGGCTGCGCGCTGCCTGTTCTCACGGATCGACAGCAGGGCCGCGCCTAACGGCGAGCGCACCAGGATGAACATCAGCAACAGGCAGATGCCAACTATTGCTGCGGTGAAGTAGTACAGCGTCGTGTAGTCGGTCAGCTGGTCCGGCAGCGTGATCGCGATGCCGTTGTCGCCGCCGGTGAAGTCATATGACGAGTAAACGAGCGAGAAGAGCAGCTGAGAGATCGCGAGGGTGAGGAGGGAGAAATAAAGTCGGACCGCCCGTTGCGCCACCAAGCCGGTGACGAAGCCGACAGCAGCTGCGACAAAGGGCGCCGCGGCAAGACCCAACAGAATTGGGAGGTGATAGCGCTTGAAGATCAGGGCGACGGTGTAAGCGCCGACGCCGTAGTACGCGGCGTGCGCGAAAGAGACCATTCCCGTGTACCCAAGCATCAGGTTGTACGAGACTGCCCACAGCGCGAGCACCAGGGCCGTGGTGCCGAGGAAGATCTGGAACCGCGAGCTGGCGTCCGGATTCAGGTTTTCGTAAAGCCCGGCCAGTGGCGGGACCAGGGCCGCAAATACAAAGAGGGCGAGCACAACCCCCCAGCGAATACGGTTGCGACGGCTGCGGCGAAAAAGCCGGATCAATTCTCAGGGAGGCCGAAGAGGCCGCGCGGCCGGACGATCAGGACCGCGGTCATGATGATGAACACGAAGGCAATCGCGAACTGGTTGGTGCGAGGGTTGACGAGGCCGTACGAGACCACCATGCCCACGATCAGCGCACCGACCGCGGAGCCGATGATGCTGCCAAGTCCGCCGATCACGCTGATCGCAAAGGCCAGGACCAGCACGTCGGTATCGATGCTGGAGCTAATCGCCTGGCTTGGCGCGACGATCGAACCTCCGAGGCCCGCCAGCCCGGCGCCGATCACAAAGACCGTGGTGTACAGCCGCGTGACGTTCACACCGGTGGCGTTCAACAGGTCCGGATCGGCGACGGCGGCCCGGATGTTTCGCCCAAGATTCGTCCGGTAGAGCATCGCCCATACCCCGGCTCCGATCAGGATCGCGGCGACGATCATGAAAAGCGAATAGTTGGCGTAGCTGTAACCACCCAGGTCGACATGGCCCGGGATCGGCGAGGCGACGGTTCGATAGTTGGCGCCGAAAACGATTCGCACACCGCCGGCGACGACCAGGCTCACCGCGTAGGTCCCCAGGAGCTGTACGAGGTGCTCCCTCCCGTAGACCCGCCTCAGCACGAGAACTTCGAGCCCGCCCACCGCGAAGAGTAGGAGCTGTCCCGGGGTCATTTATTCAGTTGTCGCTCGAGTTCTAGTTAGCTCGCTTTCCACGAGGGACAGAGCGCGAAGTTCGCGGTATTGGGCTGGCCCGCGGTCCCGTCGCACTGATCGCCCTTGATCTCGTTGACCATCTGCAGCGGCATCATCAGGTCGTCACCCTTCAGGTTGGTCGAGTCCTTGAGGATCGGGAACGGGTAGGCGCTCGAGGACGTCGTGGTGCCGATGGTCTCGCCCACGTTTGCCTGGAGCTCGTTGGGACGAATCGTGATCTTGTAGCCCCGCAGGCTGTCGAAGGTGTGTCCCGAGACCTGCTTGACGACCTGGTCGGCATCGAAGCTCTTCGCCGAGTTGGCGGCCTGGGCCCACAGCATGAACGCGTCGTAGTCCATGACCGCCCAGTCGGATGGATATTCGCCGTTGTACTTGGCGCGGTAGCGGGTGATGAAGTCAGCCAGGCGCGAGTTGTTGTCTTGCAAGGCGAAGAACGGCGCGCGCATGTACGCGTGCATGCCCAGCGGGTACTGGGAGCCGAGGGTATTGAGCTCGTCGACCGAGACGAGGGTCGTCATCGGGAACTTGACGAAGAACTGCGGGTCGACGGCCAAAGCCTGCTTCACGAAGTTGATCTGGTCCGCGGCGAAGATGTTCGAGTAGACGAGGTCCGGCTTTGCCGCCTGGATGGCGTTGATGGTCGAGTCCCACCGCGGGTTGGTGGGAAACGGCACATACCAGGTGCTCGGATTGTTCACGATCTGGACGCTTGAGTTGGCTTTCTTCAAGGCCGCCACAAAAGCGTTGGTCTCAGAGATCCCAAACAGGTACTTCGGCGAGACGATGAAGATCTTGTTCACGCCCAGGCCGGCCGCCAGCCTACCTGCGGCAGTCCCTTCCATATAAGTGTTCGGGACGATCGATATCCAGTAAGGGTTGACGACGTCAGACTCCATGGTCAGCTGCCAGCTGTTGCAGGTGGCGTCGATCGTGATGATCTTGTTCTGCTTCGCGATCGGGCTTTCGGCGAGGCATTGGGCGGAGGTGACAGACCCCATCAGGGCCACGACGTTGTCCTGGAGGATCATCGACTTGGTATTGCTCACTGCCTGAGGGACCGTGGTGCCGTCGTCCTGAATGTCCATCTCGATCTTGTAGCCGTTGACGCCGCCCTTGGCGTTGATGTCGTCGGCGGCCAGGTTGAGAGCCTGGCTGACGGCGTGACCGTAGAGCGCCGACTGGCCGGTCAGAGGAGCCGAATACCCGACCTTTTTCGTGCCCTTGAAGGTCACGGCCTGATTGCCCGAAGGCTGGCTGCCACAGGCGGCGACGATCATAGTCGCGGCCATGACCAGGCCCAGCCAGAAACGTGGCCTGACGATGCGTGGTAACAAGTTCACACCTCCACTCCTGGTTGGTGGCACCCCTTCCCGAAACCGCTTCCGCCGGTGCCCCCGGCTGACGACATATGGTAGTTCGCCGTGGGCAACGTTGCTAATTGCCGCTCAACAGCCACCTCGAGCCCGTGACCGACGCCCAAAAGGCTCCAAACACATACGCGCTGGGCAGAGAGTTCGCGAAGTTCTGGCTGGGCCAAAGCGTTTCGATGCTCGGCAACCAGTTCACCCAGCTGGCGCTGCCCATCGCCGGCGCGGTGACTCTTCACGCCACCGCCCTCGAGATGGGGTTCCTGGGCGCCATGCGCTTCGCGCCGGCCATCTTGATCGGGCTGCCGGCCGGAGTTTGGCTGGATCGAACCAAGCGGAAACCGGTTCTCGTCGCTTCCCAATTTGCGAGCGCTGCAGCCTTGGCAACGATTCCGGCCGCCGCGGTCCTCCACACACTCACGATCGGCCAGCTGTATGCGGTCGCCTTCCTGGCCGGAGGAGCGGCGACGTTTCAGGGGATCGCGCAAACCGCATTCGTACCGTCGATCGTCGGGCGCGACCGGCTGGTCGAGGCAAACAGCAGGATTCAGTCGAGCTTGACGGTTGCCAATTTGCTCGGTCCCGGCGTGGCGGGAGCCGCGGTCCAGGCCCTGACGGCGCCCGTGGCCATTGTTTTCGATGCCTTCAGTTTCTTGGTGGGCTCCTTGACATCGGCGTGGACGCGCGCCAACGAGACGCCACCCTCCGGCCCGCGCCACAGACCGCTCGCCGAAGCGATGGAGGGCCAGGTCTGGCTGTGGCGACAGCCATTGGTACGGGCAATCACGCTGACGATCGTGTTGAACAACGGCGGAGGCAATGTGACGTTTGCGGTCTTCATCCTCTACTTCGTTACTCAAATTGGCATCACCCCTTTCCAGCTCGGACTGATCTTCGCGATCGGCGGCGTCGCTTCCTTGCTGGGGGCGCAGCTGAGCCGCCCGCTCGTAGCCAGGGGATGGTTGGGTCCGGTCATGGCCGTCGGCGCCGGACTCGTCGTCCTTGGTCAGACAGGAACCCTGGTCGCAGCGTTCGCGCCGCGACATGAGGTTCTCGCGATCCTGATCGCCTTCACGGCTCTGACTGGTATCTCGCTGATGGTCTACAACATCAATCAACAGTCGATCCGTCAAGCGGTGACTCCTGACCGGCTGCTCGGCCGTGTTCAATCGGGCGTTTTCGTGTTGGTAGCGCTCGCGCAGGTTGCCGGTTCGCTGTTGGGTGGCGTGATCGGGCAGTTGGCGGGCTTGAGGACAGCCATCGCAATCGGCGTCCTGATCACGGTGACCAGCGCCCTGCCCAGTATCTTGTCGCCATTGCGCAAACTACGCCGAGTCCCCGTCTCTTGAAGTTCAGCGAGCTGGCCGCGAACCTGGATCGCATGGAGGCCACGAGCAAGAGGAACGAGCTGGTGAGCATCCTGTCCGAGGTGTACCGCGCTTCTGCGGTGGTCGAGCTCGAGCCGATCACTTACGTGATCCAGGGACGGCTCGCGCCCTTCTT
>WNGH01010850.1_pt1 | contig 10813 bp, 8 predicted proteins | sample 5400631 | NCBI WGS metagenome assembly WNGH01 (sample SAMN13153373, study PRJNA577476) | soil metagenome | isolation source: 115 cm soil or saprolite under Garry oak tree replicate 1 | place: USA:California | collected 2016-06-15 | reverse complement strand
CAGGTCCTCTTCACGATCGACTTCCGACACCCGGATGGCACGCCTCTCACGCGGCTCGGCGACGAGGTGGCCGCCGTGTGCCGCGCGCACGCCGGCGGATGCGCCGTCGATGTAATCGAGACGCTGAATTCTCCTCCCACCGAGTTCGATCACCGGATCTGCGAGCTGATCCAGGCCGCCGCCGAGCGCCAGGGGTTACCGCACATGCGGATCGTTTCCGGCGCGACACACGACGCGAAGTACATGGCCGGACTCTGCCCCACCGGCATGATCTTCGTGCCCTGCGAGCGCGGCATCAGCCACAACGAGGGCGAGCGCGCGTCCGCCGCGGACCTCGCGGCGGGCGCCAGACTCCTCGCCGAGGTCATGCTGCGGCTGGACTGACGGGGACCAGTCTGGTGGGATCCGCCGCCGATGCGCGTGGCGCTCAGCGGGCGCGGGCCAGAACGGCCACGACACCGCCGCCTGGTGGCCCCTGGTGCTCGGCGCCAGCGGAAACGTAGCACATGGGGTCGCCGGTGACCGATGCGATCACCGCATTGACCACGCTGCGGATGTGGCGCGTGTAGTTGATGTCCGAGTCGTCGAACATGACGTGCCGGCGGCCGCGCGTGCGACCGGAGGCGTCGGGCTCGCACTTGGCGAACACGTTCACCAGCCGCTCCCGCTCGGCGTCGGCGAGCTCGCAGTGTGCGGCGAAGCCCGCGCCGCGCAGCGCCTCGCGCACCGCGGCGGTGTCGAGCGCGTCCTTCATCACCGCGTGGGCGATGACGAGGTCGCTCGTCGAGCGGACCGAGTTGCCGAGGGCGATGACCTCGCAGTTCATCAGCTCGACTCCCGAGGAGGTCGACGCGACGTCGGAGTACACCGAGAAGTCGGTGCCGACCACGACATCGTTGAGCCGGGCCGGATCCACCTCGCCCGTGGCCACGCCGATCCCGATCGCGGCCGCCGCCCGGCCATAGCCCATGGACTTGTAGGTGTCGCCGGTGACCACGCCCTTGCCGCGCCGACGCGCGTCCTGGATCCGCTCGGTGGTGAGCGCGCCCGTCTTGATCTGGACGAAGTGGACGTCCGGCGGCGAATCGATCCCGGCGTCCTCGATCGCCAGGCGGACGCCTTCGGCCGCGACCCTGGCGTGCACGGCGGTCCCGAACTCCTCCGGCAGCAGATCGCGCGTGTACGCCGTGCCCACCGTGAAGCGCTTCTGCCCACGGGGCGCTCCGCGGTCGGGCTCGCGGGTGAAGATTGTGGCGTGCGGGCTCATCACGCCCTCGGTCCCGCCCGACCAGATGATGGGCACGTGCCGGGCCACATCCTCGAGCTTCCGGCCCGAGCGCTCGGCAATGAGCATGCGGAAGGACAGCGTCGCCAGCGCGCGTGTGAAGTCGTTGACGCCGCCGTTGCCCTCGGTCTTGCCGAGGACGGCCACCACGTGCTCTGCTCGGAAGGCGCCCGCGTCGAGCAGCCGAGCGGCCTCGCTGATGTCATCCGGGGCTCGCATCCCCACCTTGAACGCCTGGACGTACATACGCGACCTCCTGTCGGTGTCCGGGCCGGAGAGGCCCGGCCGGAGGATTGTACTAGGACTCTCAGCGGGCCCGGCGAGCCGACTCGATCAGCGCCAGCAGCCGGGGCGGGTCGAGGGGCATCTCGCGAACGCGGACGCCGAGCGTCGCCAGCGCATCGTCGATGGCTTCGGCGATCACCGCGGGCCCGGGGATCGCTCCGCCTTCGCCGATGCCTTTGGCCCCGAGCGGGTTGAGCGGCGAGGGCGTCTCCGTGTGGCCGATCTCGATGGCGGGAATCTCCATCGAGGTCGGGATCAGGAAGTCCATGAAGGTCGTGGTGAGTGGCTGGCCGCTTCCGTCATAGACGATTCGCTCGTAGAAGGCGCCACCGATCCCCTGGGCGACACCACCGCGGATCTGCCCCTCGACGATCATCGGATTCACCACGGTCCCGCAGTCGTGCTGGACCACATAGCGGAGGATCCTGAGGTCGCCCGTGGCGACGTCGACCTCGACGATGGACGCGTGGCAGCCGCTGGCGAACGTGGACTGCGGCGGGGCGTAGTACCCGAAGGCCTCGAGCCCAGGCTCCTCGCCCTCGGCCAGGACGGCGCCCGTCCGCGGCTTGACCAGGCGGAGCGCGGCCTCGGCGGCCTCCTTCCCGTATGCGTAGCGAATGGGGTTGGCCACCGTGGCCAGCGCGCCGAGCGCGAGCCCGCGGCCGGGCACGCCCCGGACGCACACCATGCCATCGCGGAGCTCCAGGTCGTCCGGCGAGGCCTCGAGCAACTCAGCCACGATGCGGAGCGCTTTGTCGCGCACCTTCGATGCCGCCGCGTGGACCGCAGTGCCGCCCACGACCAGCGCGCGGCTCGCATAGGTGCCGGCGCCCCAGTTGAAGCGCCGCGTGTCACCCGTTACCACCGTCACCGCCGTGGGATCGCAGCCCAGAACCTCGGCGGCGATCTGGGCGAACGTCGTCGCGTGCCCCTGGCCCTGCGTCGTGAGGCCGCTCGCGACGAAGACCTGGCCGCTCGGTTCCACCCTGACGTGCGCACCCTCGTACGGACCGATGCCGGTCCCCTCGACGTAGCAGCCGACGCCAAGACCGAGGTAGCGCCCGCGCGCCCGGGCGTCGGCCTGCCGGGCCCGGAAGTCGCGGTGGCCGATCATGTCGAGGGCCATCTCGAGCCCCGCCGGGTAGTCGCCGCTGTCGTAGCGCGTGGGCCCGCCGTCCTGGAAAGTGAGACCGACGTCCCATGGGAACTCGTCCGGCCGGATGAAGTTGCGGCGTCGCACCTCGACGGGCTCGACGCCGAGCTCCCGCGCGATGAGGCCGATCACCCGCTCCATCACGAACGCGCCGTGCGGACGCCCGGCGCCGCGGTAGGGGCTGACGGCGGCCTTGTTGGTGTAGGCCACGTCGAACTCGACGTGGTAGTTGCGCAGCCGGTACGGTCCAGGGAGCTGAGTGGACGTGATGAGCGGGACGACGATGCCGTAGGGGGTGTAGGCACCCGCGTCGTGCACGAACCGGTCGCGCAGGCCGAGGATGCGGCCGTCCCTGTCGATCGCGACCTCGACGTCGTGGAGCTGGCCGCGCTCCTGGTTCGCGGCGAGCAGATGCTCGCGACGGTCCTCGGTCCACTTCACGGGCCGGGCGAGCCGGATGGCGGCGAGCGGCACGAGAATCTCCTCCGGGAAGAAGAGCATGATCTTGGTCCCGAAGCCCCCGCCGACGTCGGGCGCGATCACGTCGACGTTGAACTCGGGGAGGCCGAAGATCCTCGCCAGGCCGTTCTTCACGGGAAGCGGCGCCTGCGTCGAGCTCCACACCCGGAGGGTGCCGCCGCGCGCGTCCCACTCGGCGACGACGCCCCGCGCCTCGATCGGGCTTCCGCAGCTCCGCTCGATCGTGAGCCGCTCAAGTAAGACGCGCGCGGCGCGCCGGAACGCGTCCTCGATGTCGCCGACGGTCTGCACGACGCGCGCCGCCCGGTTGCCGGGAACGTCCTCGTGGACACGCGGCGCGGCGGGGTCGAGCGCGTGCTCGAGGTCGATGACCGCCGGCCCTCCTTCGTACTCGACCTCGATCAGGTCGACGGCGTCCTCGGCGAGGTAGCGGTCCTCGGCGACCACGAAGGCCACGAGCTCGCCGACGTAGCGGACGCGGTCGACCGCGAGCGGCCGCTGGGTGCGCGGGTGCGTGAGGCCCGGGTGCGGGATCAGGAGCGGTCCGGGCTCGTTCAGGTCGCCGAGGTCGGACGCGGTCAGCACCAAGTGTACGCCGGGGAGGGCCCGGGCCCGCGCGGTGTCGACGCGGACAATGCGGGCGCACGCGTGCGGGCTCCGCACGCCCGCCGCGTGAAGGACACCCCGGGGGTTGACGTCGTCCACGAAGCAGCCGAGGCCCTGGAGGAGACGGTTGTCCTCGTTGCGCCGGACCCGGGCGCCGATCAGGCGCGTCGTCATCGAGTCCGCCGCGAAGGCATCACATCATCGCCGCTCGCCACTTGCCGCCTCCGCCAGTGCCAGGAGCGCCGCCTCGAAGCAGTCCCGCGGGGCAGTGACGATCCCGGCGCCGATCTGGCCCACGCCCGGCTCGCGGTGGGCGATGCCTGTGTTGATCTGGGGAAGAATGGACGTCTGGAGGACGAGGCGCACGTCGATGCCGGTGGGCGTGCCGCGAAAGTCGAGGGCGGGCAGGCGGTACGCGCGGCTCTCGCCGGCGGTGATCTCGTACATCCGGCGCGTGGCGCGAAGCGCGTCGGCGGGTGTGCCGCCGACGAACTGGACGATCGCTGGCGCCCCGCCCATGGCGAACGCGCCGATGCCGGCCGTCTCCGTGATTGCGCTGTCGCCGATGTCAGGGTTGGCGTCGCCCGGGCCGAAGCCCGGGAAATAGAGGCCCACCGGTGTCAGGGCGGGGGCGGTGAACCAGCGATCGCCGAGGCCGCTCACGCGGATGCCGAAGTCTGTGCCGTTGCGCGCCATCGCCGTCACGAGGGTCGACCCCGCCACGCCGTGGGCGGCGTCCGTCGCCGTCTTGCACGCCGCCATGCCGAGATTCAGGAAGAAGTGCTCGTTGCCGGCTGCGAAGGCGAGGATGCGCGAGCGCTCGGCGGGCGGGAGATCGAGCGCCGCGACTTCCGGCGCCAGCAGCTTCACCAGCAGCGCGGAGGCCGCGCGGTTCCGATTGTGGCACTCGTCGCCCATCTGGAGCGCCTGGGCGATCAGCGCCCGCACGTCCACGCCGCCGGCGCGCCGGATCGCCTCGCCGAGTGCTCCACCGAGCACGTCGCGGAACCAGACGAGGCGATCGAGGACGTCGGGAGCGTTGGCGCCGTAGCGGAGGGCCTTGCCGAGGCCCTCGTTGAGGGTCGACCAGGCGTGGTTGCCGTGGGCACGGTTCTCGACGACGAAGACGGGCATCGAGGCCGTGATGATACCGGCCATCGGCCCGACCGACCCGTGATGATGGCAGGGTGAGAATCGCACGTCGCCCCGCGACGCCGCGCGCTCGGCATCGGCAATCGTCCGCGCGAGGCCCTCATACACGAGAGCGCCTCCCACAGCGCCCCGCATCGGGCCGCTCATCCGCTCCCAGGCGATCGGCGGCCCGGCATGGAGGATCGTGTCGCGTGTCATTCCCGGGATCAGGTCGATCGCGGGCCGGACGTCGACCAGGAACGGGTGAGCCTCGAGCAGGCGCTCGAGCGCCGTGCGGTTGGCCGTGTCGATCTCGTCCCGCCACAGGGTCGCCAACCGATCCGCGCGCAGCGGCGGCGTCCATGCCACGCGCGCCACGCGGACGCCCTGGCGTGCCAGCGCATCGGCGAAGAGGTCGGCGCCAACAGCGACCGCGGCGCCGCCGACGAGCGGGCGCTCAGCGCCCACCCGCGCCCTCCGCAAGCTCGCGGGCGACCTCGGCCGCAATGCGGTTCGACGCGCACACCACGACGTCCAGCGCGGCGAGCGCCCGCTCCTGGACCGCCAGGCCCTGGGCGTCCCCGTCGGTCCCCACGACGTGGGCCACGAGATCGAGCGTCCGTCCTGCGCGCGCGGCCCGCTGCCGCGCCTCACGGACCGCCTCGGCCACCGCCCCGGCAGGATCCGGATGGGCGCACTCGCCAAGCACCACGTCGACCAGGATGACGGCCGCCTCGGGATCGTCGCCCGCGGCGGCGACGGCCTCGCCCCTCAGCGCGGGGTCGATCATAGGGTGGGGGCGGCCGCGCGTGTACTCGGCGTCGCCGAAGTCGACGAAGCGGTGGGGGCCAGGGCCGATGAGGCCGCGCGCCTCCTCGCAGAGCGAGCCACCCGTGTAGAAGCCGCGCACGCCGCCCGCGCGGCGCCGGGGTCGCGACGGGATCGCCGGACGCTCGAGCTTGGGCGCCGGCGTCCCCAGCGCCTCCACGCACGCGAGTGCCGTCGCTTCGAGCGTCTCCACCGAGCGGACACCAGCGGGCGCCGCTCCCTGCCAGCCGAGCAGACAGGCGACGACGGGCTTGCCCGTGGCGCCGGCGGCGGCCAGCACGCGCTCGGCGACGCGGGGCGAGGCCGGCTTGGACACGAGCGCGAGCACCCGCGTGTCGGGATCCAGCGCGAGCCGGCGCAGCGCCTCGAGCGTCGTGAGCCCGCCGACCATCGCATCGAGGTCACGGCCGCCGGTGCCGATCGCCTGCGAGACGCCGCTGCCGAGACGGTGCAGGAGACACGTGACCTCCTGCAGCCCCGTGCCCGACGCGCCGACCAGCCCGATCGGGCCGCGGCGAACACGGTTGGCGAAGCCGATCCCGACTCCGTCGAGGATAGCGGTTCCGCACTCGGGGCCCATCACGAGGAGCCCGGCGCCCGCGGCGCGCCGCTTGAGCCGGACCTCCTCCTCGAGCGTGACGCCGTCACTGAAGATGAAGACGTGGTGCCCGGCGGCTAGCGCCTGATGAGCCTCGTTGGCGGCGTACGGTCCGGGCACGGAGACGACCGTGAAGCGCGCGCCTGGCTCACGCCGGATCGCGCTCCTGATGGACCGGCAGGGCTCGTCGACGGGCGCCTCGTCAGGCCGTGGCCGCTCGGCCAGCAGTCGCTCGGCGGCCTCCAGGGCCGCGTGCGCCGGCGCCTCGCCCGCCGCCCGCACGGCGAGCACGAGGTCGGTGATGCCGGCCGCGTGGCAGTCCGATGGCCACAGGCCGGATCCGGCGAGGGCGCGCCTATTCGCCTCCGTGGCCATGAGGAGCTCCACCGCGCTCACGCCGGGAAGCCGGCGCAGCGCGTCGGCCACCTGCATCAGCCTGATGGAGTCGACGTAGGCACCAGGCCAGACCTTGCCGAGGACGACCAACGAACCCGTGCCCTCCGATCCTTCCTACAGATTCCCGAGTGTGCGCCTGGCTGTCTGCCTTGACAATGTCTCCGTCGCCGGCGCAGTATCGCGTCCGTTCCGACAACGCGACGCCACCGGACACCTACCGGGAGGCCAGGGGGCAATCATGGCAACTGACGCCCGAGCCGAACTCAGGGTTGACGTCCATGCGATCGAGCCCATCCCGGAGGCGGATAGGGACTCGACCGGACTGCAGCAGATGTGGATCTGGGCCGGGGCAAACATCGCGCCGATCAACTGGGCCCTGGGCGCGCTGGGCATCGTCCTTAAACTCGGGCTCTGGGAGACCATCGCGGTCATCGTGCTGGGCAACATCGTGGGGTGTGCGATCTTCGCGGCCTTCACCGTGATGGGCCACAAGACCGGTGTCAATCAGATGGTCCTTGGTCGCTCCGCGTTCGGTCGCCGAGGGGCGTACCTGCCGAGCGCGCTGATGTTCCTCATGACCCTTGGCTGGATCGGGGTCAACACCTACTTCCCCGTCAAGATCGCGGTCGCGATCCTTGGGCAGTTCGGGATTGGCGACACATGGCTGACCAATTTTGTCGTCGTGACCGTCGTCATGGTGATCCAGGTGCTCATCGGCCTCTACGGGTTCTACGCCATCCGCACCTTCGAGAAGTACACGGTCCCGGTGACCGCCGCCGTCATGGTGCTGATGAGCATCCTCGCCTGGACCCGCCCAGGGGTGGTCAACTGGGAGCTCACCAGTACGCTCCCGCCGGCAGCCCATCTGGCGATGATCACCCTGCTCATGACTGCGATCGGGGTGGGATGGGGGATCTCCTGGGTCACCTGGGCCTCGGACTACTCCCGCTTCGTCCCGCGAACTGTGTCCTCGACCGCCGTCTTCTGGTACAGCTATGTGGGGATGTTCGTCCCGACGGTGTGGCTCGCCATTCTCGGCGCGACCGTCGCCAGCGTGACCCTGGACACCGATCCTGCCAAGATGGTCAGCGCGGTATTCGGCGGGGTCACGAGCATCCTGGTGCTCTTGATGGTGCTGCACGGCCCCATCGCCACCAATATCCTGAATGTCTACTCGGCGGCACTTGCCGCGCTCAGCATGGGCCTTCGCCTGTCCCGGACGGCCATGGCGCTGATTGCCGGCGTCGTCGGCTATCTCGTGACGATCTACTTCGTCTTCCAGCCCTCGTTCGCCAAGGCCTTCGACAACTGGATGATCAGTCTTCTGCTGTGGATGAGCCCCTGGGCCGGCGTCGTCCTGGCCGACTTCTTCATCATGCGGCGGGGCCGCATCGACGTCGACGAGCTCTATCGGGAGCCGGAGCGGAGCGCATACGGCGACATCAACTGGGGAGCGATCGTGGCGTTCGTCGTGGGTCTGGTTGCCGGGTGGTCGGTTGAAGATGGCCTCGTTCCCGCGCTGCAGGGTCCCATCTCGACCAAGCTGCTCGGCGGCGCTGACCTGAGCTGGCTGGTCGGAATCGTGGTCGCGGGCGGGTTACACCTGGTCATCGGCCGGCGCGCCGTGCCCGCGCCCGTCCCACGACCGATGGGCGCCGCCAGGCGGTAGGACGTTCCGCGCCGCCACCGACAGGAGCGCTCGATGGACGAATTCTTGCGCGCGGCGATCCAAGAAGCGGAGCTGGGTCTCGCCGAGAGCGGCATCCCGATCGGCTCGGCGCTCCAGCAAGGCAGTGTCGTCCTGCACGGTGAGATGGACGCGCTCGAGAATGCCGGTCGTCAGCCGGCCCGCGTCTATCGCGACTGCACCATTTACACCACGCTCTCGCCATGCGCGATGTGTAGCGGTGCGATTCTCCTCTACGGCATTCCGCGTGTGGTGGTGGGCGAAAATCGAACGTTTCTTGGCGAGGAAGACCTGCTTCGCAGCCGTGGGGTGGCGGTGGACGTGCTTCAGGACCCTCGATGCCAGGAGCTCATGACGCAGTTCATTCGAGCCCACCCTTCCTTGTGGGCGGAAGATATCGGCACGTAGCCCTGGCGGTGGATCGGTGCCAGGGACGCCCTGCGCGCGACCGCGCCGACGGGGTTCGGACGCTCTTGGAGCCTGGATTTCACCAGTAACTTCCCTGCACTGGCGCAGCGGGGCTCGGCATGAGCGGACGACGTGTACGACGCGACTGGCCAGGTGTCGACGAAGACTCGGGGCAGGGACTCAGCGCCGCGCTCGATAGAGATGGCGGTCGTGCTCCTCGGCGGCGCCCGCCTGCCCCGAACGACCGGGCCGCCGACCGACCTGGACGAAGGGATCGCCGCGCCAGTCTCGGCCCGTGCGGGTGCTGACCCGAACCAAGTAATCGGCGATCAGCTCCTGGAAGAGAGTCGACCGGCTGACGCCGCGCTCCAAGGCGAATCGCCTGAGCCGGTGGAGCTGGGCCGCATCGAGTCTGACGTTCGTCGCCACCCGGGCCATAGCTGCCACAATGATATCCTGGTGGCAACGCCATCGAACCGGCACTCAGCCCCCTGACCTTCCCGCGGGTCAAGACAGTCCCCGGGACGCCGGGAGTGGCCCCGGTGGGTGATCAGTCCAACGCCTTACTGCTCGTTGTTGCCCTCATCCTCCCCCTGGTTGTCATTGTCCCCCTGGTCATCGTCATCGTCCTGCGCGTAGGCGGTCGCTAGGCCAAGTCCAGGAAGGACTCTCCCGAACATCGGCGTGGCAAGCGCGATCAGGAACATGACCAACAGCAGCTTCTTCATGGTTGTCACCTCCCTTCTGTTTTGCCCGTCCCCTTGACCCGCTCTGGTCGTCCACGGAGAAAGAGTTTCCCGGTCCCTTCCCTCAGCGGCTCGTTCGCGTCTTCGGGCCTCGCCGGGGGACTTGGGCGTTGCGGGCTGTGGGGCGCAATTGAAGTGCCAAACATTTTCAGTAGAGACGAGCGTGAACGGCGTCGAGCGCGATCGGATGACCTCATGCGACAACCGCGCGAAATCGCAGAGGGGCGAGCGAAATCGCAGAGGAGGCAGGATTCGTGACGGTGCGGGCGCGGGCTTCGACCAGGGCCCCCGGCTCTGGCGTCTCCGCCAGGGATGGTCTGGCGCGGACACCAGAGTGACAGTCGGCGCTACGGTCTGAGCGTGCCGCTCCTTCTGTACGGGCTCGGCCCAATCGGCCTCGGGTTTTGGCCAGGACGTGGCTCGTGATGCGCCGTGGGCCCGGAGAGCTTTCGGAATCCCTCGTCCTTGTCGGCGTTCTACGATGACACGCGCGACGTCGAGTCGAGCGCGAAACCTCAGAGATCGATAGTTCGGTGGTGACCCCGGCGGGATTCGGATGCTCTTGGAGCCTGGATTTCGCCGGTGGCTTCCCTGCGTTGGCGCATCGAGGCTCGGCGTGAGAGGCGGACGGACGCGAGGCTCCACGTTTTGACCCGGCCTGGGCTTGACTCGCGGATGGTCTGCGATTCAGTTGCTCTTCGTCGCTGTGTTACGCTCGCGAACCCAAGAGTAAGGAGTCGCTCTGGTTTCGCCTGCCCACCGCGCGGCGCAGGCTCTCATGCGCGAGAAACCGGCAGCGCTCGTGTGGGCCGTGAGGAGCCGAAGTCGGTTCCCGCGTCTCCCTACTCGTCTTCGCTGCCGGCCACCGGCCAGGCAAAGCCGGGGCCCCGCCCAACGCTATCCGTCGCGAGACGTTCGAGAATCAAGTGATTTCGGAACCCTCGGCATCCGCTTCTCAAGCAGTCGCCTTTTCGCAACCTTCTCCTCCACGCGGCGGGCAGGGATTTCTGAACGAATCGGAGGTACGGCGCCCAGAGACTCGACGTGACTGAGCGGCTCGTCGTCAACGATGACGAGGGACGCCAGCGTCGACAGCCCGGACCGCACAGCTTCGAGGGTGCGTGGCGTGATGTCAACGTGCTCCCGGACAAGAAGCGCTGGCTGGAGAATGACCTCGTGCCTAGAGACTTACCAGCTCGCTCTGACCAGA
>WNGH01007471.1_pt1 | contig 10815 bp, 14 predicted proteins | sample 5400631 | NCBI WGS metagenome assembly WNGH01 (sample SAMN13153373, study PRJNA577476) | soil metagenome | isolation source: 115 cm soil or saprolite under Garry oak tree replicate 1 | place: USA:California | collected 2016-06-15 | reverse complement strand
CGTCACGCCGGAGATGGAATACATCGCCATCCGCGAAGACCTCGGCCGCCAAAGTCACGCCCCACCCGACACCCAGCCCGCCACACGCCAACTTGGGGGCGAATCGTTCGGCGCCGGCATCCCCGATTTCATCACCCCCGAATTCGTCCGCGCCGAAGTCGCCCGCGGCCGGGCGATCATCCCGGCCAACATCAATCATCCGGAGAGCGAGCCGATGATTATCGGTCGCAACTTTCTGGTTAAGATAAATGCCAACATCGGCAACAGCGCCATCGCTTCGAGCATCGAGGAAGAAGTCGAGAAAATGCGTTGGGCCACCAAGTGGGGCGCCGACACGGTCATGGACCTTTCCACCGGCAAAAACATCCACCAGACCCGCGAATGGATCGTCCGTAACTCACCTGTGCCCATCGGCACGGTCCCGATCTATCAGGCGGTCGAAAAAGTCGGCGGCAAAGCCGAGGAACTGACGTGGGAGATTTATCGCGACACGCTGATCGAGCAGTGCGAGCAAGGCGTGGACTATTTCACGGTGCATGCCGGCGTCTTGCTCCGCTACATCCCGCTGACGGCCAGACGCGTCACCGGCATCGTTTCGCGTGGGGGTTCGATCATGGCCAAGTGGTGTCTGGCGCACCACAAAGAAAGTTTTCTCTACACGCGCTTCCGGGAGATTTGCGAAATCTTGGCCGCCTACGACGTGAGCTTCAGCCTGGGCGACGGCCTGCGTCCCGGCTCGATCGCCGACGCCAACGACGAGGCGCAGTTCGCGGAGCTGCGCACGCAAGGGGAGTTGACGCGGATCGCCTGGGAGATGGGTTGCCAGGTTATGAATGAGGGCCCCGGCCACGTCCCCATGCACCTCATCAAAGAGAACATGGAAAAGCAACTCCAGTGGTGCGACGAAGCCCCCTTCTACACCCTCGGCCCGCTCACCACTGACATCGCCCCTGGCTACGATCACATCACCAGCGCCATCGGCGCGGCGATGATCGGCTGGTACGGCACCGCCATGCTCTGCTACGTGACGCCCAAAGAACATTTGGGGCTGCCCAACAAAAGAGATGTCAAAGACGGCGTGATCGCTTACAAAATCGCCGCTCATGCCGCCGATTTAGCCAAAGGGCATCCCGCCGCCCGTTATCGGGACGATGCCCTGAGCAAGGCCCGCTTCGAGTTCCGCTGGGAGGACCAATTTAATCTGAGCCTCGATCCGGAGACGGCCCGTGAATTTCACGATGAATCCTTGCCGGCAGAAGCAGCGAAGCTGGCACATTTCTGTTCCATGTGCGGGCCGCACTTTTGCAGCATGAAAATTACCGAAGACGTGCGGAAATATGCGGCCGAGAAAGGACTCTCTGACGAACAAGCGCTGCGGCAAGGAATGGAAGAAAAATCCCGCGAATTCGTGGAGCGCGGCGCTGAGCTTTACGCGAAACCCTCCGCCTGAAGGTTAACCGCACGGAACACTGCGCGCCGCTCAAGGTGACCGGCGGGCATTGCGGTCCGTTGCCTCTGGGCGGTCCATGAATTTGGTAGTGGCCGTCTCAAAGATCCGTCCCCTGCCCCCCGGCCCTTCTCCAAAAGAGGCCGTGCCGCTCGTTCCCGGCCTTCAGTCCAGTCTCGGCTCGTCCTGTTTGGCCTCGTCGGCGGCGTCGAACGCGTGTTGAAGGGCGACCAGGTCTTCGCCCGGTTTGAGGGCGTCGAGCACGGCTTGCTCGGCTTGAAGCTGTTCGTTGGAGTAATTAGCCGCCTTGACCGACAAGCCGATGCGCCGATCGTTCTTGTCAATTTTAATCACGCGCGCGGTGACTTCCTGGCCAACTTTGAGCACGTTCTTGATTTTATCAATGCGCTCCTCGCTGATTTGCGAGATGTGGACCAGCCCATCGATCTCATGCTGTAATCCGACAAAGGCCCCGAAGCTGGCCAGTTTGGTGACATTGCCCGTGACCAGGTCTCCGATCTTATAGAACTGGTCAATATTGGCCCAGGGATCCTGGCCCAACTGTTTGATGCCCACGGCGATCCGCTGGTTTGCTTTGTCCACTTCCAGCACTACCGCTTCGACTTCCTCGCCCTTCTTCAACACCTCCGAGGGATGGTTGATTTTGCGGGTCCAGGAAATGTCCGAGACGTGAATCATGCCATCCAGGCCCTCCTCCAATTCGATGAACGCGCCGTAGCTGGTCAGATTGCGAATCTTGCCTTTGACGCGCGTGCCCGGTCGATATTTCTCCGGCGCCTGGTCCCACGGGTTGGCTTCGAGTTGGCGCAAGCCGAGGGAGATTTTCTGCTCCTCTCGGTTGATGCCCAGCACGACGGCTTCGACTTCCTGGTCGGCCTTGAGGATATCGGATGGTTTGGCGATGCGCTTGGTCCAGGATAGTTCGGTGACGTGCACCAGCCCCTCGACACCAGGCTCGAGTTCCACAAACGCGCCGTAAGGCACCAGGTTGACGACTTTGCCTTTGACTCGCGCTCCCACCGGATACTTCTGCTCGATGGTGTCCCAGGGATTGGCCAGCTTCTGCTTGAGGCCGAGGCTGACGCGTTCCTTCTCCCGATTGATGTCAAGCACGACGACGTCGATGTCCTGGCCGACTTTGAGGATTTCGGACGGGTGCCCGATGCGGCCCCAACTCATATCAGTAATGTGCAACAGGCCGTCAATGCCATTCAAATCAATGAACGCGCCGAAATCAGTGATGTTCTTGACCGTGCCTTTGCGGATGTCGCCCGGGGTCATTTCCAACAGAAGTTTCTGACGGCGCTCGGTGCGCTCCTGCTCGATCAATTCGCGGCGGGACAGCACGATGTTCTGCCGCTCTTGATTGATTTTAACGACTTTGAAATCGTAGGTGTTGCCCACGTACTGAGCCAGATTCTTGGGAGTGCTGACGTCGATCTGGGATGCAGGCAGGAAAGCTTCGACGCCGATATTGACCAGCAAGCCCCCTTTTACGATGGCTTTGACCTTGCCGGCGATGGTGCCGCCTTCGTTGCAGATGGTCAGGATGCGTTCCCAGTTTTTTTTGAATTCGGCTTTCTCCTTTGACAGGACAACCATCCCTTCCTTGTCTTCGAGTTTTTCGATCAAGACATCAATCTCATCGCCGACTTTCATGGCTTTGATGTCTTCAAATTCGTTGGCGGAGATGACGCCCTCGCTTTTGTAGCCGATGTCCACGAGCACTTCTTTAGGGCGGACTTCGATGATTGAGCCTTTGACGATGTTGCCAGCGGCAAAGGGCAACGCGCCCGTTTGCTTCATGGCCTCTTCCATTGTGAGCATAAGCGGTAACTGACTGACTTCTTTCCGACAAACCTATGGGAAACTTGGTCAGGGCGGGGGAAACTGCCGAGACTCCATTGCTTGACGGACCAAACGTTGTTGGGGCAAAGGAGATCGGCCCCGAATCCTTTCGGGGTTAAAGATTAGGTTTCTGGTTAACTTTTCGTTTCTCAGCCTCAATGAGCCTCCGCAGATACGGGGTTCAGGCGGGGTCAAAGATAGGCCCGCTCGACACAAATGCAAGAGAAAAAGCGGTCAATTGGCTTGCCAATTGGCCGCTCGCAAAAACCGATTGATTTGCGTGTTAGTTCTTCTTTTCGTCCTTCTTTGCGTCGTCCTTCTTTTCGCCCTTCTTTTCGTCCTTCTTGAGCTTCAGGTCTTCCTTGTTCGGATTACACTTTTCGCAGGATTTGCCCTCTTTATGAGCGGTCACGCAGCACTTGTGCGTGCATTCCTTGCCTTCGGCTGCCGCCTTTTCGCAGCAGGTTTTCTCGGCAGCAAGAGCCGGCCCCGCCAGCAGGGCAAGTGCGCAGGTGACGGCAGTGAGTCTTTTGATCAGCTTCATGGTTGTTACCTTTTTATTAAATGACTGTATTGGAACCGATTTTTCCCCCAGCTTCCACCTGGTCCGGGCGGCGACCCAGCCGCTAGACCGGAAGAACTGGATTGACCATAGTTTACCCCTCAAGCGGGAATTGTCCACTACGATTTGGCGAGCTTGTGAAAAAATTCACAAATTCAGCTTGCCTCGGTTTTCTGCCCTGATTATGTTGCTGGCGCGAAACGGCACCCGGCTTCGCTGACCTTGAGCTTATGCAACCTACCGCCCAAATCGGCTACGACTCCAAGAGCGAAGGCGACGTGATCGTCACCCGCCTGGATGCCGCGCTGAATTGGTTCCGCAAGAACTCCCTTTGGCCGATGCCAATGGGCCTGGCTTGCTGCGCCATCGAATTGATGGCTGCGGGTGCCAGCCGCTTTGATATCGCCCGTTTCGGGGCCGAAGTCATGCGCTTTTCGCCCCGCCAATCCGACGTGATGATCGTCGCCGGCACCGTGACCTACAAGATGGCGCTGGCGGTCAAACGGATTTACGACCAGATGGCCGAACCCAAATGGGTCGTTGCCATGGGCGCCTGCGCTTCGACCGGCGGCATGTACCGCAGTTACGCCGTCCTTCAGGGCGTGGACCACATCCTGCCGGTGGACGTTTACGTCGCGGGCTGTCCGCCACGACCGGAAGCCCTTTTAGATGCGTTGATCAAGCTGCAAGACAAAATCGCCAAAGAACCGGTCCTCTCCACCTTGAAGAAAGTCGCCTGAGTTGCTGGTTTGGACTATCAACTATCAACCATCAACTCGCCGTGACCGCCCGCGAACTTGCCCTTCAGTTAAGCGCCAAATTCAGCGGCCTCATCTCCGAGCCAACGGAGTTCCGGGGTGAGATCACGGTCAAAGTGATGGACGCTGGGCGGATTGCTGAAGTTTGCGCCTTGGCCAAAAGCGAACTGGGATTTGATTACCTGGTAGATATCACCAGCGTGGATAATTACGGCGAAGACCCGCGTTTTGAGATGGATTACCTGCTCTATGGCTACGGCCACCGTTGTTATCTTCGCCTCAAGACCGACGTGAGCGAGGAAAAAGGCGGCTTGCCCACTGTTACCGGGGTGTGGCGCACGGCCGATTGGCACGAGCGCGAGATCTATGACATGATGGGCCTCCGGTTCGTGGGACATCCCGACCTCCGCCGGATTTTGATGTGGGAGGGCTACCCGTATTTCCCATTGCGAAAGGATTTCCCGCTGGCCGGCAAGGGCAGCGAAGTCCCAGAGGTCGCTTTCACCGAGCCTGCGCCTTTGCAAGGCGGCCCGTTTGTAACCATTGCCGGAGGCAAAGACACCATTTCACGCGAACCCCGCGTGCGCATTCCTGAGACGGACGCTTTGGAAATGAACGCTCGCCTGGAGCGGCGGCGGGACATCAAGGAGGCCCACGGCAAGGCCCATGGGCCGGGACGGATTGAACCGCCTGCACAAACAGCCAAGCCTTGACTCATGGAATGGAGCGGTCAGCCAAATGAGCGTTTGCGGCAACTGAGATTGCTGGATGACCGTGCTAAGCGAGGTTGGTTGAATCCAATCGCTCCTCCTGACGGGTAACAGGGTAACAAGTACACTGGAACAGATCGCTCGACTCTCTTCCAAGGATTGTGAGCCTTTCGTGATGAACATAATACTCGATGGCTGAAGTGCAAACAATTCAATTTCGCGACTCCGCCGCCAAGGCTGCTGCGGCAGCGGTGCAGCCGCCTCGGCCTGCTGAAGAGCCCCAAGACATCCATGGCGAGAAAATGGTCTTGAACATGGGGCCATCGCATCCGGCCACGCACGGGGTGTTGCGCATCGTCCTGGAACTGGATGGCGAAATTATCACCAAAGCCACGCCCGACATCGGCTATCTCCATCGCGGCGACGAGAAAATCGCCGAGAACATGACCTACACTCAGTTCATCCCCTACACCGATCGGCTGGATTACCTGGCGCCGCTGGCCAACAACGTCGCCTATGCGCTGGCGGTGGAAAAGCTCTTAGGTATTGACCAGCAATTGCCGATGCGCTGCCAGTTCATTCGAGTGATATGCTGTGAATTGGCCCGCGTCTCATCGCATCTAATGGGGCTGGGGGCGTTCGCGATGGACGTAGGAGCAATGACGGTGTTCCTGCTCACATTCACCGAACGCGAGAAGATTTACAATCTTTGTGAATCGCTGACCGGCGCGCGCTTTACGACCAGTTACACCCGCATCGGGGGGCTTTCGCGGGACCTGCCGCCCGGCTGGACCGACCAATGCCGCAAATTCTTGAACGAAGTGGTGGCCAACATCAATGAGACCGAGACATTGCTCACCCGCAATCGGATTTTCGTGGACCGCACCAGAGACATCGGCGTCATCCCGAAAGATCTCGCTATTGATTACGGTTTGACTGGGCCAAACCTGCGCGGCAGCGGCGTCGAGTACGATTTGCGCAAAGCACACCCGTATTTGGTGTATGACGGATTGCAATTTGAAGTGCCCGTTGGCTCGACCGGTGATTGTTACGACCGGTATCTGGTCCGCCTGGAGGAAATGCGTCAAAGCCTGCGCATTTTGCACCAGTGCCTCGACCAGTTACCCGGCGGCCCGGTCAATGTGCCCGACATGAAGATCGTCCTTCCGCCCAAGGATCGCGTGCTGACCCGGATGGAGGAATTAATTCATCACTTTATCAACGTAACCCAGGGCGTTAGTGCGCCGCCCGGTGAAATCTATTTCGGACACGAGAATCCGAAGGGCGAGTTGGGCTTCTACATCAACAGCAAAGGCGGAGGGACGCCGCATCGGTTGAAAATCCGCTCGCCGTCCTTCGTGAACCTGAGCATCTTGCCGCGGCTGTTGCCTGGTCACATGGTCAGCGACGTGGTGGCTATCCTGGGGTCGCTTGATTTTGTGATGGGCGAGTGTGACCGATGAACCAGATCCACCCGACCGAGCCGATTCCCAATGCGCTGTTGAGTCAGCCGAATTTCGCGGTGCCCGCGGTCCTGGAGGCGGAGATCGACGAGTTGATCACGCATTATCCAAAAAAACGCAGCGCCTCGCTGATGCTGCTGCACGCCATCCAGGAGCAATTCGGGTACATTTCGCGACAGGCGGTCGAGTGGATTGCTGCCAAACTTGAGCTTCAGCCCATCAATATCTATGAGCTGGTGACCTTTTATCCGATGCTGCATCAGAAGCCGGTCGGCAAATTTCATTTACGGGTCTGCCGCACCTTGAGTTGCGCCTTAGGCGGCTCGTATCGGCTTCACGAACTTCTATGCGCGAAACTTGGTCTGGACCCGGGCATTCATAGGCCGCAAACCACCAGCGACGGGAAATTCACGCTTGAGTTTGTCGAATGCCTCGCCGGTTGCGGCACGGCGCCGGTGATGATGTGCAATGACGCCTTTTACGAGGGTGTTTCGGAGAAACGAGCGCATCGGATACTGGACGAGTGCAAATGAACAACGAACCGAGCTTGAGGTGCAATTGAGTCTGCTGCCAGAATAATTCATCGTTGTGAAACGAAAACGAGGCCTGAGACATGCTAAAGGACTGGAAAAAGGTTTATCGCAAACTCAAGTCAATGCGCGGCATAAGCGAAGAAGAGAAAGTTCTTCTGGCGCAGGCCCTGGCCGCCACACCGGAGGAGCGCTGGCGGATGCACGATCAGTATCTCCGATCGTTCGGCTTATACAGTCATTGGCAGAGGAAAAAATTAGGTTTCAGCTTGTAGGCATGTCCGCCGCCATCCTGCAGGGCGTCATTGTGAGCACGATCGACACTGACATTTGGGTTGATTTGCCCGAACGCCAGTACATTCGGCTGATGAACCTGGTTTTGAAACAGGGCGGGACGGCTCTGGCCCCAACCCTTTATGCGCTGGCAGACGGGCGCCTCGTGAATTTTCTATTCAGCGTTCAGGGCGTGCGAGATTTCAACAGCGAATACCGGCAAGCGGTGAAGGCGACAATCGAAGGAGAGCCGGTCAAGCTTCTCCCGCTCAAGCGGATACTCAAAAGCAAGCAATCCGTGCTGCGTGACAAAGATCGTCTGCACATTCTGCAGATCAAGCGGTTCTTAAGGGCGCAGAAGAAGTTGAAAGGATTGAAATGAATTGGCTGCCCGACATGGATTTGAACCATGACAAACAGATCCAGAGTCTGCTGTGCTACCGTTACACCATCGGGCAACTGCGCGCCTCTAAGGTAGAATGGCCGCCAACAGAGTCAAGGCTCGTTAAAGAATTGAATCGTTGGACCGTCAAATCCTCCGAGCTTTCAAGCGCATGCCGCACACCCTTTCCAACGCTTCACCGCCTCAACGGTTCAACGGCTTAACAACACAGTTATGCCCCAGGAATTCAGACAAATTTTGAAATACGCCGACCAGCCGGGTTACAGGCTCGACCTGGACTGCTATGTGCGCCACGGTGGCTACGAGGCGCTCAAGAAAGCCCTCAACCTGCCGCCCAGGACGTTGTCCGATGGCAGGAGCGTCAGCGGCCCGGAGCAGATCCGCGAGGAGGTCAGGATCTCCGGCCTGCGCGGGCGCGGCGGGGCGGGCTTTTCCTGCGGATTGAAATGGTCCTTCGTCGATCGCAAAAGCGGCAAGCCAATCTACCTGATCTGCAACGCGGATGAGTCCGAGCCGGGCACATTCAAGGACAAACAAATCATCTACAAAGACCCCCATCAAATGCTGGAAGGAATGATCATCGCCTGCTACGCCAACGACGTGCATCTGGCTTACATCTACATTCGCGGAGAATTCGTTGAAGGGGCGAAAATCCTGAACCGGGCGCTCAAAGAGGCCCGGGCGAAAAATTTTCTTGGCAAAAATATTCTTGGCAGCGGCTACGACCTGGACATCTGGGTCCATCGTGGCGCGGGGGCTTACATCTGCGGCGAGGAAACCGGCCTCATCGAGTCCCTCGAAGGGAAACGCGCTTATCCGCGTATCAAACCGCCTTACTTCCCTGCGGTGCTGGGCCTGTACCTGTGCCCGACCATCGTCAACAACGTCGAGACGCTTTGCGCGGTGAAACATATCGTGGCGCTGGGCGGCGCGGAATACGCCAAACTCGGCACGTCCAACAACACCGGCACCCGCATCGTCAGCATCAGCGGCCATGTCAAGCGCCCGGGTTATTACGAAGTGGAGGTCGGCAAAGCCACCATCGGCGAGCTAATCAACGATCCGGCTTTCGGCGGTGGCTTGCGGGACGGCCGCAAACTCAAGGCGGTCATTCCCGGCGGCTCTTCGGCGAAGGTCTTCAAGGCGGGCGAGAGGTTTAAGCTCAGACGCAGAGGCCCAGATGGCAAGGAGGCTGAGCAAGAGGTTGACATGCTCGATCTGCCCTACGACTTCGATTCGCTCATTGCCGCCGGGAGCATGTCCGGCTCCGGCGCGATCATCGTGCTGGACGACTCGACCGACATTGTGGAGGCGCTCTCGAACATCGCGGAGTTTTACGCCCACGAAAGCTGCGGCCAATGCACCCCCTGCCGCGAAGGCTCGCTCTGGATGGCCAAGGCCCTCCATCGCCTCGCCCATGGCGAAGGCCGCAACCAGGATGCCGATTACCTGGTCAAAATTGCCGACAACATCCCGGGTGGCCGCACGATTTGCGCCTTTGGCGAAGCCTGCGCCTGGCCGGTGCAGAGTTTTGTGGGGAAGTTCAAGGATGAGTTTGTGGCGCGGGGTGCTGCGGATGAGGAACGGAAGGCACGCTTGACCGAAGCCATCGGAGAACCTGGGCAGGCGTTAGTGGCGTCCGCTACTGATTCCTGAACCCGCATGCCTAAGCTCTATGAATATCTCGGCATTTCGGTGTATTTTTACACGAATGAGCACGAGCCGATTCATGTTCACGGCAGGCACGCCGGGCGCGAGTGTCGGGCCGAAATCATTGTGGAGAACGGACGCGTGGTTGGCATTGCGATCAGCGACGTGCCAGGCAAGCGGCCTTTGGAAGGTCCAAAACGCAGGGACTTTGAGCAGATCGTGGAAGCGAAAGCGCAGGAAATTGTGCAGCGATGGATTAATTTCTTCGTGCATAATGTGCGCTCGAAACCAGAAATCATTAACCGTAGGATCAAATGAAAACAACTGAGACACAATATCTCGAAATAACAAAGGCGGAGTACATAGCCGGTTACAAGATCCGGCTGACATTCAACGATGGAGCAGTGCGGGTCGTCGATTTCGGCCCCTTTCTGATGAAAGCACGCAATCCTGATACCACCGACTACCGCGATCTGCAGAGGTTCAAGAGATTCCGCATCCAGGATGGGGATCTAATGTGGGGTGACTTTCAGATGATCTTCCCCATTATGGATCTTTATCGGGGAAAGATTTGATTGGCTTATGAAAAACGCAGAGTCCATCAGAGTTATGAGTGCAACAACAGAGCAGGTATTCATCCAGGCGCTGTCGCTGCCGACGAGGCAGCGCGCGGCCTCCCCGGAAATCGAAGCGGCTTGGAAAGGCGAGGCAATTGATCGATGCAAGGCATTCGACGAAGGAAAAATTACCGAGCGAGAGGTGACAGAAGGAAATGGATCGCGTTGAGTCAGGCGCGAAATTAAATTGGACCGCGAGTTTGGAACGCTAAGAGAAAGTTGATGCTATGAGCACGACGGCACAAAAGATTTGCATAGAAGTTTTGAGCCTTCCACGCAAATCCCGCGCGGAAATTGCAGACAGGATTCTCGCCAGCCTTGAAGATCAGGCCGACAGCAAAGCAGGAAAGGCCTGGAAGGCTGTCATCCGGCGCCGCCGCGCCGAGATCCATTCCGGCAAAGCGAAGGTGCGTCCGGCTGAAGCTGTCATGAGAGATGCGCTGCGGGCCATCTCATGAAGCCGGTTGTTTACCATTGTGAGGCCGATGTTGAACTTGTAGGGGCAGCAAAATATTACAAATGCCAGCAGGAGA
>WNGH01014494.1_pt1 | contig 10822 bp, 10 predicted proteins | sample 5400631 | NCBI WGS metagenome assembly WNGH01 (sample SAMN13153373, study PRJNA577476) | soil metagenome | isolation source: 115 cm soil or saprolite under Garry oak tree replicate 1 | place: USA:California | collected 2016-06-15 | reverse complement strand
ATTCCGATCATTCCTTTCTCGGTCGCTGTTCTGACGTACCCATGTGCATAGGGTAGGAGCGGATAACTGTCGAAGGACAGGTCAGGATTCTGGTCTTTTAGGAGTCTGAAGACCTCTAGATGGGTTGGATGGGTTGAGAAAACAAAGCCTGATGCGCCGTTCTTGAACGCGGTCTGCAGAACTCTTGCTTCTCTCTCCGAATTCAGCTGAGCCAAGCGTTCGCGAGCTCGGTCTTGGGACATGTGGTCGACACCGATGAATGGGTTGTCGCCGATTAGAACTCTCTCTAGGTGTTCTGCCAAGTTAACAGGACCTACAGTGCTCGAATCTTATCCATAAGCGAGTTAACCTTTGCAGCATCACTAAAGTCCGGTTCAGCGGATCCTTTCTTCTGCAAGGCCTGCAGAAAGGCTTGGTCCTCTACGCAGAATTCTGGATCGCCAAGAAGGAAGGGAACCGACGGCTGCAACTCGGGCTTTCGAAGCATGTGAGTCCCCGCGAGTGCCTCGCCTCGATCCTCGTCCAGTTGTAGCTTTACGTAATCGTCACATACTGTCAACACGCCGTTCGTTCCGTGGACTTCTAGGAAGACCTCTGGAAGCCTATAGTTCCGTACGCTCCAAGAAATATCCGTGTATCCACTAAGCCCTGAACCAAATTGCATCGCGGCGTGAACGTAGTCTTCCACCTCGTCCGAGTAGAGCTTCTTTCGGAAGCCTGAGACCATGGTGGGCTCACCGAAGAGCCATATGATTAGATCGAGAATATGTGGTCCGACCTCGAGTGTGACGCCGCCGCTGTCGGGCTGGAACCGCCAGCCTTGGCCTTTTCTAAAAATGTCGGACATGAATGAGTAGCTCTTGAAGAATTGAGGAGTTCCAATCTCATCTTTCGCGACCGCGTCCTTGGCTCTTCGGAATGTTGCTGCGAACCGCTTTTGGAATCCCACCATGTTTGTGACACCTGAACCTTTGGCGGCCTCATAGATCTTCTTGGCGTCGTCATGGTTGCTTGAGAGGGGTTTTTCGACGAATATTCCCAAGTCTCTCTTGTATCTCAGAATCTCCGAAACTATCGGCGTGTGGGTATGAATGGGAGTCGTGACGATTATTCCTTGAATGTCGTGTTCGTTTTCGATCATTTCCTTGTAATCTTGGTAGATTCTCGCGTTAGGCAGAATCTTCCGTGCCATTTTGGATAGGAACCCGTCTGTTTCCGACGCGACACTAACGGGGTTGCCATTGAGGGCACTATGGATCCCTGCATGGAGGAGCCCCATTTTCCCTAGTCCGACGATTGCAATTCTCGGAGTTTCTAATTTGCTCGAGGGAAGGTGCACCAGTTGCCTGTTCACGGATAAGTTCCTTGACGGTATCTCGATAGCACGTCATTATTTTCGAATGAGAACCGAGGGTTACTCAACCAGCGCTTTAGGTTGTGAGAAGTGCCTGATGTTAGATTGTCAACGACTCTGACCTGGTGACCTTGCTCCATTAGAGCGTCGACTAGGTTACCTTCGATAAAGCCCGCTGCGCCGGTCACCAGTGTTCTTTTCATTGTACTTTCCTCGATTTTCAATATGAAAAGGATTCTGTTGCATCTGGACTGATTCTATGAATTAAGCGTGCTCACGTGGAGTCGATACCGCTAACGTAGTAATGGCATTCGTATGAGCGCCGATACAGATAGTTGAGATGGAAGATCTGCCTCGAGAGCACACCTAGAACCTCGTCCAAGAATTCGATAAGATTCGTAAGCTTAGAATTAGGCGTGCCTCGGATTTGTCGGATACCAGTCGATAGATACAGGTTGGTCAAATAGTTATGAGGATGATTTCCCGGGATTGGAAGGTCCAACGGTGAGACGGGCATGAAACCGTGAAGGGCGGTCCTGTTCACGAGAAATATTGTCTCGCGCGGAATCATACTCGGTGAGAAAGGACACTGCGATCCCGCGCCCATGGATATTGTCTGCAAATACCACTCGTTCGCGGGATCCATGTTGACGATCTTGACTAGTTCTAATTGGCTTACGAGTGAGCTGGGGATTTGTATTGTGCTGGTAATCCAAATTCCCCTAGAGATCCCGGTCAGGGTCTTAACCAGGGTGTTGTTGACGTAGATCTCGACAAGACCAGAAGTCCTGGGATTGAAAAGGTATGTTATCGTCAAACTGAGTTCTCGTCCCAGGTTTGATAAGAGATAGTAGTTTGTCGTGTTCCCACTGTACAGATCGAAAATTTGAGGAACACCGGTAGCCTCAAAATCGTATCGAGTGCCACCGCCGCTGAAGCACGGCTGAACCGGATAGACTGGGGTTACATACGGGCTGCCCGTTATGGAATCGGACGGCTGAGAATACGTCGAGATGATGTAGCTGACGTTGTACTGTAACAGAGCCGCTGCTGAAGCCTGGATTGAGTCTCCAAAAATAGCTTTGAGTCCTTGGAGGCGGGCACCCAAGTCGGACACGTAATAGTCTGCTATTGCTGGAGGGATCGCAATGGGGATGACGTTTGCCTCGGAAGCTATGAGAAATTGCGATCCCATATCGGAAGCGAAAACCGCTCCGGATGCGTGAACATTCATCCAGTCAATCACACCATAATTCGGTACCTCAATGTTCGCGTTCGGTCCACCGAGTGTCGGACCAACTGAGTTGAGAGCCATGATCGGACCCACGAGGACCAGGAGGGAGATGATGGCTGTTCCCAGAATCTTCTGGTCTTTCCGTTCGATTTCTCGGACAATAAGTGCAAGGACAATTGCCCCGAGCACAGCAAACGGACCAATGTCAAAGAATAAGAATAGATCATTTACCAGAACCAGTCCGATTCGCCAGGCTTGCGATGCCACAACGAGCGATAACGCAAGAGTAAGTAGCAAGAGATACTTTTCCTCGATCAGTTTGAGCGAAATCCGCTGTCGTCTCATAACCAGGATCAGTACGCCTACAAACAGGAGACTTGCAATCGGGGCCCCAAGAGTCTCAAGATACTGTCCAGCTGTAAGCTGGACGTACGTTCCGAACGCTGACGTTTGAGATGGCAGTCCGGTAGCCAATATGTGAACCCAGTAGAAACTAGATAGGGCTACCCCCGATGCGAATATCACTGCCGTATTCATGATAGCGTTCCGTGATCGGAGAGCCACCGTGTACGCCACCATGACTAAGCCCGCTGCGAGAGCAAGCAGATGGAAAGTAAGGGTCAATTCACCGAGCACAATTCCCGTCAGAATGTTCTGAATCAGAGAAGTTCTCGCTAGAGCTAGCAAGAGAAGGAGCGTGTAGAACAGATACATTCCCATTTGCACAGAAGTGTATGGGTAGGCGATCGAGTTGGAAATTACCGCTCCGTTGACCGATGATTCAGGCACAGGGATGAGGGAGGCTACGAAGACAATCGGTATTCCAAAGAGAAGGGGCGTCACAGTGACTATGGGAATAACGGATATCCCGGAAAGAATTGAAAGGTTAGCAACGACGATGTGGGATCCTAGGGTGTAACCGAGGGGGTCTGTCGGAAAGTATGGGTCGTAGCTTACTACCTTGCCGGCCGATATGATGGCCTGCGCGTACTTTATGTGATAGTAGGTGTCGCCGCCGATTGTGCCGAAGCCTTGAAGGAAGAAAATTGCCCCCCAGGAAAGAACCGGGAGCAATGCCAGCCCGACCATGTACCATACTTGAGCACTTTTCATCTCTTCATGTCTCGCTAGAATTTCACAGCGCGAAAACTGCTGAATTCGAATCGCTGTAAACTTCGACGAATCCGGGTCTTGATTGGAACCATCGGAGATATTGACCACCTATCGGGTAGTAGTCGAAACTCACGAGTGAGCTTGAGTTCTGGTTGACTATCAACGCGGGCGTAATTATGATGGCATATTGTATTTGGTAGGATCGAATCATTTGCTCTGTACCGTTTGAGCCGCACAACGGGAGGAATAAGCACGTCTGGAGTATTGCCCTCTGAGTCAAATCCGGAACGGTCAGGTCTTCCTGAGAGGTTGTAAAGAATACGCTTCTCTGATCAATCGCCTTGACATACGCTCCAAAGCCTAAATCATTGGCTGCAAAAGTCGAATTGATAGCTGTATGTTCGCGGATCCAAGTGTAGAGGCTTGAGTAGGTCGGTTCCGTGTTGAAAGAGCTCGCATAATATGCCGAATACTGAAAGGCGTTGGACAACTGAAATGCTGATGCCGCGAGGATTACCATTAGCAGTACTACACTGAGTGTCCGTTGGTTTATTTTCAAAGTTCTTGACAAACCCGCGACCGAGGGAAGTAGAAATTTTCCGACGGCGATCGCCGCGAGTATGCAAAGGACAGGAGGAAGGTACGGCATCACTCTATGGGAGAGTGTGAGAGGCGCCGAGAAAGGAATCCCTTCAACCACGGTCCCGTAGGGGGTATAGACCGCTAGCTCTCCAATCAAGACCACGCAATACAGAACAACGGCCCAAGCAACCAGCATGTATAGTGTCGCCAGCTTGTGATGAAGAATGACTAGAATAGAGACCCCGGAGAGCAAGATAGTCACTAGGCCTATTTCGCTGATAAGGATCGAGTTGTTGATCGTGAAGATGTTGTTTTTCAAGGAGGCGAGCCAGAATGCGCTTTGAGAAAAGAGCCTTGCTTCAGCCAGGCCCGTACCACCGGCTTCGATGAGGGCGATCGAGTATAGTGACGCAAGAACTGCAAGTATTGTGTGCCATGCGTGTTTCCATTCCCTTCGTACGACATAGGTAGAGGCCGTTGCGACGAGGACTAGGTTGACAAAGTAATAGGTGACTGGGTGGGCCTCGATTGAGATTCCATCCACAAACCCGAGCAAGCCGACCAGAAGGTAGGACGGTCGCTGAGTAAGCAGTACTGCGAGAATCATAGCCGAGAGGAACAGAAATGCTCCGAGGTTCTCTGCTACCGGGTCAGCTCCGAGAATGGATATTGCCGACCATCCTCTCAGACTGGTCGCGAAAAAGGAGGCTAGGAGCGCGGCAACGGTCGATTTTGAGATGGCAAGAGTTAGGGCGAAGAGTGAGACTAGTTCTAAGGCGAAGAATATTGAAGGAGAGATCGCCAGCGCCTCATTGGGCGACAGTCCGGAGAGTAAACCGATCGAGCCGATGAAAGAGTAGTATCCTTGAGATGTGGCAAAGGCGTAGCTGGTCCCATTGGGGGCTGAGGAGAGGCCATCGAATCTAGGGATATACCCGTTGTTCATGATTGACTCCACTGCTCTTAGGCTGTGGAAAGCGTCCAGGTCTAGCAGTGTTCCGGGTCCGTTCGAGATTAGCGAAATGCCACGGATGAATCCGCCCATTACTAGAATTGCAGCCAGGAGCAGGTAAGTGGCGGTTTGACTGCGACTGAGTGTCACGAGACCACTCGCTTGGGGCGGATCTTTTTCATCTGGCGGAGAATCATCGGAATGAAGGAAACTATCGCTGTTTCTCCCGCGAGAACTGTGACTAGGTTTGTGAGGTTGATCGCGATGTTGAGGAGGGTCAATGCATAGTTGTCAACGATTACTATTCCAATGCTCAACGCGATGCTAAGGACGAATCGTTGAAGCTGGGTAAGGAAGCTGGTTCTAACGTAGAGGACTTCTAGGAAGTCAAATCCTGGAAGGAAAAGAAGGAAGACCAGAGCGAGGATGATACGTATTGACGTCACTTGTGTATAGGAGAAGATGATCAGAAGGACACTGAAGGGCACTGAGAGGACTATTCCTCTGATACCGACGACGGTCAGAGATTTCAGTCTGGATAATGCGAGCATAGTGTACCAAATGTTTTTGAAATCGCATGCTCCTTGAGAATTAGCTCTTCACTCAGTCCCGGCGTCCGGCCATAACGAGCGGCTACGTTTTCTGAAGAGTCTTTGGCCGGAACACTGCCATGTTGAGCGCTATGGGCTGTTGAGTTCCGAGAGCCGGAATCAACGTCGGCGTATCGGTGTTTCGGAGGAGGCCGCACATGTTCTTGAAGTTTCCATATCCGTCGTGGAACGTGCTAATCTTTTGAGTGCCCAGTCTAGCCATGTAGGGAATGGCCACTTCCCGACAAGAGGCCTTCTGGAAACTGCGGATCTTGAATTCTTGAGAGAAGGCCATGCCATCGGATCTAACCCCGACAATACCTAGAAGGCTTCTCTTGAAAACCCACATACCCGATTGGGTGTCTCTTAGATTTAGACGAAAGAAGATTCTTGAAAGGAGATTGAGGATCTCGTTCCCGAAACGATGCGAAACGCTCATCGCCCCAGGCTGCAGGTTGCTCAGTCTGCAAGTCGTGACCAAGTCAAGATCATTCCTTAGAAGATAGTCCAGTAGCTGAGGAACTTGTTGCGCCGGATACGATCCGTCAGCATCCATTGTAACAATAAAATCTCCAGTGGCGCTCTGAAATCCTGTCTTGTAGGCTCGTCCGTAGCCTCTCCGCCGCTCAACAATGATCTTGGCCCCTTTTGATCGCGCAATGTCCAGCGTGTTGTCCGTGGAGCAACCGTCGACTACTAAGACCTCTGTCGAGTAACCGGACTTTGAAAGTTGCTCGATCGGTAAAGCTTCTAGAGTGCAACCGATCCCCTCCGCTTCATTCATCGCTGGAATGATGACGCTGACGGTTTTCACAGCAAGGCCGAGGATTTAGGGGATTAAATTACCTTGTGCTTGATGTGAACTATTTACAGTAACATGATTTAGTGCCAGAACAAGATCCGGTGACCAGGCGAACGACCATTTGTCCGTAGCTACCTCAGGGAATAATCAAATTGAGATTCAGAAGCCAGGCTTCCGACGCTTCTTACTCAAATCAGGGAATATTTCGCAATCTTAGGGTTGATCTTTTTCTCATCCTCTTCCCGATGTTTACGCATATGGCGTTTCGGGCGAACCGGTCCTCGAACAGCCGTGGGTCGACCTTCATCCGGTTCGAAGGACCTACACAAACAACTTTAGCCCCGCTCTGACAGACCCGGTCCGCGGTAACTGTGAAAATCAGTGCTGTAATACCTCTCTACAACGAAGAGGAGGTGATTGACGAGTTTTCCAGCAGGCTGATTGGATCACTTCAAGCTCTTGGGTCGGATTACGAGGTTATCTTCGTGGTCGAGGGGACCGACGCTACTCTGGCGAAGGTAAGTCAACTATCGAAGCAGAATCCCCGGGTCAGAGTCGAGTATAACCAGAAGAGGCTCGGACTTGGGAAGGCTCTCAAGAAGGGACTTGAAATGGTCGATGCTGGCGCGAACTATGTTCTAACTATGGACTCAGACCTGAACCACGATCCTGACGAGATTGGGAGATTGTTGAAGGCGTCCGAGGAGGCTGATGTAGTAGTTGGCTGCAGGTCGAGAAGCCGAGGCCTCGTCCAGGAGCTTCCATTCTTCAAGAGAATGATAAGCGCCAGCACCAACTGGATACTTCGGAGGGCGTTCAAGATGAAGTCCAGCGACATTACGTCTGGTTTCAGGATCTATTCGACGAAGGCTGTTGAGAGCGTTCGCGAGGAGCTTGTGGCGAAGAATTTCGAGGTAACAGCAGAGATTCTGATAAGGGCCAAGAAAAAGGGATTCTCAATCACAGAAGTTCCGATCAGTTTCAAACGTAGACCTAGGGGGACGAGCAAGCTCAGCTTCGTCAAGAGCGGAGTCGGATACGTGATCCTGCTCTTCCGTCTCGGGTTCTAGAACTTGACAGTATCAGTTTGGCAGCATCCGCCACACTCGAGGCCACGACATCTGCCTCCGGATCGGACCCTCCATTAGCTGGGATACTCGTTCTCGAGACAAGAATGGTCTTGGTCCCAGCAGCCCTACCGGCTTCAACGTCGAGATTACGGTCGCCCAACGTGTAAGAAGACGCCAGGTCGATCTCGAGTTCTGAGGCCGCCCGAAGCAATAGCCCTGGCTTGGGCTTCCGACACCCGCAATCGTCCTCCGGGGTGTGGGGGCAATAGTACAGCGCGTCGTAGTCCGCGCCTTCTCGACGCAGCTCATCTCGAAGCCGATTGTTGACGCGGCTAAGGGTCTCACCATCAAAATAGCCGCGTCCTATACCCGACTGATTCGTGACCACAACCACCCTATATCCAGCCTCTCTCAACGCTCGGAGCCCTTCAGCCGCACCGGGAATCAGCTTCACCAAATCCGGGTCAGCGCAATATTTCATATCAACCATCAACGTATCGTCACGGTCAACGAAGATCGCTGCTGATCTAGCCAAAGAGATCCTCTTCCACTAGGAGGCAGAGTAAGTGTCCAATTGAGATGTGCATCTCCTGTATGAGAGATGTCTCGTCATTTGGGACAGACAAGACGATGTCGCAATAGTTTTTCATCGGACCCTTCTGTCCACAGAGCCCGATAGTCTTTGCCTGAGACTTTCTGGCCATCTCCAAGCCTTTCAGAACATTCTTCGACTCGCCGCTCGTCGATATACCAATAACTACGTCCCCGGGCCTGGAGAGAGCCTTGACCTGTCGAGCGAATATCTCCTCAAAGGCATAATCGTTAGCGATCGCTGTGACAGTGGAAGAGTTTGTCGTCAAGGCCTCTGCCGGCAGAGGATCACGGTCCACTCGGAACCTACCGGTGAATTCAGCCACGATATGCTGAGCGTCGGCAGCGCTCCCACCATTACCGAACGCGTAGAGCCTACCACCGTTCCGGAAACCATTGGCAATGATGTCGGCCGCTTTTTCAATTTCGCCTGTCATGGAGATCACCGTCTCTCGGAGCCTCGCGCCCCGTCTGAGATAAGACTCGATCGTCGCCGACTTCGATTTTCCTGCTTGTGTAGCCTTGAGTGTCAACACGAAAATTTGACTCCTAGCGTTGGCCCGACGAATCCCGTAGGATTCAGCTTGTCATATGAACGCTTAGCTGGACTCTCAGAGAGCGTATGTCGCTGCCCTTGCCTCGCTTATCTGTGGTCTCTGACCAGCACGGTCGTGTAATTCACGGTCGCGGTAACCAACCTTCCACGTTTCCAGACCAACCTCCTCGAATCTGACATTTTCGACCTTAGAACCCGCTTTTATCATCGCGGACGAGAGCCGCTTATGAGATCCGTCTTCCGCGAAGAGAAGGAGATAGCCTCCCCCACCTGCACCTAGGAGTTTTCCGCCAATGGCTCCGTTCGTCAATGCCGTCTGATATAGCTTGTCGACCTCTTCGTTGGATATGGCGGGGTCCAGCTTCTTTTTCAGATTCCATTCATGGCCAAGCAGCTCACCGAACTCTTCCACTCTACCGTGCACGAGTTCGTTGTTGAGATCGAATGTAAGCTTCTTGATCTCATGAAGCGCTTCCAGGACAGTGGGATTTCGTTCACGATACGACTTGATCTGTCGACCCAGAATCCCTCCCGACGGGCGGGTCGTTCCTGTCGAGCAGAGGAGAAGCCGGTACTCCAGCTCGTTCCTGACCGCTCCGGAAATGGTAAGGGGTTCAACGGTAACGCCTTTCCTCTCGAACCTGATCAGGTTGAATCCGCCCATCGCTGCCGAATACTGGTCTTGCATTCCGCCTGGGATTCCGACATCCGACCTTTCTATCAAATAGGCCATCTCAGCAATCTTCTTTCGTTCGATTGTCTTGGCAGACCACTCACGGAGCCCTCCAAGGATCGCGACCACCATTGCTGAGGAGGACCCCAATCCTGAGCCTGGTGGACAGTCCGAGCAAGTGTTGATCTCCAGTCGGTCGGTCACTCCCATCCTCCGCACAGAGGCCCGCGCGAGGTCCGCGTCCCCATTCAAATGGGAATGGTCGGATTCACTTCCTATTCCAGTGGTCCAGCCCATGCTGTTCACTTGAAGCCCGTCCTCGATTCGAGGCCGGAGAGAACAGTAAGCATACTTCTTGATCGTTGAGGACAAGACAACTCCTCCGTACAGTTCTGTATACGGTGGAACGTCTGTGCCTCCCCCTGAGAAACTCACCCGCAGGGGTGCGCGGGAGCGGATAATCAATTCAGCGACCAGCTCTTGAGGCCGGAATTCCGCGAAATTCAAGGTCGACGGTCGGCGAGGAACGGGTAACATACAAACGATAGGCCACTACAATAGACTGCTGTAGGTGGATACTGGCTTTAATAGGGTTATATCAACAGCCAACACGTGTCGACTTCCGACCCACTCGGCAGCCTCGAACCCGAGAACAAAGAGCCCATAGCTCAAGCGCTTCCCGAGCAACCTGTGCAAGATTACGACGATTTTCTGATCCCTGAAGACCTATCTTGAGGATTGACTGTCTTCTCGTTTCAGGGTCGGCATCGACGATGAGCCGGTCGCATCATCTGGCGTCGCCTTTCTTATCATGTTGATCAGGTGCTGTTCTACGTGGGGCTCCAGGATCGTGCGGGAGCCTTGCTCTTCTGGAGCGGAATGCTCCGTCGAGATCAGATGTTCCAGCTCCCTGTGTGTTCGTCGGAGCTTCATGTAGAGGCCCATGGCTACGGCACTGAAGATTCCCACGCTGCTCAAGGCAACTATTGCGAATCCGCTTCCCTGTAGCGACGCGTTGACGTAGGCTTGGAAGTAGAAGTCGTTCTGATAGTTCTCGTACATCCAGAGTCCAAGGTAGGCAATAACAAACGACTGGAGTACCACAAGGATCTTTACTGGACTGGGAATGTGTCTCCTCGCAGTCTCGATCTCTTCGCCCGTAAACTACCACCGGAACTAAAAGTCCTCGACTTCGAATCCAGACCATCTATCTCTCCGGTTCGATAAGGGCGAATTGTGCCCTAGGGAATGAGTTGATAGTATCCAGAGTCCAGACTAGGCTGATTTCTAGGATGCCGTCAATTC
>WNGH01006897.1_pt1 | contig 10822 bp, 7 predicted proteins | sample 5400631 | NCBI WGS metagenome assembly WNGH01 (sample SAMN13153373, study PRJNA577476) | soil metagenome | isolation source: 115 cm soil or saprolite under Garry oak tree replicate 1 | place: USA:California | collected 2016-06-15 | reverse complement strand
CGCGTAGATTGATTTTGTTCTTCGCCATTGCGTAGAACATGAATGCGTCGTCCGGATCGGGCGAATGGCCAAGCGTAAAGATTTCAGTGGAATTCTTCGTCATGCGGAATTCGAAAATGGCCGGGACAATCTGATCAAAGCAAATTGCCAACCATTCAAACGGTATTCGCGTTTGTAAGCTATACAAAGTGCTGGGTGACCCAATTTACGGATCGTGGAGCGAAATGGACGAATTTAGGTGTGCTTAGTGTGACAGGCGCCGCGGAAGCGCGCCATTGACCGTTCGGGAGATCGACAATCCCCATAGCGAAGCGGCTACAGTACAAACAAAACAGCCGCCGCGCGGATTCGCGCGGCGGCTGAATTCGTATCCAGGAAACGCTGACTTCTCTAACAGCGCTCCTCGATAACAGTTTTAGTGATTGTTTACCACTCGCGGTGCGGGGCGGACCATCTCAAGCTGAGCGCTTACCTTCTGAATCTGCTCGGCTTGTTGCTGGAGCGCCGCGGTCAGGGTTTGAATTTGCTGTTCCTGCGAAGCAATCTTTGCCGCTTGATCTTTCAGCGCCTGGTTCATCGCGCCTGGCGAGCCGCCACCGGCACATTCGCCGAGCTGGCCTGTACCCGTATCTATGCAGACCGGGGTAGATTCGCTGTTACCCGCGATGCCAGCGATGTAGCAACTGAACACAAACTTCGGATCGCCGATGCGGGTGGTGAAGCTCTCGTCGCTGGTGGAAGCATTACCAGCGGTTGCGCCAATATAGATGTTATCAGACCCGGCGATGATGTTCTGTCCGGCCATGTCGCCGACGACGGTGTTGAAGTCGCCGCCCGTACTGTTGACCTGTGCCGAGTCACCAATGGCAATGTTTGCGGCACCATCGGTAAGGCCTGAGAGCGCGTTAACTCCTATCGCCTGGTTGAACAAACCAGTCGTGTTGGCACCAATCGCATTGAAACCGACCGCGTTGTTTGAATCGCCATCGGTATTGCTAAAAAGCGCCTGTGCGCCAATGCCCGTGTTAAAGTTCGCGATGCCCGCTCCGGTTGAGTCATTATTCTCCAGCGCCAGATCGCCCATGGCGGTATTTGCAGCGCCAGCAAGATTTGTAAAGAGCGCCGAATCGCCGAAAGCGTTGTTGCTGAAGCCGTCACGATTGTTCTCCAGCGCAAAAGCACCGAACGCACCGTTGAAGCTCCCGTCGTCGTCAACAACGAACCCGTTAAACACAAGCGCGTCTGTGCCGACGGCCGTGTTCCGGGTGCCGGAGTCATTGAGCAAAAGCGTCGCAGCGCCAACTGCCGTATTTGAATCCCCGTTGTTGAGAGCCAGTGTTCCTCCGCCGCAACCGGTATTGAAGTTGCCGGCGCTATCAGAATAGAGCGACCGCCAACCGATCCCCGTGTTTCCGGAGCCGACAACGAAACCGGTGCCGGAGCTGGAGTTCATAAACAGCGCGTCGCAGCCTTCGGCTGTGTTGAATGTGGTGTTATCACCATAACACCCGTCGGGTGACGGAGTGACGGCTTGCGTTTGGGGCGCTAATGCAAAGCACACCAGAATGAGCGGGATGAGAAGGAACCCGCGCCATAACGGCAGCGAGCGAGCCGGATCTCGTCCGCATAAAGCTAACGTTTTAACTTGATTCAATGAATACATGGATGTGTTCTTTCTCTGTCCCGGTGGTGTTTTGGTTTGTGTTTCTATATCTCGGGATCCGAACAGACAAAGAACCTACCGGGCAAAAATCCTTTGTCTCTTTTGGAACCTTGCGCTGTGATACTGAATTTGGCACTTGAGTGTCAATACTTTTTTTAAGCTTTTTTCGTTACCGCCTAGCGCAGGTCTCCCAACCTGCAATGCCAATCCAATCGGCACGGGCTCGATTTCGAGGAGGTTGAGGCTATCGACGCCAGGCGGGTCTCGAAACCGGCCACACAGCAGACTTACCGTTTGCGTTGGTGAGTCGGTTCCGGTAGCCTCAGGCGCATGGCACGCTCTGGTTTGGGGAAAGGTCTTGGCGCGCTGATAGGTCCGCCGGCAATCCCCGCGCCCAGAGATGGAGCGGACCCCGGCGAGAGAGTACACCAAATTCAGTTGGCGAGCATTGTCCCGAGCGCGTTACAGCCGCGAAAGGATTTTAGGCGCGAAGCGTTGCAAGAACTGGTCGATTCCATTCGGCAGCACGGAATCATTCAGCCGCTTATCGTCCGTCAAAGTGGCGCGAGATTTGAATTGATCGCCGGGGAGCGCCGGTTTCGTGCAGCGCAGGAAATCGGCCTGATCACAGTGCCCGCCATAATTCGCACAGCGAACGACCTGGAGGTGCTCGAGCTTTCGTTGATTGAAAACCTGCAACGCGCCGATCTCAATCCAATCGAAGAAGCCCAAGGCTATGCGAGATTGGCTAACGAATTTAGCCTGCGGCAGGAAGACATTGCGCTGAAAGTCGGGCGTAGCCGGGCCGCCGTGACCAACGCGCTGCGGCTCTTGGATCTGCATCCGCAGGTGCAGATCTGGTTGACTCAGAATTTGATTTCAGTCGGCCACGCGAAGGTGTTGCTGGCGTTGAAAGTCCCTGACGAACAATTACTCGCTGCGGAAACAGTTTTGCGGCGCAACGCCACCGTGCGTTCCACGGAGCGGATGGTTGCACGTTTGCTCGGCATCGGACGCGGACGGCGAAAGGCCAGGCGTGCTGTCTCTGAGTCGGGTGCCACGGCAACGGCGGTAGAAGATTTACAAAACCGGCTGCAACAGCATCTGGCCACCCATGTAACGATCCATCACGGTGACAAGCGTGGCCGAATCGAGATCGAGTATTACGGAACCGACGATCTCCAGCGCGTCGTTAACGCCTTGGGGCTCCCAGAGACAACGGAGTGATGGGAGTCGTTTCCGGGTGAATTCACTGCTCCGATACTCCAACAATGCATTACTCCGGCTGGTCGTCACGTTGACCATTTGTGCGGCAAGTTCACGCGCCGCGGAGACGAAGATCTGGGAGGAATTCTCGGGTGAGAAAGCTCTCCTTCATGTTCAGCACCTCGTCGATTTAGGGCCGCATCCGGTCGGCTCGGACGCGATTGAAAAAGCGAGAGAGTATATCGAGGCGCAATTACGACACTCCGGTTGGCAGGTGACACGTCAAGGGTTTACCGAAGAGACGCCGCGAGGGAAAGTACGCTTCGTAAACTTGATCGCGCGGTTCTCCGGCGATGGAAATGCTGCCGCCCCTTCATTTTTGTTGTGTTCGCATTACGATACCAAACTATTCGATGCGATCCGGTTTGTCGGAGCGAACGACGGAGGCTCCAGCACCGGTCTCCTGTTGGAATTGGCCCGCGTGATTGGAGGACGCCCGAATATGGCCAGGAAAATCGAGCTCGTGTTTTTCGATGGCGAAGAGGCCTACGAAAATTTTTCGGAAACAGATGGGCTGTACGGAAGCCGCTACTTTGCTAAACAACTCGAAGCCGATGGAGGGAAGCAATTTCGCGGAGGGATATTGTTCGATATGATCGGTGACCGTTCACTCGACATCACGCTGCCCGCAGATTCACCCCCCGCAATGGCGCGCGACATTTTTGCCGCAGCTGAAGCGCTGAAGCTACGAAACTACTTTAGCTACCTGGACCGTGACCTCATCGATGATCATGCGCCACTGAACGCCATTAGGATTCCAACGATCGATATCATTGATTTTGATTACGCCTGGTGGCATACCGCGGATGATACGCTGGATAAAATCAGTGCGCAGAGTCTCAAAATCACCGGCTCTGTGGCGTTGTATTACCTGTCTGAACTCGCGTTGAAGTATTAACTTGCTCGGTTTCCCTTCAACCCTCCAAGGCCTCGGCAAATCACGAGAGCTTCGATAATTTCTGCATTGCGTCGGAGCACTTTTGTCGGCAGGCTCATCCTGAACTGCCGAGCCCATGGAGCGCCACGCCCCTGCATCCTATCCAAAGCACACAAACATTGGGATCGTCGGGCTTGGAATTATCGGTTGCGGAATCGCCGCTCATCTGCGCCGCAAATGTTTTCCGGTTTTCGTTTGGAACCGATCGCCGCGGCCTGTACCAAACTTTGTCGGTTCGTTGGGTGAATTAGCAGGGTTGTGCAATTACATCCAGATTTTCGTGTCTGATGACGACGCACTTCTCCAGACTGTCGAGCAGCTGAGCGAAAAACTCACATCGCGTCACGTCGTCCTTGCACATTCCACGGTGGCTCCGGATTCGATGCGCGCTGCCGCGGAAACTGTCGAACGCCGGGGCGCGCGGTTCGTCGAAGCGTGTTTTACCGGCAGCAAAGGCGCAGCGGAAAAAGGCGAGCTCGTCTACTATGTTGGCGGAACAGATGATGCGCTGCGGCAAGCTCGTCCCATTCTCGAGGCCAGCGGCAAAGAAATCGTGCAGATCGGAGCGGTCGGCCAGGCCAGCGCCATCAAAATTGCAACCAACATGGTCACCGCCGCAAGCGTTCAGGCTGCAGCGGAGGCTCTGGCGCTGGTTCAGGGGCAGGGATTACCGCTGGAGAAATTTGTGGAAGCCATGCGCGTCAACGCAAGTTATTCCGGCACGCTGGCGATGAAACTACCGAAAATGCTCAGCCGCGATTTTGAGCCGCATTTTTCCGTCAAACACATGTTGAAGGACATGCAGATCGCCACGCAACTCGCATTAGCAAATTATCTGGACTTGGGAGTCACCGCCGCGGCGCGCGATCAACTGGGAGAACAAATGCAATGGGGTCACGGCGAGCAGGATTATTCCGCCGTGCTCCGCAAATATTTGTACGAGCCTGCGCCGGGATTTTATGAAGAGCCCCAAATGCCCGAGGCGCAGAAGATAATCGGGACGGAAGAGGCAGTTGCCGGTTCGGCAGAAGCGGTCGCTGAAAATCCCCAGGTTCAAGAAGCAGGTGTCGAGGTGTCGCAGGAGTCTTTCCTCGGTTTGACGGGGACGGTGAGCGCAACAACGCCCGCTGACGCGCCGGTGCGGCGTGGGTTTCTCAGGCAGCTGTTGAGCCGGTTTTCATCCGGACAAGAATGACGCAGCGCCCCAAAACGGCTGTGGAAAATAGAGGGTCGAGCTCCCCGACTCCGGGTGCCTTGGGCCGATTTAGTGACGTTCGTTAGGCGTGGCGGAGCTTCGGTCTCCACCGGCTTAAGATTTTCGCTTGCTGCGTTTTTTCAGCCGGCTTTTGAATGTAAACTGACTTGTAATGCGAGACCCGGCCTTCTTCGACCTCTGCGCCCGCGCGAAGTTTCGCGTGACCGGGACTGACCGGTTCCGGTTTCTCAACGGGCAAATCACAAACGATTTGCGCAAGGCCAGCGAAGCGGTCGCTCTCGAAGCGTGCGTGCTCAATGCTAAAGGCAAATTGAACGGGCACATCTTCATTGCCGCGCTCGGCGAAAGTTTTCTGGTCGATGCCGAGCCGGAGCTTGGCGAACCGCTGCGAACACGCTTGGAACGCTACGTGATTGCCGATGACGTTCAGATTAAGGACGTCACCGATGGATTCTCGCTCTTTCATGTCTTGGCCCAGGAGCCGCCAATGCTCGAAGGCAGCCGAATTGTTTCCGTGCACCGTTTCGCTACACCGGGTTGGGACATTTGGAGCGCGCCGGAGCGTTACCATGCTCTGCGCGATCAATTGTCCTTAACTTCTGTCTTCATTGATTCTACTGTGGCGGAGGTGATGCGCATCGAACAGGGACTGGCGCGATGGGGCCGCGAACTTACCGAGGACATTATTCCGATCGAATCCGATCTCGAACGACGCACTATCGATTACGAAAAGGGTTGCTACATCGGCCAGGAAGTAATCTCTCGAATGAAAATGTCGGGACAAACAAACAAGCGGTTGTGCGGGCTGATCTCTCTCGATAATACACCACTTCAGCAGGGGATGAAGCTTGCCGCGCCTTCAACAGCTGGCAAGGAAGCCGGCTGGATCACGAGCGCGACACGCAGTCAACGGCTCGGTAAACAAATTGCGCTAGGGTACGTGAAGCGCGGTTTCAACAATCCAGGGACAACGTTAAATGCCCTCTTGCGGGACAGGACTGGAACGATTCCGGTCGAAGTCGTTTCGCTTCCCTTTCTCTGAAAAATTTTCTACAGTTTTCAGAATTCCTCTCGCGACCTCAACGACCGAGCCGGGCGTGAAATTGGAAAAAGAAATTTTGTTTTGCCCTCTGGCTGTGAATTCATAGAATCCTCGTTGCTCTCCAGACAACGATTAAACCTTAACCCTTTTCACCGTCTGAACGAAGCATATCCTGACTACAGTTTTCATTCGTTGATGGTTCGCCACGGGACGACTCCGCTGCGGGGGACCTGGCGGCTGTGCAACAACGGCGCGGACGCGGTCTAGCACTATGGCCAATTTCTTTCCACGCTGGACGAATTGGATACCGCTCAAGATGATCGTCTGCGTGATTGTGATCGCTTGTGGCTTGACAGGGGCTACGTGGTATTACGCCACGCCGAAGTACACAAAAGTCGGATACCAACCGATCCAGCCGGTGCCGTTTCCGCATGATATTCATGTGACCCAACTGGGGATGGATTGTCGGTATTGTCACAGCTTCGTGGATGTGGCGGCGCAGTCGAACATTCCCAACACAGCGACCTGCATGAACTGCCACTCGCAGGTGGCAAAGGACAATCCAAAGCTGCAACCGGTGCAGGACAGCTGGAAAAGTGGTCAGCCCGTCGAGTGGGTGTGGCTTTATCGCACTGTTGATTACGTTTACTACAATCACGCGGCACACGTGAATCGGGGCATCAGTTGTTTCAGCTGCCACGGTCCGGTGAACCACATGTCGACGGTATACATCGCCAAGCCGCACAGCATGGCCTGGTGTCTGGATTGCCACCGTCACCCGGAAAATTATTTGCGGCCCGAAGATCAGGTTTTCAATCTCGATTGGAAGCCAGACGATGTGAAGCCGGAGGAGTTTGTCGCCGAGTACGGCCAGCCAAGTGATACGCATGAGGATTTTTCGAAGAAGAAACAGCTGACCCAATCCGAGATCGGCCAGACGCTGAAAGAGCGTTGGAAAATTACTCCACCTACAAATTGTCAGGGGTGCCATCGATGAAACGCGTTTTTCACCATCCGCCTGAGCCGTCTACCGGCACAAAATACTGGCGCAGCCTCGGAGAGTTAAACGATACGCCGGAATTTCGACAGTGGTTGGAGCGCGAGTTTCCCGCCGGCGCTGCGGAACTGAATGGCGATGAATGGTCGCGGCGCGATTTTCTCAAACTAATGAGCGCATCAATGGCGCTGGCAGGCGTTGGCCTAACGAGTTGCCGCAGGCCGGAGTTGCACCTCGTTCCGTTCACGAAAAATGTCGAGTGGACGATTCCCGGAAAATTTCTCTACTACGCGACCGCGATGCCGCGTCGCACAGGGGGCATTCCACTGATCGCTACGACCGTCGATGGGCGCCCGATAAAACTCGAAGGAAATCCGCTGCATCCGGCAAGCGGCGGCGCCACGGACACTTTCGTTCAAGCATCGATCCTCGACCTTTACGACCCTACCCGGTCGAAACGTTTTGTTCACAAAGGGAAAACAAGCGCGGTCGAAGATTTCGAGAAATTCCTTGCAGAACTTCATAACACGATGCTCAGCGGCAACGGCGACGGCGTCGCGTTTTTGGTCGAGGAAACGAATTCTCCCACGCGAGAGCGTCTTCGAGGAGAATTGGAAAAAAAGTTCCCCGGCATGCGATGGTGCATTTATGAGCCGCGACTTGGTCAGGAAGCAAACATTGCAATGCAAACAGCTTTCGGCGCGAACGCGAGGTTATTGCCGAAACTGGATCGCGCGGATGTAATTCTTGCGCTGGAAAGCGATTTTCTCGATTGCGGTCAGGGCGACCTCGAAACAGTGCGCGGTTTCACTTCGCGCCGGCGCGTAAGCGCGTCCAAGGACAGCATGAACCGGCTGTATGTAGTGGAGCATCGTTTTACGCTTACAGGTGCGATGGCTGATCATCGATTGCGTTACCCGGCCAGCCAGATGCCCGCATTCGCGCATGCACTCGCGACGAAAATTCTCGCGGGAACGAATGATCCCAGTCTCGGCGCTCTGGTTGGAAATTTACAAAGCACGCCAAACACTTTCGACCAGCAATGGATCGATGGGGTTGCAGCTGATTTAATGGCAAAACCAGGAGCGAGCTTGGTGCTCGCCGGCCCGACACAGCCGGTCGCAGTGCAGATGCTGGTTTATGCAATCAATGCTGCGCTGAAAAATGTCGGCCAGACGCTGGTGGTGCGTCAGATTCCCCGCAATCCCAAGACAATCGACATCGCTCAGCTCGCAACCGACATAAATGAAGGCCACATCAAACAGCTGTTCATTTTCGGCGGCGACCCTGTCTATAACGCGCCGCGCGGATTGGTAGAAGATTTACAAACAAAGGAGCCTCTCGATTGGGCGGAATTGCAAAAGAAGGTCCCAAACATTCTGCGGCTTGGTTATCATGAGGACGCTACATCAGCGCTGAGCCAGTGGCACATTCCGCTTGCCCATTATCTCGAATCGTGGGGCGACGCGCTTACTGCCAGCGGCGATTATTTGTCGATTCAACCGATGATCCTCCCGCTTTTCGGTGGCCTGAGTGAGATTGAGCTGATGAATATGCTACTGGGCGGTCCTAAACCGCAAGGCCCGGAGCTGGTACAGGAAACCTTTCGCCTAACGAATCCGGCAGGCGATTTTCAAACAGTGTGGTCGCGCTTTTTGCATGACGGTTTTGCTGCGCACGTTCAAAGCGCCGATCAACCTGCCGCGTTCAATGCCGGCGCAACCGCAGCTCTGTCGCGTGATTCCTGGTCGCTTTCGGTGCCTCCTACGCCTGAATCGCCGGAGATTGTGTTGACTGGCAGCTACGGAATGGACGACGGCCGCTACGCGAGCAACGGCTGGCTCCAGGAACTACCTGACCCAGTTACAAAACTGAGTTGGGACAATGCGGCATTGATCAGTCCTGCGTACGCAGAAGGGCTCGGCGTCGAAACGGGCGATCTGTTGCAGATCGCGATTAATGAAAAGAGCCCCGGCGGGACCGTGATGAAACGCGAGCTTGTCATTGCAGCGCTGGTGTCCCCCGGGCATGCCGACAACTCCGTTACCGTCACGCTCGGTTGGGCGCGCAAGATGCCGCAATTTCTCGAACTTCCGTATGCAGGCGCCAACCTGAAGGAAAAGCCGGGGCTTACAGAGCAGGCCGGGTTTAATGGCTATTTTTTGCGAACAGCAGCGAATCCGCATGTTGCTGTGGTCGGCGCGAAGGGGATTGAAAGCGTGCAGGTGACGAAAGTCGGCCGCACTTATCCATTCTCGATCACACAGGAGCATTTCAGCATCGAAGGCCGCGGTCTTGTTCGTGAAGGAACGCTGGAGGGCTATCGCGAAAATAATGACTTCGCGAAAAAGGTTCCCGGCGAAGAAGACCTACCGCATCCACCGCCGAGCCTCTACACCCATCCGCCATTGGACGCGCCGCAACAATGGGGAATGAGCATCGACTTGAATGTGTGCACCGGGTGCAACGCTTGCGTGATCGCCTGCCAGGCGGAAAACAACATTCCGGTTGTCGGAAAGCTACAAGTGGCACATGGCCGCATTATGCACTGGCTCCGCATCGATCGTTACTACGCGAGCCGCGAGCCGTTTAATCAGGACCGAGGAGTGTGGCCAGAGCATCCCGAGATGGTATTTCAGCCGATGCCCTGCCAGCATTGCGAGAACGCTCCATGCGAGACCGTTTGCCCCGTCAATGCCACCGTCCACAGCGAAGATGGGCTCAACGTCATGGCTTACAATCGCTGCGTCGGCACACGATTTTGTTCGAACAACTGCCCGTACAAAGTGCGGCGGTTTAATTATTTTGATTACAACCAGCGTCCCGTAGGGAAGAGAAAGCTCGTGGGCGCGTTGAACATTTACGAAGAATATTTTGCACCGCTAACCACCAAGGGCGCGCCCGACACCATGAAGATGCAGAAGAATCCTAACGTTACTGTGCGCATGCGCGGCGTCATGGAGAAATGCACCTACTGCGTGCAACGCATCGAGGAAGCAAAGATCGCGGCGCTGGCGCGGGCAGGCGCTTCGCCTGACAAGCGCATCGCGCGCGATTCGTTTACGACCGCGTGCGCGCAAGCGTGCCCGACGGAAGCGATTGTTTTCGGCGATATCAAGGACCCGGAGAGCCGTGTCTCGAAGATGAAACAACAGGACCGCAATTACCGTATCCTCGACTATTTGAACGTTATTCCGCGAACGAGTTATCTCGCCCATCTCCGCAACCCCAATCCGAACATGCCTGACGCGACGGATATTGGGATCGCAAGTGTGGTCGAGGCGTTACCGGAGTGAGCACGACTTAAAAATGGACGGAGCACCAGCAGCAGCACCTGCAAGCGTTGAAGAGGCCAGGCAGCGAATTGCCCATGTTCCGCTGGTGTTAAACCGGCGCAGTTTCAATTGGCTGACGCAGCGGATTTCCGAAGTGGTGGAACAACCCGCCCCGCGCTGGTGGTGGGTGATTTTCACCATTACTGCAAGCGCCGCGACCTTCGGCATTTTTTGCATTGGCTATCAGATTTCCACCGGCGTCGGCACGTGGGGAAATCAGATCCCGGTCGGCTGGGCCTGGGACATTACCAACTTCGTTTTCTGGATCGGTATCGGACACGCCGGCACACTGATCTCAGCGATCTTGTTTTTGCTCCGCCAAAAATGGCGTACGTCGATCAATCGTTCCGCAGAGGCAATGACGCT
>WNGH01022979.1_pt1 | contig 10823 bp, 8 predicted proteins | sample 5400631 | NCBI WGS metagenome assembly WNGH01 (sample SAMN13153373, study PRJNA577476) | soil metagenome | isolation source: 115 cm soil or saprolite under Garry oak tree replicate 1 | place: USA:California | collected 2016-06-15 | reverse complement strand
GGAATTTTTACCATCATATCGCACAGCGCCTGTTGTTCACTGGATAGTCCGAGCCTTTCGCTGCCCATCAACAGCACAAGAGGAAATTGGTAGCTTGCTTTGCGGTAATCGCGCGGCGCTGCTTTGGAAGTGCCTACAACGAAATAGTTATGCTGCTGCTTCCAGCGAAGGAAATCGGCGAAGCTCGCTTTCACCAGGCGCTGCGAGAAGATTGCGCCCATACTGGCGCGTAGAGCGGTCGCATCATAGGGATCGGCACAGCTGCCCAGCAAGATGAGCCCGGTGCTGCCAGCAGTGTCTCCCGTGCGCAGGGTAGTGCCGATGTTACCAGGGTCCTGGGCTGCATCGAGGGCTACCCAATACTGCATATCAGCGAGCCGGACGCGCTCCAGCTCCTCCCAGCGCTGCCGTACCACGGCCCCTATACCCTGCGGTCCATCTTTGGTTGAAATACTGCTGAAGACGTCCGCGGTCACTTCGGTGCAAGGCGTACCTTGATCCCTCTGTTCCTGGATGATCTCTCGCCCAAACTCGCTCTTCAAAAGCTCGGGTGCAACCACCAGTTTCTCTATCTCCGCTCCTGACTGCACAGCCTCCGTGACGATACGGATGCCTTCGATGAAAAAAAGCCCGCTTCGTTCCCGCTCGTGGCGATGGCGCAGGCTGCGGATTTGCTTGATGTGTTGATTATGCTGACTGGAAATGATCATGTGCTCTTTAGCCAGATATGTGTGAAGCCACTGTAGCATAAATTATCAGACCGATCAACATTTTCTGTGATTCCTCTCGGGCATCTCTCGTACGGCGAGCTGCGGTGAATCGATGATATATTGTTCGGTATCTATGTTATAATTATTTAATGGATGTGAATAGCGTGAGGTATCGATGGTGAAGCGGCATGAGGACCCTCCTTTGAAAAATCTTGGCAACCTATCCGAAGCGTTCGAGCAATACGAGATTCGCCTGGAACACCAGCGCAATGTGCTCGAGCATATCATTGATGTTGGCACATCGCTGCGCTTGAGCATGGATACGGACACACTGCTCAAACGCGTGTGCGTAGCAGCTTGCGATGCGTTACGTTTTCGCGTTGCTGCATTGTACTTGTCTGATGGCGCGGGATTTTTCCGGTCTCGGGCGGTTTCGGGGGCAAATGCTGAACAAGAGGCGTATCTCCATCAACACCCACTGCCTGAGTCTGTCGTTGCCCGGCTGATTAGCGACGAGTACCGTCTCAGCGAATCGTACTTCATTCCGGCTGAAGCCCCGCTATGGCAGGAGTACCCTGTAAACAGTCTCTTTGTTGTCGACGAAAGCCTGGCGCCCTTTCCATCTTCGGGTCATCAGACCTCCGCACATACTGCCTTCTGGCAGCCTGAAGACCTGATGTTAGTGCCACTGGTGCGCAGTGATAATTTAACGCTGTTAGGTTTTTTGACGCCCGATGGCCCCATGAATGGCCTGCGCCCGACGGTCGAAACTATGGCACTCTTTGAGCTGTTCGCCAACCAGGCAGCGGTTGCGATCGAGGGCAGGCAACTCTATGATGAAGTGCAGCGCGTCAGCGAAGAACGTGCCGCGCTGGTTGAAATTGGACGTGCTCTTTCCGCTCCCGCTGCGCTGCATGACCTGCCAACCGTCTACCGGGCAATCCACGAGCAGGTAAAGCGCATGATGCCCGCGGAGGCATTTCTCATTATTCGCTATTTTCGCGAAAGTGAGAAGATGGTGACGGACTACCTGATCGACGAGGGCGTGGAGTACCCGCCGACAGATTATGGCGCCATTCGTCCTCAGACACGTCAACTCCTTACACAGAGTTTCCTCTTTTCGACTCCCCAGGAATACGCGGCATTTGCAGGATATGATGAGCCTTTGACCGATGAGAACGATGTTCTGGGCGGCGGCCGTATCTCCGAGTCGCTGCTTTTTGTGCCTATACGCTATGGTGAAGAGGTGATAGGCATCCTGTCGGTGCAAAGTTACCAGCCCTATGCCTATACGCAGCGTCACCGGGAAATACTCACCGAGATTGGCGTGCAGGCGGGAATAGCTATCACCAATGCCCGTTTGAATACCGAGTTACGCGAAGCTCTTGAGCAGGCACAGGTGTCCGAACGGCTCAAAGATCATTTCCTCATGACCGCATCCCATGAACTGCGCACTCCCTTGACTGCCATCCAGGGCTATCTCGAACTGCTAGGTGATTTTGGCGGCGCACTCGACGAGGAGTCTAAGGTACGCTTTCTCGGCAATGCCCGCCGCGCCTGCGAGGAGCTGGTGCTGCTGCTGGGCAATGTGATGGATGCCAGCCGCATCGACCAGGACCGGGTAACGCTCACGTTTAGCCCCGTCTGTGTTACTCAGGCAGTGCAGGCAATCTTAGAAATTTTAGAGCCAATCATTGTGCGTGAACAGCGACAGGTAGAAATGAGCATTCCTGGTGACCTGTGTGTCCAGGTAGATGAACTGAGGCTCCGTCAAATCCTGCTCAACCTGGTGGGGAATGCCCTGAAGTACACTCCCGAATCCTCTAGCATAGCCGTCAGCGCAGAGAGCCTGGACTGCGCTGAACTGTACCGGCGCACAACGACGATCAATGGGCAGGTGCCAGCGCCCGCTTCCGGCCAATTCGTTGTAATAGCGATCCGCGATTGGGGTCAGGGTATCAACCTGGAAGACCAACCGCGCCTTTTCAGTAAGTTTGTGCGTTTGTCAGAGGCCATCAACAGCATGCAGCGAGGCGCCGGGCTCGGCCTGTATCTTTGCCGCCAGCTTACCGAAGCCATGCAGGGCCACATCTGGATGGAGAGTGAGGGTGTTGACGGTGAAGGCTCCACGTTCTATGTCGCCCTGCCCCGCTGTTGAGGTGTTCTCATCTCCCCTTCTAATATTTTTATGTAACTCTTCAGCAGGGGGTGCAGGGGGACTGCGTCCCCCTGCCGGAGCGCGAGGTGTCCTCGCTTCCTTCTCTTGTTCCTCGCCTGCCGCCGCAGGCGGCACAAGCAAGGTACCTGAAGAGTTACATTTTTATAAGCCGCTCCATCCATCCAATCGAAGAGGTAATAGGAAAACAGGCATGATTTGACGGGTGCAACACGCTATGCTACCATAGCCACAGAGGATTTATCGCTTTTCTGGAGGGAAGAGATATCATGAATCTATATGAGCAACTAGGAGTAGTGCGCGAGCGTCTTGAAGGTATTGGTGCTCATGAAGATAGCATAGAGTTAGTAGATAAGCTGCTGAAGAAAGCAGAGGCGGCTAAATACGATAAAACGAATATCGCCCAGGTACAGGTGTTGCGGCACATGTTGCGCATGCCCGAGGTGAGTGATAATTACAATGTCTACGACGACCTGCAAGAGCTGCTCAGTGAACGTGATGAAACCGAGGTGTCAGCACGCGAAGATTCGACTCCGGCGGCATACGTTGACACCGAGCGCCGCCCCAAGCCGAAATCATACTATAAGGCGCAGAAAGCACGCGAAAAAAAGAAGCATGAACCTCACTGATTGGAGGTCGGCCCTTCGATTTGTGGCTGTTGTGGATTGGCGCCGCCAAGCTGCAATTGTTGCTTCATTGCTTGCAACTGTGCCTCCACGTTCTGCTGCGAGGAGATCTGTTGTAGCTGGCGGTCGAGCGTATCGCCGGAGCCTGAACCCAGCAATCCCTGTTCGCTCAAAGTTCCCTGCTCAATGAGTGTCTCCATCGCATTAGCGCGAGACTGCATCGTCAGCACCTTGTCTTGCGCTCGCTGCATCGCCAGGTTCATCTCCGTCATTTCTTGGGAAATGCCTGTAACCGCCTCGTTGATCTTCACCTGTGCCTGTGCCGCGCCGTACTGCGCTTTCACCATCTCTTTCTGCGTGCGGAATGCCTCTACACGAGAGGAGATTTTGCGCTCCATCGCGATCAGGTTCTCTTCTTGAGCGCGCAACTGCGCAATCTGCTGCTCGTAGCTAGAGATCTGTGCTACCAGCCCGTCTTTTCTCTGCAGTGCCATGCGTGCCAGGTCTTCGCGATTGGCCTGTAGCGCCTGCATCGCCTGTTGATCAAGTTTGTTGATTTGCTGCTGAACCTGCGATTGCAGCAGGTCCAGGCGTTTCTCGTTTGTCACAACTTCAGCAATGGAGCGGCGTAGTTGTTGCAATTGCTCGAGCTGTTTGCCGTACGAATAGTCCATTACCTGGCCGGGATCTTCGGCTTTATCCAGCGCTGCACTGGCCCGCATGCGGAAGAGATTTAAAAAGCGTGACCAAAGGCTCATATGTTCCTCCTGCTCGATGATGTACGGTCCTCTTGTTTGAATTTTCCCCGTACTGATAAGCTAGGCGCTTGCTCAAATGTTTCTACATCATAATATCATAAAACGCAGCAGTGACCTAGTTTTAAAATATGCGAACTTGACTCGATCAAGTGCTGTCATTTATCTTGCTCCTTCTCAAGGGACTCATGGGCGACGTAAACGAAGAAGTAGTCGATTTTGAGATACCTTTTTAGCACGAAGATATACCGCAGAACGAGCACAGTTTTTTAAACGCTTCCTCCGAAACTCTACAGCAACTTCGCGTCCCAGGAATTTTTCCGAAAATGTCTAACATCTGTTCCCTTGGAATGAATGGTGGGGAATACAACTCCTTAAAACAGGCTGTGCATGCTAAAAACACTCCCCATCTTGTCGCTCGCTTCTCGTACGAGCTGTCCAATGTACAGAGATCATTATCGAGCACTGGTAATTGGTGTCTCGCATACCGCAACGGGATTGGCTGTGGGGGAGGTGTGAGATGAAAACGACGTTCGGATTGTGCAAGAGGAACAGGTGGGTTGCCTGGAACCATACAGTTGGATGGAAGCTTTCCTTGGTGCTTATTATACCATGTTGCTGCCTCGCGATGGGAATTGAAACGTTGATAGACTTTGAGAATGGCAGTGAGTCTCCAATGCTTTTCCGTCACTGGAGCATCAGGATACTTTCCCAGCTTTGTCATGTAAATCACAATATCACCTACGCATCGATGGGGAGCAAAATTCCCTCCATGACATAGAGCGCTAATAGAAGGATATTCACGCTCAAAATCTGGTTCTCTTCTGAACGAGGCATCGATGTAAGGAGGAAGCTGGTATTCGCTGATGGCTTCACGCCCTGCTTGGCTTCCAATAAGAGGTCGATAGGTACAAAGATAGATGCCCATTCTGTCCCGTTTCTACCTTCCCAGGCGGGATTTCGCGGAAGTGTGATCGCCCAAGTTGAGCCTATGAGCATTATATTACGTTAGGCAGGAACCAACAAGGGTTTTGAGACGAAAAATAACACAACAATAGTTTCAACTAAGGAGTCTTCCTAAGCCTAGCTTTAACTGCGGCAACTTTGGCAGGCGCGACATAAAGATACTCTAGAATTGTATCAAGAAAATCCATCATGATTGATGCATCTTCTCCAGTCACTTCATCGTCAGCATCATGAGCACCTAAGTTGCGAATTTGCCTTAACTGGTGTGCCATTTCAGCCAAAGTCTTCGGGATGCGATCTGAACCCATCAAATTGTTGAGTTTATCAGATAAAGTTCTACCTGCTGCTTTTTCATGATTACATATGGCCTCTAAAGTTCTACCCGCTAGAACCGCACAAGCACTCGGTTGAATATCCCGTACCTTTAGAGCCTCTAAGTATTTCTTTTCAATTGTTTTAGGTAGGTTGGTTAAAGGGGTCTTACCTGGGTAAAGTACTGTCCTTTTGGCAGTAGTGGGATGCCACTCAAACGCCATAGTTGCCTTTGAGTTGCTATCAGTTAACAGGGTTTCCACAAGTTGGTAGGTCGCTATAATCTCTTCCAAGGTAGGTTTATTGCAATTACTGCATTCACAAATTTGCCATGTTGTAAGTTCTTGCGTCTCTGTATCTGTGTCTCCTACCTTTGCTCCATGTTGAGTTCCATTCCCTCGCACTATAAAAACTGCTTGCTTACCGCAATGATCGCACTGCATCACTTTCGTGTCTGCCATAGCGATATCTCCTCACACTTAATAGCTGTCTTATCCTTTAATCACTGTGGATATACTATTCATGTGAGATGAGCCTGTCAATGGTCGTTCGGATATTTAGAGGTTCGCAGAATATTTGTTAGTCGGCGTGAACAAGTGCTATTACTAAATTTGTCATTCTGCTACACAAGGCAATTAGACACACCCAACTTAATCACTCTCGTCCGTGGCTATGTCTTCGCCCTCGTTTGTCTGCTTTATCTGGCTATTTAACCATTTTTCGTACTCTTCCAGTTGAGCTAGTTGATCAAGGGTAACTGATCTGCCAGAAGAGCCATGAGCCACAATTCTTCTGGACTCGTTGACTTCGTTTATCCATGCAGTGCGCTTGTCCTTGCCTTTCGCCTTTCCACATCCTAACAACTTATCGAACAAATCCCAGTTGGTTGTTATGATGTTTCTGTAATCTATCAGGTCAAAATAGTATTCTTTACCACCACGTTTGGAATCGTCTTCTTCGACCCGCAGCGATACTTTTGTTCTGATTGTCTTTGGTATCCCTTCAGTCCACCATTGGGTCTCATCAGGGCCAAATTCTCGCCGTAACTCCTCCAACACTGTCGTTTGTAGGATCTTTTCTATCCTATCAACAATTGCTTTCGCCTTGATGTTCGTTTGAGCTTTCTCTGTCTCCATAAATTCGCGCAGCCCAGGAGGATTAAACGTCGGTATACTCTCATGTATGGCTTGTTGGCAGCGTTTTGTTCGTGCCGTTTGGCCCTGAATTCCTCGTAGACCCCGAAAACGCTTCCGTTCTTCTTCAGATAGGGAGCCTAAGTAGTTGCTGAGAACTATCGCATAGGGCCTTACTTGCTCAAATAGGTCCTGTTCGTTTAGGGATACAAGGTTTTCGCCTCTTCTAATTAATTGTTGGAAAATGCTGCGTAGAACATTGATACATGCTGTTACCCCATCGTTCATCGCAAGACCACCACCCTCACCAGCACCGGCGTTCCACCACTCAGGTGCGGCTGTTTGAATAGTGCCAAACCAGCTATTTAAAATGTACTCCGTTCGCTTTTGCGTTGCATCATACCCATTATCTGACCATAGAGGACCATACTCATCAATATCCTCCTTTTTTGCGCCTACAATATAGAAATCCGTGTCTGCCAGAGCACGAAAGATACTCGTCAACGAAATACATCGGATGTCGTCTTTCGTTTCATTTGCTGTTTGGATCCTTTGGCAAAATACTGACTTTGGATCATCGTTTAGGGATAGAATGGCCTGAGCTACAATAGACCTTACCCTGATTGCTGGTTCTATTGCGTTCTTGTGCAGGTTAGCATAGAGTTCCTGAAGTAACGATTGTTTGACACTTTTTTGTTCAGCATTGATGTCAATAAACAATTTAGCCTGTATACTTGCAGGGAGCGCCTCGAAGGCCATTACTAAAAGCCGTGCTTTGCCTGCCATTGGGTGCCCTGAATAGGCAAACAACCTATGTTGCCCGTCGATAATCCAGGCCGATTTATAGGCACTTCGTATATCGAGCCAGCCCATTAACCCGCTCTCCTGTTCTGTTTCTTGCCCTCCTCTGTCAAAATTAGGCTTCTTATCAAAATTGATGACGATATTGGTTGGAAATATTCCTTTCTCGTCTATATATTTCCGAATCTTCTGAAGTCTAGATTTCTGAATCATTCTTTGATAAGTACTGACGTCTGATCCTTTCCCTTTTGAGCGATGTGATACATAGGCAATTTTCAATAGATACTCCGGGGGAATAGAAAATGTATAACATGTGTAGCCTCCCATTCTGGTTCGGATCGCAGGAACTCTCATGCTCAATCCAGGAATATTTTTACCCGGCAACATATCTGCCAAAAACTGATATTTAGCGGCAGGACCGAGATGTGAAACCAAAGCTTCATAATAAGCTAGGTCACCCTCATCAAATAGGACAATATTTCCATCTTTCGCTCGCTTCTTCTCGTCTTCTGAAAGAAGGATGTTGAATGTAAACATTGCCAACGCAACTTGCCGCTTCACATGTCGATCGAAAGACTGTGGAAATTGTTGGTTCACAGACTGAGCAAAGCGCTGTCGGATTAAGATGTACTGATCCAGTTCTTGAGGGAATTGTTGGCTGTTTTCAGCGGACTTACACTTGATTGCTAAACCAACTTCTGCGTCTATCCCTACCACATCTATGGGAATGGTTTGACTATTTGGATCTTTTGGGTCTGCTGTGAGAAGAGCTGCTCCCTCATCATTTAAGAAGGTAAACTCCATTCGATATAGCAAGGACCATACGCGATCTACTAAATCAACATCACATGCCTTTTTCTTTTTGAGTCTAACGGTCTTCTCATTCTTTCTTAATAGGCTCCATCCTTGTGCTAATGCTTCATCTAAGAAGGAGAGATTTACAGTCTTCGTCACATAGTCTCTGCTTTTCGACCTGGCTAAGCCACGGAGGTCAGCAACGGACTCTATGTTACTCAACATCAGCTATTACTCCTCGTTATAAAAGATGCACTCAGTGACTCTGCGGCGGTACTCTCCTGACGCTGCAATAGCAGAGGAGCGTGAAATCCTATGCATTTTGAAACAACTATACAACTCTTGAATTGAGGGATGGTCCGCATTGCTCACGAGAACTCGGCATCCACGTTCAGCAAGATCATAAGCGACGGTCGCTAAACGGATCTGATCACTCCAAGAAAAGATACGAGCGTTGTATTTAAGAAAGCCATTGTTCCCATGAGCAACAGTGTAGGGTGGATCAAAATAGATGAAATCTCCCGCCTTCGCATCCATAGAGGTTAACTCGAAATCGCCATGACGAAGTTCCACCGAAGATAGGCATGCACTCACAGCGAGTATTTTACTTGCATCACAGGGGTCTAGATATTCCTTGTAGCCATACGGAACATTAAAATTGCCTTGCAAGTTCACACGATGAATACCGTTAAATGATAAAGTCATGAGATATATGAAACGTGCTGCCCTGCCTGCATTTTCTGATGGTATACTTTCCCGAATGACATAATAATCTTCTTTTGTGTTTCTTAGTTTGGAAAGATAGGCAATAATGGCATCTGGGTGGTCACGCACTTGCTTGTAGCAATTAATGAGCTCATCATTATTATCTGCTAGTACAGCTTGCTTAGGCTGTAGCGTGAAGAAAAGGGCTCCTCCCCCCACAAAAGGCTCATAATAGCGGTTGAATGTGCTAGGAACAAAAGCGAGGATCTGGTTCAGCAAAGCTCTCTTACCGCCAGGCCATTTTAACAAAGTGATAGAATCGCTCATAGCACAGCTCGTCACCTTTCCTCATCAAGTTAATGGCTTCTCTTATCGAGTAGCGACTATGTGCTGGTTTATTTGGGCATCATGGATTATAAGCTCCTAAATGTATTTCTTCCTAATATCCATTTAAAAGCTTTGGGATCTTCCGCTGCGTTTCTGCAAATATTGAGCTTATAATAACATAGAAAATTCCTAATGGCTACTCCTAAAATAAACGTATGTCCTATCATGCTCAAATGAACATGAATGGTTTATTTCAGTAACACTGCTAGTACCTAAAAGAGACTCTCTGAAAAACTCCTCACCAAGCTCAGCAGTAAAGAGAGACGCATGGCGTCCTGACTATTGAGGAAGCTGAACCAATCGACACCAGAAACCACCCCTTCTCCAAAATAAGCACGAGCACATCCCGCAAAAGCTCCCCCAAAGAGGCACTCATCGCCTCTGTTGGGCACGGGCGCCGTCCCCATCCCCGTTTTTTGAGCAGGCGTTTGAGATTTTGTCCCCCTGCTCGCATCAGCGCCTCACAATTGACGCGCCAGAGTCGACGCAAGCGAAAGCGCCGCATGCCATGCCACTGTTTGCCCTCGGCAAATAAGGGTTCGACCCACACACTTCGCTTCCGGTAGGCTTTCTTGTAGGCTTCCGTCTTGGAATACGCTCGCACCCGATCTAGAACTTCCTCATCCACACTGCGGCAGAGACTGCGCCCCTGTTGGCTTGTCGTACACTGCGCTTTGAGCGGGCAATGATTACAGTCCTTGGCTCGTGCCCGATAGCGAAGTTGTCGCTCGGTCGAATGAGGCCGATCAAAGCGCAGTGCTTTGCCTGCTGGACACATATAGATATCGCGCTCCGCGTCATAGCGGAAGCGATCCGAGCTAAAAAACTCGGTGCGGTGGTCGTTATCAGGAAGCGGAACATAGGCACGGAGGTGTTGGCTCTCGATGGCGACTAGGCTCGCCAGAGTAAGTCGAGCATCGGCTTGTTTTCAGAGACTTCAGAGGGAGCTACCAAGACCCCAACAATAATGCGGGCTTTGCCCCCATCCACGACGTAGTGGGTTTGGTAGCCCAGATGCGACCCGCCTTTGGTCACCATCATGGAGGCATCCGGATCGGTCGTGCTCACATGCCAATCGGCCATCCGCTGATACCAATGGGTGGTGACGGTGCGATCTTGCGCCCCCAACTGCTCGATCCAGTCATGGCGCTCATTATTCGTCTGGGTGAGATCCTCACGCATCGCCTCTGACAACGCGACGGGAAGCTGCATTGGGGCTTGCGTCTCCTCTGACTGCACCGCATCATTGTGTGCGGACACCTCGTGGCTGGTGGCTTGATCCGTCCCCTCTGCTGCTTCCTCGCCTGCTGTGGCGAACAGAGTGGCCAGATGCGCCTCCACCGCAAAACGCGGCTTGACCGAGGTCATGGCCGCATTGGCCTCCACTTTGGTGGCATCGATGTAGAGTTCCCTTCCCCAGACCAGTCCGGCTTGTTGACACTGTTCCACAATCTGCT
>WNGH01015807.1_pt1 | contig 10823 bp, 8 predicted proteins | sample 5400631 | NCBI WGS metagenome assembly WNGH01 (sample SAMN13153373, study PRJNA577476) | soil metagenome | isolation source: 115 cm soil or saprolite under Garry oak tree replicate 1 | place: USA:California | collected 2016-06-15 | reverse complement strand
AGATTCCTAAATTGGTGAAGGCGGCAACAAAGTTTCAGGTGTATATTGCCCCGCAAATTGGTATCTCGGATATCTCTACACTTGACCCTGCCCTGGTAAATGACTCCTTCTCTGCCAATGCCATTCAGATGATCTTTACCGGATTAGTGCAATTCGACGACAAACTCCAGGTACGCCCACAACTCGCGCAATCCTGGGAGGAATCGGCCAATGGCATGACATGGACCTTCCACCTCAAGACCAATTTGAAGTTCAGTGATGGCAAGCCTTTGACCTCGAGAGATGTAGCCTATAGCATCGACCGGGCTCTACAGCCTGCGACGAAGTCTAATGTGGCTCCCATCTACTTAGGTTTGGTTAAGGATTCGGAGAAATTGTTGACAAGTAGGATTTCGACCCTCATCGGAGATAGCCTGCTGACGCCCAATGATACCACCCTGGAAATCACCATAAAAAGAAAAGCCGCCTATTTCCTCAATATGCTCGCGTATCCGACGTCCTATGTAGTCGAAAAGAGCCTTGTCGACAAGTATGGGTCAACCTTTCCCGACCACCTCTCAGAAGGCGGTGGTTCAGGCCCCTGGAAGGTGCACCAAAATCTGCACGGCAAGCAAATCGATTTCGTACCCAACCCCAACTACTATGGACCCAGACCTCAACTTATAAAAGTGATTTTCCCTTTCTACCAGCAGCCCGATGCTGTCTACCGTGCATATCAGGCCGGTCACGTCGATATGGCAAGCACCATGAACTACCTGGTGAAGCCCTTTGACAACATCAACATTCGCCAGGCATTCGCACTGGCTATCGACAAAACGGCCATTGTGAACACCGCGTGGAAAGGCGCGTTATTGCCTACCAACCATATCGTGCCCCAGGGCATGACAGGATATAATCCTGACTTGACAGGTCCAGACGGGACACAGAACCTCAAAGGCAATTCAACTGAAGCCAGAGCCCTGTTGCAAAAAGGGTTGCAGGAAGAAAAATGGTCAAGCGTTGCTCAACTCCCTCCCATTAAGCTGACATATGCGACCGGGGTGAGCAACTTCGATGCTGAGGTCGCCGCGCTGATTCACGTATGGCAATCTGTCCTTGGGGTGACTGTCACGGCTGTTCCGGTAAGCTTCAACGATCTGTTGGCCAGGATCACTGCTGCTACTGGCAATGCCAATGGCTTGCAATTCTGGGGATTCTCCTGGGTCGCTGAATATCCTGATCCACAAGATTGGCTAACCCTCCAATTTGATAGCGGCATGCCCAACAATAACATGAACTATGGGCAGAACGCCAGCACGGATGCGGCAAAACAACAGTCAGTGCAGCGACTGTTGGAAGCTGCTGACACAAACTCCAACCAGAGCGCTCGTCTTCAAGCGTACCAGCAAGCAGAACAGGAGTTGGTCGATGATGTTGCCTGGCTGCCCGTGGAGCAAGTTACCCAGGTTTTCTTACGCCAGCCATATGTGATTGGAGTGGTTGATAATGCGCTAGGCCTCACTCCACCTGATGATTGGGCCAGTATCTACATTGCGCAACACTAACTTCGTTTACCACTTGTGAGAGATTCAACGCGACTAAGACGTAGTAGTAAATGTGCCACCGTTCGCAGCGGTTTATACCTGGTGCTCATTTCCGGTTAGTCGCCCTGCTATGTGGCATGCACATGCGTAATCTCGTCCTGTGCCAGAGGTTGAAAGCCTGCGCGTAGCGCGATACAGAGAAAGTACGAATTACGGCGTAGAAGCGCGATTATGGAGTTTAACAACTAAAACCGGGAATGTCATGCTGAGCGTAGCGAAGCATCTCTGTGCCGATCGAGCTAGACCCTGAGCGCAGCGAAGGGTGACACCACCTGATCGATCTTGTTCGTGAAAACTCATTATCGCGCCGTGGTTGCGGGCTCGCGCGTAGCACGATATTGAGAAAGGAGGGCGCTGCCTAGCAGAGTTGAGATTAAGATGTAATTCTCTCCTTCCAGGGAAGGTGCGTGTGACAGGAGTAAACTCAGAGATATCTACTCTCTAGTAGCCCACGAACCCCCTACCTGAAGGAGTAGGCATTACCCCAACGACTGTTCATTCTATCTATTATTGCTAAGGAGAAGCCACCTATGCGACCTGGCAAAAAAATTACCTACGGGTTTCTGCCGGCCCTGCTCTGCTTGTTCGCGATCCTGCTGGCGGCCTGTGGCGGCACCACGACGACGCCGCCGGGCTCATCAGGACCGACCAAAGCCTCCGCCAACAAGCAGATAGCGATCCTGCCCGAGTCAGGTGTCTCGGATATCGCGACCTTCGACCCGGGTCTATCTACTGACCTCCCTTCGATTGCGGCCATTGACCTGGTCTTCACCGGGCTGGTGCAGCTGGACGACAATCTCAAGATACATCCGCAGCTCGCCGCTTCCTACGAAGAAGGCGCCGATGGCTTGACCTGGACGTTCCACCTGCGCCCCAACCTCAAATTCAGCGATGGCACGCCGCTGACCTCAGCTGACGTGGCCTACAGCATCGACCGTGCCCTGCAGCCCGCCGAGAAGTCGACGGTTGGACCGATCTACCTGGCGTTGATCAAAGACTCCGACAAGCTGGTGGCCGGCAAGATCAAGACCATCATCGGCGACAGCATCATGACGCCCGACCCCAGCACGGTGGTCCTCATCGCCAACAAGAAAGCGTCCTACTTCCTGGATGCGCTGACCTACTCCTGCTCCTACGTGGTGGAGAAGAGCCTGATCGACAAGTTTGGCAACACCAAATTCACCGATCACCTGACCGAGGGTGGCGGCGACGGCCCCTTCAAGGTGGCGTCTTACACCCATGGGCAGAACATCATCTTCGTGCCCAACCCCAACTACTACGGTCCCATCCCGCAGTTGGCGAAGGTCGTCTATCCCTTCTACAAAGATGCCGACACAGTTTACAAGGCCTACCAGGTGGGCCAGGTTGATTCCACTGGTATCCCTTCAGCCAACCTGGCAGCAGCCAGGAAGCTCACCAACGAGTTCAAGCAGGTGCCGCAGTTGTGGATCCAATACTACGCGATGAACTTTCTGGTCAAGCCCTTTGACAACATCAAGATCCGGCAGGCCTTCGAGCTGGCCATCAACAAGGACCTCATTGTACAGAGCGTCTGGAAAAACGCGCTGATCCCCACCAACCACATTGTGCCCAAGGGGCAGCCGGGCTACACCCCGAACCTGACGGGACCCGACGGGGTGGCGAGCACAGCGGGTGATCCGACCAAAGCCAAAGCCTTGTTCACGGCAGGTTTGCAGGAAGAAGGCATGACGCTTTCAACGGTGCCACCCATCCGCTTGACGTACCCGAGCGGGTCCAAGGACTCGGACAACGAGGTAGCGGCGCTGCAGCAGATGTGGCAGAACGTGCTGGGTGTGAGTGTGAAGGCCGACCCGATCGACTTCAACAAGCTGCTCTCGGAGATCACCGCGGCGACCAACAACCCCAAGGGCTTGCAGTTCTGGGGCATTGGCTGGATTGCCGACTACCCGGACCCGCAGGACTGGACGACGCTGCAATTCGACAAGGGCGTGCCCAACAACAATACGAACTATGGGCAGAACAGCACCTCTGACGCGGCGCAGCAGCAAGCGGTACAGCAGCAGTTGGAGGCGGCCGACATCAACCCGGATCAGAATGCGCGCCTGCAGGCCTACATGCAGGCAGAGCAGCAGCTGGTCAACGACGTTGCCTGGCTGGGATGCGCAGTAGTTTTTTACTGCCTGAAAAGTGTGCTCGAGATGTTCATTTTACAGGAATGAGCATCCCCTGGATACTTGGGCTGCCCAGAAGCAAGGTAGGATGGCGCTCATATGAACGCTACCCTACCTTGCGGAATGTGCGCGGAAGGCGCGCGGAAAGCACACATAAGCTTGACAATGCATACGTGGTCACATAAAATACATGTAAGTCGATCTCTGTAGTATTTCTGATGAAAATCCCTATCGAGCTGTCTCCGTGAAAAGGTGCCGTTTCACGGATGGAATGTGGTATATCCCACTAATGCAGAGACGACTCAAAAGGTCGTCTCTCATACGACTACAACCTCGAACAGGAGAGTGAGGGGTGCAGCATGGTTCAGTTTTTAATCAGGAGGTTCATTGGTCTTGTCTTTGTTGTCATCGGTGTAACCTTCATCACTTTTATCCTGGGATACCTGTCCCAGGCCACAGGGACGGGCGACCCGATTCGCAACCTGCTAGGCGAACATTTCAATCCTACACTGTATGCTCAGTTGAAACACGCATATGGGCTGGATGTTCCCTGGTACCAGCAGTATTTCAACTACCTTGCGGGCCTGCTCCACGGAGATTTCGGAACTTCGTTCCACTACCAGGGTCGCGCTGTCTGGGATATCCTCAAACAAGGCGTGCCGGTCTCAGCTGAGCTAGGTTTCTGGGCGCTGCTTCTTACACTATTGATCGGTGTACCAGTGGGGATTGTATCGGCGCTCAGAGCGAATTCGTGGGTTGACACCACGAACATGACAGTAGCGCTGGCTTTATATGCCCTGCCGAGCTTCGTCATTGCGGTGTTCTTCCAGGTAATCGTTGTGCAATTGCACGTTCAGACGTGCGCCAATCCCAATTTGCCTTGCATCAACTGGCCGGTATCCAACTGGGGTGTGCCCTGGCAGTATACGTGGGATGACATACAGTTCAAACTGGGTCCGATTGTTGTCTACGCGGCAACAAGTTTTGCCTACTGGACCCGCATCACTCGCAATAGCATGTTAGAGGTTATCCGCCAGGATTACGTACGCACGGCGCGAGCGAAAGGTTTGCGCGAACGTAGAGTGATTTATATCCACGCATTACGCAATGCTATGATACCGCTCATTACCATCCTTGGCCTCACGGTTGGCCTACTCGTCACCGGGATATTTTTCGTCGAGAACGTCTTCAACATCCCTGGCGTCGGCCAGACTTCGATCATTGCTATCGGTGATAGAGACTATCCCGTCATCCAGGCCACGACAGTCTTGTTCGCGGTTGCCGTAGTTGCGGGGAACCTGCTGTCAGACATCCTCTATACCGTCGTTGACCCGCGCATCAAGTCCACATAGGAGGCAAGCTTACAGATGGATACGAAGGATCAGAAAGCAGAGTACTCCTCTCCACAATCGATGTATGCAGAAACTAATATTTCACCGGTACCGGTGGAACCAGAAGTGCTAGAAGCCACCAAGGGGGGATTAGCTGTTGCTGTTGCGGCTGATGGGCAACTGGTTGCTCAGAAGGAGAAATCGCCTACGCCATTGCAGGATTCGCTGCGGCGGCTGCGGCGTGATAAACGTGCAATGGCCAGCCTGGTTGTGATCGCCCTCTTTTTCATCATACCCCTGGTTGGCCCGCTGATCTACCAGCATATCGGTGGCCCTTATCATAGCATCCTCAGTGGAACGATCGGGCCGTCTGTATATCATAACCCCTTCCACCAGGAACTCGATCGCCAGGACGAAGGGCCTTCGTGGCAATACCTGCTGGGCACCGATGATATTGGACGCGACCTGCTCGCGCGCCTGATGCAGGGCATGCTCATCTCCATGATTGTGGCGCTGCTGGTCGAAGTGGTAGATATAGGACTTGGCATCCTCGTAGGAGTGCTGGCCGGCTTCTATGGAGGGTGGGTAGACCAGCTCCTGGCGCGTTTCACAGACATCATGTTTGCCTTCCCCGGCCTGCTCTTCGCGATTCTGCTCACCGGCATCTTCGGCACGTGGGCCGATACAAACCTGGATAATATACCGGTGATTGGCGCCAATGGGAATGCGCGCTTGCTCGTTGTCTCGGTTGCCCTGGCATTCGTTGCCTGGCCGTTGATGGCTCGCTATGTACGCGGCCAGACTCTTCAACTCAAGGAGCAGCAATTTATCGAGGCAGCACGAACGGCCGGTACCTCCAATACGCGCATGATCATGCGGCATATCATCCCCAACCTGTTCAGCATTGTGGTCGTCGCTTCGACCCTCAATATCGCCGGCACAATCATTGGTGAGGCGGGATTGAGCTTCCTTGGTTTAGGCGTACAGCCTCCCGGATCGAGTATCGGCCTCATGATTAATAACGCCCTCAACCTGACGGATACCCATCCCTGGGAGGTGCTGCTTCCTTCGATTGCGCTGACGATCATTGTGCTGGCGCTCTCATTCATGGGCGATGGCCTGCGCGATGCCTTTGATCCACGTTCAAAAGACTAATTAATAGAGAGGCAAACATGGCAGAGAACCTGCTGGAAGTAAACAATCTCAAAACCTACTTTTTCACACGTGGAGGAGTGGTCAAAGCCGTTGATGATGTCTCCCTCGCGGTGAAGCCAGGAGAAGCCCTGGGAGTAGTAGGGGAGAGTGGCTGTGGCAAGAGCGTCACGGCTCTCTCTATAATGCGCTTGATAGCCAGCCCCCCCGGCAAGATCGTCGGGGGTGAAATCAACTTTAATGGTGACAATATTCTGGAGAAGAATACCGAGGAACTCACTGACCTGCGCGGCAGCAAGATCTCCATGATTTTCCAGGACCCGATGACCTCGCTCAACCCGGTTTTCACCGTGGGGTTCCAGATAGCCGAGACTGTCAAGCGTCACCGCAAGGATGTCAGCAATGACCAGGCCTGGAAGCGCGCGGTCGAAATGCTCGAGCTGGTACGCATTCCCGATGCCAAGAGACGTTCGAAGAACTACCCGCATGAATTTAGTGGCGGCATGCGCCAGCGCGTGATGATTGCTATTGCCCTGGCGTGCAACCCGCAATTGCTCATCGCCGATGAGCCAACAACAGCGTTGGATGTTACTATTCAGGCGCAGATTCTTGAGCTGGTGAAGGGCCTTTCCAGAGAATTTGGCACTGCTGTGATGTTGATTACCCATGACCTGGGTGTAGTCGCGGGAACGGCCCAGCATGTCAACGTGATGTATGCAGGGCACGTGGTGGAGTCCGCGCCTGTTAAGCAGGTGTTTGAGACACCTGCGCATCCCTATACGGTAGGACTGTTGCACTCTATACCTCGTCTCAATGAGTCGCGCAGCGCCAGGCTCACCCCTATTGCAGGACAACCACCAGACCTGGTTAACGTGCCGGTTGGCTGTCCCTATGCGCCGCGTTGCCCTAAAGTGCAAGATCGTTGCCGGCGAGAAAGGCCGGAATTGATGCCTGTAGGTCGGGGCGAACAAGTAGCTGCTTGTTGGTATCCAGACTAAGGGAAGGGGAGAGGAATCGTATGGTGCAAGAAGTAGCAATGCCTGTAGCGACCGGGACTACCCTGGTCGATGTCAAAGGCCTGAAAGTTCACTTTCCCATCAAGGGAGGTCTTCTTAGTCGCACGGTAGCCCAGGTCAAGGCTGTTGATGGCGTCGACCTGTTCATCCGTCGCGGAGAGACCCTCGGTCTGGTAGGCGAGAGCGGTTGTGGCAAGTCGACGACTGGCCGTGCCATCCTGCAGTTGATCAAGCCCACAGCAGGGAGTGTCAAGTTCGATGGAGTCGAGCTGACAAAACTCTCTTCCGGTCAGGTGCGCAAGAAGCGCGAACAAATGCAGATGGTCTTTCAGGACCCATACGGGTCGCTCGATCCGCGTTTCACGGTTGGGCAGATCATCGCAGAACCCTTAGAGAATTTCAATCGCGGCAACCCGAAAGAAATTGCTGATCAAGTGGCAAACCTGCTTGAGGTAGTGGGACTCAACCCTTACTACATCAATCGTTTCTCGCATGAATTTAGCGGCGGCCAGCGCCAGCGTATTGGTATCGCGCGTGCGCTGGCTCTCCATCCTTCATTTGTGGTAGCGGATGAACCTGTGTCTGCCCTGGATGTATCTATCCAGGCGCAAGTGCTGAACCTTATGCAAGAGTTACAGGGAAAATTTGGATTGACTTATCTGTTCGTAGCCCATAATCTCTCAGTCGTGAAGCATATCAGTGACCGGGTGGCGGTCATGTACCTGGGGCGTGTGGTGGAGCTGTCCTCAAGCGAGGCGTTGTATGAGCTACCTTTGCATCCCTATACGCAGGCGCTGCTTTCGGCTATTCCAGTGCCAGATCCTGAGATTGAAGCCCGGCGCAAGCGTATCATTCTTGAAGGTGACGTGCCTAGCCCCGTCAATCCACCCAGTGGCTGCAATTTCCACCCGCGCTGCTGGAAGGCCCAGGCTATCTGCCGCGAGGTTATTCCTGTACTGGAGGCGAAGCAGCCGGGTCACTACGCCGCCTGCCACTTCCCCGGGTGAGTTCTCTTCACTGGTTATCGCGTTGCTCGATGCGTTTAATCCTTGCTAACAGACGAATGCGCGCCATCAAATGGCGCGCATCGAACGGCTTGACCACGTAATCATCTGCCCCGGCATCGAACCCCGCTACTTTGTCTTGAATGGTCGTGAGGGAGGTGAGGAGCATAATAGGCAGGTGACGAAGTGATGGTACGCTCCGGACGCTGCGACACAAATCCAGACCGGTTTCCGGGCCAAGCTGAACCTCGCTGATCACTATGTCGGGAAGGTCGGTGACAAGATATTGCCTGGCGTCTGCCAGCGATGTAGCCCATTGCACGGTCGCTCCATGCCCTAAAGCCTGCCGGATCTTGTCACGCGCGTTCACATCACAATCTACAAAGAGAATACATAACCTGCGCAATCAGAATTATCCTGGACCTGTGTAAGATGCCAGGTCCTTTAATCTTGTTCTGCCTGCATCTTTACCAGCTGATCCATACGACGCTGGCGCTCTGCTGGTGTCAGACGTAGAACTCGTTCAATAGCTGCATTTAACGCACTGGGCTTAAAAGGTTTCGTGAGATACTCATCGACACCTGAAAGAAAACCTGTTACCTGGTCCTCCTCCCGTGTCATTGCGCTCAGAATGATCATTGGTGTATCGGCTGTGCGAGTATCGCCGCGCAAACATCGCACTAGCTGATACCCATCCATGCGTGGCATCTTCACATCTATAATCACGCAATCGGGATGGTCAGTGTAGACGCGCTCCAATCCTTGCACACCGTCATAGGCGACCAGCACATTATAGGCACCTTGTAGGTTTACAGCATATTTGATAAGTTCTACGATAGTTGGGTTGTCGTCGATAACCAATACTTTCTTCATTGGGTTCCGTTATTCTGTAGGCTGCCTTGTACGCTGTACTGGGTTCCTATTTTAGAAAGGAGAGACTCTCTCCTTGCATTGTAACACAGTTATGTGTTGCTGCCAACTAAGTACGACTCCAATGCTAGAGTTTATGCATTTTCGTGAAAAGTGCGCTAATGTGTCTGTTGTCCTCCTTTGGCGTCAACTTAAGGGGTGCAGGGTCCTCCCTGCCGGGGTTTCAGGGGCGTCCCCTGAGGTTCCTTTTCTTCTCTCGCCGCCGCAGGCGGCGAGCAAAAAGAGAAAAAGAGGTTTTTCGGGGACACCCCGAACCCCGGCAAAGGGCGGCTGCCCTTTGCAATCCCGCAAAAAAAACGTTCAGTTGACGCCAAAGGGGGTGTCCTCAATATGTTTTTCTATCCGAGAGCTTTGGTCATTTCTATAGTAGTGTGGTCTGCAATTCATTGGGGCAAAGTGGCCATTTGGTGTTAAAATAGAAGGAAGCTTTAACGGAAAGAAAGGTGGGCTCTCTAGAGGAGTAATCTCATGACAATGCAACCTGCACTCGACCGCTATTCGAGACAAACCTTGTTCGGGCCTGTTGGTAAGCAAGGACAAGAACGTCTACGGGCATCTTCAGTCGCCATTATAGGTTGTGGCGCGCTGGGCGCCACCCTTGCTAACAATCTATGCCGCGCTGGTATTGGAAGGCTGGTGATCGCCGATCGTGACTATATCGAACTGAATAACCTGCAGCGGCAGATACTCTTCGACGAGGACGATATCACGCGACGGCTCCCCAAGGCAATTGCGGCTGCCGAAAAGCTACGCCGTATCAACAGCGATGTGAGCATAAAGGCGCTGGTGGAAGACATTAATGCCGATGGCATTGAGTCCCTGGTATGCGATGTGGACCTGGTACTTGACGCGACGGACAACTTTGAGACGCGCTACCTGCTCAATGATGTATGTATAAAATACAATCGCCCATGGATCTACAGCGCTGTTATTGCCTCCTATGGAGTAACTATGAATATCCTGCCCGGCGATACCCCTTGCCTGCGCTGTATCTTCCCAGAAATGCCACAGCCCGGAACGAGTCCCACCTGCGATACTGCCGGGGTACTTAACGGGATCGTAGGAGCGATTACAGGCGTTGCCTCTACCGAAGCAATGAAAATACTCTTGAAAGACGAGAAAGTAAGCAGGGCCATGTTCTGGATGGATGTATGGGAGAATACAAGCGAGCGTATTGAACTGCCGCGCCAGCCTGATTGCCCGGCGTGCGGGCAGCATCAATATGAGTTTCTCGACTCGCTCAGCGCAGCCAGCAGCACAAGCCTCTGTGGGCGCAACGCGGTTCAGGTCCGTACAGGAATACACGGGGCATCTCTTGATCTGCCCGGGTTAGCGGAGCGCCTGCAAGCGGTCGGCCAGGTGAGCTATAATGAGTATCTCCTGCGTTTTGTGGTCGATGGCTATGAGCTGACTGTTTTCCCCGATGCTCGTGCGATCATCAAGGGAACTGATGATGCCCAGGTCGCGCGGTCTGTATACGCGCGCTACGTGGGCATGTAGACTTTTTAGTATAACAGGGAGAGACGCTACTTTTATGCATGAATATATTCTTGTGTGCGTGGCATGGCCATATGCAAAAAGCTCTACTCATGTTGGCCAGATTGTCGGCGCTTACCTGCCAGCAGATACTTTTGCACGCTATCATCGCCTGGCG
>WNGH01006894.1_pt1 | contig 10823 bp, 9 predicted proteins | sample 5400631 | NCBI WGS metagenome assembly WNGH01 (sample SAMN13153373, study PRJNA577476) | soil metagenome | isolation source: 115 cm soil or saprolite under Garry oak tree replicate 1 | place: USA:California | collected 2016-06-15 | reverse complement strand
CGGTATCTTCCTGAAGCTGCTGAGCAACGGGGTCATCAATTGCTTTGCCTAACAGGAGAAAGCCAATGACATCGGGGCCGAGAACGGGGACGGCAACGAGCTGAAAGAGGATGCCCTCGATCTCCGCAATGGTGGCGGACGCTTCTCCTGAGGTGAGGGCTTCCGCCACCGGGGAAAAAGTTGCGAGCTCTTTGCCACTTTGCTGTCTGCCACGTGAATCCGCCAGGAGCACCCCTGCCTCGTCGGCAATCCACAAGAGATCAACCCCAACGCGCCCTTGATAGTTGAGTGCTACAGATGCGAGGGTAGACGGATCATAGGTAGCAATCGCCCGCTTTAAGGCAAAGTCTCCGGCCAACAGGATCGTATTAGTCAGCAACCGCGTTCCCCTCTCCGTCACCAGTCCCTGAAAGACATGGCCAGTCGTCAACAGCTCCTCTTTCAGCGTGCTCTGCACTTGCCGGCTCACCGCAAGCTGGACAAACCCCAGGGTCAAAAGGAGCAGGGCAAGGATCAAGATAGAAAAGGCAAGAAAGATCTTGGTGCGCAACCGACTGTGTGCCCACCACCTCATCGGTACCCCCGCACCCCGTAGACAGGCGGATGAGCATGAGCGGATGTAAGAGAAAGGGTAAACGTCACCTCGGGTGTGTCACCGCTGACCTGCACGGTCTGCACGGTGTCTTCCACCTTGGTCTGGCTCAGCTCGTGCCAGCAGGCAAGGGAGTAGGTCCCGGGAGGGAGATCCCGCAGGACAAATCCTCCAGCGTCATCCGTCGTGACATAATACGGAGTGGGAAGAATGAGGATGACGCCTGACATCCAGTCATGGATGTTACAGCCCACTTTGACCACCCCCGCCTTCTCAAAGAGCACCGGTGGAGCCTCCTCGCCTTTATAGAGGGGGATCTCAAAACTCTTGGTGCGCGAGAAGGAATAGACGTGGTGGTGGATCTGGTCGTGGTTGGGAAAGTGCACTTCTGTGCCCACCACAACAGGCAGGAGGGGAGGGACAAACTGCTTGTGCACCTGATCCATAACGGCTGCGCGCGTGCCCGCCGGGAGCGCCTTCCCCGCAGGCGGGGTCTGCACAAAAACGACCGCCTGGGCGATTCCCTCTCCATTCTGTCCTACCACGCGGCCCCTGATCTCGGCTCCCGCGGCGGCGGAAACGAAGAGCGGGGCTGCCATCAACCCAACGAGGAGCAAAAGAGCAACGCGCTTTGTGCGCTTCACTGTTGCTGCGCTCTCCCGTCAGTAGCGGAAGCGGTAGCTCAGTTGCCAGCCATCGTCGGGCGGGTCTGAGCGCAAGCGGGCCGGACGACGGCTGTGGAGAAAGATATACTCAAAGCCGACCCGGTGGTGGAGGCCAAACTCGAAGAGGTAGGCCAGGGTTACGCCGTCGCCACGCTCGCGAGTCACAGGGGGGGCGCCGTCCAGATCGTGCACGCGGAAGACGTCATAGCGGGCGCTGAAGCGATGACCTCGGTAGTGATAAGACAGTAGGGCATAGAACGCGCTCAACCCACTGTCGCCAGCAACGCTGCGCGTATGAATCTCGCCCTGCAGGTACTGTAAGAGGAGATCCATTCTCGCGAGCGGATGGAGAAGAGCGCCGATTGTGCCGAAGCGGGTCTCCCATACGCCCTTGGTTCCCTGGTCGCCCAAGTTGTCAAAGTATCCGAGCCGCAGCTCTCCTCTGTCCTGCTGATCGCTGAGGGTCAAGCAGGTATAGACTGAGGGGTGGTGATCGCGCTCGTCAAAGACAGACGTCCGCACCCTGTGCGCAGGGAGAGGCAGGTCACCGTTGACTCCGCTCAGATAATCGCTGAGCACCCAACCGCGCAATGCCAGCAGCCGGCCCAACTGATCCGGCCCGAACCCTGCCCCGGCAAGCAGGCCCAGACGCACTCCCTTGTGCGTGACCCGCCACCATTCCCCCTCCATTCCCACTAACCGCACCTCCTCCCAGAGCCAGGAGTTCAGCGCCGACGGGGTGAGCGTGTACTGCGGGGTCCAGGCTGGCCCAGTATGCTCCAGGGAAAACGGGACGTTCATTACCCCGGCCTGCAGTCCCCAGCCGCCTTCCCACTGCCCCCACTCTTTGCGCAGATAGGCTTCAATCAAAAGCGGCCGGTCCTCGTCATCAGCAGCCGCGGTCTCCAAGTTCACCTGTGCACGAGGCGTGATCCCCCAGGGCAGAGTCCCTCCCACTTCCAGAGCGAGCTGAGACAGGGCAAGCCGGGTCACCCGGTCAAACCCCTGGGGCGTTGACCGCCCTCCATAGCGAGTTTTCCCCGGTCCTCTATCCATCCAGCTCGGCGCCCTCCCCCCTTGTGCAACCCGCGCGTCGAGCAGCCCCCTCAGCCAGAACGGTTTCTCCTCCTCCACCTCGTATTCCCCCTGGCTGCGGACTTGTGGCGGAAGCGAGCAGAAAAGGAGGAGAACACCAAGCAAAAAGAAGGACCTGCGCACGGTTCGGTTCTTTCAAGAAGGAGGGTGAGGAGTTGAAAGAAATCCCCTCAACGAGTGAAGACAGGCTTCAACCTATAGCAATTTTCACTCGGATGTATCCTCAGTTTCCTGGTAGGGGCGAATCTTGTATTCGCCCTGCCCTCGTCCCCCAAGGGCGATCACAAGGATCGCCCCTACTCAAAGGACACAGGCAATTGCAAACCGCTCTGAGCTACAAGCCCAACACGTCCTTTATCGAGTAGAGCCCCGGGGGCTGGTTGGGGAGCCACAACGCGGCCCTAAGCGCCCCACGGGCCAGGCACTCGCGGCTCTGGGCACGGTGGGTCAGTTCCAGGCGCTCGGCAAAGCCGGCGAAGATGACGGTATGATCGCCGACCGCATCCCCGCCACGCAAGGCCATGATGCCGATCTCGTCGTTCGTGCGCTGGCCGGTAATGCCGTGGCGGCCAAAGCGTCCCTGCTTTTCGAGGTCTCTCCCTTGAGCTTCAGCTATAGCTTTCCCCAATGCCAGCGCGGTGCCGCTGGGCGCATCGACTTTGAAGCGGTGGTGGATCTCGATGATCTCCGGGTCGAAACCGTCCTGGAGAATCCGGGCCACATCGGCCACCACTTTCAGGAGCACGTTGACGCCAACGCTCATGTTAGGCGCGATCAGAGCGCGGGTTTTCGGGGCAATCTTTTCTGCCTCGGCACGCTGCTCGGCAGAAAAACCGGTCGTGCCAATGACAATAGCCGCTCCCCGGGTAACGGCGGTGCGCAGATGCTCCAAAGCAGCCTCAGCCACGGTGAAGTCGAGAGTCACGTTATTGGGCGCAGCCACTGCGCTATAGTCATCCGTGACCGTCACCCCGATTCTGCCAAGGCTCGCGACTTCGCCGGCGTCTTTCCCGATTGCCGGGTGGCGCGGCGCCTCGACTGCACCAACTAGGCGGGTTTCGGGATGGTCTTGCGCGAGACTCACCAGCAGTTTTCCCATACGCCCAGCCGCACCACAGACGACGATGTTGGTTGGCATGATCTTACCCTCAGCTCCCCCATTTCCCTCCCCCTGGCAGGGGAGGATTAAGGAGGGGGATCAAAGCGGCCACGAAACTTGTACCGTGCTATTGTTCTTGAACACTCCGACTCTGGTTGTACCGCATTCCCCCATCCCAGCCTTCCCCCGCAAGGGGGGAAGGAGCTAAGACGCGGCGGCCCCGCTAGCGAATAAACCCGTATTCTTTGAGCACTGTCTTCAGCTTCGCCAGGTTTGCCTCGGCCATCGGCACCAGAGGCAGGCGGAGCTCTAGCTCACACTTCCCCATCAGCGCCAGCGCGGTCTTTGCTGGGATTGGGTTGGTCTCCAGAAACAGCGCCCGGATCAGGGGGATGAGCTTAAGCTGCATCTGGGCCGCCCTGTCCCACTGCTTCGCCAGACCGGCATTTGCCAAGTCAGCCATTTCTCGCGGGGCGACGTTTGCCACCGTGCTCAGCACCCCTTTGCCGCCCAACGACATCATCGAGAAGGTCAGCGAGTCCTCGCCCGAGAAAATGGCCAGTTTATCACCGCAGGCGGTTATGATGTTGAGCACTTGGTCGATCGAGCCAGCAGCCTCCTTGACGCCAACAATGTTGTCGATCTCCGCCAGGCGTGCCATGGTGGAGGGCTCGATGTTCGAGCCGGTGCGGCCAGGGATATTGTAGAAGACGATGGGAAACCCAGGCACCGCTTGAGCGACCGCCCGGTAGTGCTGATAGATCCCTTCTTGGGTCGGCCGGTTGTAGTAAGGCGAGATCATGACTACACCGTCTGCACCCACCTCTTGCGCCTCACGGGTGAGGCGAATCGCCTCGGCCGTCGAGTTCGAACCGCTGCCGGCAACCACCGGGACCCGCTTCTTCACGATGTCCACAACCAGTTTGACCACCTGCGTGTGTTCTTCGTGCGAGAGCGTGGCTGACTCCCCGGTGGTGCCACAGGGAAAGATCCCGTGGGTCCCACTCCGAATCTGCCACTCGATGAGCTCAGCGAGCCGCTTCTCGTCAACCTTGCCGTTCTTGAACGGCGTGATCAGCGCGACAAAGGAACCTGCAAACATAACCACCTCCTCCGGTCAGGACGTAAAACGTGAAAGCTAAAACGTAAAGCGTAAAACGTAAGAGGAAGCTGAAAGAACTACTCATTACTTTTTACGTTTTACGTTTTGGTCTTCATTCCTCTTTACGCTTTACGTTTTAAATTTCGATCGTCCCCTCAAATACCTCTTGCGCAGGGCCGGTCAGGTAGACATGATTATCCTCCGCTCGCCACTCGATCTCTAGATCCCCGCCACGCAAATGTACAGTGACGCGGCGCCCGGCCTTATGGTTCAACACTGCGGCTACCGCTGCGGCGCAGGCGCCGGTGCCGCAGGCCCAGGTCTCCCCGGAGCCGCGCTCCCAGACACGCATCCTCAGCTCGGTGGGACTGATCATCTGAATGAACTCGGTGTTGACCCGCCTGGGGAAAAAATAATGGTGTTCAAAGCGGGGACCGAGCTTCTCTAACTCCAGCGGCTCGACCGCATGCACAAAAGTCACACAGTGAGGGTTCCCCATCGACACACAGGTCACACGGTACGATTCTCCGTTTATTGCTAACGGCTGGTCGATAACCTGGCCGGCCGCGGCCACGGGAATGCGCGGGCCCTCAAGAATCGGTTCGCCCATGTCTACCGTGACGTGAGAGACCTTATCGTTCTGCAGCTCCAGGAAGAGGGTTTTCACACCGGCATCGGTATCCACCCTGAGCGGGTTCGCCCGCGCCAGGCCACGGTCGTACAAGTATTTGCCCACGCAACGAATGCCGTTGCCACACATCTCACCACGGCTGCCGTCGGCGTTGTACATCTCCATGCGCGCATGAGCAGTATCAGAGGGGCAGATGAGGATCAGCCCGTCCCCGCCGATGCCGGTACGGCGGTCACTAACTTTCTGCGCTACCACAGCCGGGTTGGGTACCTTGGTGGTGAAGGCGTTCACGTAGATGTAGTCGTTGCTGGTACCATGCATTTTGGTGAATGGGAGCTTCATACGAGAGTCCTGAGGACTGAGTAGCACCAATGATTCAATGACTCAATGACTCAATGATTCAATGACTCATTGCTCAGTCCTTTGTAGCATTGCTGGAATCCGTTCCCCACGAATTAAATCCTCCAGCGTCTCCCGCTCGCGTACCACGAAGAAGTCAGCCCCGTCAACCAGCACCTCGGCTGGACGTGGGCGGGTGTTGTAGTTCGAGGCCATGACAAAACCGTAGGCGCCAGCGCTCATCACCGCCATCAGCTCGCCGGGCGCGAACGCGGTCACCTCACGATCCTTAGCAAAGAAGTCACCGCTCTCACACACCGGGCCGACCACGTCGGCGACGAAGGTTTTCTCGGTCGTCTGCCTGACTGGCTGGATGCCCTGGTACGAGCCATAGAGGGCCGGGCGGATCAGGTCGTTCATCCCGCTATCCACCACGACGAAGTTCTTTTCGCCGTTGTTCTTGAGGTAGAGCACCCGCGTCACCAGGATACCGGCGTTGCCGACGATGACCCGGCCGGGTTCGAGCACGAGAGTGAGGTCGGTGTCAGGCGTCGCCGCGCCTGTACTCGGGGTGGCCAGGGCACCCATCATTTCTATTAATGAGCCGGCGTATTCTTTGGGCTCGGGAGGGTTTTCGTCATTATAGGTGATTCCCAGGCCGCCGCCGAAGTCGAGATAATTGATCACAAAGCCGCGCTCGCGCAGGCGGAAGATCAACTCCTTCACCCGTGCCAGAGCATCGATGAAGGGCGAGGTCATAGTCAGTTGCGACCCGATGTGGCAGTCCACGCCGATCACGTTGACGTTGGGCAAGGCCCGCGCCCGCTCGTACTCATCGAGCGACCGCTTGATGTCGATGCCGAACTTGCTCTTCTTCATGCCGGTGGAGATGTACGGATGGGTCTTGGGGTCCACGTCCGGGTTGACCCGCAGGCTGACCGGCGCTTTCTTGCCCAGGTTCGCGGCCACGGCATTGATCGTGTCGAGCTCTTGCGCGGACTCCACGTTGAACATAAGGATGTTCTGCGCCAGCGCATAGGCGATCTCTTCCCGACTCTTGCCCACCCCGGAGAAGACGACCTTGCGCGGGTCGGCGCCTGCTTTCAGGGCGCGGAACAACTCTCCACCCGATACCACGTCAAACCCGCTCCCCTCACACACGAAGGTCCGCAACACCGCTAGATTCGAGTTCGCCTTAATCGAGAAGCAGACCAGGTGCTTGATACGGGCGAACGCCTCGTCAAAGACGCGGTAGTGCCGACGTAGGGTAGCTAAACTGTAGAGATAGACGGGGGTACCGACCTGCTCGACGATGCGTGCGACCGGCACATCCTCAGCGCAGAGTTCGCCCTGGCGATACTGAAAATGATGCATCGGTTATGGGCCTCCCTTCCAAACCAGCTCCACGGTGTTTGAGGGGCTACTATAATAACCGTCCAGTGTAAATGCCTGCACCCGGTAGCGGTAGAGGGTGCCAGCGGTCAACTGCTCATCGGTATAGCTGAATTTCTTGGCTTTGCGAAAGCGGTCCCGGTCGTCTACGGTCACGGTAGCAACCTGCGTAAAGGAGTCCGCCTCACCCTGGCCATTCTGGGTCGCTCGCAGTACCGCGAACCCAGCCAGGTCTTCCATGTCGCTGCCGTCCACGTATTTCTGCGGTCGGCCCCAGAGCAGCTTAATCCCTTTGCCCTCCACCTCCAGGGTCAGGTCATCAATCGGCTCCGGCGCCACGAGTTCAGGCGGACGAACCGGAGCCTTACGGCCGCAGGCAGACAAGAAGGTTACAGAGAACAGGTTAGAGGTTACAAAAAAGAGGGAACAGAGGACGGAGAAGAACTTCTTGAAACCCCTTCCCCATGACTTTGGACTTTGGACCCTAAACTCTAGACTCTGGACTCCAAACCTTGCACCTTGCACTTTGCACTTTGCACTCATGGCCGTTACGCCCCAATCGACCGCAGACGCCGCTCTATGTTCGCCCGCGCGGTGCCGCCATAAGAGCGACGGCGCTCGACCGCCGACTCCAAGGTCAGGCGGGGAAAAAGGTCCTGACCAAACAACGGCGAGAAGCGTTGCCATTCTTGCAGCGAAAGCTGCTCTAATCTTTTGTTTTCTGCCAGACACCAACGCACGACCGCACCGACGATCTCGTGCGCCTTACGGAAGGGCACCCCTTTCTCGACCAGATAGTCAGCGACGTCGGTCGCCAAGGTGAAACCGCCGAGCGCGGCCTCACGCAGACGCTCCTCGCGGAAGACCACCTGTGGCAGCATCGCCTCCAGCACGGTCAGTACGCCCTTCACTGTGTCCACGGTATCGAACAGGGGCTCCTTATCCTCCTGCAGGTCACGGTTGTACGAGAGTGGCAGTCCTTTGAGGACAGTAAGGAGAGCGAACAGGTTGCCGTACACCCGCCCCGTCTTGCCGCGCACCAGCTCGGGCACGTCCGGGTTTTTCTTTTGCGGCATCATCGAGCTCCCAGTGGCAAAGGCGTCAGGCAGTTCGATAAAACCGAACTCGCTGCTCGCCCACAGCACCAACTCCTCGGCCAGGCGGCTTAGATGCATACACAGGATCGCACAGGCTGAGAGAAACTCGACGAGGAAGTCGCGGTCGGCCACAGTGTCGAGGCTATTCTCGCTCACCCGGGGAAAGCCCAGCAGGCGGGCAACGTGGTGGCGGTCAATGGGCAGGGTGGTACCAGCCAGTGCCCCCGCGCCAAGCGGCAGTACATTAACCCGCTCGCGGCACTGCTGCAAGCGTTCACGGTCACGGCTGAGCATCTCGTAGTAGGCGAGCAGGTGATGCGCCAGGAGCACGGGCTGGGCGCGCTGGAGATGGGTGTACCCGGGCATCACTACGGTACGATGGCGTTTGGCGAGACGGGTGAGCTGCTTTTGCAGAGCGCCAAGCAGTTGTTGAATGGCAGCGATCTCGTCGCGCAAATACAGGCACACATCGAGCAGGACCTGGTCGTTGCGGCTGCGGGCGGTATGCAACTTGCCGCCCAAGGGGCCGATCTTCTCGGTCAACCGCCGCTCGATCGCCATGTGGATGTCTTCGTCCAAAGGCAAGAAGGGGAAACGTCCCTGCTCCAGTTCGCGTTGCACGCGCTCTAGCCCTCTGAGAATTTTCTCGCCCTCGGCACGGGTGAGGATCTTTTGCTTGACCAGCATGCGGCAGTGGGCCACGCTGCCGCGGATGTCATACAGCGCCAGACGTTTATCAAATGCTAGTGAAGAGGTGAACGCCTCCATCACCGGGTTGGACGCTGCGGCGAACCGCCCAGCCCAGGCTTTGTTCCTAACCTGTCGTTTCATGGGGAAAAGCGGTCACACCTCAGCCGTTGGCGTATAGCCTATGGCTCGCTCACTACGTTTGCTCTATACTGCCTGGTCCAGTCGAGCAGTCGCATCCTGCGAAATGGGCGTATGGAAGGGGCCGAGCCATATGCCATAAGCTATAAGCCATATGCCATAAGCTATAAGCCACCAGCTATTTCTGCGCCAACGCCCGCAGACGCAGGCGCAAGGCGTTGATGCGGATAAACCCCTCGGCGTCGGCCTGACGGTAGTCTCCTCCGGCCTCGAAGGTCGCCACCTCAGGGTTATAGAGCGTCCGCTCGGACTTGCGGCCAGCGAGGACCACGTTGCCCTTGTAGAGCTTGAGGCGCACCGTGCCGGTGACGTTCTTCTGCGCCTCGTCGATAGCGGCCTGTAGCATCTCACGCTCGGGCGTAAACCAATAGCCATAGTAGACCATCTCGGCGTAGCGCGGGATGAGGGAATCGCGCAGGTGCATCACTTCGCGATCGAGGGTGAGGGATTCGATCGCCCGGTGGGCAGTATGCAGGATCGTGCCGCCGGGGGTCTCGTACACCCCGCGTGACTTCATGCCGACGTAGCGGTTCTCGACCAAATCGAGCCGGCCGATCCCGTGTCTCCCACCCAGCGTGTTGAGCCTGGCCAGGAGTGCAGCCGGGGTGAGGCGTTCGCCATTGACGGCCGATGGGTTACCAGCAGTGAAATCGATCTCCACGTACTCGGGCTTGTCCGGCGCCTGCTCAGGGGACACGGAGAGGACGAACATATCCTCAGAGGGCTCACGCCAGGGATCTTCGAGGATGCCACCCTCATAACTGATGTGAAGCAGGTTCCGGTCCGTGCTGTAAGGCTTCTCCTTGGTTACGGGAACGGGGATGTTGTGTGCTTCGGCATAGGCGATCAGGTCCGAGCGCGAGCGCATGTCCCACACTCGCCAAGGGGCGATCACGCGGATGTGCGGCTCGAGCGCGTAATACGTCAGCTCGAAGCGCACCTGGTCGTTGCCCTTGCCGGTGGCACCGTGCGCAACCGCGTCCGCGCCTTCGTGTCTGGCGATCTCGATCTGCCTTTTAGCGATCAACGGTCGGGCGATCGAGGTACCGAGCAGGTATCCGCCCTCGTAAAACGCGTTAGCGCGGAGCATGGGGAAGACAAAGTCGCGGACGAACTCTTCGCGCAGGTCTTCGATGAAGATCTTGCTGGCACCAACTTTTTTGGCTTTCTCTTCGACCGGGGCGAGTTCTTCGCCTTGGCCCAGGTCAGCGCAAAAGGCAATCACTTCGCACTGGTAGGTATCGATCAGCCAGCGCAGGATCACCGAGGTATCCAGCCCGCCGCTGTAAGCGAGGACGATTTTCTTGACATTTGTCACAGTGGAACACTTCCTAAGAAAAGTGCGAGCACCCTAGCACGCACGGGTAGGCATGACAACGGAGATGTGATACCCGGCAGGAGCCAGCCCTTATCGAAAACTTGACACCCAGGCCTTTTTGCTCCCTACTTGAGCAGATGAAAGACCCTGGCTTAGACAAAGCCGATCTCTCGTAACCGAGGTGCCACATGGTACGACAATTCGTCTATCCAGCTAACGTTGAACAAGATGAAGCAGGCTATTTTCTCGTTACCTTTCCAGATTTCCCAGAAGCCGGAACAGACGGGAAGACCCTGGCAGAAGCCGTGGCTGAAGCGCCGGACTGCCTAGCAGAAGCCGTGGCCGGTCGCATTGTGCGCGCTGAGGATATCCCACAAGCCTCCCGCAGAAAGAAAGGCCAGTACGCTATCACGCTTTCCGCCCAAATGGCGGCCAAGGCAGCCCTGTACCTAGCGATGAAAGAGACTGGCATCAGCAAGTCGAAGTTGGCTCGCCGCCTTGGCGGTGACGAAAAAGAGGTGCGGCGCCTGCTCGATCCAAAGCATCCCTCCAAGCTAGGGCGTATTGAGGAAGCTCTGGCGACAATCGGCCAGGAGTTGGTAGTT
>WNGH01030322.1_pt1 | contig 10825 bp, 9 predicted proteins | sample 5400631 | NCBI WGS metagenome assembly WNGH01 (sample SAMN13153373, study PRJNA577476) | soil metagenome | isolation source: 115 cm soil or saprolite under Garry oak tree replicate 1 | place: USA:California | collected 2016-06-15 | reverse complement strand
AAAGGATTTTCCGTCAAATGAGAAATGACAAATGAACAATGACAAATAGAAGTCAGAAGCTCCGACAACGAACCGCGATTTGTCATTTTTCATTGGTCATTGGTCATTATTTGCCAAATCTCTCTCCGCGTACTCCGCGGTCGTGAGAAAAAATTGGAAATTTTTCTTGACTAGCTATAACGCTATGTGTTACATGTACTTCCATGGGATATCTTACAAAAGTGCAGGTCATAGAGCGGGCAAACGATACCCGGCAGTACTACTTGATCTGCCCCGCACCCCTGGCGCAGGCCCTGGAATTACAGAAAGGCGAAGAGATCGACTGGGTGGTAGAGGATCGCAACACGCTCATTCTGACGCGTGTCCGGCCGATGCAGAGCAGACGACGGAGCCATAAGAATGCAAAGTGAGCAGCTTAGCTTGCCTGAGTTGGCATTGGGAACAGAGGGTTCCGGGTCCGCGGGCGGCACGGAGTCGCCCGTAGAAGAGTTGGGGCGCGGGGAGCGGAAGCCGCGGTTTAAAGCGATCGACCGCAGCCAGTTGCAGTGGCGGACTCTGGACATAGACAAGTTGATTGCCGAGGACCATCCCGCCCGAGCGATCTGGGAATTCGTCGGGGGCTTGGATCTGAGTGCTTATCGAGTACAGGTCCGGGCGGTGGAAGGGGTCGCCGGTCGTTCAGCTATAAATCCCCAGCTGTTGATCAGCTTATGGATATACGCCTACAGCCAAGGGGTAAATTCGGGTCGTGCGATTTCACGCTTATGCGAATCCGATCCGGCCTATCAGTGGCTGACGGGGGGCGAGGAAGTCAGTGGCCACACGCTCTCGGATTTTCGCGTGGAGAATGCGGAAAGGCTGAAGCAGCTGTTCGTACAGGTTCTGGCAGCGCTGAGCGGCGAGGGGATGATCACGCTGGAAAGGGTGGCGCAGGACGGGACGAAGATAAAGGCCCTGGCGGCGCCCGACAGCTTCCGGAGCGAGGAGGGAGTAAGTGAGCTCCTGAAGAAAGTTCGGGAACATGTAGAAGCGGTCGATCAACTACCGGAGGAGGAATCGAGCGAGCGGATGGCCAAGGCTCGCGATCGTGGCCGGCGGGAGCGACAGCAGCGGTTGGAGGCAGCGCAGAAGGAATTCGAGAAGTTGGAGGCGGAAGGAAACAGCAAAAGCAAGAGCGGGCAGCGGGTGAGCACCACGGACCCTGATGCGCGAGTAATGAAGCAGCCGGACGGAGGCTATGCGCCCAGCTACAACCTACAGCTTTCGACCGACGCGGCCAACAAGGTGGTGGTCGGGGTTGGAGTAACGCAGGCCGGCAATGACTTTGAGCAACTGATACCTGCCGTGGAAAGGGTGGAGCAAAACCTAAACAAGAAGCCGGAACAGATGCTTGCCGATGGGGGCTACGTTAGCCGGGAAAACATTGTAAAGATGGCGGCCGGAGAAGTGGAGTTCATCGGGCCTCAGTGCGATGACGCGGCCAAAGGAGCGAGTAGCTACGAACGGCGGGGCGTGGCTCCCGAGTACTACACAGCGCAGTTCGTCTATGATGCCGAGAGTGACAGTTTCCGTTGTCCCCAAGGCAAGACCCTAGCATACGAGGGGAAGTACGAACGGGACTCGGAGGTGAGCTATAGGTATCGGGCCCAGTTCACCGACTGTCAGGGATGCCCGGCCAAGAAGCTATGCTGTCCGGGGAACCAGGCAACCGGCCGGTCGGTCCATCGCACGGAAGAGTTGCCAGAAGTAACCCAATTTCGCGAGAAGATGAAAACCGAAGCCGCGCGCGAAATCTACAGGCAAAGAGCGGAGATAGCTGAGACTCCGAATCTCTGGATCAAGGCAAAGTTCCGATTGCGCCAGTTTTGTGTGCGCGGGTTACGGAAGGTGGGGATGGAAGCACTTTGGGCCTGCCTGGCTTATAACATCCGACTGTGGATCCGTCTCCGTTGGAGACAGCGTTTGCTTGCCGTTACCGCCGGGGCATAGATAGGAGGGCAGCAGAGCGGCGAAAGAGGGAGTTTGGAGCGCCTTGGCCTCATTAAAGGCACCAAGTCGCGGCCAGATGCCCATATCCTTGGTGGCGGGAATTTTTTTTCGACTGGGGGTCTGAGGCGGCGGCCAATAAAATGAGTTTCGTGAATAGCGATAAAGCTAGTTACAATTAGGGCGCAGTTCCAATTTTTTCTCACGACCTGTGTCTCAGCGGTGAGATCTGGTTTGGTTCCAGCTGGGCTCAAGCCCTCTTCTTTCGTGACGGCGCCTTTTCACTCTCTGAAACATCGGACTCCTTTACCAACCCCGATTTCTTGGCAAGCTGCAGGGCTGCTCTCAGGTGTAGATGCATCGCTTCGCGCGCAGCTTCCGCGTTGCGCGCTCTGATCTTTTCGTAGATGTTCCGATGCTGTCGAAGATCGTCTTTGATCTCGGGAATGACGGGAACCAGTGCCTTCCTCATCTCCCAAAGCAATTCACTGACAATCAAAATGATCTCGAGAAGCAGGGGATTATGCGCGGCACGGGCGATCCGGTTGTGGAATTCATACTCGGCTTCCAAATAGCGCTTCCTGTCAGCGAGAGCGGAAGTCATCAGATGTATCTGGTTCCTGATCTTTTCGACTTCTTCCGCTGTCGCTCTGGTAGCCGCCAGGCTTGCCAGCTCTCCTTCAACCGTGATTCGAAAACCGAAAATATCTTCCAGGCTGATCTTCTTCATCAGCATGAGGAACATGAGCGGCATGGCGAGAACTTTTGATGTCGAATCGCTGATGTAGGTGCCATCTCCCGGCACCGCCCGCAGAATTCCCAAAATACTGAGGAACTTATAAGCCTGACGCAAAGAAGGCCGGCTGATTCCGAGCACACGTGTCATCTCCTGCTCCGTGGGAAGCTTGCTGCCAGCCTTAAGGATGCCTTTTTCGAGCATGATCTTGATCCGGTCCAGCACCATCAACGTCAAATCGCGCTTCTCCAGCGGGCCCACGTCGCCCATCAAGGCTTCAAAGTCTTTGTTCGCTTCCATTCAGTTCCCCCTCTGGTAAAGGCTCTCCATTCCCCAATGCGGCCAGTTATAATACATCCAACAAGCTTGACACACAAGATGAATGACAGTAAAGTTTACAATCTAACATTTGACCGACTCATGAGCCGATTGTCACAACGGGGGGCGTCTGGTACCACTGCGCTCTTTGGAGTGCGGCAGCTTGCTGCCGCTTTTGGTGCGGGTGGAAATATCCCATCCACCTTCAGGCAGTCCTGTCCAACGATTCAAGGAGACGCACCCCAGGGCGAAAAGAGCTTCCCGCTGGAGCTTCCGTTGAAGAAGCGCTCGTCCGGTTCTGCGAACCGCCCGATTGAGGCCTGAAGGGCCGACAGTGAATAGGCCGGCCGTGAGGCCGGGGATTGGGCGTCCGTCAAGATGGAGCGCCGAAGGTGCGACACAACCGCAGTGCCGGGCCTTCCGCCCTCGTGTCAGAGTTATCGAGAAAACCCCGCCCTCACGGGCGGGGCTATTCACTGGCGGGCCTTCTGCCCTGGGTGAACCTGACCCAATAAAAAGTTTCGCGCGTACACGGGTAGTGCTAGTGTCTGCATCGCAGATAGTGAGGGAGGCGAAGGAAAGGGTGAGTAGCGGAACAAGCAAGAGAGTCTTCCGAGCTTGGACAGCCGGAGTGTGCAGTCTGTTTTGCACGGTGATTGTCACTGGACAGGATATCGATGTTTCCAAGCTGCCGGCGCCGGCGGCCCGGCGCGTAGACTTCGTCAAAGATATCCAACCCGTCCTGGAACGATCCTGCCTGAAATGCCACAACGCCACCGTGTCCATGAGCGGACTCCGGCTGGATAATCGCGAAGAGGCTCTGAAGGGTGGGGACCTGGGAGTAGACATTGTTCCCCGCCACAGTGCGGAGAGCCGGGCGATCCATTTCGCCGGGCGTCTGGTTCCGCAACTGGAGATGCCGCCCAAAGGGAAGGGAGACCCTTTGAGCGATGAAGAGATCGGGTTGTTGCGAGCCTGGATTGATCAAGGGGCAGAGTGGCAGGCCGGAGTCGTCCTGCAATCTCGGCCGAAGCCGGCTCCCGGGTCAGAGACTGATAAAGCCGGCGTGAAAGACAGCTCCACTCTGCCGCCTCCCGCCAACGGAAAAGTGGATTTCGTAAAAGAGATTCGTCCCCTTCTGGCCAGCAAGTGTTACCCCTGCCACGGGCCGAGTCAGCAAAAGAATCAACTGCGCTGGGATGTGAAGGCGGTGGCAACCAGGGGAGGAATCTCGGGGCCCGCCTTCAAGCCGGGGAAGAGCGCGGAGAGTCTCGTGATCCGCCTGGTCGGTCGGCTCCAACCAGGCCTGGTGATGCCGCTCCAGGGGGAGCGGCTCACGTCCACCGAAATTGGTTTGCTGCGAGCCTGGATCGACCAGGGAGCTCACTGGCCGGAAGGACTCGATCCCAAGGGCTACACAGCTCCGCTCATCCATTGGGCCTACCGGCCGTTGGCCCGTCCCTCGGCGCCCAGGGTGAAAGGAAGTTCCTGGGCACGCACACCGATTGATTCATTCATTCTAGCCAAGCTCCAGGAAAAACGGCTGCGACCCTCTCCGCCTGCCGACAAACGCACTCTCTTGCGGCGCGTCACCTATGATTTGACCGGCCTTCCCCCCACGCCGGAAGAGATTCAGGCGTTCCTGGCGGACACCGCGCCGGATGCCTATGTCACGGTCGTGGATCATTTGCTGGCGAGCCCGCGCTACGGAGAGCGCTGGGCGCGCCACTGGCTGGATGTGGTGCATTACGCGGACAGCCACGGCCACGATCAGGACCGCCCCCGTGACAATGCCTGGCCCTATCGGGATTATGTGATCCGCGCGTTCAACGAGGACAAACCCTACGCCCGCTTCGTGGAGGAGCAATTGGCCGGCGATGTCCTGTTTCCGGCAGCTCAACGGTTCATTGTGCCCGCTGCCACAATCACAAATTTGATCCGATCCCGCAGCGGGAATATTACCGGCTCCAGGCGGTGTTTGCCGGAGTCGACCGGGCAGACCGCCCTTATGACCTCGATCCCGGCATTCATGTACTGCGGCAGTCCTTGTTAAGAGAGCGGGCGGCTCGCGAAGAAAGACGCAGCAAATTCGATCAAGCCGCCGCCAACCTGGACAGGCCCGAGCTGCGGCAACTGGACGAGCGCCTGCAAAAGCTGCAGCAGGATCTCGATGCCCGGGAGAAGCCGGCCCCTCAGTCGCTGAGCAACAGCCTGGGATACCAGAGCCAGGTCTCTTCACCCTACGTCAAGAGCAAATGGGTTCAGGTGGATTTTGGAAAGTCGTTGCCGCTGGATCAGGTCTACTTGGTTCCCGTGCAGCATGCCGAAGTACCCGGCTTCGGATTTCCCGCCCGGTTTCGCGTCGATCTTTCCAACGACCCGTTCTTTGCCACGTACCATACGCTGGCCGATCACAGCAGGACGGCTCTTCCCGATCCAGGAGCCGCGCCCTTTGGGATTCCAAACGTGGGCCATTCCGGACGGTACCTGCGAGTGACCGCCTTTCCCTCCACGGACAAGGAATCCAGCTATTGGTTCTTTGCCCTGGCCGAGGTGCTCGCTTTTTCGGGAGAGAAAGATGTGGCGGCAGGCTCCAAGGTGACGGCGCTGGACTCGGTGGAGAATCCGCCGCAGTGGGGCAAGGCAAATCTGGTGGATGGCTTTTCCAGCACATTGAAGTTGATGGCGGTGAACGGCGGCCCGGTTCCCGCTGCAGACATCCTGAATGCGCTCCACGCCTCCAGCCGGCGCTGGGAGCTGGAACTGGCCCTCAAGCCTGCCAAGGCGGAGCGCCAAGATCTGGCGGCTTCTTTGCTCGAGCCTGCGCTCCGCTCGGAACTGGAGAAGCAGTTGAGCGAGATCAACCAGCGGCTGGCGGATCTGCCCCCGTCGCGCATGGTTTACGCGGGCGCCAGTGATTTTGCGACCACAGGCAATTTCCATCCGAGCAAGGGCGTGCCCCGGCCTATTCACATCCTGCAACGGGGAGAGATCACCGCGCCGGGAGAGCTGATTTCACCGGGCGCGCTGTCGCTGATTTCCGGTCTGGAGGCCGGCTTCGAGCTGGAAGACCCCGATCGGGAAGGCAGCCGCCGGGCCGCTCTGGCTCATTGGATTACCAGTCCCAAGAATGCGCTCACCTGGCGTTCCATTGTCAATCGCGTCTGGCACTATCATTTTGGCCGGGGCCTGGTCAACACGCCCAACGACTTTGGCCGCATGGGCGGCGTGCCCAGTCACCCCGAGCTGTTGGATTGGCTCGCCGTCTGGTTCCTCGACAACGGCGGGTCTTTTAAGAAACTGCACCGACTGATCGTGACCAGTTCGGTGTACCTCCAAACCTCGCAAGGGAACCCGGCCTATGCCCAACTCGATGCCGAGAACCAGTTTCTGTGGCGGATGAACCGCCGGCAGCTGGACGCGGAAGCGGTGCGGGATTCGGTCCTCCAGGTCACGGGTAAGTTGGATCTGACCATGGGAGGCCCGCCCGTCAAGCAGTTCTTCTACGAGGATCCGAATCCCGGGGTTACGCCGATCATCGATTACGGCCGCTTCGACGTGGACAGTCCCGAAAGTTTCCGCCGCAGCATTTACCGCTATGTGTTTCGCACCGTCACCGATCCTTTCATGGATTCTCTCGACTGTCCGGACGCCTCGCAGCTGGCGCCGGTGCGCAACACCTCGGTAACGGCCCTCCAGGCGCTCACCCTGTGGAACGACCGTTTCATCGTCCGGCAGGCGGAACATTTTGCCGAAAGGCTCGGCAAGATCGGCCCGGATCTGGGAGCGCAGACTGAAGCGGCCTGCACGTTAGCCTGGGGCCGTCCGCCGAGCCGGACGGAAGCCAAGGCCCTGCTGGGCTATGCCTCCAAGCATGGCATGGCCAACACCTGCCGTGTTCTGTTGAACGGCAACGAGTTTATCTTTGTGAATTGAGGAGTCTGGTTAGCACGCAATTATATGAGATGCGCGAGTCACCGAAGTACATGATTCCGTGAATTTCTTTTCAGACAAGCCCGGGCGCCCTGGAAGGGCGCTGGGAGCTTAGCCGGGGGTGAGCGAAGCGAACCCCCGGAATATTGCAATAAACGAACGCGCCCTGGCAGGGGCGCGGGGAGGTCCTGCAACCCCTGCCGGGGTGCGAATCGTTGTTCCTCTCGTACCCGGGGGCTCGCTTCGCTCACCCCCGGCTAATTTCCTTTCGCCCCGCTGGGGCGGAATGCGTTTGTCGTATTTACGAAACGTGACTCGCACTTGTACTTACAGGAGTCTGCTTATGATTCACGACTGGAAGAAGAACTGGGCGCCCCCTTCGCGACGGCAGTTTCTCGCCTCTCTGGGAAAGGGATTTGGCACTCTCGTCTTGTCGCATCTGTTGTTGCAAGACGAACTGCGCGCTCAAAGCCTCTCTGCCGGGCGAAAGCCGGATTTGAACGGCGGATTGCATCACCGGGCCAAGGCAAAGCGGGTGAAGATACAGCGGACAGAAGTTCGATCCGGGGCCGGGGCTCAAGGTTGAATCGGTGACCGGGTCTCCCGGCTTCATCGTCATGAAGAGTCCTTTCACCTGGAAGCAGTACGGCCAGTGTGGGCGCTGGGTGAGCGAGGTCCTGCCGCAGATTGCCACCTGCGTGGATGATCTGGCGTTCCTGATGGCCATGACCACGAAGACCAACGTGCACGGGCCCGCGGTCTATCAGCAGAATTCCGGGTTTACGCTTCCGGGCTTTCCCTGTCTGGGCGCCTGGCTCTCTTACGGCCTGGGCAGGCTCAACGAGAACATGCCGGCCTTTGTCGTGCTGCCGGACTCGCGCGGGTTGCCTTACAACGGCCAGGGAAGCTTCTCTTCCGGGTTCCTGCCCGCGGCCCACCAGGGTACGCTGGTGAGAGCCACGGCCCCCGTCCCGATCAACGACCTCTTCGCCCCCAGATCGGCGGCCTATATAACCAAGGCCAGCGAGGAGGAGGGATTGGCATTGCTGGGTGATCTCAATCGCGAGCATCTAGCCCACTGGCAGGGCGATTCGCGGCTCGAAGCCCGCATTACTGCTTACGAGCTGGCCGCCAGGATGCAGCTCAGCATCCCCGGAGTCTTCGATATCTCCAAGGAATCGGAGGCGACCCGGAAACTCTATGGCCTGGACGAGAAGGACACCGAGGATTTCGGGCGAAGCTGTCTGATTGCCCGGCGTCTTTTGGAACAGGGCGTGCGCTTCGTTCAAGTCTGGAGCGGCACCAACGGCGCCTCGGGCAATTGGGACAATCACAGCAACATCACTAACGAGCTGGGCTTTATCGCCAAACGCACCGACATGGGTGTGGCGGGGCTGTTTAAGGATCTGAAGGCGCGCGGCCTGCTCGAGGATACGCTGGTCATCTGGACGACCGAGTTTGGACGGATGCCCTTCAGCCAGGGCAGTTCCGGTCGCGACCACAACGGCGGTACCTTTGTCACGTGGCTGGGCGGCGCCGGCATCAAGGGAGGCGTGGCCCATGGGCAGAGCGACGAATGGGCCTGGAAGGCCGTCGAGAATTCCACGGCGTCCTATGACCTGCATGCCACGATTCTCCACCTGTTGGGGATCGATCACAAAAAACTGACCTATCGCCACAACGGCATCGATCGCCGGTTGACAGATGTCCACGGCCATGTCATTCGGGAGATCCTGGCGTAGTTGGGTGCAATTACAAGTCAGCTTGGGACGGATTTTGCTTGGCGAATTCTTCGCGCTCTTTGCGACTTCGCGGTGAATACTGTGACGCACTTTAACCGCGAAGGCGCGAAGGACGCGAAGAACACGCTAAGCAGATTAGTGAAATGAAGAGTCGTCTCTGCTCTCACCAGAATGTGGATCTGGAAAGGAGGCGTTAACCGATGCGCACTGAACACACTCTTTGTATTGCCTTCGTTATTCTTGTGGTTTGCGTGACCATTGCCTGCTCAGGTTCTCCAGTGAGACCAGAGCAAGAGAAGCCTGCAGGCGGTGACGCGGCGGCAACACCCGTTACCGCAGCCACTCTGGTCGCGTCAGATAAGAGTTGGGGCAATACTGAAGGCCCCGCCGTGGATTCCAAGGGAACTCTCTACTTCACGTCGCGCGGGACCTTTAAGGGGATCGCCGCCTGGTCCGAAAAGGAAGGAGCCAGACAATATCTGGCGGTCGCCACGAAGGAGGGACCCGGAGGACTTTGGATTGATGATTCTGACAACATCTTCCTGACAGCGACCGGGGAACGAAAGATTCTGAAGGTCTCGCCCGACAAGAAAGTCTCGGTCGCGGCTGAGAACTTCGAGGCCAATCCCACGCTCAGCAAGGGACCCAATGATCTGGTTGTGGCCAAGACGGGTACGATCTATTTCACCGACCCGAATGGTTACTACGGCGACGCGCCTAACGGGACAATCTATCGGATTGCTCCTGACGGCCGTACCAGCGTTTTTAGTGAGGCCATCACGGGCCCGAACGGGATTGCGTTGAGCGCTGACGAAAAGACGCTTTACGTGTCTCACAATGTCTCCAAGTCGACGTCAAAGATCCAGAAATGGCCTTTGAATCCGGACGGATCCTCCGGCGTGATGAGCGAGCTCGCCACCGTCAATAACTGTGTGGCCGATGGGATGGCACTCGATCGCGAAGGAGACTTGTGGTTGACCTGTTACTCGTTTGGAGCGGCTCACCGGATTTCCCCCGATGGCCGAATCGTCGGGACGATAACGACGGAACAGAAGGCGCTCACCAATTGCATATTTGGCCGGGGCGCAAACAATAAGACTCTGTACTTGACAAGTTCCGACATGGAGCGCGTGACGGGCTACGTTTATAAAGCGGACCTTTCCGTCCCCGGCATAAGGTAGTTTTGAGCGCGCGAGCCCGGACAAACGGTCGCTTGTGAATCCAAAAAGAAAAACGGCGGGACAACCGTTTCTCGGTTGGCTAGCCGCGCTGGTCACCCACATCCCGGACAAACGACAGCAGCTTCTGCGATTGCTACGGCGTTATTCGAACGTCTGCCACGGCCGTAGAAAGCGCATGACCGCGCGTGCTCTCCAGCCAGACGACCAAAGGGGGGATGGCGAAGACGGACAATCTCCGAAGCAGCGCCGCGAAAACTGGGCAATCCCCGTTGCTGATGTAAAGAGGTGATGAGCGACAATTACATTGACCGTCGTAGTCTTCGCAGATACTCCGCCCAGCTTTTCGTGAGTGGTGCTATCCCGCTTTCCCGGATTCATGGCACCGTGGATCGCTCGCGGAAATTCGGTCGGTCCATGGTCGGGTAAACGGGTACGATGGGCCGCGGCCCTTACGAGCGCTTCGATGAGCTTCGGAGCGTCAGTCACCTACTGCGATCACACTTGCGGTTGTGTTTTCACCGCAGTGGCTGATGCTGATAAACCACCCGGTGACTCCGAGGCTCTCGGCGAGCGCCAGCACCTCGTCACTCAACCGCACATATGGTGCCCCACTCTCTCGTCGAAGGATCTCGATGCCATGCCAGGTAATTTCGCCGGCGAATCCAGTCCCCAGTGCCTTCGCCACGGCCTCCTTGGCGGCAAACCTTCCGGCGTAATAGCGGCAATGAATGGGCGGAGCGTCGGCCTGTTCCCGCTCCTCGGGCGAGCAGAAGCGCTCGGCCCATTTCTTGGTCGGCGATTCCAACTCCTCCTTGATTCTCGCTACCATTACCACGTCGATCCCGTGCCCGATAATTCGCATTTCCCCTCCAGATCATGTATCCCTGAGTGAGATGCACCGCTTGTCCAGATCGACGTCAACTGTCCCT
>WNGH01023777.1_pt1 | contig 10825 bp, 9 predicted proteins | sample 5400631 | NCBI WGS metagenome assembly WNGH01 (sample SAMN13153373, study PRJNA577476) | soil metagenome | isolation source: 115 cm soil or saprolite under Garry oak tree replicate 1 | place: USA:California | collected 2016-06-15 | reverse complement strand
GCTGGGTCCGGTCCCTACGCGGTGATGCCGCATCCCACCGACGGATCGGTCTGGTACACCTTCAACGTGTTCGTCGGCCCGCCCGGCTTCCTGCGCTTCGACCCCAAGACGAAGCTCTCCGAGTTCTACGCTGTCCCGAAGGAAGGCATCGGCGTCCGCGGCGGCGACATCGACAAGAACGGCGTGGTGTGGGGGTCAGGCTCGAACGGCAGCCTGATCAGCTTCGACCGCCGCAAGTGCAAGGGGCCGCTCAACGGACCGAACGCGACCGGCAACCATTGCCCGGAAGGGTTCGCGTTCCACAAGTATCCGGGCCCGGGGTTCGAGGGCTTCGAGAACACCAGCGCCGAGGCGAGCTATTACACCTGGGTCGATCAGCACAACACGGTGGGCCTGGGCGAGAACGTTCCGATCTCGACCGCCAACCTCCAGGACGGTTTCGCGGCGCTCAGGGACGGGCGCATGATCCTGATGCGCGTGCCATACCCGATGGGCTTCTTCGCCAAGGGTCTGGACGGACGCATCGACGACCCGAACGCCGGTTGGAAGGGTCGCGGGCTGTGGAGCACGAACGGCGACCGCACGCCGTGGCTGATGGAAGGCGGCAAGGGCTCAAAGCCGCGCGCCGTGCACATCCAGGTGCGGCCCGATCCGCTGGCGAAGTGAGCGGATCGCTCGAGTCTGGACGATCGCGGGCGTTTCACGCGCTTCCCGCACGCGGGCAGCGCGCGCTCATGGCCACGAGGCTGGCGGCGAGCGGCTGCTCGGCGAGTACAGGTTCGTCCACACGCCATCCGGGAGGAGCAAACGATGACGACGAGTCGCACATCCTATGTGTATGTGGGTCTCGCAGGTGAGACCGCCCCCGGCCGCCCCGTCAAATCGGGCCTGTATCGCATGGCCGTGGGTGACGATCGGTGGGAGCTTCTGACTCGTGGCCTACCCAAAGCGCCCACCATCCGGGCCATCGCCACACACCCTGAGCACAGCGAGACCGTGTATGTGGGGACGCAGAACGGTCCCTACCGCAGCACCGACAACGGCGAGCACTGGGAACGCCTCAACATCTCGGATCACGGCCTGCCCGTCTGGTCCCTGCTGTTCGATCCTCGCGACTCCAAGATGCTGTACGCGGGTTACGAGAACTGCGAGATCTTTCGGAGTGAGGACGGCGGTGAGCATTGGCAGCAACTTCCGGTGACCGTCCGCTTCCCAGAGGTCACCGTGGCCCCGGGGGCCAACCCGGCCAAGCGCGTTCTGGAGATGGCCGTCAATCCTTCCAACCCCGATGAGGTCTACGGCGCCATCGAGGTCGGCGGCATCATCCGCAGTCTCGACGGCGGCATGCACTGGGAGAACATGAGCCATGGGCAGTACGTGAACGATGACACCGTAGACATGCATGGCGTGCTGGTCGGACGCTGGCGTCCGGGAATGGTCTTCGCCATCGGCCGCGCCGGCCTGTTCAGCAGCACGGACCACGGCCAGCACTGGGCCAGCGCCAGGCTGGAGCCGCTGAATCCCAAGGGCCACACCTACTGCCGTGATATCCGCGAGGTCCCGGGTGATCCGAAGACCATCTGGGTGGCTGCAGGTGCGAATTTCCAGAGCGACGTCGGCGTCCTGTTCCGCAGCAACGACGGCGGCGCGAGCTGGGCTCGAGTGGACATGGGCGTCAAGCCACGGACCACCATGTTCACGATCGCCTTCGACGAGCGGCAGCCCAGGCGCATGTACTGTGCGACGAGCGGCGGTGAGGTGTTCGCCAGTGATGATGGCGGCCAGAGCTGGGCCGAGCGTCACCTGCCTGAAGGGGCCACGCAGGTCTACGCCATGGGATGTGCCTGAGGCGATGCGCGCCTTTGACACCGGGGCGTCGTCGGCGTAGGGTTGCCGACCATCAACCGGTCCATGGAGGTCGGACATGGCGCACCAGAACTTCAAGGTGCTCGACAGCGACATCCATATCATCGAGCCGCCGGATCTGTGGCACCGATACGCCGATCCTGCCTTCCGGGATCGCGTCCCGCACGGGTTGACCGAGGACGCCGGGGATTTACGCCTCGCCCTCGATGGCAAGGCGTGGGGCCGTGTCGCCGCCGACGCGGATCGGAGCCGGCGCCGGCGCGGGCACGACTACGCCCGTAACCAGGACCGCTGGCGTCCGTTCCAGGAGCGCGGCTGGACCTCGAAGATCCAGCTCGAAGCCATGGACACCGAAGGTATCGATGTCGCGGTGGTCTACCCCTCGCGCGGATTGTTCGCGCTCACGATCCCGGACATGGAGCCACGGCTCGCGGCCGCCATGGCGCGGGCCTACAACGACTGGCTCTACGAGTTTTGCCAGGAGAACCCCGAGCGGCTGCTCGGGGCCGGGATGATCTCCCCGTTCGACGTCAACGATGCCGTGCGCGAGGTCCGCCGCGCCGCGCGAGAGCTCGGCTTCCGCGGCGTGTTCCTTCGGCCGAACGAGGTGAACGGGCGCAACTGGCACGATCCCTACTACGAGCCTCTGTGGACGGCGCTCGAGGATCTCGGAGTTCCGCTGGGGTTCCACGAGGGGGCCGGCTCGCAGCTGCGGCAGGTCGGCGAGCAGTTCGGCGCGAACGCGATGCTGAAGCACGTCTACTGCCACCCGGTGGAGCAGATGCTGGCGGCGGGCAGTTTCTGCCTGGGCGGCATCCTGGAGCGCCATCCGGGTCTGCGTGTCGCGTTTCTCGAGGGGAATTGCAGCTGGGTGCCGTTCCTTCTCTGGCGCATGGACGAGCACTGGGAGCGGCAAGGTGACGTCTACGCGCCGGAGTTGACGATGGCTCCGAGCGAGTACTTCAAGCGACAATGCTTCGTGTCCGTCGAATGCGACGAGGAGCCGGTGAAGTACGTCATCGACGCGATCGGTGACGATCGGATCGTCTTCTCCACCGACTTCCCTCACGGCGACTCGAAGTTCCCGCGCGCCGTCGAGTCGTTCCTCCGGCTGCCGATCTCCGACGACAGCAAACGCAAGATCCTCTGGAGCAACTGCGCCGCGTACTACGGCCTGCCGTCCTGAGCTGGGCGAATCGCCCGAGGAGGTATGCGATGACGACACACAAGCTCATCTCGGCCGACTCTCACATCGTCGAGCCGCCGGACCTCTACACCCACCGGATCGAGCCCAAGTACAGAGAGCGGGCGCCTCGGATGGAACGGATGGAAACGCCCACGGGTCGCAAGTACGACGCGTGGTTCATCGAGGGCCAGCAGGTCGGCAGCCTGGGTGCCGTGATGCAGGCCGGCCAGCGGTTCGAGGACCCGTCCCAGATCGATTTCCTGGGCACGTGGGAAGACGTGAGGCTCGGCGCGTACGATCCACAGGCGATGATCAAAGAGAACGAGATGGATGGCGTCTGGGGCGCGTGCCTGCAGCCGAGCCAGGGTCTCTTCTGGTACCGGATCTCGGACAGCGGGTTGCTCTCCGCCATCTGTCGCGTCTACAACGACTGGATTGCTGACTTCTGTCGGGCCTCGCCGGATCGTCTGAAGGGCATCGCCATGCTCAACGTGGACGACGTCGAGGAGGGCTGTCAGGAGCTGGAACGATGCGCGAAGCTCGGGTTGGTCGGCGCGTTCATCCCGGTCTCGCCGCTCCCCGACCGACCCTATCGCCATCCGATCTACGAGCGTCTGTGGTGGACCGCGCAAGACGTCGGCGTTCCCCTCCTCCTGCACATCGGCACGCCTCGCATCGGCGTGCCGGGCTGCGAGTTCACGATCAACCTCGACGAGCTCACGGGGGCGGGCCGCTCCACGACGGACTACTGGGTCCGCTATTCGCTGGGGGCGATGCTCTTTGCGGGCGTCTTCGATCGGTATCCGCGATTGAAGGTCGGCTCCGTCGAGCACGAGATGGCGTGGATTCCTCACTGGCTGAAGCAGATGGACTTCACGTATCGAGAGCGGCCGGTGTTCACCAAGGGATGGAAGTCGAAGGCGGGACTCCTGCCGAGCGACTACTGGCGCCGCAACATGTTCGTGGAGTTCATGGAGGACGACCTCGGGGTCCAGCTGCGGGACACCATCGGCGTCGACAACATGCTCTGGGGAAGCGACTTCCCGCACGCCGAGTCGACGTGGCCGAAGTCGAGGCAGTTTCTGGATCGGATCTTCGCCGGAACGCCCGAAACGGACCTTCGCAAGATCACCGCGGAGAATGCCGCGCGGCTCTTCGGCTTCACGCTGACATGAGCTAGGAGGCCGGCCGACAGCGTACGGCATGCTGGACGGGTTCGTGCCGGTGACCCGGGCGTCCGAGCTGGCGCCGGGCGTGATGACGTGGGCCGTCGTCGATCGCGAGCGGATCCTCGTCGCGAACGTCGACGGCGCCTTCTACGCGCTGCAGGACGCCTGTGGTCACCGGCAGGCGCCGCTGTCGAAGGGGACGCTCGAGGGCCATGTCATCGAGTGCCCGCTGCACTTCGCGACCTTCGACGTGCGCACCGGCAAGCTGCTGAGCGGGCCCGTAGCCGAGGACGTCCCCACCTATCAGGTACAGGTGAGGGACGATACGGTGTACGTGAAGCGAGCGCCGCCGCCATCACCGGCGGGGCCGGGTTCGTGAGGCAGGTCGAGCGCGGTTAGAGTGGGCCGAACCTCGAACTCCGTGGCGAGCCGTTCGGTCACGCGGCGCTGTCCGTCGTGCGTGCTCGAGGCGCGGGTGGCGTCGGCGAAGACGACTCCCGGGATCAGGCAATGACCACTTGCGGCATGAGCGTGCATCGGCAGCGCGCAGACGGCGGAGTCTTACGGCTGCTTGTCGACCACCTGCCCACGGACGCGGATCGTCAAGCGCGGGAATGTCGGGTCGTCGGTGTCGATGAAGATCGTTCCATCGAGGCTTCCCGGTCGAAGCGCCTCGGCACGCAGGCCCACGTCGATTCGGAAGGTGCCGCTCGCCGTGGAAGACGGCGTCGCGCGGATCTCGAGGGCGTGCACGGTTGAGCGGATACCACGAAGTCGAAATGCTCCGCCGCGCTTTTTGACGAACGCCGTCTGCTCGAGAAACTGCGCCGCTCGCGGCTGCGGCCGTAGGCGGTCGAGAGCCACTTCGCCGAAATCGATCTCGTCGGGATTCGCGTAGACGTCCGCCTTGACCAGGACGTGAACGGGGAGGCGGATCATTCCGATCGCCGCGTCGCTGCTCTCGAGCTCGAGCGTGTCGTCGTAGCGGCCGGGTGCAATTCCCGCCGCCGGCTTCACGGTGAGCCGCCACGTCCGTCCCGGTTCGACGGTCTCGAGCTCCGCCTCGTAGTGCGTGCCGCGATGCGCAGCCAAACGTATCGCGACGGGCCCAGGCTGGTTGCTGCGCACGGTCAGCTCGCGGCGGACGTCCTCGCCGCGGAAGGCGGAAAGGAACACCGCGGGAAGCGGCTCGATGTCGACGGGGCCATGGACCATCCCCGTGAGCACGAGCGACACCGACCGTGCGCGCGGGTCGTTCGTTTCCACGACTGCGAGGTCATTCCCGGCATGGAGAAGCGAACGCCTGTCAATTCAAGCGATGCGTCACCGCCGTTGCGAAGTTGAAAGGTCCGCGCGACTTTCTCGCCGCGCCGGACGCCGCCGAAGTGGTGCTCGGTCGGACTGAAGACCGCCTGGGGCTCCGACAGAGCTGAGGAGGGCCACAGGGCCGCCGCGAAGGCGAGTGTGATGAGGATCTGGCGTGAACGGAGCGACATGTCGAAGAGGCGCCCCGAAGGCCGCCATCGCGACCTCCGGGGCGGTCAGTCGCTCTTGCCTATTGCTGATTCAGGTACAACCGGATCTGTGCGAGACGCAGTCCGTTGTTGTCGTACTGCCACAAGTAGTCCTGCAGGACGCTGTTGAACAAGGACGAGGTGGGCGGTGGGCACCGCCCGGCCCCTATCCGTCCAGGTCGTCCACGATTCCGTCGTGTCGCCCTACCGTGTCAGCGCGGCCGTCCGGAGGTTTTCGGCGTGTCACCCGGCCGTCGGTGGGTGGCAGCGCCCGAAGCCTCATTCCCGAATGCGCGGTGATTTGCAGAGTGTCCGGGCTCGCCGTGGCGCTTGGTGCAACTCTTGCTGCGGGTGCCATACCTTGGTGCGACACCGTGAGCAACCGGCCCGCAACGCGGCCTGCCTGACGGATGCTGGTCTCCCCGCATGCCGACGCCGCATGAGCCGGTCGCCTAGTTGCCCGCGCGTGGGACGGCATGCTGTTTAATTCGTACGCCTTCATCCTGGGCTTCATGCCCCTGACGCTGCTGCTGTTCCACGGGCTGCGTGGCGCCGGGTTCGCGCGGAGTTCAATCGGTCTCCTCGCCCTGCTGTCGCTCGTATTCTACGGCTGGTGGAATCCGATCTACCTGCTGCTGATCGTGCCCTTGATACTGGTGAACTTCGCCCTCGCTGCTCGCATCGTGCCGCGAGACGGCCGGCGACCGCACGCGGCCAGGCCGCTGCTGGTGCTCGGCATCGTGCTCAACCTCGCCACGCTGGGCTACTTCAAGTACGCCAACTTCTTCGTGGACAACCTCCACGCGGTCGCTGGCCTCGACCTCGCCCTCGGCACGGTGGTGCTGCCGATTGGCATCTCGTTTTTCACCTTTCAGAAGATCGCCTTCCTCGTCGACGCGTACCGGAACAGGGTCGACCGGCTGGATTTCATCGACTACGTGCTGTTCGTAACCTTCTTCCCGCAGCTCATCGCTGGCCCCATCGTGCACCACAGCGAGGTGATGCGACAGTTCCGCGATCAGACGCCGGTGTCGCTGCAGACCGTTGCGCTCGGCGTGACGATCTTCACGATCGGCCTGGCGAAGAAGGTCCTGTTGGCCGACACGGCGGCCCTCTACGCCTCCCCTCTCTTCGACGCCGTCGCTGCCGGCGCCCACCCCGACGTGCTCGCCTTCTGTTTGGCATCCGCCTCCCGCTCAATTTCGCGTCGCCGTACAAGGCCGAGAGCATCATCGAGTTCTGGCACCGCTGGCACATCACGCTGTCGCGCTTCCTGCGCGAATACCTCTACATTCCGCTCGGGGGCAACCGGAAGGGCCTCTCGCGACGCTACGTGAATCTCTTGATCACCATGCTGCTGGGGGGCTTGTGGCATGGCGCGGGCTGGACGTTCGTCGTCTGGGGCGCGCTGCACGGCTTCTACCTGGTGGTCAACCACCTCTGGCGTGCGCTCCGCCAGCACTTCGGCGGCGGCCCCGAGACCTCAATGGGACTCGGGCGTCGCATGGGCCAGCTGATCACGTTCGTCGCGGTCGTCGTTGCCTGGGTGGTCTTCCGCTCCGAGGATATTGGCACCGCCGTCCGGATGCTGCTGGCGATGATCGGGAACAACGGTCTGGAGCTTCCGGCGTCGCTCGCGGATCACTGGCCCGGCCTCCCCGTGGCACGCGGCCCGGTCGACACCGCTGCCGCGCTGCTCGTTTCGGCCGCGCTCCTGGCAATCGCCTGGTTCGCGCCGAACACGCAGGAGCTGACCGGCTACGTGGGTCCGGAAGGCGCCTATGCGGCGAAGGAGGCGTATCGGCCATCACCAGTCAGGTGGCAGCCATCGGCAGGCTGGGCGGTGGCCATCGGGTGCCTGTTCGGCATCGCGCTGATGCTGATGTCGAAGGTTTCGGAGTTCATCTATTTTCAGTTCTGAGAAGGGGCCCATGGTTTCACTCACGCGACCCGCGGCTACGCGGTACTGCTGGATCGTCGCGACGACCGCGGCCCTGCTGCTGGCCGCGGTCGTCGCCGTGAACCTTGTCGTGGATCCCTTCGGCATGTATCGGCTGGTCGTGCTCGAGAGTGTCAACGCCTACAAGCCGGCCATCCCAACTCGGGTCCGGCTGATCAAGGCCTACGAGGTGCGGCGTCTCCGGCCGCGCGGGATCATTCTCGGTACATCCAGGAGCCACGTGGGGCTGCGACCCTCACATGACGGGTGGGACCCAGCCGCGAGGCCGGTGTACAACCTCGCCTTCGACGGGGCCACCACGAAGGAGATGTACCACTATCTTCGTCATGCCCACGCTGTACGACCGCTCCGGCAGGTCGTCCTCGGCCTCGATACGTACCACGCCACCCTGGCTCCGGCCACCATCCGGCCCGACTTCGATGCGCACGTGCTCGACTCTCCCGCGGCCCTGGCCCTGCCACCGCTCATACGGGCGGACCTGAAAGTCCTCACCAGCCTCGACACGCTGCGCGCGAGCTTGGAGACGGTCCAGTCGCAGGGCGACCGGGAGGCGGAGTGGTTCGCACCGGACGGGCAGCGCCTGGGCGACGTGTTCTTCCGGCGGCCGGGCGAGCACTTCGGGCAGATCGGCCCGCGCGGATATTTCGAAGAGATCGATCGACTCGAGGTCGGATTCAAGCGGCAGGGGCAACTCGCAGCGAATGCTCCGGAGCGGGCGCACACTGCCCGGCAACCCGCGTCCCCCAGCGAGACATCGCTGGCCTACATCGGACGCATCGTCGCCTTCTGCCGTGCGGAGGGCATCGACCTGCGCATCTTCATCGCCCCCGAGCACGCGCACCAGCTGGAGATCACCGCCGCCATCGGGGAATGGGCGACTCTCGAGAATGCCAAGCGCGCGGTGGTGCAGGTGCTGGCCGAAGACTCGGCACAGCATCCCGATGCGCGTCCGATCCCCCTGTGGGACTTCAGCGGGTACTCGTCCGTCACGACCGAGGCCCTTCCCGAGCCGGGAAGTCGCGCCGAGATGGAATTCTACTGGGACTCGTCCCACTTCAAGGACGTCGTGGGGGACCTCGTGCTCGATCGGCTCTTCGGCCTGAGCCACCCGCGGCGAACAGTCCCACCGGACTTCGGAGTCCGACTGACCCCCGCCACCATCGAACCCGCGTTCGCGCGGGTGCGCGCGGATCAGCTCGCTTACCGGCGCAGGAATCCCCAGGACGCGCTGTGGATCCGGTCTCTCGTCGACGGCAGCGCGCCAGATCCTCGCGATCCGGGAGTCGTTGCTGTCAGCCGGCCGCGCTGACCGGCGGCCCGCGTCGTCGCGACCGCATCCCACCGAGCAGCCCGAGCTGGAGGTCCGAGTATGATGGCCATGGTGGACAGCGCCACGCTCCAAGACGAACCGTCTTGAGACCGCTGCTCTTGGCCGCGCTCCTCGTGTGTGCACTCCGAGGGGTTGCGCTCGCCGGCACCGAGATGGCGATCACGATCGACGACCTGCCCGCCCATGGCGCGCTGCCGCAGGGGATGCAGCGAATGGAAATTGCCCGGCGCATCATCAGCGTGCTGCAGGCGCGCGCGGTGCCGGGGGTCTATGGGTTCGTGAACGGGGCGCAGGTTCGGGACAACCCGGGCTATCTGGAGATCTTGAAACACTGGGTTCAGGCCGGGTTCCATCTCGGTAATCACACGTTTTCTCACCTGGATATCGATCGCGTCGCCACCGCCGAATACGTCGCCGACATCGAAAAAAATGAGACCTTTCTCACCGACTTTGCACGGGACGACTCGGCCCGGGTCTTTCGCTACCCCTACCTGCACGAAGGCCGCACACCTTCGCAGAGGACTCCCGTGCGGCAGTGGTTGGCCGGCCGCCGCTACCGGATCGCTCATGTCACGGTGCACTTCGATGACTGGGCCTGGAATGACGCGTATGCGCGGTGCGTGGAGCGGAGCGACGAGCGCGCGATCGATGACCTGAAGCGGAGTTTCATGAAGGCGGCGATGGAACGCTTCGAGTGGGCGCGAGCGGTGTCCCATACGCTCTTCAAGCGCCAGATCAGACATATCCTGCTGCTGCACGTGGGAGCGTTCGACGCGCTGATGTTGGATGAGTTGCTGCGTGCCTATCAGAACGCGGGAATGACAGCCGTTACTCTCAGGGCGGCGATGGAGGACCCGGCCTACACGCGGTACGACGATACCTGGCAGGGCGGGATGACCTTTCTCCTGCGGGTCGCGCACGCCCGGCGTGCCGCGATCCCGCCGGCTCCCACCATCCCCCTCGAGAGCCTGAACGCCGTGTGTCGGTGACCAGGCGCGAGCCCCCGAGGGTCACGGCGCAGGCGATGAAACCGCTTTCGGCGACGCGAAGCGTGGCCGGCGGAAACGGAGAGCGAGCGCGAGCTGGTCCCGGAGCTCTTGCAGACCGATGAAGCGGAGCAAGGCGTACGCGAGGAAGGCGGCGTTCGCGAGCGCAAACCAGCCATGCAGCAGTCGGCCGTGGAGAAACTCGAACATCGCGCCCATGAGCCACTGCATGAGCATGGCGTATTCGGCGATGAGGTATCGCGGCGGGGCGATCGTGCGTCCCTTGATCTTTGGCGTGCGCCCGAAAGGGCTCTTCCTCCCGGTCCATGCCTGACGGAGGGACTGGAACACACCGCCCAGGTGAACCGGGATCAACATCAAGTTGAGGGCATAGACACGGAACACGTCGCTCGCCCGGTAGCCGCTGCGTTGCAAATCGCGAGCATAGAGAGCGAAGTAGGGCAGCGCCGTCAGAGGAAGCCAGCGGGCTCGCGTGCTGTCGTCGAAGGACAACGCGAGGATGAGGAGCAGACCGGCGTTCGCAACGGCCAGAGAGGTCAGATAGTGGCACTGCATGAAGCCTTCTCGGATGGCCGCGGCCCAGCTCCGCCTGCCGGCCAGGTAACGGACGAGTTTCGGCAGGATGAGGAGCCCACCATTGGCCCAACGACGCCGTTGGATGAGGAGAGAGCCGAAGTCGGGGGGAGTCGCGCTGAACGCCAGGCGCTCCGGATAGTTGTAAAGCTTCCACCCTCGGCTGATCAGGTCGACGGTCGATTCGGTGTCCTCGATGACCGTGTGATCCTGGATGTAT
>WNGH01012893.1_pt1 | contig 10832 bp, 7 predicted proteins | sample 5400631 | NCBI WGS metagenome assembly WNGH01 (sample SAMN13153373, study PRJNA577476) | soil metagenome | isolation source: 115 cm soil or saprolite under Garry oak tree replicate 1 | place: USA:California | collected 2016-06-15 | reverse complement strand
TTTCTGAAAAAGGAAGAGCCGCTCGTTGAAATGGCCGCCGTGCCGCTTTTCAGCGCGCAGGAGTTGAAAGTTTTCGACCAATTACCGGCGGATGAAATCACCAGCAAGTGTTACGAGAGTTTTACGCAAGTCGCGAACGGCTCACGGCCGCTCGACGCGAAACGAGCGCTGGCAGACTTGCAACAGAAAACCTTCGGAGGCTGGCCGGAGTTAAAGACGCCGCCCAGCCCGCGCGAAATCGCTTCCACAGAACAGGACGGCGTTCGCCTCACCGTGCACGAATTCGAGAGCCAGCCCGGGGTGGCGTTGCGCTTCTACCTGGCACGCCCCGCTGGGAGCGCGCCGACGGCGCTGCACCTCGAGGCCGTGGACGAAACGAACTGGCGGCAGCAGTTGGAACTGGCGCGCGCCGGCTTTTCGGCTGCGCTAGACGAGGAATTCGCCCTCGCCGGGGTGAAGACAAATGCGCCAGTGTCCGCAGAAACGGCGCAACAATTTGCCAAGTGGATGCGCTACATCCGCGATAACCAGGCGGCCTACATCACGTTTGCGCCACGAGGCGTCGGCGCGACGGCCCTCGGCGGGGACAAAAAATATCGCGATCATGTCCGCCGCCGGTTCATGCTCTTGGGGCAGACCTTGGCCGGAATGCAAGTGTGGGACGTGCGCCGCGCCGCTCAAGCAGCCAGACAGGTGGAGGGTTTAGCCGCCGTGCCGCTGCACTTTCACGCCAGCCCGGAGATGACCGAGGTGGCGGCCTTCGCTGCAATTTTCGAGCCAGGTGTCGAGTCGCTCACACTCGCCCACGCGCCCCGCGCGGACAAAGAGGCGCCCGACTTCCTGAACTGGTCGCGCATCGTGACACCACAACAACTGCTGGTCCTGGCGCAAGACCGCTGCAAGGTGAACGTGAGCGCCGACCGGAACCATTCAGCGCAACCCCAAACAGATAGGGAGCCAGGGGCGGTTAAATGAGGAATAGCTCGCGGCTGCGTACGCGCACTCGAAAATGGAACAGGAGTGATTACGAGAACGAGGAAGAAGAGAAAATCAATTACGCGGACGATTTGGCTTAGACGGCTTTTCGCGGCCTGCCTGACGCTGGTCCTGTCCTGGTGTTCACTGCTGTGCTTGGTCAAAGGTGCGGAACTTTTTACTTCAGACCTTTGCATCTACGGCGGGACTGCGGCCGGAGTCGCAGCGGCGGTGCAGGCCGCGCGGATGGGCAAGAGCGCGGTTCTTGCCGAGTTTGGGAATCATCTTGGCGGGATGACTTCCGGCGGCCTCGGGGCGACCGACATCGGCAACAAGGCTGCGATCGGCGGCATCGCGCGCGAGTTTTACCAGCGGGTCGCGCGCCACTACGCGGAAGACGAGGCGGCCTGGAAATTCGAGAGCCCTGAGGAATACTTCAGACCCAGTTCCACCCGCCCTGCGCTCACCGATTTGAGGAAAGCCGACGCGACAATGTGGACCTTCGAGCCGCACGTGGCTGAAAACATTTTCTTTCAGATGATCAACGAAGCGAAGGTGCCCGTTTACTTCCAGCAGCGGCTTGGGTCGGTGAAGAAGGACGGCCGGCGCATCACTGAAATGATCATGGAAAATGGCCGGGTCTTTCGCGCCAGGATGTTCATTGATGCGACTTACGAAGGCGACTTGATGGCCCGGACTGGGGTCACCTACACGATTGGCCGGGAGGCAAACTCCAGCTTCGGCGAGACGCTTAATGGGGTGCGCCAGCAAACACCCAAGCATCAGTTGATGGTTGCGGTCGATCCCTACAGCAAGCCCGGCGATCCGGCCAGCGGTTCGCTGCCCTTCATCCAGTTCGGCAACAGCGTCAAGCCGGGCGAAGCCGACCGCTCGGTGCAGGCCTACAACTTCCGCCTTTGTTACACCCAGAATCCAGCCAATCGCCTGCCGCATACGGCGCCGCCGAAGTACGATCCGGCGCAATACGAACTCCTGGCGCGCTACCTCGAAGCACTCGTCGCTGCCGGGCGCAAACCTGTGCTCAGCGAATTTTGGAACCCCATCTGGCTGCCCAACGGGAAAACCGACATCAACAACAACGGGGGTTTCTCTACCGATTTCATCGGCGCCAACTACGATTATCCGGAGGCCGACTACTCCAGGCGCGCCCAAATTTTGTGACACAGGCAACTGGCCCCATCAAATCTACGTCCGCGAAGCGCGCCGCATGATTTCGGATTACGTGATGACCGAGCACAACTGTCGCGGGCAGGTAACGGCCGAAGATTCGATTGGCCTGGCCGCTTATACGATGGACTCGCACAACTGCCGGCGCATCGTCAAAAACGGCAGTGTCGAAAACGAGGGCGACGTGCAAGTTGGTGGTTTCCCGCCGTACCCAATTTCCTATCGCGCCATTGTCCCCAAAGCCGCCGAATGCGAAAACCTGCTGGTGCCGATCTGCCTGTCGGCGACGCACATCGCCTACGGCTCGATTCGGATGGAACCGGTGTTCATGATCCTCGGCCAATCCGCCGCCACCGCCGCGGTACTGGCCATAGATGGCAGAGCGTCCCTGCAGATGGTCGGCTACCACAAACTGCGCGTCCGGTTGCTCGATGCCAAACAAATCCTGGAGTGGCACACGGACAAGCCGGGGAACGCATCGGGCCCGAGATGACATACCTGGCGGATAAGCTTACTTTGTCCAAGTGGAAGTTAGGGCATAATACCTGCCTTGGGACGCATGAGAGCGTTTCTCGCTGTTTTGTTTCTCGCGCATCTGTTCTTATCGAACCTTTCGTCCGGAGCTGCGGGCGCAGCGGCGAGACCGCCTTACCCGCCCAGCCCGGTGATCGAAAGCATCACCTGGCATTGGGAGACGCATCGAACCGCTGCGCTGGGCAGCGATCTCTGGCCAATCACCTGGGCTGCTGATGGCCATCTCTACGCCGCCTGGGGTGACGGCGGTCGCGCGAATCGAGGGAATCGCAGAGCACTTTATCGCCGCCAGCGTCAATGGCGGTAAAAATCCCGAGAACCCTCCATCGTTCCCAAGGAGCGGCAAGACCGGCGGCATTCTTTCCGTGGGCGGGGTGTTCTATGCCTGGATCAATCGCCAAAATGGCCCTTGGCCCGATGTCGATCAGGCATTGGCTTGGTCCAATGATCGGGCGGCGACCTGGAAGAATAGTTTCTGGGTTTTCCCCAGAGGCAAAGACAATTTCAAACCCTCCACCTTCCTGAACTTCGGCAAGAGCTACTCGGGCGTCCCGCCCCGTCTCAAAGGCTTCATTTACTTCTACGGCATTAGGCAAGCGCGCGACACGGAGTTCTACATGGGCCGAGTGCCCATCGACAAGATCCAGGATCGCGCCGCCCATCAGTTCCTCTGCGGTTTGCCGGAGCAGCAGCCGGTTTGGTCAACCGACTTGGCTCGGTTGCACCCGGTCTTTGCAGATCCGCGCGGGACAGGCGACCTCGCCACGGTCGTTTACCATCCGGCGCTAAAGCGGTTCTTGCTCACCACTTTTCACAAAGGCCCAGGGCAACTCGGCATTTTCGACGCACCGCAACCTTGGGGACCATGGACGACCGTCGCCTATTACGAAGATTGGGGCAGCATGGGAACCGAAGGCGAGGGTTTGACGTGCAGTTTCCCGTCAAAGTGGATGAGCGCGCATGGTCTAACGTTATGGTGCGTCTTCAGTGTTTACGGCGATGGCGCCAAGCGGGGCATTCATGCGCACGACAGATTCAACCTCGTGAAAGCCACCCTCAAGCTGCGCCTGCGGCGACTCGACTCACCGTAGCGCAGACTGGCAGTCTGCTGTTTCGCGGATTAGCAATCGATTAGCAATCCGCCCACCCGCCGAATGCCATTCGCCGAAACCCCGATTCGGAATCGGGGCCAGTCTGCTCTACGAGCCTGCCTTGGAGCTTGGGCTTTGGAGCCTGCTGGCTTGCTAAAGTGGCTCGCTGCTCAACTTCACCAGCAACGTGGAACTGTCTCCCGGCGGCAACTTAATGCTGTTTGAGGCGACGTTTCCTGATTCCACGCACACCATGCGCTTGTATTCCTCATTGCCGAAGTCGGGCATTTGCTGGGCCTTGATTAGCCACGGATTCCACACGACCGTCGAAGCCGATCCGCTCTTGTCCACGCGAACCCGCCGGCCCAGGCGCGTGTCCCGGATTTCCACCGGGCCGGTGGTGTCCAGGTAGATGCGGTCCACTTCAGATGAGATGCGAATAGCCTCCTCCATTTCGGTCTTCCGGCTGAAGTTGGCGACCTTGTCCAGATAGCTGCTGCCTTTGAGCCCGCTGATGGAAACGGCTCGGATGTCCCCGACTCCAAAATAGGTGTGGAGACAATTTTCAAAAGTGAATGGTTCGTCGCGGGAACTGTTGGTGACAACGAGCTGCAGAGTGAGGGCCTGGTTCACAGTCACGATGTAATCGGCAGTGAACGGCGGAAAGGCCGAAGCCTCCGGGCAGTCTGGCAAACGGAAACGCACACTGACGCTGCCATCGGGCGCCGGGGCAAACTCCTTGAGGTCCCAGGCCTTGACGCGCGCGAAACCGTGCTGAGCCATTCCCTCGCGCGGGCCGAACCAGGGAAAGATAACCGGTATCCCGCCGCGAATCGGCTGGTTTTCGGCGAAGCGGCTGCATTGGCTCAAGAACAGCAGAGGGGGTTGGTCTTTCCTTCTGAAATGCGTCACATGCGCGCCATGCTGATAGATTTCGGCGGTGCTCCACTGGGTGGTGACCTCGAGCATCGGCAGTTCGCCGCGGCCGTCGAGAAAGCTCACGCGCCCTGGAACTGCGCCCTTGGGTTCCGGTTCAGCTCGGCTGTTGTCCATAACCTGGCTCTGGCCCGCTTATATCACGACTCGGAGGCGTGTCACACGCAAAAATTTCGTTCCAATCAACGACTACTGCCGCTACCGTCGAGCCAGGCCTATGGCAAAGCAACCATACAAATTCTGTTTCGGTCCATGGAATCTCAGCGAGGGCCAGGATCCCTATGGCCCAACCACCCGCCCCGCGCAATCCTTCGACTGGAAACTGGCGCAGCTAAAGAAACTCGGCTTCGATGCCATGATGTTCCACGACGATGACGCCGTGCCGGACATTGACGCCAAATCCGGCGTGCAACTCCGCCAGGAAGCCCGGGACCTGAAAAAGAAACTCGACGGCGCCGGCCTGGCCGCCGAGATGATCGCGCCGCGGCTGTGGTTCAGCCCCATGACCATTGACGGCGCTTACACGAGCAATGATCCAAAGTGCCGCAAGTACGCTATCGAACGCTCACTCCGCTCCATTGACATCGCCAATTATCTGGGCACCGACATTCTGGTCCTGTGGCTGGCGCGCGAAGGCACATATCTGCGCGAGTCCAAAAATGGCCGCCGCAGCGTCGAACTGCTCGTCGAGGCATTCGATAAGATGCTCGCCCACGATAAACAGATTCGCCTCGCCATCGAGCCTAAGCCTAACGAGCCGATGGACCAGGCCTATCTGCCGACCATTGGCCACGCTCTGGCCATCGCCCAATTGACCCGCGACCCCAAACGGGTTGGTTGCCTCCTTGAGTCGGCCCATGCCATACTGGCCGGCCTGGATCCTGCCGATGAAATTGATTTCGCCATGGCCTTCGGCAAACTGTGGTCGCTGCACTTGAACGATCAAAACGGGCTGAAGTTCGATCAAGACAAACCTTTCGGCAGCGCCAACCTGCGCGTCGCCTTCAACCAGGTGCGCGCGCTGGAGCGCAACGGGTATGGGCAGCGGGGGGAGTACGTGTGTTTTGACGTGCATCCGTTCCGCCCTACCAAGGTGCAGCATTGGCTGGCGCACCTGGACAACAGCCGGCGCACCTTCCTGCGCCTGGTCGAGAAAGCCCGCTCCTTCAACGAGAAACAAGCCCGGCAATTCATCGCGGAGCGCGACTACGCCGCCCTCGACCAGTTGGTGCTGGAACACTTAATGGGGAATTAGGCCAAGCGTTTCGGCGGGTTAACCGCTAATCTTCGCTAATCTTCGCTAATGATAGACCTAACGCGGCCTTGCTGGGTTCTATATGGGAGCAGGAGGCGAGTGGTCCAGTTTTCTTCACCAACCGGGCCCGCCCGCCACGGCGGTCGCGAAGTCTTTGAGCGGTTCAGCTCAGGAGTTGCTTACAGCTCATCCCATGAGATGGCCAAGTAACCGAACAATTTGAGTTGATAGATTGAGGTCTCATCGTAGTGGAAATTGTAATGTCCATTCATGGTCACGCTCCTCGTCGAGCAGAGTCCTGAGAAATGATAGGGGTTACTGCCGCCACCGCCCAGCCTGAAAGCCGCCTCCGGCGCATAAATCTGCCCGACAAAGTTCGCATTGGCGCTGAAGGTAAGGGCGGTATTTGAGGGCAGGCCATAATATTGGAAGGCGGAGGACACGCCGCTACCATTGATGACTCCGTTTCCGCCCAGGGTGAAGCTCGGCGCTCCCACGTACATTGAAAGACTCTTGTTCGCAGGAATTGTAATCTGCGCATCGCTAGGGAGATTAACGCTAGTGATCACATAAAGCTTCGCACCCGTTCCGACCACATACACGCTGCCGTCAAGATTGTCGATCTTCCAAGGGCTGACGGCATTCACCACATACTTATAAGTGACCCCATTGGTGGTATAGCCTCCAACCACTGGTAGCAATGTTTTCCACGCTACGGCTCCTGTGTCTGGGAGTGTCGCGTCAGGAAAACTTTGTGTGGCGTCGGTTACTGCATGACCAGCTTCTATGCCGGTCTTGCCGCCGTTCACCCAGGCGTTATCGCCGACTGATCCACCGGAACCAATGATGGCTGTCTGGCCGGGTGCCGTGTGGACCGAGCCATGAACTTTTGCGTTTTGCACATTGACCATGTTAGCTTTTATCGAGGTACTGCTCACGTCGCCACGGTCCAAGGCGTTGGTCGAGTTCCAGAGTCCGCCTGGGAACAGGGTGAGGTTTGTGGACTGGAAACTATCGGTGGTGATGTTGAAGCCCTTAAAATTAACGAAATCTGAAACCACCATGGCGCCGGCGGCGAAGATTGCGGTCTCGATCGGCGCGGTTTTGACCCGAATGGTGCGGGAGATTTTGGGCGTCCCGATCGGTCCCGGAACGTATGAGATGGCGGTGATGACCGGGTACAGATTTGTCACTGCGGGCGGGACCTGGAACTGCACGTAGTAGCCCAGATAAGCGTTGGTTTTCCAATAAGTTCCGCTTCCCAAGGTGTACTGCCAGCCGCTCTGCGGGGACCACTTGCCACCGATGGTGTTGGTGCAATTTATGTGGGCCATCGCGTCTTCGACCCCGGCCTCCGCCACCACGATGGCATTATTCCACGCCCGCGCGCGCGTCACCGAAAAATGCTGGGTCTGGACCATCACAAGATAGCTGCCCATCAGGATTCCCATAATAGCGCCGATCAGCAGCGTCACGATCAAAACGCTGCCTTTATGTTTGTTCGATTTTTTGTGCTGAATTTTCATGAGACCTTTTTGTTGCGGATTACTATCTGAGCTTGTTGCATGTCTTCGGTGGTAAGTTTGTTGCCCAGGACCGTGCGGGAGCACCTCCAGGCGACGCCGATGATTTTGGCCTGCGAACTGCCGGTCGCGCTGGCAAAGCTGCCGTCCGATTGAAGTGCATTGTTATACACAGAGAAAGCCAGTGAATCACAAGCTGTCAGCAACACGTTGGTTTTTGTCCCGCTTGCCCCACTCCACTCTTCGTTCAGTTTTCCAGAGGTTTGGTTGTACCGGTAAGTGAGCGTGGTCCCGGCGCCATCGTATTTGAAAACCAGCACGGTCGGCCCGGAACTGGTCAAGTCTTTTGACTGACGGATTTTTTTGGTCATCTGGTCCAGCGCGTTGCGGCTGGTTCGGTCCATGTCTAGATAGTTGCCCATCTCGACAAAGCTGCGGCTGCTGGTCACAAAAACCGCGGCCATGAACGTCAGCACCAGCGACGCAACGCCAATGGAAACCATCAGTTCCGGCAGGGTCATGCCGCCGGCCCGTCTGCTGGAGTTTTTGATCGGCCTCAACGTTAGTGATTTCATATCGGTTGGTTTAGAATTGATTACTTGGTAGAAACGACATAGTTTTGAATCCCGTTCCGGGCGGCGAAGGTCTGCATGGAGCGAACCCGCTGGACGTTGCCGTTAGTCCAAGTGGCCGTGGCCGTGATCTTGAGAACGTCTTGTGCATACCAAACCACGCCACCATAGCCTGGGTTCAAGTCGGCATTGGTAGCCACCGTATTGGTCAAAGTGACGCTATAGGCGACGCCGCCGCGCCCGGTGCTCTGATCGGTCGGGTCGTAGTACTCAGTGCTGGTGGGCGGATTGAGTGTGGGGTCCTGAATCTGACCGAAATTGCACATCCGTATCTTTTCCATGCGCTGCACCAGAATCTGGGTGGCCCTGAGGTCTTCGCGGACCACGCGCGTCGTCTTGAACCCGTAAAGGAAACTGGTGTAGAGCGATAGGAGCATGACTGACCCGGCCGCGACGGCCATGAGGGATTCAGCCAGGGTGAAGGCGGAGGCTGAAGCCCGCGCGAGCTGGTTAGTTGTGGTTCGATCAATGTTCATCGGGCATCCTTGTTCAGAAACGTTTTTAGTCCGCTCATTTTAGTCACGCAATCCAGGCCGTATATTTACTTGGCTTTACTTGGCTGCTTTTTTACCACGAGCGCTTCAGGCTCACAACCCGGCCAGGGCCGGGACTTGATCCCGGTCTCTTCACCGAATTGCTTCCAGGTGATTCCCTGGTGGTTCGCAAATATGCATTTGTTCGAGCTCTCATACAAAAAGCTCCTTAAAGGATAAGTCCTTGGAGCCTGTCACCTATCACGCGTCACTCTACCGGAATGGTTCAGGAATTGCAACGGGAAGGACTACGGAAACCATCGCGCAAGCTACGGATGACTTGAAGAGATCTTCTTTGAAAAACGCTTTCTTCAGTCTGCCGACCAGTCAAAATCCAAGTGCTCCGCTGCCCTGGGCCGAAAGGTCCCTTAATTGGCCTCGGGACCCAATCACAACCGGCAAGAGTCCCTCAGCCTGGGTGCCGTTCGTGTGTACCACGTAAGCCTCCCGTCCCAGTGGGGCCGGCTGCCGGAAGCTGCGCATCAAACTTGTGTAAGCACGAACTATGCCGTAAGCCTCCCGCCCTCGTGGAAACGCGGGCACGGCTGCCGGAAGGCTACGACGCGCTCAGGGGAGGAACGGACCAGTGCTTCACCGGGCGCGGCGTTGCTGCGTTGCGACCGTCATCGGCCTCATCGTCAAGGGGTCGCGCAAAGGCAGCTCGGTCAAAGGGCCGCCGGCCAGTTCCGTCAGTTTTATCGGGTGATCCGGGTGGCCGAGCAAAATCTCATCTTTCCGGCCAACCACCACAATGACCAGTTTGCCGGGAGTCAGATATTTTTTCGCCACGCGGAGCACGTCTTCTTTGGCGACCGCCTCGATGCGCGCGCGAAATTTTTTCCAGTAATCCGGCTCTTTGGCATAGCGGCCGGTAATCTCGTCCTGTGCGAAGGTGCTGACGGTTTGGCCTTTGGTGGCGAAGGTCCGCGGGAAACGGTCAATGAATCCCCGTTTGGAGGTGTCCAATTCGCCATCGCTCACCGGCTCGGCAGCCAGCCGCTTCATCTCCTCCAACACAAGAGACGCCGCGTACGGGACCGTGCGCGATTTGGACTGGAACCCCGCGGTGAACGTCAACGGATAATAAACGCCTCCGGGAAAGCTTGAGTGGGCATCGTAAGCCAGCCCCTCATCGGACCGCACGCGATTGACGATGCGCGAAGTAAAGCCGCCGCCGCCGAGGATGTCGTTCATGACCATCACAGCGAAGTAATCCGGATCGTCGCGCATGATGCCCGGCAGCATCATCGCTACGCGGCCCTGGTTGACGTCCTTATCCACCAGATAAATGCCCGGGGAAGCGAAGGTTGTCGTGGTGGGGATGGGCGGCGGCGGCGGGCCCGTGAACGGCCAATTCGCAAACAGAGCCTCGAGCTTCTGTACCATCTGGTCCCGGTCAAAATCCCCGTTGACTGCCACAATGAAATTCGATGGGTAGAACCATTGCCGGTGGAAGTGCTCCAGGTCCGGCCGCGTGATCGATTTGACGGAGGCAGCCGTCGAGTAACGGTTGGCCCAAAACTTTTCGCCGAACGCCAGAAACCCTCGTTCGCGGCCTTCGATGGCGGCCGAATCGTCATTGCGCTCCTTCATCTCCTGAAGCATTTGCTGTTTGCGCAGAGCGATTTTGTCGTCCTGAAAGCGCGGCGCGCTCAACACGTCGCGCAGGATGGCCAGCCCTTCTTCCAAGTCTTTGGAGAGCAGATTCAGGCGCACGCTGCCTTGGGTCTCGCCGATGGCGGAATCTAAATGGGCAGCCAGAAAAGCCAGACGCTCTTCCAACTCATCCGCGGTGTTGGATTTCGTCCCTCCGCGGCTGAGCAAATAGCCGGTCAGTTCAGCCAGCCCCTCTTTGCCCGCTGGATCGAGGTAGTCGCCGGTGCGCGCGAAGACCACGATGTTTATCAGGGGCAATTGGCGGTCCGGCGCCACATAGGCCACCGGGCCGGCACGGAGCGTGATCCGGAACGCTTCAGGCGCGGGCGGTTCATAAACCAGCGGAGGAAAAGTGAGTTTTTCCGGGCGGCGAGGAATGGCTTCGCCGTTGGCCGTAGCGGCGCTGAAGGCAAACCCGCAGCAAAGAAGAAAGGTGGTGAAGCCGAACGCGTTTAAGAAAGGGGCGGGCACGAGTCCGGTGCGATTAAGACCGTCGGTCACGCGGGCGG
>WNGH01010986.1_pt1 | contig 10832 bp, 10 predicted proteins | sample 5400631 | NCBI WGS metagenome assembly WNGH01 (sample SAMN13153373, study PRJNA577476) | soil metagenome | isolation source: 115 cm soil or saprolite under Garry oak tree replicate 1 | place: USA:California | collected 2016-06-15 | reverse complement strand
CAGGCAAAGTGGCACTGCCGGTCGCGCACGGCAGTCTTGCCCCCGTCCTGCTGGTGCCAGCGGCGTACCGCGATGCTGAGATAACCGCCACGCCGCCGCCGTCGCTCCCCATACAGTGTATCCTGTTGGCCATGCACGTCGTCCAATATGCCCCGCAGGCTGTCACCCTGAGCCGTGCGTTCGCTCTGGCATGCAATGCTACCCTCTCTGTCCTCCAGGTGCTCGAACCTGACAAGCTGCGTTCGTATCCCCTCGATGCTGGGGCAGGACTGTCTCACAACCTGCCGGGTATGCAGGCGCTCATGCAGCAGCGCCTGGAAGATATTGTGCCCGATGCGCCTACAGGGCCAGCGGTCGAGCGTCTGGTGGTCATCGGCACATCGTCCGAGGTCATCCTGCAGCAGACCAACGAACGCCATGTGGATCTCGTGATCATGAGTGTACACGCCTATGGGGGGCTGCAAAAGTTTTTTACGCCCTCTACGGTCGATGCCGTCTTAGAACAGACGCCATGCCCCCTGCTGGCGGTTCCCTTCCCACCTGCATGGTAGCGCCTACGCCGAGTCCTGTTGCGTTATTTTGACAATATCCAGCTTGGCAATCTGCGCGGTGAGCACGTCGTGGCTGTAAATCAGCACGGTATGGGGACGTGAGGTGTCCACCCGCGTAATATCTTTGTACGTGCGCTGCTCGCCATTACGCAAGTGAAATGTCACGGTCTTCACTGCTGCCATACGCTTCCTTCCTCCATCTCCCGCTTGGCGCTGCTCCAGTTTTAGGCTAAGGTAAGATACCTGTATGCAGAGCACTTCTGCACACGCATCAAATCATACACCGAGGGGTAACACCATGGACGTTTCCACCGTGCAAGCTCTCACCTTCGACGTCTTCGGTACTGTGGTAGACTGGCGGGGGAGCCTCATTCGTCAGGGCCTGGCGTTTGGTGCAGCACGCGGGCTCAGTGTGGATTGGGCGCGTTTTGCGGATGACTGGCGCGGTGGGTATGGACCGTCTATGGACCGGGTACGCCGTGGCGAATTGCCGTGGACGAATATTGACACACTGCACCGCATGGTCCTCGACCAATTGCTGGAAAAATATCATATTACCGACTTGAACGAGACCGACAAGGAGCACCTCAGTCGCGTCTGGCACCGACTCACGCCATGGCCGGACGCCGTGGCTGGTCTCACCCGCCTACGTGTGCGTTACGTGTTGGCAACGCTGTCGAATGGCAATGTGGCACTGCTCACCAATATGGCGAAGTACGCTGGCCTGCCCTGGGATTGTATTCTCTCGGCTGAGTTGATGAAACATTATAAGCCAGACCCCGAAGTGTACCAGACGGCAGCCAGTCTGCTGGGCCTCCGTCCAGAGCAGGTGATGATGGTCGCAGCGCATAAGGGCGACCTGCGAGCCGCACAGGACGTTGGCCTGCAGACGGCGTTTGTGCCGCGCCCCATGGAACGCGGTCCGGAACGTACGCCTGACCTCACTCCCGACCCGGCGTTTACCATCCATGCGGTCGATTTTAACGATCTCGCGGCCAAACTCGGTGTGTAAGCGCTGACCCACGAGCACAGCAGGGAGCACGTATGAAAAACGGTTTTCGGGTCATTGACAGCGACCTCCACGTCATTGAGATGGGTGAGGTGTACGAAAAATACCTCGACGAGCAGTATCGTGACAAAATGCCGCGCTATCTGGGCTGGAGTCCAACCAATTTCCCGCACTGGGACGTACAGGGGCACATCATTCCGCCCTGGGCACGCGCCGCCGAAGTGATTGGCCCCCAACACTACCTGGATACCCCCCGCGAGCATCTGTACAAGCCAGTGCGTGAGCGTGGCTACGATGCGGTCTCGACGCTGGAGGCCATGGACGCCGAGGGCATCGATATGGCTGTGATCTATCGCACTTTTGCGCACATGGTTGTATCGATCGACGGCCTCGAGCCAGCGTATGCCACGGCCTATTGCGCCGCCTTCAATGACTGGTTGGCAGACTACTGCCGTACCAATGCCTCGCGCCTCAAACCAGCGGCCATTGTCTCGTTGCACGACCCAGAACTCGCCGCTGCCGAAGCCCGGCGTGCTGTGCTGACCAAGGGGCACGTGGCCGTGGTGCTCCTCCCCATGCCCATCAATGGCCGCTATTTTAACGCACCTGAATGTGATGTATTGTGGCAAGAGATCGCGCGACTGGGTGTCCCCCTGGCCTTCCATGGTAGCAGTGGTGGCGCCTCGCAGGATTATGTCAGCAACCGTTTTCGGGGCCAGCCCAACTTTCGTACCCTGAACCATGCCGCAGCGTTTCCCCTCGAGCTCATGCTCGCCATGGGAGCCATGACCGTGGGCGGCGTGCTGGAGCGCTTCCCCACTCTGCACGTGGCTTTCCTAGAGGGCAACTGTGGCTGGCTACCGTGGTGGCTGCATCGCCTGGACGACCAATGGCAGAAATATGGCGGCGGCGAATCGCACCAGCTGTCGGCCTTGCCAAGCGAGTATTTTAGGCGTCAGTGTTTTATTGGTACTGACGTGGACGAGGCATTGCTCAGCGTCGTCATTGACGAAATTGGCGACGACAATATCGTCATGTCCGTCGATTACCCGCACACTGATGGTCCCTTTCCTCATGGCATCGAGACTTTCCTGGAGCTGCCCGGGATTGGGGTGGAATCCAAGCGCAAGATTATGTGGGATAACTGCACGCGCCTCTATCATCTGGCAGCCTAGTGCTGCCTCAACATGCATTTGACCGTTGTCTGCATCAACGGATGCGCGAAGCCGTCCCGAGCACTCGCCACCGCTCTCGCGGTGACGCCACCAGGCGTGGTAGAGCGCTGCCGACAAAAAGCCCCGCCCATCCGGAAAGGAGCTACAACCGGACGGGCAGAGCTGCGGCTCCTGCGGTGTGGAGCCACCGAGCAGGATAGCCATGCTACGAGCGCCCTACCAGTCAGATTGCACTGACATAGAGAGCAGTCAGAATCCTACGCAGAGGTACTCCAACCTCCGACAAACCTTCCTCTCCTGCGCAGCGGAGCTTGTCATGGCATGTCTCTCCTCCTTGCTCACGCTTCACCCACCAACCAGCGGCAGAATTTTAATGAACTCTACCTGGGTTGTGGGACCCAGGGTGAGCACGTCTTCCAGGCCCCAGACACGCCGGTTATCGACGACGATCATGTAGGCACGCGCCGCAAACGCCTGCTGTGCCCGTATTATCTCATCCCCCACTGTGTCAGGCATGGCGATGGACACAGCACCCAACAGCTCTTCTGGGGACAGGTACTCTCCACTCAGTTCCGACCGCTGGTGGTTCAGACACTCCTCGACCTCCTGGCGGACTTTGTGGGCAATCAGTTCTCGCACCGCCACACGTGCCACCGGCAGGGTCAGCCGCACGTGGGAAAGGCGCTGACCCGTGGGCAGCCCGAAGACGACCGTCGTCACTGTAAGCTGCATGCCTCACCCAAGATGCCCTACGACCGCGGACAGATCCAGGGCCTCGAGCTTTTCCGGCGTCGGGATACCATCGGACGTCCAGCCGCGTAGGGTGTAGTAGGCGTCCAGCATGGCATTGAGCTCGTCTGGCGGACAGTACATGCCCTGGTGCATACCCTCAGGCACGGGCTCGTGCATGACCCGATACGGCAGCACATCCTGACTACGGCGCACGCCTTCACGCACGTTAAAGGCACGCTCCAGGTTCCAGATGCGCTCGCCGATACGCTCGACGTCGGCGAGGGATAACTTCCACCCTGTGACAGCATTGATGAGTCGGGGATAGTTGTCATTGAGCATGCCACCAAAGCCACGTTCACTGACGAACCGGCATTGCGTCAGGGCATCGCCCACAGCGGTGAAATGCTGGTTTTTGACGGCAAATTCAGGTTTGCCCTCAGGGGTCGTATTGTCGTGGTCGGTGGCGTATTGCAGGGTAGGCCGGGTGTCGTGGTGACTGCCGCCGCGTGTGGCAGTAGCATAGCCAATGCTCATGCCTTTGAGCACACGGGCGGAATGTGCTGGCATCTCCAGGCCTTTCACGGCATAGAGATACTTGCTCGCCAGCGGGCCAAGCTGCGCCGCCAGACGCACCGAACCCTCGGCCAGCAGGTCACCCAGACCACGCCGGTACGCGGTGGCCTCGATGAGGTCGAGCACTGTGTGATAATCGCCAAAGGTGAGGTCACGACCAGCACGGTCGCGCGTTAACAGCCCTCTTTCGTAACACTCGAAGGCAAAGGCCAGGGTGACGCCCAAACTGATGGTGTCCATACCGAATTGATCGCACAGCTTGTTGGCCTTGACGATCGAGCCCTTGTGGGAGTTGTCGAGCATCGAGCCAAAGGCAAAAATCGTCTCATACTCCGGCATCTTCCACCGCGTCCCGGCATATTCACCGTCATTGACGTTAAAATCCTTGCCGCATGCCACCGGACACCGGAAGCACGTCGTATCCTTCTCGAAGTAGGCCGCCTTAAAAGTCTCGCCGGAAATCTCGTTGGCCTTGTCGTAATACTCGGTCTGCAGGTTGCGTACGCCCAGGGCGCCGATCTTGTTGACGACGTTCACGAGGATGGTGGTGCCATAGTTCTTCAAGCCGGCCGTGCCCACCTTCATCGGTTCACGGATGTCGCTGAGCAGCGTCTTGATCGCATCGGGATCCGCGACGGTGGTTTTGCGCGCACCGGTTACAGCCACCGCCTTGAGGTGCTTGGCGCCCATCACCGCGCCCAGGCCACCACGGCCGGCGACCCCATCGCGGCTTTTATCCCAGGTGTGCACGGCGCAGGCAAAGCGTACCAGGTGTTCTCCGGCCGGGCCGATGGAGAGTACCTCGACCTCACCCTGCTCACGGTCGCGGATGGCGTGATTCGTTTCCTGGGTGTAGTGCCCCCAGAGGTCGGTGGCCGGTTTGATCTCGGCGCCATCCTCATGCACCAGGAGATAGACCGGTTGCGGGGCGCGCCCGGTAATGGTGATGGCTTCGAACCCAGTGCGTTTCTGCATCGCCGCAAACATGCCGCCGAAGGTACTATCGAAAAACAGTCCGGTGAGGGGGGACTTCGTGCCCACGAAGCAACGCGTGGCCCCGGGGATAGGGGTGTCAGTCGCCGGCCCAACGGCAAAGACGATCATGTTCTCCGGCGCCAGGGCGTCGATGCCGGGGGCCAGGCGCTCGTAGAGGAGCCGGATGGCAAAGCCATTGCCGCCCAGGTAGGTTTGCGCAAAGGCCTCGTCGAATGTGTCAATGCTGGTCTGACCGTTGGTCAGGTTCACATGCAATATGCGTCCGTGGTATCCGTGCATAGGGTCCTCCGCGGCTCCAAGACGATGGTCACTGCCTGTCAATGCCGTCATTGTCGCAAAGCCATTACGGCGACGCAAGCGGCTTTCTGGTAGAATGCGCAGGCAAGGCCCTCACTCCTACCCTCTCCCGTGGGGAGAGGGAGGAAGACTGGATGCTATAAAATGAGGAAAGAGGTCTATGTTACAGGCTGCCATTGTGGGCGCCACGGGTATTGTTGGCCAGCAGTTTGTCCTGGCTTTGCAACATCATCCCTGGTTCCGTATCGCAGCGCTCGCCGCCTCGCGGCGGTCGGCAGGGCGCACGTACGGGGAGGCGCTGCGTGATCCGGCGACGGGCTCGCTGCGCTGGTATGCCGGGCCACTCCCAGATAAAACCATCTTCGATCTGCCTGTGGAGGATGCCGAGACCCTGGCGGCCTCACGCTTCGACGTCATTTTCACAGGCATCGAGTCTGACGCTGCCAAAGTGCTCGAGCCCCAGTATGCCAAAAGCTGCCCGGTGCTGAGCACTGCCTCGGCGTTTCGCTACGAGGACGACGTGCCAGTCTTGATTCCGGGTGTCAATGATGACCATGCCAGGCTCATCGAGCAACAGCGCCAGCAGCGTGGCTGGCAAGGTTTTATCGCGCCGAATCCAAACTGCACCACTGTAGGGCTGGTGATCTCCCTGGCCCCACTGGTTAAAATCTTCGGGGTCGATACAGTCGTCATGACCTCCCTGCAGGCCGTCTCCGGCGCTGGCCGCAATGGTGGTGTGCTCAGCCTCGACATCATCGACAACGTGATCCCCTACATCCCCAAAGAAGAAGACAAAGTCCGGCGCGAGGTCTGCAAGATCCTCGGTCAGGTCACGGCGGCCGGCCTGGAACCGTTGCCAGTGCGCATCAGTGCCACCTGTACGCGGGTACCCGTGATGGATGGTCATACCGCAAGCGTGCTCGCCGTGACCTCACGACAGGTCTCTATCGCCGAGGCGCGGCAGGCCATGGAACACTTCGGCCGAGAGTTCGTTGAGCTCGGTCTGCCGTCGTCCCCACGCCAGTTTATCGTGGTGCACGACGACCCGTATCGGCCACAGCCACGCCTGGACCGCGATACCGATGACGGCATGGCCACGGTGGTGGGTCGTCTGCGGGCTGACACGGCCTTCGACCACGGCCTGCAGTACGTGGTGCTGTCCCACAATACCAAGATGGGAGCTGCCAAGGGCACAGTGCTCGCGGCGGAGCTGCTGGTGCACAAGGGCTACATTGGCTGAGGGACCAGGGGCGAGAGAGATGGACTGGCCCTACCCCTTCGCCTCCAGCCAGCGCTCGGCATCCATGGCCGCCATACAGCCGCTGCCGGCCGCGGTGATGGCCTGGCGATACAGGTGATCGGTGACGTCGCCAACGGCAAACACGCCCGCAACGCTCGTGTGGGTCGTACCGGGTGGGGTGATGACGTAGCCCTCGGGGTCCAGCGCGAGTTGCCCGTGGAAGAGAGCCGTGTTAGGAATATGGCCGATGGCCATGAACAGGGCGTCGGTCTTGACCTCACGTACCGCATCGGTTTTGACGTTACGTATTCTCACCCCCTGCACACCACCACCCGTACCGGGCTCGCCCAGCACTTCCTCAATCACCGTGTCCCACACGAAGCTGATCTTCTCGTGCTGGAAGGCGCGTTCCTGCATGATTTTGGAAGCACGGAGCTGGTCACGCCGGTGCACCACGGTGACATGCGTCGCAAACCTGGTGAGAAACAGTGCCTCCTCCATGGCCGTATCCCCACCGCCTACCACCATCACCTCTTTGCCACGAAAAAAGAACCCGTCGCAGGTGGCGCAGGACGAGACACCGTAGCCGCGCAGGCGTGCTTCAGAGGCGAGACCCAGCCAGCGTGTGGCGGCTCCTGTGGCGATGATCAGCGCTTCTGCGTGTACGACGGTGTTGCCGATGCAGAGACGGAAAGGCGGCTGCGAGAGGTCGACATGCGTCACATCATCTAGATACAGTTCAGCCCCAAAGCGCATAGCCTGTTTGCGGAAGATCTCCATCATGTCCGGACCTAGGATACCGTCGGCGAAGCCGGGGTAGTTTTCCACTTCTGTGGTGAGGGTGAGTTGCCCACCTGGCTGGCTGCCCTCGATGACCAACGGGACAAGCATGGCCCGCGCGGTATAGACCGCTGCAGTCAGGCCTGCCGGCCCCGAACCGACAATCACGACTTGATAGTACTCCTTCTGTGGCATTGCTCCCTCTTCTGTTCTCTCGCATACATCTCGCGTTGCTCCCTCACGTGCGGCATGGTACAAATGTCTACAACGACCGGGACTGAGGCGCATACACCACGTCGGTAGTAGCCCGCAGTGCAAAGGAGATCCGTATGCTGAAGAAAATTCATCACGTGGGCATTGTAGTACGCAGTATTGAAGCGGCCTACGCCTTCTATCGCGACACGCTGTCCCTGTCGGTCCATAAAGAGGATATCATCCAGGATCAGGGGGTCAAGGCCGCCTTGCTTACTATTGGTTCTAGTGAGATTGAACTACTCGAACCTATCACGCCTGGTACGGGCGTGGCGCGCTTTCTGGACCATCGGGGCGAGGGGCTGCACCATGTGTGTTTTGAGACCGACAATGTGCACCGCGAACTTGCAGCTGCCAAGGCGCGTGGCCTGGCGGTCATCGATCAGCAGCCCCGGCCGGGCTTGGCTGGATTGATCTGTTTTTTGCATCCCAGGAGCAGCCATGGGGTTCTGATCGAATACGCCCAGCCGCAGTAACTTCGAGAGCCGCGCAGACGTGAAAGGCATATTGGCACAGCCGTGTTAAAGTGCTACACTTTTGGGCATAAACTTCCCTGTAATGTGGTATTAGGGGAAGGTGAGCCCACATCCAGCATCCCAATCCACTCCAGGGCCAGGCATGCCCGGCACGCACAGAAGGGTAACTGATGGCTCCGACGAAGGTCTGACGAATGAAAAAAAAGATGCTCATCAACGTCGCGGACGAGGAAGAGAGTCGTGTCGCGATTGTGGAGGATGGTGTCCTTGAAGAGTTCACCATCGAAACCTCGAGTAAGGAGCAAATTAAAGGCAATATTTACAATGGTTGATCAAGCGTAATCAGAAGGTCCTGGTGCAGGTGGTGAAGGAAGAGTTGGGCACCAAAGGCGCCAGCTTGAGCACCTATGTCTCCCTGCCGGGGCGCTACCTGGTGCTCATGCCCGGTTCCGACACCGCCGGTGGCATCTCCCGCAAGATCGAAGATGAGGAAGAGCGCAAGAAGCTCAAAGAGATCATCGCCCAGCTCGAGCCGCCGCCGGACATCGGCATTATCGTGCGCACGGCCGGGTTGAACCGCAACAAGGCAGAGTTGCAGCGTGACATGACGTATCTGCAGCGCCTCTGGGCCAGTATCGAGGACAAGAGTCGCGAGTCACCGGCCCTCGCCTTGATCTACCAGGAACACGATCTCGTCATTCGCTCCATCCGGGATTATTTCACCCCCGATATTCAGGAAGTGCTCATCGATCACCGCGAGGTCTATCACCGCGCCCGCGACTTCTTCCAGACCGTGATGCCGCGCTATCAAGGCCGGGTGCAGCTCTATCGCGACAAGAAGCCGCTGTTTGCGCGCTACCAGCTCGAAGAACAACTCGAGGCGATCTACAGCCAGAAGGTCGAACTGAAATCGGGCGGTTCCATTGTCATCGACCCCACGGAAGCGCTGGTGGCGATTGATGTCAACTCGGGTCGTGCTACCAAGGAAAAAGGTATTGAGGAGACGGCGTTCAAGACCAACATGGAAGCAGCCCAGGAGATCGCCCGCCAACTCCGTCTGCGTGACCTGGGGGGCCTGATCGTGATTGACTTTATTGACATGCGCAATGTGAAACACGAGCAGGAGATCGAAAAGACGCTGCGGCAGGCGCTGAAGCGCGATAAAGCGCGCACCCAGGTGTCGCGCATCTCCCAGTTTGGTCTGCTGGAACTCTCGCGCCAACGTCTCAAGCCCACGATCCTCGAAGGCAACTACTTAAAATGTCCACACTGCGACGGCAGTGGGCTGATCAAATCCACTATCTCCCTCGCCCTCGCGGTGCTGCGACGTATTCGTGCGGAAGCGGCCAAGGAAATGCTGGCCTCGGTGAAGGCGCTGCTGCCCATGGACGTGGCCCTATATCTGTTGAATCAAAAGCGTCAGGAGATTGCCCGTCTGGAGGAGGAATACAACCTGACGCTGTACCTGGCTGGGAACCCAGCAGCGCGCCAGAATGAGTACTCCATCGAGTTTATCAAGCGCGATATTGTTCCCGACCTGGTCTCGATACCGGACAGGATTCTCGTGAGGGAGATCGAAGAGCCCGTCAGACCAGTCACCTCGGTGGCTGCCTACCGCGGCGCCTGGGAGGAGCAGGAGGAAGCACCGGTCAGCCCGCCGCAGCCCACAGTAGCAATGACGGGGAATGGGGAACAGGACGTCTTGATCAGTGAAGCATTGGCTCCCGTGTGGGCGGTAGCACGCGGGCGCGTGTTCTGGCGTTTGACCACTACATCGCGACAGATAGAATTAGCCCCGATGTCGAGTGACCAGCCGGCTCCGACGCCAGGGCCACGTCCAGGCCGCCACGGCTCAGGGCGTCTCGCACGGCGTCCACGCGGTGGCTGGTGGCGGCGGCGCACGTCGGCAGGAGCACAGGCCGACGCGGCCAATAAACCAGAGATGCCGAAAGTGAGTGAGAATCAATAAGAGCGTAGAGGCGATACTTTGCCAGCCAATGGCGCGCGATCACCTGGCGTCAGTGTTGTCCAGTCATGGTCGGTATACGGGGGCCATCAGACGGGACGACGGGGTGGGTAGTGGTATTGGCCTGGCGCGGCATGATGTGCAGGACCTGCCGGCGCAGTTCGACCGTGAGGTGCTTCGTGACCTCGAGGCCGAGACGATAGTAGACGTAGCTGGGCAAGGCAATCTCCAGGTCGTAGGCGGCGTCACTGTGGGCCAGCTGCAGGTACAGGGTGTATGTCTCGGCCTGCATGGTTTCGCGGACGATGGTCCCATACAGGAGGTTTTCGCGCACGCGGGTGTGCAGTCGGGCGGGGCGGACGATGAGCACCTGGGTCGGGCGGACGCAGAGGAACACGGGTGTGCCGGGGGCCAAAGGCGGCAATGGGGCGGCAATGGCCTGTCCCTGCCAGCGCAGCCACAGGGTCTCGGCCTCGACGCGTTCCACCACCGCTGGGAGGATGTTCCCAGTCCGGACAAACTCTGCCACGCGGGGATTCACGGGGCGAAAGAACACGTCATCCCGCCTCCCCTGCTGGATGATGCGACCGCCATCGTAGACGATCACCCGCTGCCCCAGGGCAAAGACATCGGCGAGGTCGTGCGTCACCACGAGCGTGGTAATGCCCCAGCGCGCCTGTACCTGGGCCAGTTCCTGGCGTAGAGTGTCCCGCAGCGTGACATCGAGAGCGGCAAATGGCTCATCGAGCAGGAGCAGGCGCGGCTGCAAGGCTAAGGCACGGGCC
>WNGH01008808.1_pt1 | contig 10834 bp, 12 predicted proteins | sample 5400631 | NCBI WGS metagenome assembly WNGH01 (sample SAMN13153373, study PRJNA577476) | soil metagenome | isolation source: 115 cm soil or saprolite under Garry oak tree replicate 1 | place: USA:California | collected 2016-06-15 | reverse complement strand
AAACGTTGCCCTAACGTTTTCAGGCGAGGTTCTTTTCCATCGTTATCCAGCCAACTTCTCGCTTGAAGCCGAGCTTCGTGTTGACCGCTAGCATAGGCGCATTATCGGATGCGTTCCATGTCTTCACCTTCTCGTACCCATTCCGTCTCGCGAAATCGATAACTCCCAGCTTTAACGCGACCGCTATTCCTCTTCCACGATATTCACGCCTGACACCCGTGTTTCCCTGGACGAGGCCTCTAGGCTCCCTATCAATCCGCCAGACGGTGCTGAGTCCAACATATTTGGAACCGTCCTTCGCTATCATGTAACCCTCAGGTAGAAGATTCGGATTCTTGAGCTCGAACGCCTCCCACTGTTCATACGAGGTCGGCGTGAAAGACGCTATACTTGGCATGTCAGCCGAGATAATCTGGACAAGCTCGTGAAGCTTCTTCAGTGAATCTCGACTTTCCCTCCGCGCTTCGGCGAGAGTCGTAAGTGTGATTCCCTGCCTCTGCACCTTCTCAGGATATTCTCGGAATTGCTCAAAGTCCACACTGGACACGTCAAGACGTGACTCCCACGCAATCTGCTTCTCCACGAAACCTCGCCGCTGATAGAAACCGGTGAGTCTCGGCAGATCTTCTCTGCCTCCAGCCCAGGCCGTAACAGCGTTCAGCTTCTTCAGTTCACCACTTAGTCTCTCGAAGATCGCGCTTCCAATTCCTCTTCCCTGCGACACTGGATCGACAAGAATCTCGACCCAGAACTTGCGCGGATGAAACATGTCAGTAACATGCGACACAACCCCGAACCCTACAATCACATCATTCTCGAGAAATGAGTATCTTTGCAGATAGTACTTCGACCTGTCCAAGCTCTCATCCCTAGAACGCCACTCGCCGACACTACGAGGATAGTCTGGATAGTTTGCACTGTAAATCTCAACCAGCCTCGCATAGTCGATGGGATCGAACTCCCTCGTCGCAAGGGAGAGAGTCCTCTGTCCAGACATTCCATCCCAAACTCGCAAGCGTTATGTTAACATTCCCAGCGCTGAACCCACTTTTTCGCTTGAGCTTAAAGAGTCAAGATTCTGACCCCTTGACACTCTTCAGAGCGAGACTCGAAACCCATCATACGCAAAACGCAACCTGTATTTCTTGAACCTCTTCTCAAGCTCAAGATAGTCAGCGTATGAGCGTCCATTCAACTCTTCAATGTGCGTTGCAATCGCCAATCTTGGATTGATCTTCTGGACAACTTCGAGTGTCTCTTCGAAAGAAGCCTCCGACTGGCGTTGCCAAGCTTGATCGCTTCGCCCTCTTCGAACTCGTGAATCCGCACGATCCCCATCTTCACAAAGAACTGGATATGATCCTCTAGACCAAGCATTCTTCGGAAATCGTCGCGGACCCAAGACGGGAGCCAAACGTCAGTAATCGTTTTCGTTCTCTTTCGAAGGTTCAGATTGAGTTGTTCTAGAACGCGGCGACCCATTGTATGATCAGGGTGCCAGTGACTGTAGAGCAGATGGGAAACGTGATGAATATCCTCCCTTTCCAGACTGTGGGCGACGTCTTCCGGAGTATCAACGAGCAAATCGATACCGGAAAAGAAAATACTAGGCCCGTTACGGGCATACCTTCCCTTTTTTTGACGAGCTTCCGTGCATATGTCGCACAAACATCCTACGCGGGGAGTGCAATCTGCGCCGCCCGTACCTAGGAAAACCAGGGCTTGGCCGTTGGGACGTGTCGCTGACAGAGGACTAACACCGGTTCAATGGTACCAGGCAATTCCCCGGATTTAGAATATACTTTGGCCCGACGACAGTGGCCTCGCAGTTTGGACCTAAGCTTAGCTCGGGCCCGAGGAAACTTGGAGAGTCTCGCGTCTTGGAGCTGTCTTGTGGAAGATTCGATGGAAGCCCAGCCCGACCAGCGTCAGAGCTCCGGCGAAAAGGTAGAGATAGAAGCCTATTTGGAAGCCCCAGTTCAGAGTGACTCCGAAAACGGTTTCTGTGCCGAAGGGTCCGCTCAGACAGTTCGACTGGCCATTGCAGGAGTTCGCGACAGCGTAGCTGACCACTCCCAGATATGCGATAGGCGTCAGAACGCTGAGTATGAAGCTCCCAATCAGAGGCCGAATATTCCAGGTGAAACTTCCAGCTAGAGCCAGCAGAACGGAGATTACTACTAGGGCCCCGATTATCGGGCTTGCTGAGGTCAAGGTCGGATACGGCTGCGTTGAACCTCTAAAGATACTGTCCGTTGAGGGTCCGTTCCAGAGAGTCCAGCGGGAAGAGACTGAGGATCCAAAGCCGGATGCGTCTATACCCCACCACGGGAGAAAAACGCTGGCAAGCGCTAGAGCGCCAGCTAGAAGCGAAATCAGGTTTATTCTAGGAAAGCTAAAGGCGCCTGGTTTGGACATTGCTTGAACCCCGACTGCAACCAGACATGGATTTAACGGGTTTCATGTTCTTCATTATTGAACAGGGCGTGAAGGAAGGCTTTGAAACCGTCTATTTCTCCGAACTTTGAGTCCAAAGTGGACTGCACGAAGGTGGCATGCGATGACAGGTTACGTCCGTCCGAAGCCGGGGGCTCAACAGTACGCCTACGCCCAAATCGAAGCGAAGCCTAGAGAAGACATGGGGGAAAGGGCGTTTGGGATCGGATTCAAAGAAACCCCCGAGGCCACGACACCGATTCAGTTTTTCCGGCCAGAGCAAGCAACCTAAAGGCTCCTCTGTTCATCGCACCGCCAACGTTACAAGGGATGATATTTTGAACAGCCTGACGAAACATGCACATCCTCAACAAGGATCCGTAGAAGAGGTATCTGAGATAAAAGAGCCAGCTCAGTTTCAAGACACTAACCAGACCACTGTTCCGGCCAGAACTCGAAACCAAGGCTCCGCTCGCGGTGCACTGGTGGTCTTCCTGGGAGGATTTCTCGCAGTGTGGCTGTACGGATACGTTACGGGAGCCTACGAAATACCGTACTTGAGAGGGGTCACAGAGAGCCCCGAGGTTCAGGTGGGCGCTCAGCTAGTATCTTCCAACCCAGTTTTGTTTGGGGCTATTTCAGCATCCGTCATACTCGGAGCCCTGTATCTCCGGCATCGGAAGAAGAACTAGGGGGTTGGGCTCTTGTCGAAGAACGAGAGAGAATCCTTGATGATGATAGTCGGTCTTTACTCGTTCAGAAAGGCTTCATGTTCGCCTCGGACCTTTACGAGACGAGCCCCTCCAGGTGGAATACTTCGAGCATTTCTGTGCTTAGAGCAAGGGCTGTAGTCTGAAATGAGGCTGGGCCGCTCTGTAAGGTCGTTCTTCGACTCCCCAAATTCAACCTCATAGATGCGGACTTTGCAACCGCAATTGTATATTTCAATCTCTAAGAATGATCACCTCGCTTCGAATCTATCGGTTTGTCAGATTTTCACGTAGTGGGCGACGAGGCCGATTAGGCCTCCAATGAAGACCAGTATGCCGCCGAGGCTTCCAACGAATAAGCCGAGTATTAGGAGGATTAGGCTCCATGCAGGATTGGCAACTTCCCTCGATCCCACCAGTGCCAATATTCCCACTAGAATTCCTACGACTATCCCTGTGAAACTTCCTAATCGGGCCAAGTTGGTACCGAAATCCATTAGAACTCTCACGTCAATAGCCTGCAGTATTCCCCCGATCAAGAGAACGATGCCTCCGATCAGGACTAGGAACTTCGCTAGCGTAAGCAATGGTATTTGTGATGCCATTTTCCAACTGCCAAGGCAATGGCGACGGGGATATTTAGTTCAAGAGTTTGAACAGTAGAGCGCCGTCCCACGCGACTCTCCATATCGCGCCTTCATAAGATTCTTGTCTCCGGGCATATCCGCGGTACTCAAATCTAATTTCCTAGCATCAAAAAATCTTCCAGATTACATCAATCTTGTTTTTCTAGAGGAAAAGTAGAGGTAAACGGATCCGATCGCTACGAAAGCGTAGATGAAAACCCATACGCCCGTTACTAGCGCGCTGGGGCTTTGGATTGATATCACGTCCCAGTGAATTCCGACAGCCAAAAGTGCGAGGCTTGGAAAGATCACGTCCAGCGGCAGTAGAACCCTAATTCTACCAATATCCGTCTGCAAGGAGGCCCATCCAGTGGCGAGACACGTGGCCAAGAACAAACCCGCGAACATTTGGAGAGTAGAAGTTGCAACCTGCCAAGGCCAAAACTGAGCCTGCGCAATACTGGGCAGCAACAGCATCATGATGCCAAACACCCCAACAACAACGGTTTGGATCCGAAAGAACCAACGGGCGGTCTTCCAAGGTTGGCTAGCGCCCAACCTGTCTTGAGGCTTCCGAGGCCAACCATACCGGTTCAACAGGTAGAAATTGCCTAGACTTGCAACCAGGAAATATCCAGTCCATGTAGAGATGAAGTATCCACCACCCTGCGAGACCGCTAGAACGATCGAGACGAGTGATGTAACTCCAAAGAATGTCCCCCCGACTAGCACGAGAATCTTCGCTCTTTGCCAGATCTTAGCTCTGAGAGCAGACCAGCAACCAAACGCTATTGCGAGAAAGATTGCGCCTATGAACCGCACTGCCAAGTCCTTCACATGCCAAGGCCATAGACCGATCACCAGGCTCGGATAGACAAAGAACAGCGCTCCCATTACAAGGTTGATTTCCGATAGGAAGAGGAGAAAGAGCCTCGCGTCTCTACCAAGCTCAACCGAACGCTTTGACGACATGACAACGCCATGCTAAGCGGACATTATCAACCACGTCCCACTGCTCTTCGCTATAATCTCCTTCTTCACGTTCGTGAGAACCGCCTCGGTGAAAGCGATGCGGCGGCCCCTTTTTGCAATCGTGCCTTCCGCAACCAATTGACCCTTGATGTGAGGGCGCATGAAACTCATCTTCAACTCGATAGTAGTCATATCTTCATCGGGCTTCAGCGTCGACGCCACCGCGATCCCCATCGCAGCATCCGCAATATCGACCATGACTCCCCCGTGCATCGTCCCGGACAAGTTGTGCAAATGCTCGTCCACGTCCATTTCGAGAACCGCTCTACTCTCTTCTATGCTGCGAACTCTAATCCCCAGCGTCCCAATCGCAGGGCTAGGAGGCTTCCCCTCTTTCCACGCTGAGTAAACCTTGTCCCGAACCCCTTTCATGCTCCACAGCCCAACCACGAATCTAATATGAATTCAGATGAAACCGTTCAAATTCGAAGCTTTATCTTCAGATGACAATTCTCAGAGGTCAGAGATGTCAGAAAAGAAGAACATGCGAGATGAAGTGCGCCGCGAGGCTAAGGAAGCCCTCGAAGCCATGCGAAAAGACCTCCAACAATTGAGCAAGGACCTAGTTACCGCAAGCAAAACACTGAAAACTTCTACAGAGAAGTTCGTGCAAGACACGGGTCCAAAAGTGTCAGCCGGACTAGAAGAAACCGTTGAGACTTTCCGTCGGACCATGACCACAATCGACAAGCAGACCAAGCCTCAGCAGGCGAAGCTTCTCAGAACATACAAGAAGTTCCTTACAAAACAGTTAGACTTCATAGAGAAAAGGCTCAAGGAGACAGAATAGGCCTTTCTCCTTTCCCAGGGCTAGACACTTCTCGGGGCTCTGGAGGTGCACGTCCGCGGAGGGGCAAGCGATTCTTCCGTCTAAAGTAGATGTATAATCCCATTCCCATAACGACCCAAACAATGCCGAGTTCTCTGCCTAGCTCGTGGGTCATAATCACGGCTATCCATATCGCGCTGGTGGCGAGTAGTCCAAGGAGAGGCAAGAGAGGAAGTTCCAGCGTTCCCGATCTCCTCTTGAAATGAAGCGTTAGCGGTACTCGGAAGGGTCTGAACCTTGGTCTGTCATTGTTGCGGGTGACAATGAGGCTCGCGTGCGCGGAGACATATGCGACTAGGGCTCCTACATTGTAGAGGCTTCCCAGTAAGACGAGAGGATCCTCGCCGCCGGTTAGATAGACGAATGTGCTGAATAAGACCAAAAGTATGCTCCCGATGCCGAAAGTCATTACGGCGATGTGAGGGGTTCTGAACTTAGGGTGTATCTGACCGAATCGTCTCGGAAGTAGCCTGTATCGAGACAGCGCGAAGAGAGTTCTCGAAGACCCAATTATCCCAGCATTCGCTCCAATAATGCTTATGGCACATCCCAACAGGGCGATCCATCCAACGACGAGTACGCTCGTTCCGGGAAGATTACTTGCAACTCCTGAAAGAGGATCATTCTTCCATGTGCTCGACAAAATTGTCGGCGGAACCACATTGACCGCAACCAAGGAAATTGCGAGATAGAGTGCAATTACAATTACGAGAGTCAACATTGTTGCTCGAGGAATCGTCTTTCCCGCAATCTTCGTTTCCTCGGCTGCCTGGGCCAACGCTTCTATTCCTAGGTAAGACACCATTGCCAGGGTTATGCCCTGAACGAGCTGAGACCATGTGGGCATGGTGCCGAGGTTGAACATCTGAGGCCAGTGCAGGAGACTGCCGTTAGGTATCACCAGTGCGAGTCCAAGTATGATTAGCGCAATCTCGCTGAGCAGGCTGAGAATACTAAGCCCGAAGGTGAAATTCGCGGACTCTTTGATTCCGACTACGTTGAGGAAAAGGAGACTAACTAGAAGGACGATTGCTCCAGTACCCAGCCAGATGGGCTCTTTGAGGAGCGGCTCGAAATAGGATAGATAGCCGATGGCTGGGATGGAAAAGATTGCGGCAGTGACGACGTAGTCCAGGCAGAGCATCCACCCTGCGAGAAAGCTTACGGTGTCTCCGAATGCTGCCTGCCCGAAGGCTGCCGACCCTCCCGCGGTGGGGTAAGTAGAGGATAGTTCCGCGTAGGTGAGCCCCGTAAGAAAATAGGCGATAGCCGCTATTCCAATGGCTATCGGAGTGGCGTAGCCTGCATGTAGGGCAACCAGGCTCAGGGCGAGATATATCCCGGCTCCAACGTCGGCATATCCGATGGAGAACAATCCGCCGATTCCAATGGTTCTCTTCAGTCCCCTCCGTCGAGCAGGCTTCTCAGGGGACTGGGTCAAAGAAGAACTTCCTCTACGATTTCGTGAGCTGTAGAAGCGGGTTCCCGAATCCCCGCGCTAATATGGCTTGACGTTCTAGGGCTATTTTCGAGCGTTGAGCTCTGGGAGGAGTTCGTAGAATTTCTCTTGAACATCTGACATGAGCTGGTCGCGCTTGGCCGGATTGGTTATCCTGAGGATTAGCACTAGGTGGGCTTGCTGGGAAGTCACCTGAGTGACCCTTACTTGGGGAGGAGCGTCTGGAACAAGATCGGTTTTCAGCTCCTGACCAATTTCCAAGAGGTTTTTCTCCACTTCTTTCAGGTCAAATTTGCTGTCGACGGTCACTGGAATCTGGACTCGCAAGCCCCCTGATCGGGATCTGTTCACGACGGACCTCTTTAACAAAGTTGAGTTGGGGACTATAACGATCTCGTTGTCAGGGGTCAGAATCTTCGTCTGTATCAGGTTTTTCTCAACGACCCTGCCATAGTAGTCCTGAACTTCTATCCACTCCCCCACTTTGAAGGATTGGTAGGTGGAGATGAACTGGGACGCGGCCATGTCTGTGAGAATGTTTCTGTAAGCAACGATTATCGCCGCACCTCCAAGGAACAGTATGAGGAGGAGCACGTTGATCGGCACGTCGAGTTGACTCAGCACGATGATTATTCCGAGGACCCAGATGGCCCAAGACCCGATCTGCTGAAGGCTGGCTACTAGACCGGAAGGGACGGACCCTGCTGCTCTCTGGATAATGATCCGGTAAAAGCGGACGACCAAGAACGTAATGAGTAGGGTCACGACGACCCGGAGGAGGCTGATGGCGAAGCTGCTCGTCAAAAGGTCGTAAATGGTTGGAATAGCCATAGTAACTGGGCAAGACCTTCGTTATGATCGAGCTAGGCCGATTCACTTGATCTTAAGAGTTCCACGGTTTGGGCTACCGATGGCGCGTCCCCTAAGAGCAAGACCTTGTCCCCTGATTTCAATTCAAGCTCGGGCTCAGGGAAGACGAAGCCGTTGTCACGGCAGACCAGGCCAACCCTGCATTTCTCGGGCAATTGTATCTCGTGGATTTTCTTGCCTATGAGCGACGCGTTCAATGGGATGATTGCTTCTGCCACCCGCAGATTCTCGGCGGATCGATACATGAGCGTAATAGAATGATCTTTCGAGAGGACGTTCTCAAAGTCGCGAAGGGCTAGGTCAACAGGGCAGATTACTACGTCCGCGCCTGCCTGCATAAGACGCTCCTTGTTCTTGGGACTATTTGCAACAGCAATAACCCGGGGAATGCCGAACTCCTTCTTTGCAGCTCTCGTGGTGACAAGGTTCACTCGGTCATCATCAGTAGCGACGAGCAACAGGTCAGCCTGAGAGGCGTCAGCCTTCTTCAGAATATCTAGCTTCGACCCGTCTTCGTTTAGAATGATAGCGTCGTACTTGTCCGCGACATCCTTGCATCGTTCTCCCTTCTTCTCGATAACCGTAAGCTGGTTCTCATCGCTCGAAGATAGATATCCAATAAGGTGCATTCCAATCCGTCCCGCTCCAACGATAAGTGTTCTCATAGGCTGTTTTCCACCTCTTTTTCGGGAAATGTAGGCAATAGCTGAAGGCCGGTTGGACGTACCGAGTAATAAGCTTCCGTTCCCGAAAGGACGTCTAAAACAATTGGCACGCTCGGGATCTTACCCACAGTTCGACTGAAACGAATCCCTTTTTCCCAATCGAAGCCCTATTTCGACTGTATTCAGAGGACGCGGGAGACAACTGTGGAAACACAACCATCCAAGCGAGTACGGCCTTGATGAGGGAGACTAGGGCATAATCCACGCTTTATTTCGATGATTTAGCTTGAAACATGAAGATCCAAATCGTCCCGAAAAAAGGAGAAGATGGGACGGATGTCCCACCGTACATCTACATTTGAACTGGGCTCGGCGCTGAATCGTGGCGAACGATATTGTCATGGTCTTTGTGAAGGAGGTCGTAATGAGTATTGCATAGGTTCCTAGCGCAGCTCTTGCAGAACTGTGTTGCGCGCTGAGAGCATCGAGTCTCTCTTTCCATCCGTTCCTCGCTGGTGATTCCGAAGCCGCCGATATCTCCGACTTCTACCTCTTCACAGGTCTTGAAATCGGGGCCCAGGTTTGGGGTTGTAATCGGGGTCGGCCTCGTGGCCGTCCCTGCCCGGGTTGTTCCGCTCGTCTTGGATTTGGCTCTGGTCTTAGGTTTCGATCTTGTCTTCGCCTTGGCTTTGTGCTTAACTTTCATGGTTGGGTCGCTAGGGCCGTTGGCAAGGCCTGTGATAGCCAGAGTCTAACCCTGACAATGGGAATCAGGTAACACAAGTCCGGTCTCCCTACACTCAGGTCTCGAGAGCACGCTTCTCCTGCCCGCCCAAGGGCTGGTAACATCCAAATCTTACGAGGTCAAGAGTTGAGGATAGGGCCAGCTATTTGGTCAATGTGGGATCGGATGTCAGAATAATCCGAGCACGACAAGGCGATCTTGATACGGTTCTTGAAATTCTGGAGGAAACCTCTCGATGGTTATCTTCAAAGGGGCTTGAAAGTCAGTGGCGGCCCAGCCCGGCTTTCCGACAGACCATCAAGGACAATATTGAACGAGGCGAGGTATATGTCGTGAAGGCGATAGAGGCGACCGTGGGGACAGTCACCCTCCAATGGAACGACAGGAAGTTCTGGGGCGACCTCCCATCTGAGGCAGGGTACATTCACAAGCTCGCCATCAAACGCTCCTACAGCGGGCAACGTCTCGGCCTTCGACTGCTCCAATGGGCGGAGTCCAAGACCCGAGCCGAAGGAAAGAGATACTTGCGACTCGACTGCCTCACTAGCAACAAGACAATTCGCGAATACTACGAGAAAGCCGGGTTCATCCATGTTCGAGACACTCTGGCGCCTAGTTGGAAGGCGAGCCTTTACGAGAAGAAGTTGTGACCTTACGAGGGATTAAGAATGTTCTTCGAGATAATCAGCCTCATGATCTCCGAGGTCCCTTCGCCCACCGTCATCAGTCTCGCGTCCCGCCAGTGACGGTGAACATCAAACTCGTCAGCATACCCATAACCTCCATAGATCTGAATCGCCTCATCGCATACTTTCAGCGCACTCTCGGTGGCCAACAGTTTGCCTTGAGCGGCTTCTGACTCGAACGGCTTTCCCTGACTCTTGAGATGCGCGGCACGGTAAACCATCATGCGTGACGCGTTAATCATAGTCAACATGTCAGCGAGCTTCGCCTGGGTCATCTCGAACTCGGATATGGTCTTTCCAAACGCAGTCCTCTCCTTGCTGTATTTCACAGCTTTCTGGAAGGCGGCGTGAGCAATTCCGGTTGTCAGCGCTCCAATAGTCACACGTCCACCCCACAGCATCCTCTTTGCATACTCGAATCCTTCTCCCTCCGTTCCCACCAGGTTCTCCTTCGGAACCTTTGCGTTTTCGAACACGACCTCTGAAGTCACGGATCCTCTCACGCCGAGCTTCTCAATGTCCTTGCTTGACTTCGCTTTCTTCGAGTCGACCAGAAATGCTGAAGTACCTTTGGCTGTCTTGGCGAAGAGAAAATAGAGGTCACAGTAGCCGCCGTTCGTAGTGAACATTTTCGTTCCGTTAACCACCCATTCATTGCCGTCCAACCGGGCCTGCGTTTGCATGTTTCGCGCGTCCGATCCCGCAGCTGGCTCGGTTAGGGAAAACGCGGCAAATGATTTTCCGCTGATCATCCCGGGAAGGAACTGCTTCTTCTG
>WNGH01006879.1_pt1 | contig 10836 bp, 8 predicted proteins | sample 5400631 | NCBI WGS metagenome assembly WNGH01 (sample SAMN13153373, study PRJNA577476) | soil metagenome | isolation source: 115 cm soil or saprolite under Garry oak tree replicate 1 | place: USA:California | collected 2016-06-15 | reverse complement strand
TGGCTGAACATTGAGGAGGATCTGATTGCTCCAGGGATCATTGACCCGAATGAGGTCTTCCTGTTCTTCAAAGGCAACCTTATGGGCAACCAGGCGCTCTTTGACTGCCAGCAATCCTTCACGCGTAGGGATGGCGACCACATAGGTTTGCAAACCGGCGCAGTTCGCGGGTGTTGGTTTCGCTCCGAGCGAGTGCCAGGTGTTCAAACCGATGTGATGATGATAGCCACCGGCGCTGACGAAAAGCGCTCCAGGATAATGGCAGGTGACATCGAAACCTAAGATAGTGTGATAGAAACGTTCGGCCTCTTTGATATCTCCAATTTGTAGGTGGATGTGACCGACGCGAGTTCCTGCCGGAATCACTTCCCAGAGTTCTGCGTCGCCTGCGCCTTCTTCAGCCAGGCCGCGCATATCGACTGGATCGGTGGCCATCTCGACCAGGTCGTTTGTCCAACGCCATGTATCTCTGGGGCGATCACGATAGAGTTCGAGGCCATTGCCATCGGGATCGGAGATATATAACGCTTCACTCACCAGATGATCGCCTTGACCAATCTGCAAACCGGCCCTGGCAAGACGCAGGAGCGCGCGACCGAGGTCTGCTCGCGTTGGGAAGAGGATAGCCACGTGATAGAGACCCGTTGCCCGCCGTGGCTGAGGCGTAGCTCCTGGGACTTCAATCAGTTCCAGCAGGGGTTGTTTCTCCTGATCGCCAAGGACAACCTTTCCAGGTGTCTGCTCGATAGGCTGGAAACCGAGAATCCCTTCATAAAAGTGGCGTGAGCGCTCAAGATCAGAGACGCGTAGAGTAACCAGGCCAATAGCCGTTCCGGGATGGATCGATGGGGACGCTGATGCTGCCTGTTGTTCTGTGGACATGAAATTGACTCCATTCTCGCACCGTGTGCGATCGTTACGAGCAGGACGCTTATCTACTTTCTCTGTCCGTGCTCGTAATACTATTTACTTGTTATTATATAACAAAATGTAAGTAAATTGTCATCCCTACCAAAAATGCGGCAAGAGGGCCACTGCTTTCAAGCAGGTGGGTGCATTGCCGCCCGCCCGCAGGCGGTCTAACCTGTTGACATACCTTTTCTAATGCATTATAACAGAGCACATGAAAACATTTGAGTACCGACTGTACGTGAATAAGGAACAGGCCCACTTGCTCATGGCTTGCCTGGCTACGTCTCGCCATATCTATAATAGGATGCTTGAGATGGTCAAACAGCAGTATGAGGAGCACAGCACGTTCCCCAGTAAGTACGATCTGGAAACTGCTTTCAAAGGTCATGGAAGTGAACAGGTGCCCGCCACCACGGTCCAGCTGCTCGCAGACCGGCTCACGAAATCGCTGAAGCGGTTCCTGGCCGCGAAAGCAAATAACATCCCGGATATTGGCTTCCCCCGGTTTAAGCAGCCCAATCGCTGGCAGAGCATTCCACTGCGGCAATATGGCAAAGATGTGTATCTGCATGAGGACCAGAAACATCTCATGGTTCCCAAGAAACTGGGACATTTCCTCAAGATCAAGCTGCATCGCCCGATAGAGGGCACGCCTAAGACGGTTCACCTGGTCCATCGGGCCGATGGACACTGGTATGCTCTCATCGTCTGTGAGACGGAGCCAAAGACTGAGCATGAACCAACGGAGTGTTCCCATCCTGACATTGGTCTTGACGTTGGTTTGAAAGTTTTCCTGGCTGACTCGGAAGGGCATACCGTTGAGAACCCCCGATTCTATCGTAGCTCGCAGCAAACCTTGAGACGCAAGCAGCGGACGCTAGGTCGACGCAAAAAGGGGTCTCATCGACGCCGTAAAGCTGCGCGGAGCACGGCGCAAACGCATCTCAAGATCGCCCGGCAGCGGCGGGATTTTCACTACAAGACGGCAAAGCCATACGCTGAACACTATCAAGTGATCGCTGTGGAGAAGCTGACTATTCTCAACATGGTCCACAATCATGCGCTGGCCAAGAGCATCATGGACGCCTCGTGGGGCGCGTTCCTCGACATACTTGAAGTCAAGGCTGAGAGTGCTGGACATCAAGTCATCCGAGTGAACCCGCGTTTCACCTCGCAGAAATGCCACCAATGTGGGGAGATCGTCCAAAAGAGTCTATCGGTCCGAACCCATATCTGTCCTTGCTGTGGCTATGTGGCAGACCGTGATGTCAATGCCGCAAAGAATATTCTCAAGCTTGCCAGGCCAGGGCATGGCCTTCAGGAGCCAACGTACACCGATGGGTGCCGCGTTTCCTGAGAAGCCCCTGCGTTTACGCATGGGGAGTTGTCACTTTTCCGGTACCCGGGAGAGAGCCGTTCATAAGTTTTCCTCTTACCGGGTGGCGGAGCGACGTGCTCCAGGTCGTGTTCGTTAGGAGCCTGGCTCTAGCTGCGGAAAGTGGAGGAGCCATGGCTGATCTCTGGTCTGAGGTCAAATCTCACGAGAGAACAAATCAAAATCGCGCTCGTTTACTCGACTTTTAAAAAGCCTTGAGTTTACCGCCCCTTAAAGTCCGCCTGGCGTCGCTCAATGAAGGACTGGACACCCTCTTTAATATCTTCGCTCTGCAAAATCGTCTGCAGGTCAGGCAGAAATTGTCCTATCGCGGCCTCTTCACCCTCAGTAATGGCTAAGCGCGCCGATTTGAGCGTGGCACGCACACCCAGTGGAGCCTGCGCCGAGACGACCTGAGCCAGTTCTGTTGCGCGAGTAAGTTGTTGGCCTGGTTCAACTACCTCCTGCACAAAACCGATACGCAGTGCCTCGGCTGCATTGAACTCATCACCGGTCAGCAAATAACGCATCGCGTTGCCCCAGCCAACCTCTCGTGGTAAGCGGATGGTCGCACCTCCAAAGGGGAAGAGGCCGCGCTTGATCTCTATTTGAGCAAACCGTGTATTGGAAGCAGCAATGCGAATATCGGTTGCCAGCATCAGTTCAATACCGATGGTAAGGCATATACCCTGCACCGCAGAGATCACCGGTTTCGTGAGGCGCTGGCCACGAATGCCAAGTGGATCAATCGCATCCTCTGCATAATCAAAATGTCCCAGGGATGACGCAAACTGCGTCAGTTCCAAACCGCTTGTGAAGTGATCTCCATGCGCAAAAAGCACACCACAACGCAATTCGTCATCATGTTCTAGCTCAGCATAAGCTAGCCCTAGCGCGTTGAGCATTGCCCTGTCAAATGCGTTGCGCTTGGCAACACGATCCAGTCCAATCAGCAGTACATGTCCTTGCCGCTCCGTCGTGATTTGTCCTTCCTGGTTCATCTTTCCCTCGCTTCATCTGGTGGCCTTAAAGTCTCAATGTAGTGGACGATATGATCGGAAGCACATTTCATGTGCCTGGGGTCTTTGTAGAGATTACTCAGCATAATCGCGCCCTCAAGGGTAACAATGAATATCGACGCTACCTCATCTGCGTTTATTCCGGGGCGAATCTCCTGGCGCTCTATACCTTTGTTCACGATCCGATGAATGGTGCTGCGCCAACTATCCATGGCGGCTCTAGCGCGGTCGCGCAGTGCCTCGTTGGCATCATCCGCCTCAATCGCGGTATTGAGAATCGGGCAGCCACCGACAACCGGGGGGTCCTCGACGATCCCTTGAAAGACGGAGACAATGGCCAGGAGACGCTCTATAGCGTTCAGCTTTCCTGCAAGCGCCTGGCGCACGCGCTGCTGAACCAGTCCATACGCGTAATCGAACGATTCCAGAGCCAGTTGTTCCTTACTGGAGAAGTGGTTATAGATCCCTCCCTTCTCCAGCCCCGTTTCCCGCATAATGTCGGCAAGGGAGGCGCCAAAGTATCCCTGGCGATTGAAGAGTTGGGCCGATCTTGCCAGTATTCTTTCGCGTGTCTGTTCCCCTTTACTCATCTCATGTTCCTTTCTAAAGCCCTGGAAGTGTCTCGGATTGGAATAGTCGCTGGAAAAATCGGTTCATACTCTCCCTATCAAGACGGCTGCCAAGACGAGCCAACAGGATATTAGCGGGATCATTACGAATATTCGGCTCGGAGGTCAGGTATTCGACAAAACCATGAGCCTCAAAGAGCCTGGCGATCATCGCTCGATACTGAAAGCGAGACATGCCCAACCTTTCATAATCCCAATGCCAGGAGAAACCCAATCCTAGAATAAGATACTCTTCCAGGGCTTCAAACTCTAGCGCAAAAGATAGCAGGCGATGCGCAATGCCCAGGTTGCGCCAGTGTGAACTGACTTCAACCGCGATCTCATATGTATTACCGATATTTTGCCACCAGTCATCCACAGGCGCAAGGGTAGCCTGACCAACAATCTTGCCTGTAGGAGTGTAAGCCAGCGTAAGCATATTTTCTGGTTTCCTGGCAACAGAGAGCAGCAGTTGATGCTCGCGTTCGGGACGACGGGCGAAGGCGCGCAGCCCCTCATCCGCTTTCAAACCTTCGACAAGTGAAGGTGAACAGCAACTACGCAGGAACAACGGCCCTGCCGACGTCTCATGCATTTTTACACGGGAAATGCGTGTGCTTCCAGATAGCTCTTGATCGATTGTAGTACACGCTCTTCTGTTCAGCATCGTTGTCGCCTCCTTTTATAGCTGGTTATAGCTGGTCAACACAGCAGAGAATGAACCCTACTCCTGCTCAGAGGGAGTTGATGGGCGCAAAATGATGCAGGTGGTCGTCCCATGCGCATACAGTTTGCCTCCCGCGTCGGTCAAGCGGCCATCGGCGGTGGCAATGCGTCCTCCAAGGTGAATGATCTTCCCCTCGCAGTACACCATTCCTGTCTTCGCTGTAATGGGCCGCAGGTAGTTGACCTTGAGTTCGAGAGTGGTATAGCTTATTCCGGCGGGGAGCATGGATTGTATGACACAACCGAGCGCCGAATCCAATAGCGTCGCCATCACCCCTCCGTGCACCGTTCCAAGGGGATTGTAATGATACTCGGCTGGCTCGGCGGCAAAGACGACACGACCCTCGCTCACCTCGGTTATCCACATGTTCATCAAGACAGCGATGGGAGGTGGAGGAAGCTCACCTGATTGCAGGGCTTTGAGATACGCTATGCCACTGATCGTTTTTCCTGTTTGAACAGCTGCTGTTGGGTCTTCCCAGGTAATCACGCGGGTGCGACTCGCTTGAGGATTGGTCATTGAGCGTTCCTTTCATGCTGGCTATATCAGCAGACCAATCGGTCTGTTTTACTGGCAATAATTTAAGACCAATCGGTCTTAAATAAAGTATAACTCATTTTGCTACGTTGTCAAGGGATACGCTCATATTTTTGCCCGACTTAATTTAATATGGATGGGCTTGAACCGCACCCTACACGCTTTTGCTCACGCACGGTCAAGGTGAGCAAAGACGATCCGTTCGAGCGCCCTGGCGAGCGCCAGTTCATCCAGCGTTGACAGGTTACTTAAGAAAATGATCGTGACCCCGTCATCAGGGTACCGCCCGTTGTAGGTCCTGAAGCCATTGACCCTCCCGTCATGCCAAATCAGGCGGTGTCCTGGTGTAGGTGCTTTGGCTATGAACCACCCGTAGCCATAGCTTGATCCTGCGTACTGCGAGGCGACGTAGGGAGTGAACGCCTCATCCAGCAACTGTTGCGAGATCAGGGCGTGACTCGAGAGGGCCTGGTCCCAGCGATACAGGTCTTCCACAGTACTGTACAAGAGCCCTGCGCCAAAGAGGAACGACCACTGGGGGGCAGCATCCCACCCAATGGACACGTCTTGGACATGCCAACTCGCGTAGCCGACTGAATGATCAGGTAGGGAAAGATAGCGCGGGTCGTAGCCCGTGTTCCTCATCTGTAAAGGGTCAAAAATCGTCTGCTGTAAGAACTTGCTGTACGGCTCGCCCGAAACCTTCTCGACGACATAGCCCAAGATCTGGTAACAGACATTACAGTAGCTGAACTCGCTACCTGGTGCAAAGGCCAGGGAGACACCGTCGAAACGGTTAATCCAGGACTGGAGGGAAGCATTCGACAAGCTTGTGTCATCCAACTCTGGGATCCCAGAGGTGTGGGTCAACAGTTCGTGGATCGTCACCGGCTGCCATGCTGGGGGACAAGGCGCAATGTAGGAGCAGATATGATCGTGCACCTGCAGTTTGCCCCGTTCTTGCAAGATCAGTATTGCCATGGCGGTAAATTGCTTGGTCGTGGAGCCCAAGTAAAACTTGGTGTGTGGTGTGTTGGGCACCTGCTTTCCCCAGTCGGCCATGCTATAGCCTTTGCGCAAGAGCACCTGGTCATCGTGTGCGATCAGCACCGAGCCACTGAATTGCTGGTGTGTCGCCTTGTTCGTGAGCAGGTTATCTACTTGGGAGGCAATCAGTGCGGCTTGCGAACTGAAAGCCACTTGCCTGGTGAGCGTCGGCTGCTGGCCATGATGATTCAAGTGAGTGTCAAGATCCAAGACAAGGAGGAGGAGGCTTGAAATTACTAGCAAACTGATGCCTTTGACGAAGCGTCGCCGACTCCTACGTAGTTGAGGAGAGTTCAGTTGACGGTAGCTCAGTTGTCCGGGCACTACCTGCCGTGCTGAAAACGGCAGTTTTCGCCCTTGTTGATCGTTCATTATTCTCTTTCCTTCCCCCATGGAATAGAGAAAAAGCTCGAAGCGTGTTGAGAGCTAAAGTATATCAGAAAGGGTGGAAACGATCAAGCAACACATGGCTAAGGCGCTCACATGCGCTCGTCGCGGTGCAGGAATAGCGCTTCAATTATAGAAATTTATCATCAAGACAGACAAATACCAGTATTACCACCCTGTGGACACTGTCGAATATCAAAAGTAGCCGAATTCTGGATAGTGGTAGGGAGGATGGCATAGTAGAGACGTGCGCCGGGAGCAAAGGTGGCAACTTGTGGATCACTATTCGCCTTTTCTACCGTAATGAGAAACAGATAAGGCTTGTTCTTGAGCAGAAGCGGATTGATATAGGGAGGAGAAGACAGGCTGCCATTTTGTGTTGTTAATGACCAGTGGATGGGAAATAGGCTTTCACTGTTGATCTGCAACCAGGCATAATAGCGCTCGCCAGGAGGTGCATCGTGAATATGCTGAATGGTAATCTCCACCTCGTCGAGGCTTCCTTGAGGAGCTTTTGGACTGCTGAGGAAGCGGACATGCCCCACGGCTGAGTTTGACGGGGATGATGTGGTCGTTCTGCCCTGGGCAAAGAAGGCAAAGAGAAGACCTGAGCCGACTACGGCAACAACGAGCAAGGCGATCAAGACAATGCGGGTTCTCCGTCGCCTGGCTGGTGGTTGTGAAGTTGCCGGTGGTAGAACTGCTGGTGGAGATATCTGGGAGGGTTGTGCTATGACGCTAGCAGGCGTGTTCGTGCCTGGGTTTGGGAACAAGAGGCTTCCTGGTCTGCTGTCAGTGGGAGCCGTTAAAGGAGTTTGTCTGTCGTTTGCGGGCGGCGTGAACGCTGAAGGTAACGAGATGATAGGAGGAGGCGAGGATTGGAATGAGAATGGTGTTAAAGGGGCTGGAGTCATCCCCAGTGGTTGGGAAGGCTGTAGTGGGTTGTAGGAGTTCGCCCTGTTGATATCAGGAGCGGCGTTGGGCTTAATCAGTTCGGCAGGAACGGCTACGTTGAGGGACTCAGCGGCTGCGATGGTCATGGCAGACGCGCTGGGGAAACGCGCATCCGGGTCTTTCGCGATGCTTTTGAGAATGACCTCCGAGAAGGTGGGTGGAATATTCGGGTTGATGAGAGCAGGCGGCGTGGGGAGTTCCTGGAAATGTTGCATAAGGATAGCCATGACGGAATCGCCACGAAATGGCGTGACGCCTGTGGTCATTTCATAGAGGATAATACCGAGCGAGTACAGGTCGCTCCGCTTGTCGCCCGCAAGACCATGCGCCTGTTCGGGTGAGACATAGAGGGGAGTGCCGAGCACTGCGGTCGCATCGGCAGAAACTCCTTGTAATTTGGCGATGCCGAAGTCTGTGAGGATAGGCGAGCCTATAGCGTTCCTCCTGGGAAGGCGCTGGTCAAGGATGATGTTGGCGGGTTTGATGTCGCGATGGATCATGCCTTTCTCATGGGCATAGTCAATGGCGAGACTGACCGCTGTGAAGATGTAAACGATGTCGGCGGCGGCTGGAAATTGTCCCTTGCGCGATGTGTTACGGATATAGTCAGCGAGCGTCGGTCCTTCGATATAATCCATCACCATATAGGCTGTGGTAGTGTCCGGGTCAGGGGTATGGACGAGTTGAAAGTCGTGAATTTGCACGATGTTGGGATGGTGCAGCGACGCAATAAATCGTGCTTCGCGCTCGAAACGAGAGGCGAAATCTGGATCGGACTGCAAATTGGCGTGGAGCTGCTTAATGGCAACGTAGCGTCGTAGTTGGGTATCAAAAGCCTTCCAGACTTCGCCTTGCCCACCGCGTGCCAGGCGTTCTCGCAGTTCGTATTTGCCAAGGTGGCGCGACTCCGTGCTCATTCTCGCTCCAGTCTTATCACAGGCGCTTTGGCACATTCTTTGTGATGTCAAAGGTTGCCAGCTTCAGCACGTCATAGTGTGCCTGGATCACACCGGGCTTGACGGTGTCCGTGATCGGGTCACGTTGGCCAATGTAGGTGTAGGTGACTTTTGTGACCAGATCGTCCAAAACATCGCGTGCCGCAGGCTGTGCCAATTGTTCGGGCGTCATATGGAAGAGCTGTTTGGCATCGCTACGCACTTGCTGCAACCATCCCTTTTCATTGTCAAGCGCAACAACAATGTGCTGCGAGAGAGTATGCATCTGGGGTGTTGCGTCAGGCGCTCTGTTCAGTTGACTGAGATGGAGCCGCATGTGATCGAGGTCGCCAGGGGGATTGTTTCGCTCTGCTCCCTGGTGAACCGAGTCCACTGTCAGGAGGCCAATTTGGGCAATAACGGGATCGGCCGTGACCGGTGTGCCGGGCGGTACATCAAGATGGACATTGGGTGTGCCATCGAGATAGTCCAGGATGTTGGTGAACAGGCTGTGCATCAACCCATAATTTCTTGTTGTTCCATCGAAGTCATCTTGCGCGCTGGTGGACCACTCCAGGAGCTTTGCGGTATTTCTAAAGATCCAGATGTCTAGCCCGCCATAAAGCGCTAACACCTGGAGGTGGTCCTCGTTATAGTACAGGTGACGAATATGATCGAGCCCCCTCAAACCAGTAGGGTCTTTCGGAATGAGTGCCTGGGGCAGTTCCGCATAGTATACCCAGGTAGAGCGGTCGGTGGATGGACTTGCCGGGTTTTTTCCTGCATCTTCCAACGTGATGAGCAGGCGACTGGTTGCTGAGAGCAGGTCGTTGTGTTGTACATCGCCCAGGTATGCGTAATGAACGCTCCCATTCTGCAGTACAGGCAAGTGATTGGTCAGCAGGATGGGCGGGTGTATTGGTGCTGGCCCCAGCAGGTCTGGTTTTGGTGTCGTGTCTTTATCAGCCAGCAGCCAGAGGTAGTAGCTTTTCCCGGCTGGTGGGACCTGGACGTTTTGCAGATCGACCTGCAATTGATCGGCGATGCCTTGCGCACCGTCTGCTAATTGTCCACTGCTGACATAGAAAGCGTGCCCCACTATCGCACCTGGCGGGGACGTGCCCTCACCAGCGCGCAAGAACAGGAAGTAGGCCCCCAGGGAGCCGCCCAGCAGCACGATGATGAGGGCAATCAAACTAAAGAGCAGCCTTCTCCGTCGTCTTGTGGGTGATGGTTGTGGTGTGGGGACAAACATTGGCGGTGGTGTAATTGGTGGTGACTGTGCTGGTGCGAAAGAACCACTGCCAGGGATGCCACTGGAAGGGGGCGCAGGAGTAGCCTGCCCGCCAGATATAGGCGTTGGATATGGTTGCGAAGGAGGAAGATGAGTACTCTGCGCTGTCGAACGTGCGGGGGTAGAAGCTCCAGAGCTACTGCCCATCGATAGCGGGGGTGTGCTTTGCCCGCCACTTGACGATGGTGCGAACGATGAGCCAGATTGGGCCATCAAAGTGGGCGGTGGTACTGAGGTTTTCACCCGTGGCAGCGCGGGTGAAGTTGGCGTCGTCCCTGGCGTTACATTGGGAGGACTGGGAATGATATATGTTGGCATATACTCAGCGTCCATAGGGAATGCAGGTTTGCCCAGGCTTTCCGGTACCGGTACGTTCAGGGCTTCCGCGATTGCAGCAGCCAGTGATGAGGCGCTGGGGAAGCGTGCCGCCGGGTCCTTTGCAAGGCAGCGAAAAATGACCATTTCCAGCGCAGGTGGAATGTTCGGATTGATGAGCACGGGAGAGGGTGGCGCAGTCTTGAGGTGTTGGGACATTACCGCGGTTGGACTGTCACCTTGAAAGGGGAGTGTGCCAGTGACCATTTCATACAAGATGATCCCAAGGGAGTAGATATCACTGCGCTCATTGCCAGCATAGCCAGTCACCTGTTCGGGTGCAATGTAGAGTGGTGTCCCAAGCTGAACAGCCGTGAGTGTAGAAGATGGTGATTCCAGGAGCCTTGCAAGACCAAAGTCGGTGAGAATAGGTTCGCCCATGGGGTTGCGCGTCGTGTTCTGCTTGTCGAGCAGAATATTGGCGGGTTTGAGGTCGCGGTGGATCATGCCTTGCTGATGAGCATAGTCGACGGCCAGGCCGATAGAGGTAAAGAGTTGCACAATCTCTGGAGGGGATGGAACGTTCCCCAGGCTTGAAGTACGGCGAATGTAGTCTGCCAATGTCTGGCCTTCGACATAATCCATGACCATATAGGCAATAGTGCCCTCTTCCTCAGATGAGGCAATCTGAAAGTCATGGATTTGTACAATGTTGGGATGGTGCAG
>WNGH01006875.1_pt1 | contig 10839 bp, 9 predicted proteins | sample 5400631 | NCBI WGS metagenome assembly WNGH01 (sample SAMN13153373, study PRJNA577476) | soil metagenome | isolation source: 115 cm soil or saprolite under Garry oak tree replicate 1 | place: USA:California | collected 2016-06-15 | reverse complement strand
GGGATCATGAGGTCGACGAAAGCCTGGTTGCGCGCGCGCTCTTCCTTGTCCGGGTGCCTGATCGACTTGTCCACCGCGGCCGCGACGACGTAGGCGAGCGCGCGCATCGCCTCGGTCTGCGACTTCATGCTCATCAGCATGCGGCGCACGTCGGGGTGGTGGATGATGGTCACCGCCTTGCCGCCGCCCGCGACGTCGCGGCTCTGGACGCGCTCCTTTGCGTACGCGAGCGCCTGCTGGTAGGCGCGCTCGGAGATCGCGAGGCCTTCCATGCCCACCGCGAATCGCGCGAGATTCATCATGATGAACATGTATTCAAGGCCGTGGTTCTCCTCGCCGACGAGGTAGCCGACCGCGTTTTCGTATACGAGGACGGCAGTCGGGCTCGCGTGGATGCCGAGCTTGTGCTCGATCGAGGCGCACTGCACCTCGTTTCTCCGCCCGAGCGAGCCGTCGGCGTTCACCAGGAACTTCGGCACAAGGAACATCGAGATGCCGCGTACGCCCTCGGGCGCGCCCTCGACGCGCGCAAGCACCAGGTGCACGATGTTCTCGGCCAGGTCGTGCTCGCCGTAGGTGATGAAAATTTTCTGCCCCGAGACGCGGTAATGATCAGCTTCGCGGACCGCCCGGGTCCGCACCAGTCCGAGATCGGAGCCCGCCTGCGGCTCGGTGAGGTTCATCGTGCCGGTCCAGCCGCCCGCTATCATCTTCGGTAGGTATTGCCTTTTTTGTTCCTCGGTGCCGCGCAGGATCAGTGCCTCGACCGCGCCCGCAGTGAGCATCGTGACGAGCGAGAAAGAAAGGTTCGCCGATTTCCACATCTCGACGACCGGCGTCGAGACGATTTTCGGCAGCCCCTGCCCACCGTGCTCGGCGGGCGCCTGCAGCGCGTTCCAGCCGGCCTCGACGAACTGGCGGTAGGCCTCCTTGAAGCCTTTGGGAGTGGTGACCTTGCCCTCGTCCCACTTCGAGCCCTCCTTGTCGGCGGGCTTATTGAGCGGCGAGAGCACGCCGCTTGCGAACTTCGCGCTCTCCTCGAGGATCTGGTCGACCAGCTCGGCGTTGATCTCCTCGCAGCCGGGCAGCTTCGCGACCTCGGCCAGGCCGGCCAATTCCTGCAGCACGAAGTGCATGTCGCGAAGCGGTGCTTTGTATTCCCTCATAGGTGCCTCTGTAAATGCCGTTTATCCGAGCTCTTTCACCAGTTCCGGAACGATTTTGAACAGATCTCCCACGATCCCGTAGTCTGCCACCTGGAATATCGGCGCTTCCTCGTCCTTGTTGATGGCGACGATGACGCGGCTGTCCTTCATGCCCGCCAGGTGCTGAATCGCGCCGGAGATGCCCACGGCGATATAGAGCTCCGGCGCGACGATCTTGCCGGTCTGCCCGACCTGCCAGTCGTTCGGCACGAACCCCGCGTCCACCGCGGCGCGCGAAGCCCCCATCGCCGCGCCCAGCTTGTCGGCGAGGGGCTCGAGAATCTTGAAATTGTCTCCGGAGCCCATGCCGCGCCCGCCCGACACCACGACGCGCGCCGAGGTCAGCTCGGGGCGCTCGGACTTGGTGAGCGCGCGGCCGACGAGCGAGGAAAGGCCTGCATCCATGCCCGCCTGAAGAGTTTCCACTGTGCCCGAGCGGCCGTTTGCGGAAACCGCGTCGAAACCCGTCGTTCGCACGGTGATGATCTTGATCCTGTCTTTCGATTGCACGGTCGCAAGAGCGTTGCCGGCATAGATCGGGCGAACGAAAGTGTCGGCGCTGACGACCGAGACGATGTCGGAGATCTGCGCAACATCCAGCAGCGCCGCGACGCGCGGCGCGAGATTCTTCCCGAAGGAATTCGCAGGGAGGAGAATGTGCGTGTAGGCGCTCGTGAGTCCCACCACCAGCGGTGCCATGTTTTCCGCAAGCTGGTCCTTGTAGTGCGGTGCGTCAGCCGTCAGGACTTTCTTGACGCCCGCGATCGCAGCCGCGGCCGTTGCGGCCGCGCCGCAACCGGAACCGGCCACCAGCACCGCGATATCGCTGCCGACGCTTTTTGCTATCTGGGCCGCGGCGGCGACGGTATTGAGCGTGGCGGACTTGATCGATTGGTTGTCGTGCTCGGCGACGACGAGGACGCTCATGCGATCACCTTCGCCTCGTTGCGCAGCTTCGCAACCAGCGCCCTGGCGTCGGGCACCTTGGCCCCCGCCTTGCGCTTTGGCGGTTCCTCGACCTTCAGCGTCGCAAGGCGCGGGACGACGTCCACGCCCAGCGCGTCGGGTTTCAGCACCTCCAACGGCTTCTTCTTCGCCTTCATGATATTGGGCAGCGTGACGTAACGCGGCTCGTTCAGGCGCAGATCGGTAGTCACCACCGCCGGCATCTTGATCGAGATCGTCTCGAGGCCGCCGTCTACTTCGCGTGTGACCTCGGCCTTGCCCTCGGCGATTTTCACTCTCGAAGCGAACGTCGCCTGCGACCAACCGAGCAGCGCAGCGAGCATCTGACCCGTCTGGTTGCAGTCGTCGTCGATCGCCTGCTTTCCGAGGATCACGAGCTGCGGACCTTCCTTCTGGACGATCGCGCGCAGGAGCTTCGCCACGGCGAGCGGCTGCAGCTCCACCTCGGTCTCGGCGAGGATCGCGCGATCGGCGCCGAGCGCGAGCGCCGTGCGCAGCGTTTCCTGGCAGGCCTGCACGCCGCAGGAGACCGCGACGATCTCGGTCGCGGTCCCGGATTCCTTCAGGCGTAGCGCCTCCTCGACCGCGATCTCGTCGAAGGGATTCATCGACATCTTGACGTTGGCCGTCTCGACACCCGAGCCGTCGGCCTTGACGCGCACCTTGACGTTGAAATCGACGACGCGCTTGACCGCAACCAGGACTTTCATTCACAGTCTCTTGTGGAAAATACAGGCGGATTATAAGCCATGGCGCTCGCCGCCCCGGGTTCCCGGCCTGCCGATATAATCCGCCGGTCCGCGATCGCTCCCGCCATGCCGCGCCCGCTCTCTCACATCCGCGTCCTCGATCTCTCGCGCGTCCTCGCCGGGCCCTGGGCGTCGCAGAATCTTTCCGACCTCGGGGCGGAGGTCATCAAGGTAGAGCGGCCGGGATCGGGCGACGACACGCGCAGCTGGGGCCCGCCTTTTCTCAAAGACAGAGATGGGAAGGACACGCGCGAGGCCGCCTACTTCCTCTCGGTCAACCGCGGCAAGAAATCGGTGACCCTCGACATCTCGAAACCCGAAGGCCAGCGCATCGCGCGCGCGCTCGCGGCGAAGTGCGACGTGCTGCTCGAGAACTACAAGGTCGGCGGGCTCGCAAAATACGGACTCGCCCACGAGGAGGTGAGGAAAATCAATCCGCGCATCATCTACTGCTCGATCACCGGGTTCGGCCAGTCCGGCCCGAGCTCGCACCGCCCCGGCTACGACTTCATCTTCCAGGGCATGGGCGGGCTGATGAGCATCACCGGCGAGCGCGACGGCGAACCCGGCGCCGGGCCGCAGAAGGTCGGCATCGCAGTCACCGACGTTCTCGCGGGGATGTACGCGAGCCTCGCCATCACTGCGGCCATCGCGCACCGCGAGCGCACCGGCGTCGGACAGTACATCGACCTCGCCTTGTTCGACGCTGTCGTCGCCTTTGGCGCGAACCAGATCCTGAACTATTTCACCTCCGGGAAAATCCCGGGACGCTACGGCAACGCGCACGCGAACGTCGTGCCTTACGAGGTGTTCGCGACCGCCGACGGCCACGTCGTCCTCGCGGTCGGCAACGACAGTCAGTTCGCGAGCTTCTGCAAGGTCGCAGGCCGGCCGGAGCTCGCCGCCGATTCGAGGTACGCCACCATGCCGGGCCGCATCAGGAATCGCGCTACGCTCATTCCGCTGCTGCGGGAGACATTCAGGCAAGGACCGAGCGGGCGGTGGATTGCCGAGCTCGAGGCCGCCAATGTTCCGTGCGGACCGATCAACGACTACCGCCAGGTGTTCGAAGACCCGCAGGCGCGGCACCGCGGACTGAAAGTCGAGATTCCGCACCCGGCGGGTGTCCCCTGCCCCACGGTCGCCAGCCCGATGCGGTTTTCGGAAACCCCGGTCGAATATACACTTCCACCGCCACTCCTCGGCGAGCACACGCGCGAGGTGCTAGGCTCTCTCCTGGGACTCGGCAACGGCGAGCTCGACCGGCTCTCGGCGCACAGAATCATCTAGCCGACAGCCCCCTTGTCAGTCCGCTGAAACTACAAGCGATACATAATCTCGCAGCACGAGAAGAGGCATCTTGACTCCCCAACGGCAGCTGACACTCCCTTTCATGCTATTGCTCGGCATTGCCTATGTGCTGCCGGGATTGGTCGGGCATGATCCATGGAAACCCAACGAAGCATACAGCTTCGGAATGATCTACCACGTCTGGGGCGGCGGCGATTGGGTCGTTCCGACCCTCGCGGGGGAGCCGTTCATGGAAAAGCCCCCCTTGTTCTACATCACTGCTGCCTACGTCGCAACGCTCTTTTCTTCCTGGCTGCCGTTGCACGATGCGGCGCGCCTGACCTCGGGAATATATGCGGCAGCGACCCTGGTGTTGGTGGGCTTGTCTGCGCGCGCCACGTGGGGCGAGGGGCGCGGCCTGGTCGGGGTGATAGTGTTCCTTGGCTGCATTGGACTACTGGCCGATTCACATCTGATGTTCACCGACATCGCCCTGCTCGCTGGATTCGCGCTGTCGTACTATGGGCTCGTGCTTAGCCGGACCCACCCTGCCTGGGCGGGTCTTGCGCTGGGGACAGGCGTGGGAATCGGCTTCATGTCCAAGGGAATGATTGCCCCCGGCATCATGGGTTGCGTGGCCGTGTCCCTGCCCGCATTGTTCGTGGCTTGGCGGAGTCGCAATTATGCGCGCTGCCTGGCGGTCGCCCTGGTCGCCGCGATGCCTTGGCTGACTATCTGGCCTTACGCTCTATACCAGAGGTCACCCGAGCTGTTCATGCAATGGTTCTGGATCAACAACCTCGGGCGCTACCTTGGATTCGCTCATCTTGGGGCGCAATCCGAAGCGTGGTTTTACACCCGGACTTTGCCGTGGTTTGCCTGGCCGGCGCTACCCTTGGCGCTGTGGAGCGCGTGGCGGTCCGGGCCCGAGGGATTGAAGCGGCCGGAGCTGCAACTGCCGGCACTTACCGTTGTCGTGATGCTCGCGATTCTAGGCACGTCCGCTTCCGCGGGTACGCAATATGCGCTGCCCGTCTTGGTGCCTCTGTCGGTACTTGCGGCTGGCGCGGCGAACTCGCTTCCGCAGGGCGTCGCGGCAACACTCGACTGGCTGTGCCGTATCGTGTTCGGTTTGTTCGCCTTGACGCTGTGGTGGGGCTGGACGGAGATGATGCTCTATGGGCATCCGCCCGAATGGTCCTGGTTGGCTCATTACCTGCCTATGGATTTCAAGCCGACGTTCCAAGGATTCGCCTTTGCAGTGGCGGCGGCGTTGACCTTGGGCTGGTTCCTGTTCCTGCTCAGATTGAGGGAATGGAAAATCCGCCCCGTGCTCAGCTGGACGACAGGGCTCACACTGGTCTGGGGTCTGCTCTCGACGCTGTGGCTGCCGTGGCTGGATGCCGCGAAAAGCTACCGCGGGATGTTTGCGTCCATGCAGCGCGCGCTGCCGATGGACTATGACTGCCTCGCGAGCGAGAATCTCGGCGAACACGAGCGGGCTATGCTCCAGTATGTGACCGGTATTATTTCGGTGAGGCGCAAAGTCCAGCCCGATGCTCGATGCGACTTCATCCTGCTTCAAGGCAGGGCCGGATATGGTGTCGAGCTACAAGGCAGCTGGCAGCTGGTTTGGATAGGCAACAGACCCGGCGACAACAGCGAACGATTCTCGCTATTCGGGCGCAAGTCCGACGCCGCTGTCACCGCGCCGCGACAAGAAACGAGGGTTACGCGAGTCGGACTGGAACTCAATCGCTAGCCCAGAGAACCTCAGTTCCTAGAGCGGCTTCCCGATCAGCCGGCCCAGCTCGCCGATCACGCCCCTGCGGAAGCTGAGAACGCAGATCACGAAGATCACGCCTTGGACGACCGTCACCCAGGAGCCCATCTGGGCGAGGTAGTTCTCCATCGAGATGATGATCAAGGCGCCGACCACGGGCCCGAACACGGTCCCAAGCCCCCCGAGCAGCACCATCAGCACCACCTCGCCCGACATGGTCCAGTGCACGTCGGTGAGCGAAGCGAGCTCGAACACCAGCACCTTGGTCGCTCCGGCGAGGCCCGCGAGCGTCGCCGAGAGCACGTAAGCCAGCAGCTTGTAGCGGTTGACGTCGTAGCCGAGCGAAAGCGCCCTCGGCTCGTTTTCGCGGATCGCCTTCAGCACCTGCCCGAACGGCGAGTGCACGGCGCGGTGGATAAGGAGAAATCCGCCGACGAACACGGCGAACACCAGCGTATACATCCCCCACACGCTGTTGAGATCGAGCACGCCGAAGAGCTTCCCGCGCGGCACCGCCTGGATGCCGTCCTCGCCGCCCGTAAACGGCGCCTGCAAATAGAAGAAATACACCATCTGCGCGAGTGCCAGCGTGATCATCGCGAAGTAGATGCCCTGCCGGCGGATCGCGAGGAGCCCGGTGACCACGCCGAGCAACGCGGAGCACGCCGTGCCGAAGAGAATCGCGAACTCGGGCGGGAAGCCCCATACCTTGGCCGCGTGCGCCGAGGCATAGCCGGCCGTTCCGAGAAACATCGCGTGCCCGAAGGACAAGAGGCCCCCGTAGCCGATCAGGAGGTTGAAGGCGCAGGCAAACAGCGCGAAGCACATCACCTTCATGAGGAACACCGGGTAGGCGACCAAGGGCGCGAGCGCGAAGAACGCGATCATCACGACGGTGGCGATGCGCTGATGCGCAAGCCCGTCGGCGCGCGATGCGGCGCGCGGCGCAAGTTCGTGCACGGCCGACATGATCCTAGAACGCCCTCACCGCTGCGTTCCGAACAGGCCTGCCGGCTTGATCATCAACACGATCGCCATGATGATGAAGATCACCGTGTTCGACGCCTCGGGATAGAACACCTTGGTCAGGCCTTCGATGAGCCCGAGTGCAAACCCGGTCACGATCGAGCCCATGATCGAGCCCATGCCCCCGATCACGACCACCGCAAAGACGACGATGATCAGGTCCGCCCCCATGAGCGGATTGACCTGGTAGATCGGCGCCGCCATCACGCCCGCGAACGCGGCGAGGGCGACGCCGAAACCGTAGGTGAGCGTGATCATCCTCGGCACGTTGATGCCGAAAGCCTGCACCAGAGCCGGGTTCTCGGTCGCCGCGCGCAGGTACGCACCGAGCCGGGTCTTCTCGATCACTAACCACGTCGCAAGGCACACCACGATCGATGCGAGGATGACCCATGCCCGGTAGTTCGGCAGGAACATGAAACCCAGGTTGCGCCCGCCGGAAAGCTCCTGCGGCATCGAATAGGGAATTCCCGAGGTGCCGTACTCGTTGCGGAACAGCCCCTGGATGATGAGCGCGAGCCCGAATGTGAGCAGCAGCCCGTACAGGTGGTCGAGCTTGTAGAGCCTCGCGAGCATCAGCCGCTCGATGACCATGCCGACAAGACCCACGGCGAGCGGCGCGATCGCGAGCGCCCACCAGTAGCCGATGCCGAGCTTGGCGAACAGGAAATAGGCGCAGAACGCGCCCATCATGTACTGAGCGCCGTGCGTGAAGTTGATGATGTTGAGCAGCCCGAAAATCACCGCGAGCCCGAGCGAGAGCAGCGCATAGAACGAGCCGTTGATCAGCCCGATCAGGAGCTGCCCGAACAGCGCTTGCGTCGGTACGCCGAAGATCTCGGTCATGGCTGAACCGCGGCGAAAAAGAAGGTGCGGAATGAACGGTGCGTCATGCGCCCGTCCGCTCCTGCCCTGCTAACTCGGCGCCCTGCGCCGGACCAACTATCTTTTTACCAGCGGGCAATCGCCCTGATCCATCGGCCGGAAGGCCTGATCGGCGGGAATTGTTGCCCGGATCTTGTAATAGTCGTACGGGCCCTTCGACTCGGACGGCTTCTTCACCTCGACAAGGTAGGCCGGATGCACCTTCCTGCCGTCCATGCGCACGCGGCCCTTGCCGAAGAGCGGGTCATCGGTCGGCAGCTCCTTCATCTTGGCGATCACTTTGGTGCCGTCGTCGGTTTTGCCGGACTCGACCGCCTTGAGATAATGCGTGATCGTCGAATACACGCCGGCCTGCACCATGGTCGGATACTTGCCGCTGTTCGCCGCGGCGAAACGCTTGGCGAAGGCGCGGGTCTGATCGTTCAAGTCCCAGTAGAAGGTCTCGGTGAAAATCAGTCCTTGCGCCTTGTCCAGGCCTAGGCCGTGTATGTCGCTGATGAACACCAGCATGCCCGCGAGGCTCTGCCCGCCTTTGACGATACCGAATTCGGCCGCCTGCTTGATCGAGTTGGTGGTGTCGCCCCCGGCGTTGGCGAGGCCGACGATCTTCGCCTTGGACGCCTGCGCCTGGAGGAGGAACGAGGAGAAGTCCTGCGCGTTGAGCGGATGCCGCACCTTGCCGAGCACCTTGCCGCCGTTCTTCAGCACCACCGCCTCGGTATCGCGCTCCAGCGCCAGCCCGAAAGCGTAGTCTGCGGTGATGAAGTACCAGGTGTCGCCGCCGGTTTTCACGATGGCGTTGCCCGTGCCGTTGGCGAGCATCCAGGTGTCGTAGGTCCAGTGGATGGTGTTCGGCGAGCACGCTTTGCCCGTGAGGTCGGAAGTCGCCGCGCCGGAGACGAGGAACGCCTTGCCTTTCTCGCGCGTGATCTGGTTGATCGCGAGCGCGATCGAAGAAGTCGGCACGTCGACGATGACGTCCACCTTGTCGACGTCGTACCACTGGCGCGCGATGCTCGAACCCACGTCGGGCTTGTTCAGGTGGTCTGCCGAGAGTATCTCCACCTTCATGCCTTTCCGGGCGGCGCCGAAATCCTCGACCGCCATGCGGGCCGCCACCGTCGATCCGGATCCGGCGATATCCGAGTAAAGGCTGGACATGTCGGAGAGCACGCCGATCTTGACGACGCCGTCGGAAATCTGAGCCTGCGCGAGCGAAGCGGCGAGGGCGAGCGACGCCGCCGCGAATATGCTGCGTTTGGAAAACATGGGGCTCCTCTTCTCTGGTTGATTGGAAATCGGGCTATACGCCCAGGTATTCGTGAATCTTCTCCAGATTGGACTCTAGCTCGGCGTTCGGGATCATGTCCACCACCCGGCCGCTCTCCATGACGTAGTGGCGGTCGGCGACGCGCGAGGCGAATCGGAAATTCTGCTCGACCAGGAGGATGGTAAACCCTTCCGCCTTGAGCCGCGAGATGATGCGGCCGATCTGTTGAACGATCACCGGAGCGAGGCCCTCGGTCGGCTCGTCGAGCAGGAGAAGCCGCGCTCCGGTGCGCAGAATGCGCCCGATCGCGAGCATCTGCTGCTCGCCTCCTGAGAGCTTCGTGCCCTGGCTCGCGAGGCGCTCCTTCAGGTTCGGGAACAGCTCGAAGACCTGGGCTAGTGACAGCCCGCCCGCGCGCACCACAGGCGGAAGCAGGAGGTTTTCGTGGACATCGAGGCTGGCAAAGATGCCGCGCTCCTCGGGGCAGAAAGCGACGCCGAGGCGGGCAATGCGATCGGAGGGCAGCGCGATGATCTGCGTGCCGTCGAAGTGGATCGAGCCCTCACGGCGAGCGACCATGCCCATGATAGCCTTGAGAGTCGTGGTCTTGCCGACGCCGTTGCGGCCGAGCAGGGTCACGACTTCCCCGCGGCGCACCGCGAACTCCACCCCGTGCAGGATGTGGGATTCGCCGTACCAGGCGTTCAGGTCGGCGACCGAAAGCAGCGCCCCCTCAGGCATGCTCGGAGCCCAGGTAGGCCTTGATCACTTCGGGATGACCTGACACCGACCGGTAGTCACCCTCGGCGATGATCTCGCCGCGCGAGAGCACCGTGATTTGATCCGAGAGGTTCGCGACGACGCTCAAGTTGTGCTCGACCATGAGCACGGTGCGGTCGGCGGCGACGCGCCGGATGAGCGTAGCGATGCGCTCCACGTCCGCGTGTGCCATGCCGGCGGTCGGCTCGTCCAGAAGCATCATTTCCGGGTCGAGCGCAAGCGTGGTTGCGATCTCGAGCGCGCGCTTGCGCCCATAGGGCAGTTCCACCGCGATCGACTCTTCGAACTCCGACAAACCCACCGCGTCCAGCAGCTCCCGCGCGCGCGAATTCAGGTCGCGCAGGATCCGGTCCGTTCGCCAGAAATCGAACGAGCGGCCGCGCTTGCGCTGAAGCGCGATGCGCACGTTCTCCAGGACCGTGAGATGCGGAAACACCGCCGAAATCTGGAAAGACCGGACCAGCCCCAGCCGCGCGATCGTGACGGGGCTGGAACCCGTGATCTCGCGCCCGTTGTAGAAGATCTGGCCGCGGGTCGGAGAAAGAAAGTGCGTAAGCAGATTGAAGCAGGTGGTCTTGCCCGCGCCGTTGGGGCCGATCAGGGCGTGGATGCGTCCGCGCCTGACCTTGAGGCTGACGCCGCTGACGGCGACGAAGCCCTTGAACTCCTTCCTCAGGCCGCGCGTCTCGAGAATGATGTCTTCCGCCACGGATGCGGCTAGGAGCCTATGTGGTCGGCCACGGCGAGAAAGGGCGGGCGCATCGGGGAGTGCCGGCATTATAACCACGGCGCGCGCGCCCCAAGGTGTGACGAAAGGAAGTTATGTCGCGGCGTCGGCCGTGCCGGTCAGCAGGCCGAGATCGCCACCCGCCGCCGCGGTATTCA
>WNGH01019293.1_pt1 | contig 10840 bp, 8 predicted proteins | sample 5400631 | NCBI WGS metagenome assembly WNGH01 (sample SAMN13153373, study PRJNA577476) | soil metagenome | isolation source: 115 cm soil or saprolite under Garry oak tree replicate 1 | place: USA:California | collected 2016-06-15 | reverse complement strand
CTGGTGCTCGGCGAGGGGCGGGCGATCCCCGACGTCGAGGAGCGCATCATGAGCCTCTTGCCGGGGGAGACGGTCGACGCGATCGTGCGCTTCCCCGACGACTTCCCCGAAGAGGCCAAGCGCGGCCAGACGCGCGACGTGCGCATCACCCTGCACGAAGTGAAGCGGCAGCACCTGGCCGAGCTGAGCGACGACTTCGCGCGCGAGGTCGGCGACTTCGAGAGCCTCGACGCGCTGCGTCAGGCGATCCGTGAGGACCTGGAGCAGGACGCGGAGCGGGAAGCGGACGCGCGCGTGCGGGCGGCGTTGATCGAGCAGATCGTGCAGGCGAACCGGATCGACGCGCCGCGGCCGCTCGTCGAGCGCGCGCTGGCGGCGTACGCGCAGGCGTACGGCATCCCCGAAGACCGCTGGCCGACGTTCGCCAAGGAGTTCCAGCCGATCGCCGAGGCGCAGGTGCGGCGCGATCTGGTCCTGGACTGGATCGTGGAGCACCAGGGATTGCAGGCGACCGCGGCCGAGGTCCAGGCGAAGATCGCGGAGCTCGCGGCTCGACGCGGCGTGCCGGCCGAGCAGCTCCAGGCGTCGCTCGAGAAGGCCAAGCGGCTGCGCGACCTCGAGCGCAGCCTCACCGAGGAGAAGGTGTTCGCGTTCCTCTTGTCCCAGTCCACCGTGGAGCAGCCGTGAGCGTCAACCAGATCTATCCGCCCTACATCATCGAGCGCTCCAGCCGGGGCGAGCGCACCTACGACATCTTCAGCCGGCTCCTGATGGACCGCATCGTGTTCCTCGGGACGCCGATCAACGACGAGGTGGCGAACATCATCATCGCCCAGCTGCTGTTCCTCGACGCGGACAACCCGGAGAAGGACATCTATCTGTACATCAACTCGCCGGGCGGCATCATCTCGAGCGGCATGGCGATCTACGACACCATGCAGTTCCTGCGCGCGCCGGTGAACACGATCTGCATGGGGATGGCCGCGTCGATGGGCTCGTTCCTGCTCGCGGCGGGCCGGCCGGGGAAGCGCCAGGCGCTGCCCCACGCCCGGATCATGATGCACCAGCCGTCGGGGGGCACCCAGGGCACCGCCTCGGACATCGAGATCCAGGCGCGCGAGATTTTGTACCTGCGCAGCAAGCTCAACGAGCTGTACGCCAAGCACACGCTTAAGCCGGTCAACGACATCGAGAAGGACATGGACCGCGACCGCTTCATGTCGGCCGAAGAGGCCAAGGGTTACGGCCTCATCGACCACGTCATCGCCCACCAGGCCGAGCTTGACGGCAGCGGGAAAAAGGGGGCCTGACTTGCGCTGGCCGTCCCGTTTTCCCATGTTAGGGCGCCATGTCGCACGATAAACACCTGCGCTGCTCGTTCTGCGGGAAGTCCAAGGACTCGGTCCGGAAGTTCATCTCCGGCCCGAGCGTGTACATCTGCAACGAGTGCATCGCGCTGTGCAACGAGATCCTGGCGGAGGACGAGGAGCGCGAGGTCGCCGAGGCGATCACGCAGGTCCCCACCCCCGCCGAGATCAAGGACGTGCTCGACCAGTACGTGATCGGCCAGGAGAAGGCGAAAAAGACCCTGGCGGTCGCGGTCTACAACCACTACAAGCGCATCAACTCCCACTCGGGCCGGGAAGCCGAAGTCGAGCTCGACAAGAGCAACATCCTGCTCATCGGTCCGACCGGCGTGGGCAAGACGCTGCTCGCGCAGACCCTGGCCCGGATCCTCGACGTCCCCTTCACCATCGCCGACGCCACGACGCTCACCGAGGCGGGGTATGTCGGGGAAGACGTCGAGAACATCCTGGTGCGGCTGCTGCAGTCGGCCGACTTCAACGTCTCCGAGTGCGAGCGCGGCATCGTCTACATCGACGAGATCGACAAGATCGCGCGCAAGTCCGAGAACCCCAGCATCACGCGGGACGTCTCGGGCGAGGGCGTGCAGCAGGCCCTGCTCAAGATCCTCGAGGGGACGGTGGCGTCGGTGCCGCCGCAGGGTGGCCGCAAGCACCCGCAGCAGGAGTACATCCAGGTCAACACCAAGGATATCCTGTTCATCTGCGGCGGCGCGTTCGACGGGCTGGAGAAGATCATCGAGGCCCGCACGGGGCGCCGGCAGATCGGCTTCACGAAGGAAGAGGTGGCGCGCGGCGTGGCGCAGCGCCTCAAGGCGAACCCCTACTCCGACGTCGAGCCGGACGACCTGCTGCGCTTCGGGCTCATCCCCGAGCTGGTGGGCCGCCTCCCGGTCGCCGTGCCGCTCGATGCGCTCGATGAGGACTCCCTGGTGCGCATTCTGGTCGAGCCGAAGAACGCCCTCGTCAAGCAGTACCAGAAGCTGTTCGAGCTCGAAGAGGTGCGGCTGACGGTCGAGAAGGACGCCCTGCGCGCCATCGCCCAGAAGGCGATCAAGCGCGGCACCGGCGCCCGCGGTCTCCGCGCCATCCTCGAGGAGATGATGACGGAGATCATGTTCGACCTGCCGAGCCGTGACGACGTGCGCGAGGTGTGCATCACCGCCGAGAGCGTGCGCGAGGGCCGGACCCCGCTGCTCGTGACCGAGCGCCCGCGGCAGAAGAAAGAAGCCTGACCGAACCCCGTTTCGTCGGCGCCTTTCCGCGCGCCGACGCTCCGCTCGCTCCCCCGCTCCCCGAAGTCGCCTTCCTCGGCCGCTCCAACGTCGGCAAATCGAGTCTCCTGAACGCGCTCGTGGGACACCGTATCGCCAAGGTTTCCGCAACACCCGGCAAGACCCAGGCGCTCACTGTATTCGAAATGCGTGGGATGTGGGATGTGGGGAGTGGGAAGGCGCGTACCCACACCCCACTCCCCACATCCCACGCCTTTTACTTTTTAGATTTGCCGGGGTACGGATACGCGCGGGCGAGCCGCGGCCGGCGCACGGGATTCCGGCGCCTCGTCGCCCGCACGTTGGACCGCGAGCGCCTCGCCGGCGCCGTGTGGCTGCTCGACCTGCGGCACGATCCGTCGGTGGACGACCGCACGATGCAGGACGCGCTGGCGGCCGCCGAGACGCGCATCCTTGCGGCGCTGACCAAGAGCGACAAGCTTCCGCGAGGGCAACGGCTGCGTCGGGCGGACGCCGTGCGGGAGCTGCTGGGGCTCGACGCGGACCAGGTGATCGTGACGAGCGCGCGGACCGGAGAAGGCGTCGCCGAGCTCCGCGAGGCGATTGCGGGATTGATCACAGAGGCGGCGGTATGACGGAAGGACGGAAGGACGGAAGGGGGATGTGGCGGCGCGTTCCGATGCTCGGGCTGGCGCTGCTTTCCGTCCTTCCGTCCTTCCGTCGCCTGTCGGCCCAGGCCGCCGACACGCTCCCCATCGGCTTCGGCACCCTCAAGCGGGACGACATCGTCGTGCGGTTCGCGACCGCGCAGGTCGAAATCCAGGTCCTGCCGCTCGCCCAATCCGTGATTCGGCTGCTGTTGCCCGACACCTACCGCTCGCTCAGTGACCTCATCAAGACCAAGCGGGCGCAGCTCGACGACGCCGCCCAGCGCGCCGGCGTCCAGCACCCCACGTTCGTGATGGTGTCCTTCTACGGACTGGTCCCGCAGGCCCGGTTCGTCCCCGAAGACATCAACATCACGAGTCGCGGCCAGCTGTTCCGGCCCGTGGCGATCGTGCCGCTCTCGCCGACATGGAACGGGCAGCAGCTCGACGCCCGCCAGCAGGCGGTGGCGCTGTATCTGTTCGACGAGGGCATCAGCTTCCGGGAAGCGCTGAGCGTCAGCTACCAGGGTCTCACGAACGACGGCTGGAGTCGGGGGGCCATGCGGGCGTTGGAGCGCGAGCGCGCCCGGGTGCTGGCCCGCGCGCAGTCCCTCCCCAATCAGGAGCCGTAGCCGCGAGCCCTTCCCCGCTCTTCCGGCTGCTCGTCGCCGTCGCGTTCGCGGGCGTCCTCGGCCTGCTCTGGTATCTGGCGGCGCGGCTGCTGCGCAGCGAGCGCGAGCGCCACCGCACAACCGAGGAGCTCAACCGCCGGCTCTCGGAGCTGTTTTCCCTGCAGGAGCTGTCCTACGTCCTCTCCGACTCGCTCGAGCTGGAGCGGATCGCGGACCAGGTGGTGCGCTTTGCGCTGCGGTTCCTCGAGGCCCGCGGCGCATTGCTCGCGCTGGCGGCGCCGAGCGCGGGCGCGAACGCGCCGCTGCGGGTGGCGGCCGCAGTGGGGTCGCTCGCCGAACTCAAGGACCACACGGTCGCCCGCAACGATCCCGGCCTGCTGGCCCGCTCCCTCACCGGAGAGAAGCTCGAGCTGGTCCGCAACTCCGGCGGCGCTCCCACCCGCCTGCTCGCGGAGATCCAGGCCGACTCCGCCGCCGCCGTGCCGCTGCACACCCACGGCGTGGCGGTGGGGACGCTGCTCGTCGCCGATCCGCGCGGGGGCAGCTTCGCGCCCGAGGACGTCCGGCTCCTCTCCACGCTCGCCACCCACGCCGCCGTGGTGCTCGCCAACGCCCGCTTCTTCGATCTCGTGCGGCAGGCGAAGGAAGAGTGGGAGACGGCGTTCGACGCGCTGAGCGAGGGCATGGCGGTCGTGGACGAGGAGGGCCGCGTGCGCCGGGCGAACCGGTCGCTCGCCGCTCTCCTCGGGCGATCGGTCGAGGCGGTGGTGGGCGAGCAGCTGGGCGAGGCACTGCTCGGCGAGACCCACGCCTTGAAGGAGCAGCTCGAGGCGGCGCGGCGCGGCGAGCGGCCCCCGCCGCTCGTGGCGCGCTCGGCGGCGCTGCAGCGCACGGTGCGCGTCGCCGCCGCCCGCATGCCCGACCCCGAGGCCAACCGCAGCCTGGTGGTGCTCGTCGAGGACGTCACCGAGCAGCAGACGCTCGAGGCGCAGCTCATCCAGAGCGAGAAGCTCGCGGCAGTCGGCCAGCTGGTGTCGGGCGTCGCCCACGAGCTCAACAACCCGCTCACCTCGATCGCCGGCCTGTCGGAGTTCCTGCTCGAGCAGCAGGCGCTCGGCCAGAAGGACCGCAGCCACCTGAAGGTGATCCACGAGCAGGCGGAGCGCGCCGGCCGCATCGTCAAGAATCTGCTGACGTTCGCCCGCAAGGCGCCGGACGAGCGCGCGCGCGTGGACCTGAACGACGTCGCGCAACGGACGCTGCTGCTGATGAGCTACGACTTGAAGCTCCAGGATGTCGAGACGGAGAAGGACCTCGCCGCTGCCCTCCCCGACGTCCTCGGCGATCGCCACGCGCTCCAGCAGGTCGTCCTCAACCTGCTCACCAACGCCGCGCACGCCGTCGCCGCCAACCCGGCCGACCGCCCGCGGCGCATCTCCGTCCGCACCTGGTTCGACGGCCAGGTGCATCTGCGGCTCGCGGACACCGGTCCCGGCATCTCCGACGCGGTGGCGTCACAGCTGTTCACGCCGTTCTTCACCACGAAGGAGCCGGGCCAGGGCACCGGCCTGGGGCTGTCGATCAGCTATTCGATCGTCGAGGCGCACGGCGGCCACCTGGTCCTCGAGCGCCCGTCGGGCGGGGAAGGCGGCGCCGCCTTCGTGGTCAGCCTGCCGCCGGCCGCGGCCGACGCGCCGGCGCGCGCGGCAGTCACCGCCCAGGCCCCGGCCGAGCCCGCGTCCGTCCCGCGCACGATCCTGCTCGTGGACGACGACCCCGCCGTGCGCCGCGTGGTGCAGGCGCTATTCGCGCGCGAGGGCCATCGCGTGGAAGTCGCCAAGAGCGCGCGGCACGCCCTCGAGCTGACGGGAGGGGGGACGCGCGCGTACGACCTCATTCTCGTGGATGCGCGGGCCGCGGACCGCGGCCGCCTGCTGGTGGAGGAAATGCTCGACCGCAACCGCGGACTGAAAGAGCGGATTCTGGTCGCGACCGGCGACGTGCGACCCACCACCGAAGACACCCTGCGCCGCCTCGGCCTGCGCTACGTGCGGAAGCCCTTCAACCTCCGGGATCTGCGGGACGAGGCGGCGCGCGTCTGGGCGGCCGCCACGCTGTCGTAAGCCTCCGCCGGCCAGCCGTAGCGGCTCAGGTTCACCGCGCCGCCGGGAGCGAAGCGCACGCCCTCGCGCAGCAGCAGCGCGCGCTGGAACACGGCGCTGTGATCGTCCGCGGCGAGCGAGATGCGGCCCGCGGCGTTGATCACCCGCCACCACGGCACGTCGCTGTCCTCGGGAAGCGCCGACAACGCCCACCCCACCGTGCGCGCCGCGCCGGGCCGGCCCGCGAGCCGCGCGACGAGACCGTACGTCGCCACGCGGCCGCGCGGGATGTGAGGGTTCACGAGCGCTCGGGCGAACCCCTCCTCACACTCTCGGATCGCGAGCCAGCGGAACGCAGCTAGCATATCCGCAATACGTCGTCCAGCAACCCCCCGTCCCCTTGACAAAATAGTGCGAGCACATCCTCGAGGGCGCGCCGCTCGCGCGGCCAGGCGAACCGCCGCACCGCCTCCGCGGGCGCGAGCCACTCGGCGCGATCGTGCTCCGCCGAGAGTCGCGCGCTCGCGTCGGCCGCCACGAACGCCGCGAACACCGGAATCAGCGCGACGTCGCCGCCGCGATGCTCGTAGAACGCCTCCACGCGGCTGACGTTGTACAGCCGCGCCGGCGCGAGACCCGTCTCCTCGCGCAGCTCGCGCAGCGCGGCCGCCTCGGGCCGTTCGCCGACCTCCACGCGGCCGTGCACCGTCTCCCACGAGCCGGCGTTGCGTCCGCCGGGGCCGCGGGGGCCGGGGGGGCCGCGACGCAGCACGAGCACCTCGGGGCGTTGCGCATCGCCCCGCAGGACGTAGACGTCGACGTACCGGACGCGCGCTTCGATGGGAGAAGGAACGCTAATGCCGGCGGCGACCCAGCACGGCTTCGAGCCGCGCGGACAGCGCGCGCGCGCGGAACGGCTTGGTAAGGAAGTCGTCGGCGCCGAGCTCGAAGACGCGGACTTCGTTGTCCTCGTCGCCCTTGGCGGTGAGCACGATCACGGGAATGGCCGCGGTCGCCGGCCGCGAGCGCAGGTGGGAGAGCACGCCGTAGCCGTCGAGGCCCGGGAGGTTGAGGTCGAGCACGATGATGTCGGGCCCCATGCGGTCCACCTGGTCGAGGGCCTGCACGCCGTCGCGCGCTTCCGCAACCTCGTAGCCTTCCCGCTCCAGCAGCTCCTTCATCACCTTGCGCAGGCTGTCCTCGTCGTCCACGAGCAGCACCTTGGTGGCAGGCTCGCCGTAGGCGCCGGAGCGGCGCGGGGGCAGCGCTTCCTCGAGCAGATCGAAGTGCGTCGTGATCGGTTGCGGGGCCACGCGCGGAGGCGCGGCGGGAGCGTGAGCGCCGTGCGCCGCGGAGCCGGTCGGCGCGGCGGCGGGAGCGGCGAGGGCCGCGATGTCGGCCGCTTCCGCCGGCACGTCCACCACGCGCATCAGCTCGTCGATCGTGGATTCGCCGCGCAGCACGTGGGCGAGGCCGCTGTCCCACAGCGACTTCATCCCGCCGCGCCGCGCCGCCTCGGCGATGCGATCCGCGGGATCGCCGGCGGCGATGCGCCGCTCCAGCTCCGCGTTCATCGTGAGGATCTCGAGGATCGAAAACCGGGCGCGGTACCCCGTCATCGCGCAGTCGGGGCACCCCGCGGCCCGGTACAGCGGCGTGCCGGTGGGAATCCACCGCTTCAGCCGCTCGGGCGGCGTCTCCATCCACACTTCCTTGCACGTCGTGCACAGCTTGCGCATCAGGCGCTGCGCCACCACCCCGCGCAGTGCCGCGGCGATCTTGTAGGGCTCGACCCCGATGTCCACCAGACGCGTCACGGCGTTGGCGGCGTCGTTGGTGTGCAGCGTCGAGAGCACCAGGTGGCCGGTGAGCGAAGCCTGGACGGCGATCATGGCGGTCTCGCGGTCGCGGATCTCGCCGACCAGCACCACGTTGGGGTCCTGGCGCAGGATCGACCGCAGCGCCGCGGCGAACGTGAGCCCCGCCTTCTCCTGCACCTGCACCTGCACGATGCCCGCCATCCGGTACTCGACCGGGTCCTCCACCGTCACGATGTTGACGCCCTCGCTCTTGATCTGATTGATCGCCGAATAGAGCGTGGTCGTCTTGCCCGATCCCGTAGGGCCGGTGACGAGGAGGATGCCCTCGTGGTTCTCGAGCAGCCGCTTGATGGCGTCACCTTCGCCGGGGTTCAGGCCGAGCGAGTCGAGGGACTTGACCGTGGCGCGCGAGTCGAGGATGCGGATCACGACCTTCTCGCCGAGCTGGGCGGGGAGAGTCGAGACGCGCAGGTCGATCGGCTGGCCGTTCACCGCCACCCGCGCGCGCCCGTCCTGGGGCCGTAGCCGGTCGGCGATGTCGAGCGACGACATGATCTTGATGCGGGAAATGAGCGGCAGCCCCGCGGCGCGGGGGATCTTCATCACCTGGCGCAGCACGCCGTCGATGCGGTAGCGGACGGCGACCCCGCCCTCCTCCGGCTCGATGTGGATGTCGCTCGCCCGTGAAAGGATGCCCTCGGAGATGATCAGGTCCACCAACCGCACGACGGGGCGCTGGCTCGCCTCCGCCTCGGTGATCTTGATCTCCTCGACCGGCGCCTCCTCGGTGAGCTGCACCATTTCCGCGGACGACTCCATTCCCGACAGCAGCTTGTTGATCGCCTTGTCCGGCCGGTACAGGTCGTCGAGCCGGGCGTTGATCTGCGACGGCGCGAGCAGCAGCAACCGCACCTCGCGGGCCGTGGCGAAGGCCAGGTCCTTCTCCGCGTGCATGTCGAAGGGGTTGGCGGTGGCCACCTCGAGGAACGAATCGGTGACCCGCAGGGGCAGGATGCGGTAGCGCCGGGCCAGGGTCTCGGGCACGGCCTCGCGGACCTTGGGGTCGATCTGGCCGGGCTCCGCCACCTTCATGCGGAAGCGGGTGGAGAGCTTGGCGAGGATCTGCTCGTCAGTACAGATCTTTGCTGCGACCAGCGTTTCCCACAGGGTTTTGCCCGGGTCGGCCTTGCCCCGCAGCTCCGCCAGACGCTCCGCGTCGACCAGTCCTTCCAGGGACTGGACCAGCCACTCGTCGGGGAAAGTCGCTTCAGGCATGGGCGGTTCCCCGAAACCTAGCCGAACGCCGGGTCCCGTCCAGTCCGGAGCGCCTCAGAGCAGGCCCCAGAAATCGCGCGTCACATCGAACGCGAAGCGCACGCGGCCCGTTTGCGCGCCGACACCCACGTCGAGGCGGAAGACGCCCAGCCACTCCAGCCCAGCGCCCCAGGTCACGCGCGCGTCCGGGGTCGCGAGCCACGGCGTGCCCGGCACCGGGCGCGCGGTCCATCCGGTCGCGACGAAGGGCGCCAGCACCGCGGCGGCGGGGGTCCGCGCCCACGGTCCCAGCTTGAGCGACAGAAACGGCACCGGCAGCCGCCACTCGGCGTGCAGCAGCGCGGCGCGCGCACCGCCCCAGCGGCGGAAGTCGTCGCCAGGCAGCGTGCCGCGGCCGCCGAGCACGAAGGCGCGGTGCGGCGGGACGTCGCGCGTCGCCGCGCCGCCCTGCGCGCGCAGCAGCAGGCGCGTGCCACCGAGCGGCACGAGCAGGTGTCCGGCCCCCGCGATTCTCGCGTACGCCAGGCCGCCGTCGCGCCGGCCCAATTCCAGCGCGAGCTCGACGTGTACGTCGCGACGTACCGCGAACCCCTCGCTGCGCCGCCGCACGCCCAGCGTCACGAGGTCCACGCCGCCGTCGCCCAGCGGCACGTTGGGCCGGAACCTCCCCGATGCCGGCACGGCGCGCACCGGCAGCGCGGAGACCCATTCGCGCCCCGCCGCCACGCTCCACTCCCCGCGTGTCCCGAGGCCGCGGCGCCACGTCACCCGCCCGCCGTCCGCCAGGTAGTAGTCCCCGTCGTCCGCGCCGAACTCCTGCGCGGCGAGAGAATTGAGGAGCGGGGCGATGACGGGCACGTCTCCTACGTCCCGCACGTCCCGGAATCCTTCGAGCTCGACGGTGCTGCGCCCCGAGCCGTAGCGCGCGGCGAACCGCCCCTTCCCCCGACGGTCGGCGAGTCCATAGCCGGCATGGCCGCGCAGCTCGATCCGGTCGCCGCCCGGCCGCCACACGAAGCCGATCCCCGGCGTGACCCCCTCGACGCGGTTCACGTGCACCAGATCGCTCAAGCGGTCGGCGCCGGGGCGCGCGCGGCGCAGGCCCGACAACGCGCGGTCCCCGGCGATGCGTTCCACGCGGGCGCGCACCTCCTCCAGATCGTTCTGGCGCACCGGCTCGGCGACGTCCTGCAGGGCGGCCGCGAGGGGCTGCGCCCACGGGAACGAGTCCAGCTCGGCGCGCGGCAGGCTCGTGATCTCCTCGCCCGCGAACCAGGTGTCGACGAAGCCCAGGTTGAAGCGGTAGTCGTCGATCTCCCAGCGGCCGCGGATGATGCCGCGTGCGGGCAGGTCGAGCCAGCTGGCGCGCCGGCGGATCTCGACCTCCTGGCGGTACGGCAGCCACCAGCGCCCTTCGAACTGGGCGTTCTCGAGCACGATGCTGACGTCTTCCAGCTCGGCGTCGCGGTAGGCGGGCGGCGTGAAATTGAAGGCCAGGCGCACGAGGTCGGCCGTCGCCGCGTCCAGGTAGAGCGTGCCGACGATGCGCGGCACGGCGAAGTCCCGGGGCCGCACGCGCACGCTGATGACGCGCACGGTGCGTCCCGGCAGCCCGATCGCCAGCGTGTCGTCGATCGCGTAGTCGTAGAGCAGCGGCGCCCCGGGGCTGAGCGGGTGCGGGACGTCGCGCACCTCGTCGCCCTCGCCCAGGCGGATCAGGGGGCCGAAGTTGTTCTGCACGATGCCGAGGTGGTCCCGGTGGTAG
>WNGH01006863.1_pt1 | contig 10846 bp, 14 predicted proteins | sample 5400631 | NCBI WGS metagenome assembly WNGH01 (sample SAMN13153373, study PRJNA577476) | soil metagenome | isolation source: 115 cm soil or saprolite under Garry oak tree replicate 1 | place: USA:California | collected 2016-06-15 | reverse complement strand
CGGCGGGGTGCTAAGGCGGGTATGAGCAGGCGGCGGCGCAGGAAGCGGCGGCCAGTGTGGCTGGCCGTCTTCGCGCTGCTCGCCGCGGCCGGGTCCGGGCCGGTGCTGCGCTGGGTGCTGCTGCCGGTGGCTGGGACCGCCTGCCTGGTGCTGCCGGTGCTCGCCTGGAGCGCGGGCGGGCTCCGCCCGCTGCTCACCCCGCGGCGAGTGAGGATGGCGCAGCGCAAGCCCTACACCGACCCCCGGACCAGCCAGCTGGTGAGGCATCCCCGCCCTGCCCTGCCGAAACGGCTGCGGGACATCATCATGGCGGCCGACCGGTCCCGGTGCGTGGCGTGTAAGCGCAGCCCCCGGCGGCATGGGGTGAAGCTGCAGTTTGATCACTACATCCCGTGGTCGTTCGGCGGGCTGAGTTCGCTGTTCAACGTCATGCTGCTGTGCGCCGAATGCAACCGGGTCAAATCGAACTACTGGCGCTCAGACAGCGGCAAGGTCTATTACCGCGGGTGGGCTGGCATGACCAGCGCGACCCGGGCGGGCGGGATCACCCGCCGTGAGCTGATCGCCCGGCACAGCCCGCTGCGCTGGGCCAGGGTGGGCCTGGCCTGGTGGATGACTCGTTAGACCGGCGGGTGGACCGGCGGGGGTTCCGGCTCCCGCCGGTTCGGTATGTAGTTGACGCCGAGCGCGACCGCGACGATAGGGACGATCACGGTCACCCAGACGCTGTCGGCGCCCACCTGGTAGGTGAGGATGCCGCCCGCCCCGGCCAGTACCGCGCCGAGGATCGCCTTGCGGTGGGCAGCTGCCCAGCTGCGGATCTGCTTCATGACGGTCCTGCCGGTCTGCAGCCGGTCAGCGGGTCAGCCCCGGGCCCGGGCCGCGGCTGCGGTGGCCCGGTGGGCCTGTTCACCTGGACACCCAGCCAGGTGAGCACTTTGAGGATCTCCACATGCTGCAGACCGGCGTCGGCCAGGGCGATCAGCGTGGATACCGTCTGCTCGATGCGCTGCCGGTCCGACCGGCCCGCGAGCCTCATCACGGCTGTTCGGTGTAGTAGGGGGTGCCGCGCGGAATCTTCACATCGCCCAGCGTCTTCCAGTCAGCTGCGCTGTAGTGCTCGGCCTGGTGGCCGAGAAACCTGTCCAGCGGCAGGTTGCGCCGCGCGGCGATCTGGGCCGCCGACTCGGTGCCGTCAGTGATGTGCCTGTACGGGCCGCTGGCTGGTGCGAAGCCGCCGATCAGCTGGTGCAGCCCAGCCACCGTGCCGTTGAACGCGTCTGCGTCGGTGCCGTTCCGCTGCCCCCACTGCCAGAACACCCACTTGGCCCAGACCGGCGGCCCGGCCGGGGCGCTGCCCGGGTGCGCCGCCCACCATGGCCAGTGGCCGAGCCCAGCGCAGTAACCGCCCTGCGCGAAAGACATGTTCGAGTAGACGCCGATCAGGTTGTGCGGGAACTCGGTGTGCAGCTGGTTCATGAAATCCGCGGCCACCGAGGCGATATGCGCCGGGCTGCCCCGGCTGTCCTCGTTGTCACACCAGAACATGTCGGTCGCCTTGACCGGCCCGAGACCGCGGATCTGCGCAGCGAAATAGCGGGCCTGCGCAAGGCCGCCCAGCTGGCTGGACAGGAAATGATAGGCGCCCCGGATCAGGTTGTAGCTGCTGATCTGGCCGTGGTTCCAGGCCGCATCCGGGTCGGGGCTGCTGGTGCCCGCACCACCGAGGCCCTGAGTGAGCCGGTGGATACCGAACGCCAGCGCCGGGATCTGCCTCACCGCCCCCGCCCAGTCATAACGACCCTGGTAGTTGGACACATCCAGCCCCTGGGCACTCACCACCCCCGGCACCTGCGCCGTTGTGATCATCGTGCAACCTCCCTGTGATGGCTGGGACACTATGTCACCACTGTGCCAGGTGATAATCAGCTTGTGCATCTGAGCCTGGGGGATATCGGCACCATCGCCGGTCTCGTCGGCCTGCTGGTTGTGGCCGCAGGAGTGATCGGTGCTGCGTTCCGGGTGGCCCGGAACACCCAGACAGTCGCCAACTACCGGGAGTCGGCGCAGGCGTGGGAGGCGAAAGCCGCTGTCCAGGCTGACGAGATCAGGGAACTACGCAGCGGAGTCAAAGACCTGCAGGTGCGTGAACATGAGAAGGACACCAAGATAGCGGCTCTGCAGGAGCAGGTCGCCGGGCTGCGGGACCTGCTCACCAACCGGGCGGCATTCGAGGTGCTGGACCACCGGACATCGGAGATGCTGGCCGTAATGGGTGAGACCCGCAAAGATATCCGCCAGCTGCTGGCGCACGGCGGGAGCAGCCCATGACCGAGCCCAGGCCGGTTACGGAGATAGATGACGAGCTGGTCAGGGTGATCAGGCGGTACCACCGGCTGCGCTGGTGGGGAGTGGTTGCCCTGGCCCTCGTTGTGCTGGTCGCCCTGATAGCCGGGGGGATGGTCCTGTTCCACCAGCAGCGCCAGCTGTCGGCCAGCTGCGCGCTGTACCGGGACCTGTCTTCGCTGCCAGTCACCCCGTCACCGCCGGTCAGGCGGCCCAGCAAGCTGGGGATCACCATCGTGGTGGACTCGCGGATCGCCTACCTGGGTGAATGCGGGCGGGACATCCCGCCGCCGGACCCGTCGCTGGTCCGCTGGGCGCACTACTACCGGATGGCCGTGCCCGGGTAGTCTGGGCTGTCCGGGCGGGACCTGCGGGAGGCCGAGGCACAGCAGCGGCCGAAGCTATATGCCGCCTAGTACACCGCCTGGACACCCGCGAAGATCACCGGTTGCTCGGGCGAGCCGAGGATCTTCCCCCACACGTCGTACTTGACCCCGGCGGTCAGCGTGACCGCGCCACCCGGGCCGACCAGGCCCTGGGCGATAAAGCCCTTGCCAACCCCGCCTGCCAGCCAGCTGGCCGCGAACCAGGATGACGGCTGGGCGGGCGCGAGGATCAGGCCGGAGCTGACCGGCACCGCGAACTGCACCGTCAGGTTCCCCGCGATCGGGTCGATCACGGTTCCATCCAGATCCGAGGTCCAGGTGATGTTGATCTTCTGCAGCGACAGCGCGCTGATCGGCTCGAAGCTAGCCATCATGATCCTCCCAGCGGGGCGGGGCCGGGCCAGCTGCCCAGCGGGGTAGTGCGGGGACAATGCGCCACCGGCCTGCCGTCCCGCCAGCTGCCCACTGCGGGTCTGCAGGCACACCGTGCCAGCGTGGCGGGGCAGGCCAGGCCATCCATATGACAGTGCCGGTATCACCGGGTGTGACCAGCACAGGGGTGGCGTGCAGCGTGCCAGTGCCCGATAGTGCGCCAGCTGCCTGGTAGATGGCCGTGTAGATGCCGGTGAGGGTGCCGAGGCCGGACAGCGCTGCAGTGCTTGCGGCACCATAAGCCGCGGTCAGGGTACCCAGCCCAGACAGCAGGCCAGCTGCGGCGAAGACGGGGGCGGCGGTGAGCGTGCCAGCCCCGGCAAGTACTGCGGAACTTGCCAGGACCGGCCCACCCGTCAAGGTGCCGGTCCCGGACAGGGACGCAGCCTGCGCGAGAACCGGCGCCGCGGTGAGCGTACCGGACCCGGCCAGCGCAGCGGCCGGGGCGAATGCGGGGGTTCCGGTCAGCGACCCCGTCCCGGTGAGCGTGGCCGCACCTGCCCCGGTGGCCACACTGAGAGTGCCGGACCCGGACAGTGCCAGCTGGACCGACAAGGCCCAGAGCGCGCTGAGCGTCCCGGAACCACTCAGCGCGGCGGTTTCCTCGAATCTCGGGGCGGCGGTGAGCGTCCCCAGCCCTGAGAGGCTTGCAGATCCCCTGAACGCGGGGGTGCTCACCAGCGTGCCAGAGCCGCTGAGAACGGCTGAGGGCGCGAAGACTGGCGCCGCGGACAGGGTGCCTGACCCGGACAGCCCAGCGCCGCTCTCGAAGCGGGGGGCAGCGGTCAGCGTGCCGGTACCAGTCAGGGTGGCGCTGGTGCCGATGATCAGCCCGCTGACGGTCAGCGTGCCCAGCCCGGTCAGCGCTGCGATGGCCTCGAAACGCGGACTGGCGGTCAGGGTGCCTGACCCGGACAGGGCAGCCGACCCGGCGAGCACTGGCGCCGCGGTCAGCGTGCCCACGCCGGACAGCACAGCTGAAATGCCGATGACCAGGCCGGAGACGGTGAGGCTGCCCAGCCCGGACAGGGTGTCAGCTGCCTGGAACTGGGGCGCGGCGGTGAGGGTGCCCTGGCCGGTGAGCGCTGCGGCGGCCTCGAATCTGGGCGCCGCGGTCAGCGTGCCACTGCCCGACATGGCCGCCGCAGCCTCAAACTGCGGGGCGCCGCCGAGCGTCCCGGAGCCGGACAGGGCGGCGGTGCCTGCAGTGGTTCCCCCGGCTGTGGCCGGGAGCAGCGCGAACGCGATGACCCCGCCGTGGCTGGACGTGGTCGCCGAGTTGCACGTGTAGGTGTGCGCCGCCTGGGTGACCGCCGCGTTGGTGTCGCACAGTTCCAGCCCCGACCACGGGTTGGACGGCGACTGGAAATCAGCCCGCTCGGTCAGCAGCACATCCTGCGCGAACGGGGACGGCCCCGGCGAGGTCGTGCCCCGGCTGTGGACCACCAGCACGATCATGCGGTCAGCGGCGGCGGGGGTCACCGCCGAGTTGGGATAAGCCGTCCCGGAGGTGTGCGCCAGGTAGGTGGCTGACTCGAAGATCGTGGACGTGTCGGCACCCGGATAGCAGAACGGGATCGCCGCTACCTGGGTGGTGACCGCCCAGCTGAAGGTGAAGGTGGTGTCCCCGGCCTGCTTGACCCGGGAGAACACGTTCGTGCTGGACGAGCTGGCCCCGCTGGTGCCCTCAGCGCCCTGGAGGAGCACGCTCCACCCGGAGGGTGCCGCCGGGGTGGAGGTCTGCGAATCGGACAGGCAGATAGCCGCGAAGATCGCCTCGCCCACGGGGGCGGAGGTGATGTCAATGATGCAGCTGGTGGCTGCACCGTTGGAGACCTGCGGCCCCAGCCAGCACGGCCGGGTCAGGGGGCTGCCGCCCGGCGCGAGAGCCCGCAGCGGCCCGGCCGGGCCAGGAGTCAGGAACGGCCCGTGTCCCTGCCCTGGCCCGGCTGGCATGATGGCCCCCTAGGGACGGGGGCTAGTTGAGCCCGAAGCTGCTGAGGTAGTCGATCAGGCCACGAAGGCGCAGCACATCGTCATCTATCAGCCCTATCGCCCTGTTGCAGCCCGAGCACAGCAGGCGGCGGACACGACCTGTCTTGTGATCATGGTCCACTTGCAAGCCCTGCCGGTAGTCAAGCATGGCCATCGGGGCCTTGAAGTCGCAAGCCGGGTTGGCGCATCTGCCCTCCTGCTCGGTCCACAAGCGGTCGTAGTCCTCCGGAGTGATGCCATGCTGCCCGAGAGTCTGCTTCCGCTTGTGATACTGGGCACGGTCAGGATTCCGCCGTAGCCACTCCTTGCCGGTGTTCGCGTCCGGGTGCGCCTTCATCCACTGGACCAGGTAGCAGGAGTGGCATAGGCCCTTGGCCTGGTGCTTGCGGTCCGGGTGCCCACATGCAGGGATACGCGCCGACGGCCTCACCGAGGCCAGGTGCTCGGCTGATTGTCCCCGGCCGGGACCGTCAGCCGTCGTGCCCGTGCGCCGTTGCCGCATCCAGTGCTTACGGCACAAGCCCTTGCCGTAATGCGCGGCCCGGCAATCTTCCACTGAGCATCCCTTGACAACACTATCCATGCGGTTAGTTTACCAGGGGCTTCTCAATTAAGCCCAAATATTTGGTACTGCTGGACCGTCGTCGTGTTGCCCGCCGCTGATGCTGACCAGGTCCCGAACAGCTCAGCGAACATGTCCGCCTGGGTGTTGAGCGCGGTCAGCAGCGTCTGGGTCTTGACGTTCTGCGGGGCTGTGGACAGCGTGCCGCTGGCCACAATCGACTGGCGGAAGTCCGCGTTGACCTGGAGCTGGGCCGCCGCACCACCCTGGGTGCAGGTGTACCGGACGTCCAGCTCCCACAGGCAGGTGACAGCCGCCGTGACCGCCAGGATCGGCCAGTAGGTGAACGAGCCGCCCGCGAGCAGCGTGCCCGCCGTGGTGTTGAGGCACGCCTGGCCGATGAACGTCGCGGCGGACGTGGTGGCGACCGTGCCCGCCGCGTAGATGTGGATGCCCTTGTGTACCGCGTCATCACCCCAGAATGACGCCGGGATTCTGGCCACCGGCTGCACCGCCGACGCCGTCTGCGCGGTGATCGGGGCCGCCGTCGTATAGGTGTTCTTGGTGACCGCCGCGCGCAGGTTATACAGGCATTCGACGTTGGTGCCAAAGATGTAGCTCATGTCACCATTGCGATCCGTCAGCGCTGATCGAGGCGGCTGCGAAATTCAGCGTGTTCCCGTTGGCCAGGGTGACCGAGGTGATTGAGCCCTGCAGGTAGCGCAGCTTGGTGCCCGAGCTGTCCCAGATCTCGATGCCCACAACCGCCGACCACGCAGCGCCCGCCGTCCAGCTGACTGCGTTGGAATTGGTCATCACCCCGGCGGACGGGTTGCCGAATGCCGGGCTGCCCATCGTGGCGCCGTTCGCGGTGTACCCGGTGGCTGACAGCTCGGTGCCGAGCGCAGTGTTGATGGGGGAGCCGTTAGCCGTCATGAGCCGCAGGAAGAACGGCGGGGTGACCGTGAACGCCGACCCGCCCCCGGTGCCCGGGGTGTAGGTGGCCGTCGCGGTCAGGCAGAAGATCATCTGCAGCAGCTTGTTGACCAGGTTGCTGCCCGGGCTGGACGTGTCCCGGTCGGTCATGTTGGCCGCGTTCATGGCCAGCCGCCAGGCCAGCCAGAGCCGGAGCAGGAACAGCCGCCGCCTCATGCCGCGCCGCCCAGCCACTCAGCCGATGGGCCGAGCTGGACAGTACCCAGGTAGTCCACGGTCAGCGGGCGGCAGACCGTGCAGCCGTCCACCCCCGGGAAGCAGTGCCCGCCGGGGCAGTCTTCCCCGAGCGGGGTGAGCACGTTGCACGCCGTCCCGCCTATCGGGTGGGTGCAGTCGGCGCCGCCGTGGCGCACGCCCTCGGTCCCGGCTTCCGGGCAGGAGTTGGCGGCCTGGTCGTGGTCATGGGCCTGGGTGCAGCAGCTGCAGCCGACCGCCTGCTGGAGGCGGCTGCCGTCTTCCGCGATGCCGCTGGCCCCGCACGTCTTGCAGGTGACACGGTACATGTGCTGATCCTCCTGGGGTAATTGTGTCACGTGGGGCTCGCGGGGCCAGAGCCTTACGTGCCTTTCTTCTTCCGGTGGACCGGCCGGTGGCGGGCCGCAGCCGAATCGGCCGCAGCCTGCAGCAGCGAGCCGAAGTCATGCCGGATCGACTCGAACGGGGTGATCGTCGCAGTCAGCGCCCCGTCATCCCATTCGTAGGCGCCGACCAGGAAGTTGACCGGGCCGCGGGTCACCTCGCCGCTGAACGCGAAGTCGGACAGCAGCGCGCGGCAGACCATGGTCACCGCGCCGTCCTGGTAGAAGACGCCCGGATCGACCGGCGTGCCGCCCATGTTGAGCAGCTGGCCGTACCCGGTGGTGAATGGGTCGGTGAACCCGGCCCGGGTAAAACGCTGCAGCACCGCGGTGCCCACGTTCTGGGCCGCGCCCGACGTCAGCGTGCCGCCCGAGGACAGGTCGGTGTAGTCTTCCCGGCGCCCCTGGGCGTCGATCACGCCCTGCCGGTCCGCCTCGGCCAGCCCGTAGACCGCCTTAGTGGCGCCGTCCGGGCTGGACTGGTAGCGCAGGTACAGCGCATCCGGGCCGGACGCGATTGACTGGCCAGCCGGGGAGGTGGCCACCAGGATGCGGTTAGGCACGGTGGGCAGCGGGAACACGGACACCACATTGCGGTCACCCGGCCCGGTGGCCACCTGCCAGGTGAGCCCGCCTTTGCTGCACCCCAGGTTGAGCAGGTCGGTGATCTTGATGCTGCCGTTGTCCACCTTCTGGCCAGTCCAGATCCCGCTGGCGGCCAGGGTGGCGGGGCGAACCCAGTCCAGGCCGCGTGCGATGGCCTGGTCCACCGCGTCATCGAACACGCCCGTGCCCCACGCCACCGAGTAGATGCCCTGGTAGTCGGCGCCGAGCGTGCCCGAACCATGCGCGGTGACGTTCCAGCCGGTGTCGGAGGGCGCTGGCTCATCGAGCACCCCCTTCCAGCACACCGACCCGCCGCGGTACGCCTTGACCGCCCGGCCCGGGTTGAGCGCTTCGCTGCGCACCCGCGGCGGCTTGTAGTAGGTGGCGGACAGCTGATCACACCCACCGGGGGTGGTGAAGCTGTACCTGGCGGGGCTCATATGGCCGAGATGCTGCAGCGACAGCCCCCGCCCGCCACCGGGCGGGAAGGTGACAACGTGGGTGAGCCCGGGCTGCATCGTTTACCGGGGGCCGATGATCTGCTTGACGTTGACCCGGTAGTCATAGGGGATCGGGTGGTTGCCGTCGCCCAGGCTGTTCTGGAATTTGAGAGCGAAATCGTTGAGGTCGGCGAACGCGGCCCGCAGCTTGTTCACGTCACCCTGGCTCATCCCGGGGCCAGCTGGCGGGGGAGCAGTCAGGTCGCTGTCCAGCTGGGCGGACAGCCAGTCGTAGAACTCGGTGGCACCTTCGGTGCCGAGCAGGGAATCACGGACACCTGAGCAGATCGTCACCGCACGGGAGATGATCGCCTGCTGGGTCTGTAGGTTGCCGAACATGTGTGTCTCCCCTAGTGATCGAGTGAGATCAGGGCCTTGGCGCTTACCGTGGTCGCGCTGGACTGGATGCCATAGCAGTGGATAGTGCCGTCAGCATTGAGGGTGAGCGCTGACATCTCAGCGACCCCCGCAATGCTGGTCGTGTTATGCACCCCGGCCTTGGTGTCGTCGCAGTAAGCGGTGAACACCTGCTGGGTGGCTGGCTGAAACGACCCCGCCAGCGCGGTCGTGACGATCTGCGTGCCATCAGCAACAGTGCCAGTGGTCAGCGACTGGGCGTCAATGAAAATGAAGCTCAGGCCTCCGATAGTCAGTTTGCAGTATTTGAAGTAGCCGGTGCCCTTGCCCCACCCGTTCGCCATCGAGGATGTGTCGGTCCAGCTCCCGATGGTGATGGCCGGGCCACTAGCGGCTTCCAGCGCGGCCACCCGGGCCACCAGCAAATCGAGCCGCTGGGCGCTGTCGTAACTTTTCTCCGAAGTCATCCGACACTCCGGTAAGCTGAGATAAAACAAGCCTTACATACGGAGAGACGACAATGGAGAACTGGCTGCCTGTTACCAGGTACGAGGGTCTGTATGAGGTGTCCTGCAGAGGACGGGTACGCAGCTTGCGGCACTTGACACACATCGGCTGGCGCGGAGGCCGGGTACTGAGGCAGTCGCTTAGCACCGCAAGAAAATTTCAGGTGACTCTTTACCGTGACGGCCGGGGCGAGTCTGTGCCTGTCCACAGACTCGTCTTGCGAGAGTTTGCAGGAGAGTGCCCACCTGGGCAAGAGTCCCGGCATGGCCCTGGCGGCCAGCTTGACAACCGCTGGCCAGAGAACCTGTGCTGGGGTACTCACTCCCAGAACATGCTTGACCGGACCCGGGATGGTACTCAGACCCATGGTGCCCAGAACGGGTACTCCAAGCTGACTGCGGCTGATGTACTTGATATTCGCCGCCGCCTGGTCGCAGGGGAGAGCCAGCGGTCTATCGCCCGGTCGTTCCATGTGACCCAGGTCAACATCAGCATGATCAACAGGCGGAAGACCTGGACCCATATCTGATCTCATATCAGCCGCTCAGTCCACCACTCGGGGCCGTAGAACCCGGTGAGTGCAGGTGGCCCCTGCGCGCTGTAGGCGAAGATCCGGTTGTTGGCGTCCGGGTAGATGGCCAGCGGGCCGCCGGAGAATCGCTCGGCGTACTGGAGCGCCGACACCGCCTGGTCCCGGTCGGCGTTGCTGCCCAGAATCCGGCCCAGGTCTCTCGTCGCATCCGGCTGGTCAAGCCAGATGTTGTTGAACACGGAAGATCCGCCTACGTTGACCAGCACGAACGTGCCCTTGGTGTCGATCAGCAGCACGTCCAGGAAGCGGTCTGCCGTCAGGGTGCTGGTCACCGTCATGGCGAGGTAGGGGGACAGCGAGCCCGGCGGGAGGTCAGCCAGCGGCAGGGTGACCGGACCCATGTCCACGATCGTCTGGGTGCCCAGCAGGTCGGTGCTCGGCACAAGCCCGTTGCGCACGATGTTCAGGGTGAGCGCAGTACCGCCGCTGTAGGGGTACTGGCGCAGCTGCACGGTCAGGTTGCGGGTGGACGAGGGAGAGCTGAACGTGCTGGCCACCAGGTACATCGTGTAGGTGCCGTCGAAGCGGGCGTTCAGGTTGCCGATCGCCGGGATGACGTACTCGGTGGCCCCGTTGGGGGTGTCGGCGCCGTTGCCGACCGGGCACAGCGGGTTGAATGCGTCCGGCGCATCCCGCGGGGCGCTGTGGATCAGCAGGGACTGCAGCGGCAGCAGCCCGCTGGCCCCGTAAGTCAGCCGGACCTTCCCGTTGCGGCCGGAGCCGCCCGCGAAGTGGTTGCCGCCATCGGTGATCGCGCCGCCGCCGCCGCCGCCGCCCGGCCCGGTGGTGGGCTGCTGGCCCGCGTTGGGGGACAGGCCGTCTGTGTTGCGGCCACCATCACCACCAGGCCCGCCGTCGAACACTGCGTTGGCACCGATCCGGCTGACCGCGTCGGTACCTCCCCGGCTGGCCCCGCCGGATGAGCCGCCGCCGCCGCCCCGGCCGCTGTCCAGGCCGTTGACGTTGGACTGGCGGCCATTCCCGCCGTC
>WNGH01010034.1_pt1 | contig 10848 bp, 10 predicted proteins | sample 5400631 | NCBI WGS metagenome assembly WNGH01 (sample SAMN13153373, study PRJNA577476) | soil metagenome | isolation source: 115 cm soil or saprolite under Garry oak tree replicate 1 | place: USA:California | collected 2016-06-15 | reverse complement strand
TAATCCAGAACACCCAAAATCGTGATGCCAAGGCTGTCCATCTGAAGCTGGACGAACTGATCCATGGAGTGAAAGGAGCGCGTAATAGCCTTATCAATCTCCAAAACTTAACCGACGAGGAATTGGAAGACTTGCAGCGAGAGTTTGAACGTCTAAGAAAAAAGTCGTGAAAAATAGGTGATCGCACAGCTTCTGCATGCAGGTAGCTGGCTCAGGACGACATAGGCCAACCCCGCCAAGAGCCCCGCAGCCGGCAGCGTGACGATCCACGCCAGCACCATGTCTCGCACAGTCGCCCACCGGACGGCGCGCAGGCCCTTCAGGAGCCCGATGCCGATGATCGCGGAACTGCTGACATGCGTCGTGGAAACCGGCAAGCCCATGGTCGCCGTGACGAGCACCAGGGATGAGGTCGTGAGATTGGCCGACAGGCCTTCCACGTGATCCATCCGCGTGACCTTCTCCGCCAGCACTTCAGTCACTCGGTACCCGCCGATGAAGCTCCCGAGCCCCATCGCCAGCGCCGCGCCGGCAAACGCCGCGACCTTCATGGTGTCGCTGGGCCAAGCCGCAACCGCCCCGCCCAGTAGGAGCATCGCCAGGATCTTCGGCGCATCGTTGACGCCGCGGGCCAGCGAGGTCAGGCCGCTCGAGATCCAATGAATCGTATCAAGGCCGACCGTCACGCCCTGGAGGCCGGCGCGGTCGCACTGTGCGGGCACGGCCACCACAGGCTGCTCCAGTGTGCTCGCTTGAAACAGCGTGCGCGTGTTGCCATGCGCGTCAACGCTCACCAAGGCACGGGAGGCCGGCATCACGCAGAGGCAGGCGCCTTCCCAACGACCTGCGATGACCCGAATCGCTGGATACAGCACGAAAGAGAGGGACAGGGCCAGGACCGGGCTCAGCAGCAAGGGCAGCGCGATTTTTTGAGTGATGGCCGGCCAGGCCAGCCCGTCGCTGCCAAAGGCCACCAGGCCTCCACCGACGAGCGCGCCGGTCAGGGCGTGGGTCGTGGAGACTGGCAGCCCCATGCGCGACGCCACAAGCACCCAGGCGATCGCGCCGATCAGGACCGCGCCCGCCAGTGCCGGCGGCGCGGCGACGCCGGGCTGGAGCAGGCCGGTACTAAACGTATTCAGCATCGCGCCGGCCACGACACCGGACGCCGCTGCGCCGACGGTAGTCCAGATCGCGCCCCAGAGGACAGTGGAGCGATAGTTAGCGACGCCGCTGCCGACGAGCGTGGCGATCGCCTTGGAGACGTCGTTGGTGCCGTTGGCGTACGCCAGGGCCAGCACGAACACAAACAAAGACAGTTCCATCAGTGCCTCAGCACCCCGCCCTCAGCACACAGTCCTCAGTCCTCATCATTTCACGAAGAGATCGCGCCGCCGCAGGAGGATCCGGCGCCGGCGGTGCAGCCATAACAGTGCAGCCCTGTGACGACCTGGCGACGGGCCAGCAGGGCGAGATCGAACTCCTGGATGGTCTGCGGCAACGCGCCGTCCACCGGCAGGTCCAGCATCTGATTGAAGTCGCAGTCGTAGAGCCGGCCGTCCCAGCTCACGCTGATCAGGTTCCGGCACATGAGACCGTCCACGGAAGCCGGGTTGAAGCTGGTGACGAGTTTCTCCATGTAGGCCTCGTACTGGCCGGAGCGGTGCAGATCGTCCAGGAAGCGGTTGATGGGCATGTTGGTGATCGTGTAGAGCCGGCTGAAGGTGATGCCGAACCGCTTGGCCAGCTCGTTCCTGTAATCGGCTTCCAGTTCGACCTGCGGTGGCGGGAGCTTCGGGCCGAGCGGGTTATACACCAGGTTCAGGACCAGCCCTGTCCCTTCCCTGCCATAGCCCAGCGCGTTGAGCGCCTGCAACGCGGCGATGCTGCGATCGTAGACGCCCTTGCCGCGCTGCTGATCGACGTTCTCCTTGAGATAGCACGGGAGCGAGGCGATGACCTCGACCTGGTGCTCAGCCAGAAACCGCGGGAGATGTTCCTTGCCGCGCACGAAGAAGACGGTCAGATTGCACCGATCCATCACGTGCCGGCCCATCGCCCGGCTCTGTTCCACCAGGTATTCGAAGTGCGGGTTCATCTCCGGCGCGCCGCCGGTGATATCCACCGTGCGCAGCTCCGGGTAGCGCCGCACCGCCGCCAGCAACTCCTCCGCAGTCTCGCGCGTCATGATTTCGGTCCGGGTGGGGCCCGCGTCCACATGGCAGTGGGTGCAGGTCTGGTTGCACAGCTTGCCGACATTGACTTGCAGGGTGTCAATGCGCAGCGCCCGGAGGGTCTCGTGCCCGTATTCAGCGAGTGTCCCGTCGAACGAGCGCAGGACCTTGGCGGTTTTCTTTTCCGGATTGAGGAGAACGGTCACGCCGGCCATGTCAGCAGCAGCTTCCGCCCGGTTCGCAGGAGACGGCCTCACCCGCGACTGCCTCGGTCGCCCGGTTGATGACCGCGAAGTGCCGGCTGTACGGGCCGGACTCCAGCACGTCCAGCGTCTTCGAGCAGATTTCCAACGGGATGCCCCGCCGGTAGACGTGATGGTCGTCATCCTCCACTTCCGTGAAGGGCCCGGTGAAGAGGGCGAAGTGGCCTTTCCAGACGCAGGGCGTCTGGGCGGGCAGGATCGAGACGAGGCGCTGATCGGTCGCCGCGAGGGAGACCGGTTGGTCCGACAGGAGGAAGAACCGCTCGAACGGCGGTGTCTTGAGCAACTGGGCGGTGCGGGCCGACACCGGCTCGGGCTTGCCCCGATGATAGGTCTGCCCCAGTTCATCCACCGCCCGGCTGAATGGGCCCACTAGCGTCACATATCCGACTTCATTGGGCTCCACCGCGTTCGGCAGCTTGTAGCCGGTCAGCGTCAGCGAGACGAAATGGATGCCGTCGATGATGCTCCATGGCGAGTACTTCATCTGATGCACGCCCAGGAACCCCGCCTGCACCAGGCCGCGCAGGTATTCCCACACAGGCAGCGCTCCCGACAGGCAGTCCCCCCATTTTTCCGTATCGTGGATGAGATAGTTCGGCACCGGCTGATCCGCGACGATGTCCGAGATCGTAAACCGCCCGCCTGGACGGATGACCCGGTACATCTCGCGGAACACCTTGGCCTTGTCCGGCGCGAGGTTAATCACGCAATTGGAAATGATGAGATCAATGCTGCCATCCTCGACAGGGAGATTCTCTGCATGGCCCTTGCGGAACTCGACGTTCGGTGCGGGATAGCCGAGGTTCGCCATCACGATCGGCGCGTTGCGCCGGGCCATCGCGAGCATCTCGTCGGTCATGTCCACACCGATCACCCGGCCGGTCTGGCCGACGCGCCTGCTAGCCTCAAAGCAATCGATTCCACCGCCCGAGCCGATGTCCAGCACCGTCTCGCCCGGCCGCACCGTCGCCAGGCCAGCCGGCGTGCCGCACCCGTAGGACACGCGCAGCACTTCCTCAGGGACGAAGGATCGGAGGTCGTCGAAGTTGTAGCCCGTCGGGCAGCACATCTGCTCGCCGCTGGTCACCGCCCTGGCGTACCGCTCGCTGACTTGCTGCGTGATCGTTTCGTCGGACATATGCACCTCGCGCAGGATGGGAGTTAGAACGATGCGTCCATATAGCAGGGCCCGCTCTCCCTCGTCAACTCTCTTCCTTAGTCTCTCCGCAAGCGCGACCGTTACACAAGAAAATTCCCCCTTGTGCTCATCATTACGGGAGCGCCATCAAGGCGGATTTCAAATTAGCGCGCGTTCTTTTATAATGAGGCCCTCATGTCAGCACGGTTCGATCACGTCGTCGAGATCATGGCGCGGCTGCGAGGGGAAGGCGGCTGCCCCTGGGACCGCAAGCAGACCCGCGAGTCGCTCAAGCCCTACCTGGTCGAAGAGGCCTACGAGGTCCTCGAAACGATCGAGAAGCAGGACGAGGCAAAGCTCAAAGAGGAGCTGGGCGACGTGCTGCTTCAAGTACTCTTTCACTCCCAGATCGGGCGTGAGCGGAAGACCTTCACTATCGAGGACGTGCTGGAGACCCTGGCTGAGAAGCTCATCCGCCGCCACCCTCATGTGTTCGGCGAAACGACTAACAACTCTCCTGTTATAAAGACCGCCGAGGAGGTCGTCCACCGCTGGGAAGAGATCAAGCGGCAGGAGAAGGCCGGGCAGTCCGACAACGGCGAGGCAGGCTCGGCACTCGACGGCGTCCCGAAATCCCTGCCGGCGCTCCTGCGCGCCTACCAACTTCAAGTGCGGGCAGCCCGCGTCGGCTTCGACTGGCCGCACGACGAGACGGGGTACGACCAGGTCGTCGGCAAAATCCACGAGGAGCTCCGCGAAGTCATCGACGCGCGGGCCAAGGCGGCGCAAACCCCCACGGACGAGGCCCGGCGTCGACTCGAGGAAGAAGTCGGCGATCTCCTGTTCGCGCTGGTGAACCTTGCCCGGCTTGTGAAAGTGAATCCGGAGGAGGCACTGCGCGGCGCCGCTAACCGCTTCGCCGAGCGGTTTGCCTACATGGAGGAGGCCGCCAAGCGCAGCGGCCGCGCCCTCAGCAAAATGACGCTGGCCGAGATGGACCGGCTGTGGGACGAGGCCAAGGCGTCCGAACGGAAGAGCGAGCCGCCATGACCGAGAACGCGCAACAGGACGAGCAGCCCTTTCGCAACCCGAACGCCCCCGAACACAACAAACCCACCGGCGGGCACCCCATCACCGCCGTGGTGGGCGGGATTCTCGCCCTGTGGCTGATCCTCTGGATCGTCATCCCGAACCCCAAGGACCAGCCGACCGATCCGAAGACGGGCCTAACCACAATCACGCCCGGCATGACCACGGGCACGCCCAGCGCCCCGCACGTGACCTCCCGCACCGTGGCAGTCTTGCCGGACTACAATGCGGTCGCGGTGCTCGTGCCGCCCGATACGACCGACGAGCAGGTCGCGCAACTCCTCCAGCGATTCAAGAAATCCCGTTTCGACGAGACACTGGAGCAGTACATTCCGCCGACCACCAAGGGGAACAAGCTGGGCCCGCATGCCATCGCCGACATCTACATATTCTCGGAGCGGGAATGGGCGACCCCCGACACGCTCAGGGTTGTGGCCCTGGGCCCGCACAGCCCCCAGGATCTCAGGAAAAAAGGCGGGCCGACGTTTGCCGAGGCCATCAGCCACGTCCGCGGCCGCTACGTCATCAACCTGCACGAGGCCGAGCACCGGGAGCGTGGCTCGATCGGCTACGCCGACGAGGACGGCGGCACGCACGCCCCCAACTACAAGGAACTTTTCTGACCAGGATTTAGACTAAAGTCTATCTTGGCTGGATTCTTACTTTCGGTTTATACTCCCCGGGCAGAGCGGTTTGGAGCATGCGGAATAATCCTCAAGATTCGCCGAATTCGGATGAGATCCGAGGCAGGGAGGTGTGATGATGCAACGTGACGCCAGACGCTTCTTGTATCCCCTTGTGGTCGTGTTCGCGATCGGGCTGCTAGGCCTTGACCCCGCACAAGCCGCTGACCTGAAAACGGGGACCTTGTCCGGAGGCGGGGCGATTGGCTTCCTCGCGAACACTCCGGACGGGACCGCTTTTGCCTTCAACGCGAACGCCGATTATTTCATTCACCAGAACGTGTCAGTCGGTCCATTGTTCCAGTTGGCCGCGACCGGGGATCTCTTCCAGTTCGGGCTGTCAGGACAGGGGAAACTCTGGATCGATCTTCCGGGGACTGAGCACAAGGCAAGGCTGACCCTTCAAGGGGGTTTCGGATTCGTGCATTCTGACTTGATTGAGGCCGATACCTCGTGGCTGATCCCGCTTGGGGTGGGACTGGACTATGCGATTAGTCCGAAGATCAATGTAACGGCGACCTTCCTGCTCAACTTCACTGACATCGATACCGGTGGCGGCACGGGGGCGCATGTCATGCCCGGCCTGACGTTCGGGGTCCGCTTCTGATATTGGTAGAAAAACGGGGACAGGCTACTTTTCTGGAGATACTTCGAAAAGTAGCCTGTCCCCTTAGAGCTGGAACTGGGCTTCGTAGAGGGTGCGGTAGAGGCCGCTGCGGGCCAGAAGCACGTCATGCGTGCCCTCTTCAACGAGACGCCCGCCGTCCACGACGAAGATCCGATCCACGTGGCGCAGCGTTGAGAGCCGGTGGGCGATGACGAAGGTTGTCCGGTTGCGGGTGAGTTCCACCAGCGCTTCCCGAATCTTCACCTCCGTCTCCGTGTCGATGTTGGACGTCGCCTCGTCGAAGATGATGATCGGCGGGTCCTTCAGCAGCGCCCGCGCGATCGCGATCCGCTGTTTCTGTCCGACCGAGAGCTTCACCCCGCGCTCCCCGATCCACGTATCGTACTTCTCGGGCAGTTCGATGATGAACTCGTGCGCGCGGGCCGCCGTGGCGACCTCCTCGATCCGCGTCTGACTCGCCGCGAGATCCCCATAGGCGATGTTCTCCCGCACCGTGCCGTTGAAGAGGAACGGCTCCTGCTGCACCAGTCCGATCTGGCCCCGCAGGTAGGCCAGCGGCAGGTCGCGCAGATCGTAGCCGTCCAGCATGATCGCCCCTTCCGTCACGTCGTAGAAGCGCATCAGCAGCTTGATCAGCGTGCTCTTGCCGGCACCGGAGGGCCCCACGAGCGCGATCCGCTCGCCCGCCCTCACCTCGAAGCTCACGCTCTTGAGCACGGGGATCTCCGGCCGGTAGTGGAAGGAGACGTTCCGCGCGACAACCTCGCCGCGAAGCCGGCCCGCCGGCGCGACAGCGCTGGGCCGATCCGCCACCTCAGGCTGGGTGTCCATGATCTCGAACACCCGATCGCCCGCGGCCAGCGCGTGCTGGAGCATGTGGTTCACCGAGTGGATCTGGTTGACCGGCACGTAGAACAGCGCGAGGTAGGAGAGGAACGCAACCAGCTCCCCGACCGTGAGCGTCCCGGCCATCACCTCGCCGGTCCCGTACCAGAGGATGATCGCGCTGCCCAGGCTGCCCACAAAGATCATGCTGGGGGAGTACACCGACCACAGCGTCATGACCTTGAGATTGCTGTTGCAGTAGTCCCGGCTGCGCGCGTTGAACCGCTCCTGCTCGTAGGCCTGACGGTTGAACCCCATCGTTTCCCGGATGCCGGAGATGGCATCTTGAAGGTACGCATTCAGCTCGGCAGAGCTCCTGCGGACGAGGTGGTAGTAATGGTGGACCTTGTTGGTGAAGTACCCGGCCGCGTACACCAGCACCGGGATCGGAAGCAATGACAAGGATGCGAGTTTCCAGTTGAGGGAGAACAGGATGACCGAGATCCCGATGAGCGTCAGCGAGGACATCAACAGCGATTCGATGCCGTCGATGAAGATGCGCTCCACATGCTCGACGTCATTGTTGACCCGGTTCATGATCTCGCCGGTGGACCGGTTCTCGTAATAGCTGATGGAGAGACGCTGGAGGGCCGCGAACACCTGGTCACGCAGGTCGAAGATGACGCTCTGCTCCAGGGTGTTGTTGAAGCGGATCCGGAGCGAGGACGCGACGTTCTTGCCGGCGTACGCGAGCAGCAGGGCGGCGATCGCCCAGGGCAGCAGCGAATGATCCTGCCCGACGATGACGTTGTCGATGATGAACTTCCCGACGAGCCAGGGGGGCAGGAGCTCAATGGCGGCCGCCGCCGCGGCGCACGTGAAGGTCAGAACGGCCAGCCGCCGGTACGGCTTGATGAATCGAAGGACGCGAAGCAGGGACTTCAAGGAGGGCGTACCTCTGCCTTAAATGACTTCGGCGTGTTCTGTCCGCCAGTACTTCTCGAACTCTTCCAGTTGGGTGAGCGTGGTGAAATCGGTCATTCGATCGAGAAAGAGCTTGCCCTGCAGGTGGTCAATCTCGTGCTGAATGCAGATGGCATAGAGGCCCGAGGCGTCCAGCTCAACGGTCTTGCCGTCACGATCGAGGTATTTCACCCGCACCCCGACCGGACGTCTTACCTTGCCGCGGAGCCCGTCGACGCTGAGACATCCCTCCCAGCCCTCGGCAGTCACCGGCGAGTGGCCCAGGATCTCCGGGTTGATCAGGATGGTCCGCGGGAAGCCGTGCTCCCCCTGGCACTCCATGACCACGACCTGCTCCGAACGGAACACTTGCGGCGCCGCCAGGCCGATGCCCTCGGCCTTGACCATCGCCTCGAGCATGTCGTCAATGAGCTCTTGGAAAGCGCGCTTGCCGATTTCCTCCAGGGGAACCGGCTCGGCGACCTGCCGCAACACCGGCGCGCCGAGCTTCGCAATCTTGAGGACCGTCATCGTTCAACTCCTTGACGTTGTCTGAGAAAAAGACTCTCGCAGAGCTTATGCTAACACAGACCGCGCGAACGGGACAACGGAGGCAAAAGGGCAAGGCCCGGATAGTCCGGCCTAGTAACCGAATTTCTCGGGAGGGGGCTGGATCGGTTTATCAGTGGGGGGCATCGGAAAGCCGCCCGGCGGGATCATGACCGGAGGAGGCCCTGTGGGCCGGTCCGGCACAAACTGGAACTTGTCGCGGTTGTCCGACCACCACCGCGCCCAGTCCTTGGCCCAAGCCACCCGTTCTTCTTTCGTGGACTGAATGAAGTCCTGGCCCTCGACCATCCGGCCGGTGAAGTTCCAGAGCGTGCGGAACGCGCCGTCGGCCACGCTGCTGGAGTCGTCGGCCAGCAGGGTGATGAGCAGATCAATCACGGCCTTGTCTTTCACGATCCGGCTCTCAGAGACCACGGCATTTCTGATCGTCTCGCTCGGATCCTTGGCCATAGCCTCCCGGATGGCGACCCGCAGGGCCTTCTCGCGCACCGCCGGTATTTCCTCTTCATTGGCCGCCACCGCGTTGAGGATCGGCACCGCCGCCTTGTCCTTGATCATGGACATCGTTTCGATCGCATTGATCCGAACGCGCCGGTTCGGATGCCGAACCCCTTTGGCGAGGACCGGAATGGCCGGTGGCCCGATGTGGACGAACTCTCCGATGGCCCAGAACTCCCGCTCGCCATCCAGCAGCGGGATGAGGGCTTCCGCCCGCTTTGTCTCCTCCTCGGTCAGGGCGAGCGCGGCCGGCGCCGGCCCAAGCGACAGGACCAACGCGAGCGCGACTATTAAAAAGGGGACAGGCAACTTTTCGCTTGAAATGACGCCGCGTCTCATGGATACCTCAGAATGACCTCGAAAAGTTGCCTGTCCCCTTTCTTCGTCATTTGATGATCGTGGTTTCCGTACCGCCCAGCGGGACGCTCCCCGTGCCCCCGTCCATGAGGGTGAACCGAATGTTATCGAAATAGACGACGCCCGCCCCGCGGTTCCAGAGGCCGAGCTTGCCTTTCTTGTACCGTCCGAACTCCCATGCTTCCTCACGGGCCGAGAGGAATCTCTTATTGAGGAACGCTTCGAGGATCGGCCCTCGGATGGACAAGCGCAAGCTCTGCCACGTGCCGGCCTTGGTTTCGACCTGGATCTCCTGGAGGGTCTGCGGCTGGCCGTTGACGACCTTGTCCAAGCGGACCAAGTTCTCCCGCGGGCTCAGCCAGACCACGTAGTAGTTGCGGTCATCCTGGGCCCGAAAAACCACGCCGCTCCCCTGGCTCTCACCGTCCTGGGCTGTCTTGATCCGCACCGACAGTTCCAGGTTCGCCGCCTCCACTTTCTCCAGAAACAGCACCTGCGGGGACAGGCCCGCGTGGTTCGAGGAGATATGAGCCAGCACGTTCGGCGGGGACGGCGATTGCGGGTCCGCCTTGACTTCCCATCGCCCAGAGTCCACGTTGGCCGAGCCGAGAGCAAACCCGGAGGGAAGCTGACCGGGTTGGTCGCGGTCAAACCACCAGTCCTGGAATTGGAAGTCGGCCCGCGCGAGGCCACCCGCCACCAGCACCGCTAGCAAGGCACCGATCACTCGCATCATCACAGATAACACTCCTGCCGACGCAGTTGCAAAGCCAGTATACCGTACCGAAACTTGGTAAATCGAGGGAGGCTATTTGACCTTGAGCTCGGTCCAGGCGCGGTCGTAGAGCTTGATCGCCTCGCCGACATCCTTGATCCACTCGAGCCGCGCAACCACCGATTCAGGTGGGTAGATGGCCGGGTTCTGCGCGATCTCCTTGGGCACAAAGAGGCGTGCCTCCTCGCTGGCGCTGGCATATTTTACTTTGGACGTGATGAGGGCGGCCATCTGCGGCTCCAGCAGAAAGTTGATGAAGGCCATCGCCTCATCTTTGTGCGCCGACGACTTGAGGACGCACAGGTTGTCCTGCCAGATCGTCCCGCCTTCCTTGGGGATCACGTACTTGATGGACGGCCGCTCGTCCGCCGCCCGCAAGACGGTCCCGCTCCATCCATGGGCCAGGGCGACCTCGCCGGAGACCAGCAGTTGGTCGTAGTTCTCGCTCGTGTAGGTCTTCACCAGAGCCTTCTGCGCCATCAGCCGCGCCTTGGCCGCTTCTAGCTTCGCGGGCTGCGTCGAGTTCAGGGACTCACCGGCCGCGCGCAGGGCCATCCCGAAGACTTCCCGTTCGTCGTTGAGGAGGCTGATCTTGCCCTTGTAGCGCGCATCCCAGAGCGCCTGCCAGCTCTCCGGAGGTGGCTTGACCAGATCAGCGTTGTAACCGATGCCGGTCGTGCCCCAGAGATACGGCACCGAATAGGCGTTCTGTGGATCGTAGTAGAGGCCCTTGAGGTGCTTGTAGACATGGGCGAGGTTCGGGATCTTGGCATGGTCCAGCTCCGCCAGCAGGCCCTGCTTGATGAGGATCGAGACCATGTAGTCCGAGGGAACTACCACATCGTAGCCCGCGGCCCCGCCCTGGAGTTTCGCCAGCAGCTC
>WNGH01007675.1_pt1 | contig 10848 bp, 8 predicted proteins | sample 5400631 | NCBI WGS metagenome assembly WNGH01 (sample SAMN13153373, study PRJNA577476) | soil metagenome | isolation source: 115 cm soil or saprolite under Garry oak tree replicate 1 | place: USA:California | collected 2016-06-15 | reverse complement strand
CGCTGCGCGGAGGTCACCGCGATCGACCGGGACGCGCGGATGATCGCGCTGGCGCGGTCCAGAGCACAGGCGGCCGGCCCGGGCCGGCTGACGGTGGTCGAAGCGGACTACCTGGCTTACCCGGTCGCCGACGCCAGCTTCGACTTCGCGTGCGCGAACACCTCGCTGCACCACATGGATTTCACGGCGGCCCTGGCCGCCATGGCCCGCGCGCTGCGCCCCGGTGGCCGTCTCGCGGTTATCGGGCTGGCCGCCCACGGGTCGTTCGGCGACTACCTGGCCGACGCGCCCGGGATCCCGGCCGACCTGGTCTACCGGGCCGTCCGCGGCAAGGGTGATCCCGGCGCGCCCATCGAGGACCCCGAGATGACCTGGGCGGAGGTCCGGGCGACCGCCCGCCGACTGCTCCCCGGCGTGCGCTATCGCCGCCACCTGATGTGGCGCTACTCGCTGCTGTGGAGCAAACCGCGCGGCTAACGCTACGTCCCGGCCGTGATCCGCTCCCGGATGAAGTCCCCGAGCACGGCGTCCGGCGGGAGGTCGCCCGGGCTGGCCTTGGGGATGAACCCCCGCACGTGGCGGTCGTGAAGGTCCAGCAGGAGGAACAGTCGCCCGGTCTCGCGCACGCCGGTCAGCGCGGACCACGGCAGGAAGACAGCCGAACCATCCGGCGCTTTCCACGCCACGCCCTCGTCCCTGAGCTTGTACTGGTGTATCCCGCTCTGCCACACGCCGCTCGCGAGCGCGTGACGGGCCTGGTGCCCGGGCGACAGCCGCCACACCCGCAGTGCGCTCCAGCACACGAGCAGCCCGCACAGGCAGGCGGCGGCGATCAACTCGCCCAGCAGTGACCCCTGGTGGGAACCGTAAGACGCCGGCCTGGCGGCGACCACGCGCAGCAGCACGACCGACTCCGCCAGCAAGGCCGTGAACATGAATCCCGCGACCATCCAGGAACGGCGCATCAGGGTGAGTAGGCGCGATGTCTCCATTACCTCGCGCACGTCTTCCCAGCCGAGATCGCATCGCAAAACGACGCTGTTCGCCAGTCCTGCCACGGCCATATTCCAACTATAGGCCCCGGGCCCGGCGATTGTGAACCCTCCCGTAACCCGCTCTCCCCGACGCCATACGCCTACCGTACGTAGCGAACGCGCCGCGCAGATCTGCAGATCCGCATTAGGAGATGCGCGGGAAGTGAGGTTAACGATGACAAATTAGCTGGTCAAACAGTTAAGACCGCATTTTTCAAATCTCGCTACGGATGAATAGCCGATGATCCGGAGACTTCAGATCAAAGACCATCACTTAGTTTACTAGCCGGTAGGAAATAGCCGGACGAGCGACTTTCTGTGCGGTACATCCATGTTAAGTGTCATGCCTCATGTTGAGTGTCATGGTCCATTCATGACGATGCCCACTTGTGTGGCTAAGGAAGGGGTCGGGAACCTGGAGTAGTCACATTCCACATAAGCCGAGGAGGCCTGTGATGAACACCCAGAAGAAGCTCGCGCTGTCGAAGGAGACGCTGCGCAGCCTGGACGACGAGGACCTGACCGGCGTCGTCGGAGGCGGCGGCAAGCAGCACGGCGGAGGCGGAGTCAACAACTTCAACTCCTTCGGCTGCTCCGGTATCTGCGTCAGCTTCCAGTGCCAGAGCGTCGCCATCTGCGACAGCGTGATCTGCCTCTAGCCGGACTCGCGACAGCGTGAACCGACACATAGGTCTGCGGATGATGCCCCAGCCGGCCCGGCATAGGACCGGCTGATGCGCATGCACGCTCCACCCGCCGGCGGTGCCCCGGTTGGCCGGGAGGTGACCGGGGCACCGCGGCGCCCCTTGCTCTCTGGCGAGCTCAGGGACGGCGCCCTCCATCTGGCCGGTGCGCTCACCAGGACCCTTCCCGCCGCGGCCGCTACGGACCACCGCAACCCGTCCCTGGCGTCCGGGTCGGCCGGCCTGGCCGTGTGCACCGGCCAGCTCGCTAGCACCCGGTCCGACCAGTCGGTGGCCGACGTCGCCCTCACGCACCTGGAGGCGGCTGTCGACGTGCTGGCGACCGAGCCGCTCACCAGCTCGCTGTACTCCGGGTTCACCGGAATCGCCTGGGCCGTCGAGCTGGTGGACCGGCTGCTCGGCAACGAGGGCGAGGACCGCAACGGCGACATCGACGACGCGCTGACGGGCTTGCTGCACCGGTACCCGGACGACGCGCCGTACGACCTGATCAACGGCCTCACCGGGCTGGGCGTCTACGCGCTGGCCCGCTGGCCGCGTCCCGGTGCCGCGCCGTGCCTCCTCGGCGTGGTCGAGCAGCTCGCCCGGCGGGCGCGGCACGACAGGGACGGCATCTACTGGTGGACCCCGCCGTCGTGGCGAGGCCCGCGAGGGGAGCGGTACCAGCCCGCCGGGGTAGACCTGGGCGTGGCGCACGGCATCGCCGGCGTCATCCCGTTCCTCGCGCGGGTGCACAGGCTCGGGCTGGCCCGGCCGGCCGTCCGCTCGCTGCTCGACGGATGCGTGAACTGGCTCTTGGCACACCTGGTGGACACGGCGTCCGGGCCTACGGTCCCGTACTACGTGGCCGACGGTGTCGAGCCTGGACCGGCCCGGTCCGCGTGGTGCTACGGCGATCCCGGCGTGGCCGGCGCGCTGCTGCTCGCGGCGAGGGACGTCGGCGAGCCATCCTGGGCGGCCGCCGCGACCGATCTCGCGGTGCGCGCCGCCGCCCGGCCCGCCGCGCAGACCGGCGTCGTGGACGCCGGCCTGTGTCACGGCTCGGCCGGCCTGGCGCACCTGTTCGGCCTGATGTACCAGATGACCGCGGAGGCGGCCCTGGCTGACGCGGCACGCTTCTGGGTTGGGCGAACCCTCGAGCAGCCCTGGTGCAACGTCCCCGGGCTGCTCGAGGGCACCGCGGGCGTCGCGCTCGCTTTGGAGACGGCGTGCACCACAGCCGAACCCGTCTGGGACCAGATGCTGCTGGTCTCGACCGCGGAACCCGCTCGAGCCGAGGCACGATGAGCGGCCGTGCCAGATCCGGCCGGGCCGCGGCCCCGTCCGGGTTCATCGTGCTCAGGACGCCCCTGCTGCCGTTCTCGGAGGTGACCGCGTGGGCCAGCGGGCTGCAGGCGCCGATGGCCCTCGACACCCCCGGTCTCGACGAGGCCGTGGCCGCGGACCGGATCCAGCTACGCCGCCGGCTCGAGGACATCGTCACCACGCCCGAGTTCCGCGATGCCCTGTTCGTCGCCTCACCCAGCCTCGCGGCAGCGGTCGACCCGTGGCGCAAGGAGCCGGACAGCGATAGGGGCCGCGCCACCGAGCGGTCGCTCGTGTCGTATCTCCTGCGGGCCGCGGCCCGGCCCACTCCGTTCGGCCTGTTCGCTGGCTGCACGACAGGCATCGTCGGCGAGCGCACCCGGCTGCGGCTCGAAGGCCCGGCGCGCTACCGCCGCCGCACCCGCCTGGACATGGACTACCTGTGGGCCCTGGCGGATGCGGTCGAGCGCGACCCCCGGCTGCGCGGCGAGCTGGACTACCGGCCGAACTCCAGTCTCTACCAGGTCGGCGACCGGCTGCTGTTCGCCGAGGAGCTGCGGGGCCAGGCCGGGATCTCCTACCGGCTCGTGGCCGTGGACACGACGCCGTACCTGACGCAGACCCTGACCCGGGTCCGGGACGGTGCGCGACTGGGCGCCCTGGCGGACGCGCTCGTCAGCGACGACATCACGCGCGCCGACGCCGACGGGTACCTCGCCGAGCTCGCCGACAGCCAGATCCTGGTCGCCGACATCCGGCCGCAGCTGACCGGGCCCCCGCCGGCGGGTATCCTCGCGGCGAGCCTGGAGCGGCACGAGCGCAGCGCCGGCCTCGCCCGCGCGCTCGGCGAGGCTGCCGACGGGCTGGCCGCGATCGACGCCGACGGCATCGGGGTCCCGGCCGAGCGGTATCGCGTGGTCGCGGGTGCCCTCGACAGCCTGCCGGTGTCCCCCGAACCCTCGCGCTTCGTGCAGGTCGACATGATGAAGCCGGCCGCTGAGGTCACGGTCGGCGCCGATGTCGTCTCGGAGCTGGAGCGGGGGGTCGCGATCCTGCACGCTCTGAGCCGCTACCGCAGGCACGAGGGCCTCCGCCAGTTCCGCGAGCAGTTCGTCGGGCGGTACGAGACCCGGGAGGTTCCGCTCGCAGATGCGCTCGACGAGGAGAACGGCATCGGGTTCGAGCGGTCCGGCTCCCCGGCCGCCGAGGTCGAAGGGACGGCGCCGCTGCTGGCCGGGCTGACCCTGCTGGCCGGGCGTCCGCCGGGCCGCGGGCAGGACCAGACGGCCCAGTGGACCCGTCGCGAGGCGCTTCTGCTGGACAAGCTCACCCGCGCCCTGGCCGCCGGAAACCGCGAGATCGCGGTGGAGGCGGCCGAGGCCGAGGCGGTGCGCGACGGCGACATCCCGCCGCTGCCCGACGCGTTCGAGGTCATGGCCACGGTCGTGGCCGGCGGGGACCGTGACAATCACCGGGACGACCACCGGGTGGTGCTGCATTCGGCATCCGGACCGTCCGGCGCGCGGCTCCTCGGCCGCTTCTGCCATGCCGACGACGAGCTCCACCAGCTTGTCCGGGCGCACCTGGCCGCCGAGGAGGCGGTCCGTCCGGAGCGCGTCTTCGCCGAGGTCGTGCACTTGCCGGAGGGACGCATCGGCAACATCTTGAGCAGGCCCGTGCTGCGCGGCTACGAGATTCCCTACCTCGGGCGCTCCGGTGCGCCCGCCGACCGCCAGCTTCCAGTGTCGGACCTGCTCGTATCCGTCCAGGACGAGCGGATCGTGCTCCGCTCCCGGCGGCTCGGACGTGAGGTGATCCCGCGGCTCACGAGCGCGCACAACCACATCACGCGCGGTCTCGGCGTCTACCGTTTCCTCTGCGCGCTGCAGTACCAGCAGGTCAGCCCCGGAATCACCTGGGACTGGGGACCGCTGGGGCAGGCGCCGTTCCTGCCCCGCGTCGTCAGCGGCCGGCTGATCCTGTCCAGAGCCCGCTGGAACCTCAGCGACGATGACCTCGCGGTGTTCCGCGAGCCGCGCGGAGCCAGGCAGTTCGCGGCGGTGCGGCGGCTGCGGGACAGCCGCCGCATGCCGCGGTACGTGGCCCTCGCCGACGGGGACAACGAGCTGGTCGTCGACCTGGACAACGTGCTGGGCATCGAGACGCTGGCGCACGAGGTGCGGGGCCGGACGCATGCGTCGCTGGTCGAGATGCTGCCCGGTCCCGGCGAGCTGTGTGCCTCCGGCCCCGACGGGCCGTTCACCCACGAGATCATCGTGCCGTTCGTCCGGTCTCCTCAGGCGCGGCCGCAGTCACAACTGCAGCCGCAACCGCCGGCCCGGCCGCAACAGCCCTCGGCCGGGTCGGCGGCCACGCCGGCCGCCCGGCGTTTCCCGCCGGGCTCGGAATGGCTGTACCTCAAGCTGTTCACCGGCGCCGCGGGCGCGGATCAGGTGCTGCGGCGGATCGCCACCGTGCTGAGGTGGGCCCTCACGGCAGGCGGGTCCGACCAGTGGTTCTTCATCCGCTACGGACATCCGGACTGGCACCTGCGGCTCCGGATCCACGGCGCACCCGGCCGGCTGCTGCACGAGACGCTGCCGCTGCTGACCCGCGTCACCGCGCCGCTGCTCGGCACCGGCCAGCTGTGGCGCGTGCAGCTGGACACCTATGAGCGGGAGGTCGAGCGCTACGGCGGCGAGGCCGGGATCGGCCTGGCCGAGCGGGTCTTCTACGCCGACAGCGAGGCCGCGCTCGCGATCGTGCGCCAGCTCACCGGCGATGCCGGGGCCGAACTGCGCTGGCGCGCGGCCCTGCGCGGCATCGACCTGCTCTTCGACGATCTCGGCCTGACCCTCGAGCAGAAGAGGGACATCGCGCTGCGGGCACAGCGCGGCTACGGCCGGGAGTTCGGCGCCGACGGCGCCTTCCAGCATGAGGTCAGCCGCCGGTACCGCACGGAGCGAGCCTGTCTGGAGGCGCTGCTCGACCCGCAGCGGGAGGCGCCGGCCGAGCTGGCCGCCTGCATCCAGGCGCTGCACCAGCGGTCCGCCGCGCTCGCCCCGGTCATGCGGGATCTGCGGGCGGCCGCGGACGCGGGGCGGCTTACCGTCGATGTCCCCGCGCTGGCCATGAGTCTCGCGCACATGCACGTCAACCGGACGCTGCGTTCCGCCCAGCGGGCCCAGGAGCTGGTCCTGTACGAACTGCTCGGCCGCGCGTACAGCTCGCAAGCCGCCCGGCGGCGCCGATGAGCGGCTGGGACACCGTCTTCGGCGAGGCGGCGCTGGGGCTGGACCTGGCCAAGGTGGACGCGGTGCGGGACAGCCTCGGCCATGCGCTCGCCAGCCACGGCGGACGATCGTCCCTGCTCACCCCACCGCGCCCGCCGCTGGAGCGGCCGGCGGCGGTCAGGATCGACCCGGACACGATTTTTCGCCAGGAAGCGCTGGAATTCCGGGCCCGCGGCCACGACACCCATGGCGGGATGGTGCGGCTGGGCTCGCGGCGGATCAGATGGGGGTACCGGATAACGGTGGCGGCCCTCGCCGCTTCCATGGCCGGGACGCTGGTCATCCACACCAGCGAAAGCGCCTCGGGCCCAGCGGTCGTCGACGGGCGGACCGGTACGGTGGCCGCCCTGCTGCCGGCGGCGGCCGGCCCGGACCTGGCGCACTCAAGAGGAATCACTGTTACCCTCCCCGGCGGCCGGGCGGTACAGCTCAGTTCCCCGCACGCGGAGCTGGCCGACGGCGCCGCCGTCAGGCGGGCTGGGCTCGTCCCTCCGGCCCAGCCCGCCATCTTGGTGACCGGCCGGCTGAGTTCCGGCGCGTCCGGCGCATCCGGCCCGGCTGCCCAGACCGCGCGGCTACGGACCGAAGCATCCGTCGTGCTGCGATCCGAATCCCTGGCCAGCGTCCTGACCCGTCAGTTCAAATCGATGCTCGGACAGGGGACCTCTCCATGAGACGGACGATCCCGTGCATCCGGCAGATGGAGGATGCCGACTGCGGAGCAGCCTGCCTCGCGATGGTGCTCGACTACTTCGACAAGCGCGTCGACCTCAGCGAGCTACGGGACATGACCGGGGCCAGCCGCGACGGCGTCACCGCGCTGTCCATCGTCAACGCCGCGCGCGCATACCGGCTGCGGGCGCGCGGCGTCAAGGCGGACATCGACGACCTCAGGCACGTGCCGCGCGGATCGATCCTGCACTGGGAGTTCAGCCACTTCGTCGTGTTCGAGCGGATCACGCGCCACGGCGCCAGGATCGTCGACCCGGCGCACGGGCGGCGGATCGTGTCACTGAACGAGCTGCGCCGCGCGTACACCGGGGTCGCGATCATCTTCGAGCCCGCGGACGACTTTGACCGCACCGGCTCCGGCGCCAAGGGCACCTGGCGTTACCTGCGGCCGATGCTCAGGCAATCGAAGAACATGGTCAGGGTCCTGGTGAGCTCCCTGTTCCTCAGGCTCGCCGCGCTCGGGCTGCCCCTGCTCACCGCGCTCGTCGTGGACGAGATCGTCCCGCGCGGCGATCATCATCTTCTTCTCGTGCTCGCCCTCGGCGTCGGCGCCATCATCGGCTACAACTTCTTGTCCGCGTTCCTGCGCGCCAACCTGCTGGTCGAGCTGCGGACCCGCCTTGACATGGGCCTGACCATGGGATTCATCGACCACCTGGTCAAGCTTCCGTACGACTTCTTCCTGCGGCGGTCCGCTGGTGACATGATGATGCGCCTGCAGAGCAATTCGGCGGTCCGGGACATCCTGGCGACGGGCACCCTGTCGGCCGTCCTCGACGGGTCTTTCGCCAGCCTGTACCTGATCACGCTGTTCGTCATCAGCCCGGTCCTGGGCGCCGTGGTCCTCGTGCTCGCGCTGTTCGAGGTCGCCACCCTGGTGCTGTCCTGGCGGCGGAACCAGCGGCTGATGGCCGGCACCCTGCAGGCACAGGCGGACACCCAGAGCTACGCCTACGAGCTGCTGGCCGGCATCGAGACCCTCAAGGCGTCCGGTGCCGAACACCGCGCCGTGGACCGCTGGGGCGGCCTGTTCATCGATCAGGTCAACATCGACCTGAGCCGCGGCCGCCTCACGGCCGCGGTCGAGGCCGTCATGAGCACCCTGCAGGTCGCCTCGCCACTGGTCATCCTCACGGTGGGCGCTTTCCAGGTGCTCTCAGGGAACGTCTCGCTCGGCACGATGCTGAGCGCCGCGGCCCTGGGAGCAGGGTTCCTCGACCCCCTGGCCACGATGATCAACAGCGGCATGCAGCTGCAGCAGCTCGTCAGCTACATGCAGCGCATCAACGACGTCCTCGACACCCCGCGGGAACAGCACGGCGAGCATGTCCGCCCGGCGCCCCGCCTCGCCGGCCAGATCAGGGCCGCCGACGTGTCGTTCTCCTACGGCAAGCTCGCGCCCTCGGTCCTCAGCCACGTCTCGCTGGAGATCGAGCCAGGCCAGCACATCGGCATCGTCGGCCGGTCAGGATCGGGGAAGTCGACGCTCGCGCACCTGCTGCTCGGCCTGTACCGGCCGACGTCCGGGAGCATCGAGTACGACGGCCAGGACCTCGCCGGGTTCGACGCCGGATCCGTCCGCCGTCAGCTCGGCATCGTCACCCAGCGTCCCTACCTGTTCGGGTCCTCGGTCCGGGACAACATCGCGCTCAGCCACCCCGAACTCCCGCTTGAGACCATCGTCGAGGCGGCCCGGATGGCCTGCGTCCACGACGACATAGCCGCGATGCCGATGGCCTACGACACCCAGCTGCACGACGGTGGCGCCTCCGTCTCCGGAGGGCAGGGCCAGCGCATCGCGCTCGCCCGCGCCCTCGTCAACCGGCCCTCGATCCTGCTGCTCGACGAGGCAACCAGCGAGCTGGACACCGTCACCGAGCAGAAGATCTACACCAACCTCGACGCGATCTCGTCCACGACGATCGTGATCGCGCACCGGCTGAGCACCATCAGGAACGCTGACCTGATCCTCGTCATGGATGAGGGCAGGATCGTCGAGACCGGGACGCACGAGCGGCTGATGGCTCGCCAGGGGCTGTACAGCGCGCTGGTGCACGCCCAATCCTCCGGCCCCGGGCCCCTGCGCACGGCATCAGCCGATGACACGCCGCTGTGGGCCGCCACGCCCTCGGCCTGAGCGGGCCATGGGGGCTCCCGGCCGGGGCGTGTGGCCGCCCCGGCCGGGAGCTCATCACCTCGGTTCACGGTGCGGCGTGACCGCCCGCGGACTCACTCACAGCCACCCGGACTGGTCGGCTATGCGGATGGCGTCGACGCGGTTCCGCGCGCCGATCTTGGTGATGATGCTGGAGATGTGATTGCGGACGGTGCCGGCCGTCAGGCAAAGCTGCCCGGCGATCTCGGCGGTTGATGCTCCGCCTGCGGCCAGCCGCAGTACGTCGCACTCTCGGAGGGTCATCGGGTTGGCGGGAGCGTCGAGCGTTACGAACGCCAGACCGGGATCAAGGGCCTTCATGCCCCTGGCCACCTGGCGGATGGCCTCGCTGATGTTCTCCGGGGAGGTGTCCTTCAGCACGAAGCCCGCCGCGTGCGCGGCGACCGCCTTGCGAAGGTCGCCGAGGTGAGGCCTGCTCGCCATGATCAGGGTGTGGCAAGACGGGGTGATCGTGTGCAGTGCCTGGATGACGGCGAATCCGTCCTGACAGGCGATGTCGTCGTCGATGACGGCCACGTCGGGCCGCAGCGAGGACACAGTGGGTACCACAGGTTCGCGGCGGTCGAGTTCGGCTACCACCTCGATGTCGCGCTCCTGTGAGATACACGCCACGAGCCCCGCCCTGATCAGGGCAATGCGCTCGGCGATGACTGTGCGGATCACTGCTAACCCACTCCAGGCAAGGACCCCGTGACAGGCAGCGCCTGCTCCACGGTATCCCCCTGCAGTGTGTTGCTGGCCGCGGTGACCGTGGCCGTGACCGCCGCAGGTGCCTTCGCGGCCGCCGACGCGGCGGACGTCACCGTGGACGTCGCTGCGCCGGCCGCCTTGACCGCGGTACCGGACGCGGTGGCCAGCGCGTGGGTGGTGTCCTGAAGCGCCTGGCCGGCGCCGGTGACCGTCGCGGCAACTGTTGCCGTTGCCGCCTGGCACCTGTCGCCGCGGGAACCACCGAGCCGACCAGAACCCCGGTAGTGCCCCGCAGGGCGCCACCGGCGCCCGCGACCACGGTGGTGACCGCGGAGGCTGGCTTCTGGCCCGCGTAACACGCCGGGCAGCCGCCGGCCGAGCCTGGCGCCGGATGCGGGCTCACCCCTGGCGCCGACCCGGATGCAGGTGGCGATCCGGCAGCCGACGGAGGCAGTGACGAGGAACCCGGCCGCGGCTTGCCTGCCGCGCCAGGGGCGCCCTGTCCGAGACTGCCGGGCAGGCTCGGCAGGATGGGCGGCCCGGTCAGCACCGGTTGCTGCGGAAGGATCCGGTGACGCTGCTGGCCCGGGCCCGGCTGGATCGCCGGCGCGGAGCCGCCGCCGAACAGGTCCGGCGGTATCGAGGGAGCGATGACTGAGGTCACGAACGTGAGGAGCACGATCGCCGTCACGATGACCGCGCTAGGGGCGGCGACTCCCGCAGGATGCGCGCGCGCAGCGGCCACGACGGACCGAGAAGTCGTATGCATGATTGGAAAGCTCGCTTTCTGCTGAGGTTCATGGACTGGACCAGGACCAGGAACTGGTCCCGGGTAGGGCTGACCGCTGGGTCAGCTATCCAGGAACCTCGAGAGCAGAAAGCCACGCCGAACGTGGTCTGAGCGGATTCGTCCT
>WNGH01006860.1_pt1 | contig 10849 bp, 9 predicted proteins | sample 5400631 | NCBI WGS metagenome assembly WNGH01 (sample SAMN13153373, study PRJNA577476) | soil metagenome | isolation source: 115 cm soil or saprolite under Garry oak tree replicate 1 | place: USA:California | collected 2016-06-15 | reverse complement strand
GTTGGGCCGGTCTATTTCGTCAGCCCGCGTTCGGCGGTTTCGATGAAACGGATCAGCTCTTCCACGTCGGCCGAACCGTTGAGTGTGGCGCGCATGCGCTCGATCGCTTGCGTGGTGTTCAATTTCGACCGGAGCAGAACGCGATAGGCCTGTTCGATGGCGCGGATTCGCCCGGCTTCGAAGCCGCTACGCTCCAGCCCAATCGCGTTGACTCCGTAGCATTTGGTTTCGCGCTCGGAGACGACCTTCGAAAACGGCGATACGTCCTGCGTGACGACCGTAAAACCGCCGATATAAGCGTGCCGCCCAACCCGGCAGAACTGATGCACCGCTGAGAATGCGCCCACCGTCACATGATCTTCGATGGCCACGTGGCCGGCCAGGGTGGCTCCATTGGCAAACACCGTGCCACTCCCCACGTGACAATCGTGCGCAACGTGCGCGTACGCCATGAAGAGATTTCCGTCGCCGATTCGCGTCACCCCGCCGCCCTGCTTCGTGCCGCGGTTCACGGTGACGAATTCGCGAAACGTGTTGGCGTCGCCGATCTCGAGCTCCGTCCGCTCCCCCGCATACTTCAGGTCCTGCGGGTCGCTTCCCACCGAACAAAACGGGTGAAAGATGTTTTCCCGCCCGATCCGCGCCGGTCCCTGAACCACGGCGTGCGCCTGAACAACGCATCCTTCCCCCAGGTCTACGTCGTCGCCGACGACGGCAAAAGCCCCGATGCGGGAGTCCCGCCCCAAGCGGGCCTTCGGCGAAACAATGGCGTGCGCGTGGATTTCACTCATCAGGAATTGGCTTCGTCCGACGGGGCCGCATCGCGGTCCACCATCTTGCACATGACCGTGCCTTCGGCGGCCAGTTCGCCGTTGACCGTCGCCTTTCCATGCATCTTGCAAAAGGTCCCGCCGCTGCGCCAGGAAATCACCGTCACTTCCAGCCGCAACTGGTCCCCCGGCACTACAGGCCGCCGGAAGCGGGCATCGTCCATGGCAACAAAATACAGGAGTTTGTTCTCGCGGTCCGGTATTTCCGAAAGCAGCAGGATGCCTCCGGTCTGCGCCAGTGCCTCGACAATCAGCACGCCGGGCATGATGGGCTTTCCCGGAAAGTGCCCCTGAAAATAGGGTTCATTGATGCTCACGTTTTTTACGCCGACGATGCTCTTCCGGCGCTCCATTTCCAGTATTCCGTCCACCATCAGGAAAGGGTAGCGGTGCGGCAGAATCTTCTGAATGCCGTTCGTGTCCAGGATCATCAGCTCTCCTCGGCTCGCGCGCGTCCTAGCGGCAGATGCTCTGCGCTGCATTCCCTTCCTGTGTGAAACGTTGATTATATGCGAAGCATGCAGCGAGTGGAAACGCCGTTGCCTGTCGTGCTGCCCATTGTTACGATACGCCGGTTATGCCCGCGCTTCCCGACTCGCAGATGCTCCTTGCAACCCTGCGAAAGCAAGAGAAAGAAATGGTGAACACTCTTGGCGCGCTGGTCCGGCTGGAATCGCCGAGCTTCGTCAAGGCTGCGGTGGACCTCTGCGGCGAGCGCGTCGCCGCAGAGTGGCACAAGCGCGGCGCGCGCGTCGAGTTTCTTCGCCAGAAGCACCACGGCAATCATCTTCGCGTGACGCTGGGGCCCGCTGGCCGAAGAGCGAAAGGGCAATTGCTGATTCTCGGACACCTCGACACGGTCTATGAGATCGGCACTCTCCAGCGCATGCCGTTCCGCATCGCCAAAGGACGCGCCTGGGGACCCGGCGCATTCGACATGAAGGCAGGCATCGTGCAGGCGCTGTTTGCTGCGGAGGCTCTGGAGCGCACCCGGACGCCGCTCGGCAAGCGCGTGGTGTGTCTGTGGACTTCCGATGAAGAGATCGGAAGCGGCGCGTCGCGCGAAGTCATCGAGCGCGAAGCGCGGCACAGCGACGCGGTCTTTGTTCTCGAGCCGGCCTTTGGCTCGCGCGGCTCGCTGAAAACCTCGCGCAAGGGCGTGGGCCAGATGGAAATCGAAATCACCGGCCGCGCCGCCCATGCAGGTCTCGAGCCGCAGAAGGGCGTAAACGCCGTGCACGAACTGGCGCTGCAAATCTCGCGCATCGCCGGCTTCACCGATTTTCGCCGCGGCATCACGGTGAATGCGGACATCATCGAGGGAGGCACTCGCGCCAACGTCATCGCCGACCGCGCCCACGCTGTGATTGACATTCGCGCTGCGCGGATTGCCGATATGAAATGGCTGGAACGCAGGTTACGCTCGTTGCGGCCGATTCTTCCCGGCGCGCGCTTGCGGGTCACCGGCGGGTTCAATCGCCCGCCGCTCGAGCGCAAGATGAGCGCCGCGCTCTACCGCAAGGCCCAGCTCCTCGCAGACGAACTGGGCTTCCCGATTGGCGAATCCCCGGCGGGCGGCGGCTCGGACGGCAACCTGACGGCCGCCGCCGGCGTGCCGACTCTTGACGGTCTCGGCGCCGTGGGCGACGGCGCGCACAGTCCCGCTGAACATGCGCTTATCCGCGCCATGCCGGAACGCGCCGCGCTTCTGGCGGCACTACTCGCGACTACTTGACAAACTTTCAGTGATAGGTGTGGCGGAGGTATTCGGCGGTCGCCTTGGCCATTTCATCGTAATCTTCGTGCAGGACTTCACGGCAGGCAGCTTCGGTCGAGCCCAGCGCCGTGAGCCGTTCCAGGATTTTCTCGATGTCGCGCATGCCGTTGGTTCGCACAATGTATTCCACTGTCGCCAGCGACCACGCGTAGCCATAGGCAGCCATATCCGCAGAGAAGTTCGTCCACGAACCTTCTAGGAGCGAGAGTGGCACGGCCCGTTTCTCTTCATAGATCCTCACCAAACCCTGGGCGTCCTCGCCGCTCCGCTGACCCTCCATCCACTGCGCCAATCCTTCCTGGAGCCAGCCGGGGCAATGACCGCGCGTTTTCTGCTGAATAAAGCTGTGAGTCAACTCGTGCTTGAGGACATGGGACAGCTCCGGAGTGACTTCTTTCAGGCCCTGGACGGGCACGCGGATGCGCCCGTCGTTGAGCGCGCCGACCCAGCCGCGCGCGCGGGTAATATCCGCGAACGCCTGCTGCGTGTAGAGAATGACGCCGATCGGTTCGGCGGGCGTAAAGTCCAACTCGGATTCGATGGCGTTGAAATGGATCTCGAGTGTGCGCAGAACGCTGCGGGCGAGCGCCGGCTCGGCGCCGCCGTAGTATCGCAGCATGAAGTGGCCGCTTTCGTTTTCCTTGAAGCTTTCCTCGGCCTGCTGGTCCCGCTCGGCCTTTTCCAGCGCGGCCTTCACCTCGGCGTCGGGGCGCAGGGATAAAGCGCGCCTCCATTCCGCCACCGCCTGATCGAGCTTGTTCGAGCCATAGTAGGCCCAGCCGCTCAGCTTGGCGACATCCGCGGAATCCGGAGCGGTGCGGCGCGCGCGCTCCAGGTACTCGAGCGCGGCCTTGTATTCGCTGCGGCGCAGGTGCAGATAAGCAAGGTCCAGCAATAGGGAGGTTTGCTCCGGGGCGTAGCTGAGCGCGCGCCTTTCCTGAGTGATGGCTTGCTCGAAGTCGTTGCGCGCCAGCTCAAACTGCGCCGCCGCCATATGAGCGCGCACAACGCGGTCCACCGCGCCGCTTTCCTCATGACCCGCGGCATTCTCCAGGCGGGCAATGTACTCCCGGTTAATCGAGCCGTCGTGCACCACAGAACGGGCGACTTCGTCGTCGGCGGGGGCCAGGTCGATCTGCGGGGGCGTGAGCGGCAAATCATTTTGCCGGGGGACGCCGTTCCCCGAACCGGCAAAGGGATCCCCGCCGCGCTCGATATGATCCACGGTGCTTTTGGGAAGGCTGAGGCGTCCCGCCGGTGTCTCGTAGCTGACCCAGCCTTTTTCTTCCACTACATTGGAGGCAATGATGCGCCGGCCGTTTTTCAAGACAATCGTGTCGGCCAACGCTAGGCCGGGAAGCAACAGCACCGCCAGTGTGGCAAGCAAGCCGTGTGGCCGGACTTTGCGAGCGACTCTCACGGCCTCAGTTTATCAAATGCCATGGGCTGGTCCTTGCTCGCGGTTGCCGCCGCATGCTTAAAGTTGCTACAGTTCCAGGCATGAGGGTGCGGGCAGGCATCGCCGCTTTTCTTCTGCTGGCGGCGGCAGCGCGGGCTCAGACGCCCACGGAGCGGAAGCCGCGCGAACTCTACAACGCGCTCAATGGACTCCGTGTCTCACCGAAGGACGTATATTCCGTCAAAGACCTGAGCCTTCACCGCGGTGCTCTCCATATTTCACTCGGGCCCGGCAAGCTCGCCTTCTTTTCTCCGTGTGACGGCCGCGTGACCGGCGCGGTGTTTGCCGGCGATGGGCACGTCCTGTCGCTGGTGCGGGACCCCGTCGAGCGGCTTCAACTGTACCGTTTTCTCGGCGCGCCCGTCCTGGACCAAAATTTCTTCAGCGCCATCTTCCGGTTCACGGACAACACGGCGGAAGAGTTGCGCGAGCAATTGCGCGCGGCCGGAAACCAGCCCGCCGAGGACTTCGCCTTTGCGGAGGGATGGAATGCCATTCTTGCTCAGATGAACCCGTGGCATTCGGTGCGCATCCTCGCCGATTGGCTCTCGGAAAACCCCCAGCCCTATTTTTACGCGGGGGTTCAGGGAAATACTGTCAGAAGCTTCGATATCCTGGCGGACCGCCGCCGTCCGGAGGAAATGATTGTAGGACAGCCGCGCGTCGTGGCGGGGCAATCGTTTTACGACGTTTGGGCGTCGCTCGGCGGCTCCGGCCGCGGCGGGGGTTCTCCGTGGACCTCCGCATTCCAGGCGGCAAACTATTCGGTGGAAACAACCATCCTTCCGGATCGCGCGCTTCAGGGAACGACCGTGGCGACGTTGCGGGCCCTGCGCGGCGGCGAGCGCATCGTCCCTCTCGAGCTCTCCCGGTTTCTGCACGTGCAGTCGGCGGAAGATTCGGCCGGCAACGCGCTGGATTTCTTCCAGAACGAATCTCTCGCGGCCAATGAGATCGCCGCGCGCGGGAATGATGCCTTGCAGGTGGTTCTGCCCGTGGCGGCGCGGCGCGGAGAAGAGATCCGTTTGCGTTTGACCTACGAAGGCACGGTGATCAGCGATGCGGGCAACGGCGTTTTTTTCGTGGGCGCCCGCGGAAGCTGGTACCCGCATGTGGGCGGCCCCGACGCGTTTGCGCAATTTGATTTGGCCTTCCGCTGGCCGCGGCGGCTGCGGCTTGTGGCCACAGGAATAAAGACCGAAGAACGGGAAGACGGGGAAATGCGCTTCGGGCGCTGGCGCTCGGAAAACCCCATTTCCGTGGCGGGGTTCAACCTCGGAGACTACGCTCTGGAGACCGTGAAGGAGCAGGGTCTCACGCTCGACCTGTATGCCAATCATGATCTCGAACAGGCCCTGGTGAATCGCATGGAGCGAAACGCTGCCGCGCTCGCGGCGCTGGGAGGGCTGCCTTCCCTTGCTCCCGGGCCACTCGGCCCGCGGCGAATGGAAATGCCGGAACCGCTGCCGAGCCCGACTTCCTTCCTGAGGCAGCTCGGCCAGGAAATTGCATCCGCGGTGCACTTCTATGAACGCTACAACGGTCCCTTCCCGTTCGACCATCTGAGCGTTTCGCAGATCCCCGGGACATTCGGACAGGGCTGGCCGGGCCTGCTCTATCTTTCGACGTATTCTTTTCTGCCGCCGGTGGCGCAGCAGCGCGCCGGACTGAATCAATCCGGTCAGGAGCATTTCACGGAGTTGGTGCCGTTCCATGAGGTAGCTCATCAGTGGTGGGGAAACGTCGTGGGCTGGAGCAGCTATCGCGATCAATGGATTGATGAGGGCCTGGCGAATTACTTGGCGCTGCTGTTTGCCGACAGCCAGAAAACCCCGGACAGGACGCTGCATACCTGGCTGTTGCGGTATCGCAATCGCCTTACGCAAAGGAGGCAAGACGAACCGGAAACCGCCGATGAAGTCGGCCCGCTGGTGCTGGGGTACCGGCTCTCCTCGTCAAAATCACCCGACGGGTTCGAGCACATCATTTACAGCAAAGGGGCCTGGGTGTTTCACATGATTCGCATGATGTTGCGCCAGCATAACGCGAAGAATCCCGATGCTCTCTTTCTCGATCTCCTGCACAATCTGCTGCTGAAGTATCGCTACCGCGCGCTGTCTACCGACGACTTGCAGCGCGAGATCGAAGCGGTCTTGCCTCCCGCGATGGCGCTCGAGGGGGGCCGGTCGCTCGATTGGTTTTTCGACCAGTGGGTTCGCGGCACCGGCATCCCCCATTATAAAGTGACTTACGCGGTCCACGAGCAAGACGGGGCATTCAAGGTTCAGGGAGTGCTGCATCAGACCGGCGTTCCCGATTCCTTCCTGGCGCTGGTGCCGCTCTATTCCAGCGCCGCAGGAAGCAAGCCGATCTACCTCGGCACTGTGGAAACGTCCGGAGAGCAGACCCGCTTCCAGTTTGTCTCGCCCCGCCGGCCGCACCGCGTCCTCATCGACCCGCATTACACTCTCCTCTGCGTGCCCGAATAGCAGTCCGGCCCCTCGCGCGATCCGACGGGACATAGCCTGAAGGCTATTGCGAAGGGAGGAGCAAGTGTAGTACGCGCTGTCGCCCGTTAAGCAATATCCGTTTAGCTTACGTCGCGAGATCGGCAGTTACTGCGAAGGTGACATGAGGCTAACCTTGACCAGGGAGGCAAAGCGCTATGTGCCGGAAGGTGCTGATTACACTGGGAATCCTCTCTCTACTGTGCACTACGAGGGCGAAAGCAGACGACGGGTACGCTTACTGCCCACAGCGAGAAGCATACGTATATCTTTACGACTCCGCGGCCGGCTTCCAAGTGTTGGCCCAGGTGAAATGTGGCGCGAAGCTGGCAGTTCTGGACGCGCGTAATAAGGACAGGGTGAGGGTGCGCACTGCCGATGGCATAGAAGGTTATGTCTTGAGGGAATCCATTACTTTGAATCCACCGCCGGGCTCACGGCCAACGCCGCCGTCTCCAAAGCCCCAACCGCCACAACCACAGCCACAACCGCAAGCGCAGCCGCCGGCCCCACCACAGCCACCATCACCACCCAAGGTGGAGTCCCAGCCTCAGCCTCAATCTCAGCCTGAGCGGCGACCGCAGCCACAGCCACAAGTAGAACCGGAACCACAACCTGAACCACAGATACAGTCGCAGCCGCCTTCAGAGGTGCACGCTGAGGCAAAGTCCAAACCAGAAAGGAAACCGCAGCGAAAACATGAAGCCCGACAACAGCCGGCCGCGCCAACGTTCAGGCCCTTTTCCACCGTGGGGTATGTGCCGCGAATGGACTTCTTCGGCGGATACTCGTTTCTCAATGCCGGCACCAGCGGATTGACCGCTCGCCAGAATCTCAACGGGTTCGAGGGCGCGGTGGCGGTTCACGCAAACAAGTGGCTTGCGGGTGAGATTGATTTAAGCAGCTACTACAAGACCATCAAGATACTCAACGTAGGGACCTTTGCTTTTCGCGATTATGCCGGGATGGCCGGACCGCGCGTCAACATCAGCAAATTATTTCTCCACGTCCTGGCGGGTATAGATCATCTATCGGGCAGCACGAACTTCTATGCGGCCGGTACCAGCGCTAAATCCAACGTTCTCGCGGGAGCCGGCGGCGGGGGCGTGCAATGGAACGTTTCGCGCCACGTGGCCCTGCGCGTCTCAGGAGATTACGTTCTCAGCCGCTTCGGGGGACTGAACCAGAATAATATCCGGGCGGCGGTGGGACTCGTAATCGGGGCAGGATCGGTAAGGCGAGAATAGCGCCAATAGAAGCCAGCAGGCGGCGCCGGTGTTTGCCGGCGCCGTTTGTTTTTTGGCCCGAGTTTCTTGAAGAAGCAAGTGCGGTGTCAACGGTTTTTCCGGGCTTTCCCAGGCTTCGTGTATTGCGACGGCGGCGGTCACGCCCAGGCCAATCAAAGGAATAATGACAAACTGAGTTCGCCCGGCGCGCCTGGTCTTCTTCTCAACCTGTCTTGTACCGGCGCCGTGCGGTCCTTGCGGGTCGGGGGGACTGAGCAGCACACGGTAGGAAGTCGCTTCGGGGACCATATTCATCCTCCCAGGGATGCTGCCAGATTAGAGTCGATGAATTGCGGAAACCCCGAGCCAATGAGACTTCCGTACTTGTGCGCAATAAATGAGTATTGGACCTGCCAACCCGCCTACGGCTGATTCATAGGTTTCGGCTCTTCCAATTGAATCGGGCTACCAGGGTTCAGGCCAACTCTGCCCTCCGGTCCCAGGACATAAGGAAACCCTTTGGGATCCACCGGCTTGCCGCGTAATAACCCGGCGCGGACCACTTCTTCCATCGAATTCGGGTAGCGGCCGAAGCGCTTGTGGAACTCTGCCACGATTTCATCCAACTGCCTTAGATCCAGCTCCGCTTTGAGCCTGTGCAGGTGTCCCTCGGCATTGAGGCGGGTCGCGGCGTCTTTCGCGGCATCGTGCACCTGCTGCCAGAGAAACAGGGAGACTTCCAGGGAGCGTCCTTCCTCGGCCACTCTCGCCGCGAGCACTTTCATCCAGATTGCCGCGTCGGGGTTTTTGCTCCCTTCCAAAAACGCCTGGGAAGATTTTTGATAGTCTTTCATTTCCCAGTAGTAGAGAAAACCCAGGTCCGCCCAGAATCGCCAATACTCGGGATTATTTGCGATCCCCCGGCGGATGAGCGCCTCGGCCAAATCGGCCCGGCCCGCCCCAATCGGAGGGTGCTGGGACAGAAAGATTACGCCGAAACGGTAGGCGGGGATCAGGTGAGGATCGAGCTGGGTGGTCAGGTCGAGCAGCGGCCAAAGCAATTCAAAATTTGGATCGAAACCGCTGTGTTTTTCGCCGTAATACTGGACCGCGCGCGTCCAGTAAATGTCTGCGAGCAAACCGTCGTACTCCAGCCCCAGGGTCTTGACCAGGCGGCCTGAACGAAACAGCAATTCGTCTCGTTCCTGGTGCACGCGGCTGATTTCCGAATCCATGCGCACCTGGAGCCGGTAGACGGCCCCCAATCCCAGCGCGATGGCCAGCAGCGTGAGCGCGAGTGATAGGCCGCGGTTCGGCATGTTATTTCAGGTTGCGGCGCGAGAACGCCGCCGCAGCCGCCAGGAGGACAATCGCCGCATACACGGCTGCATACAGCGTATTGTCCAGAATCAGCTTGGCGGGAACCGCCCGCCCATACGCCGCGGAGGCCGTGATATTGAAATTGTTGAAATTGGGAATCAGGTAAGAAAACGCCACGGCGATGGCGTCGAGCGCGCGGCTCCCGGTGATGTGTCCGAAGGTGCGGATATCGCTGGCGAACAGCCCGGCCACGTAGATGCCCACCGTGAACAAAATCGAAAGCAGCGGAGAGGAGAAGCAGGAGAAGAACAACGCGAGCGCCGTGATGAGCGCGAGCTTCAGCAGGATGAAATACACGGCCACCAGAATGGTGACGTCGGCCGCAGCGAAGGAATGCTTCACATAGAGCAGCGCCGCGGCAAGGCCCAGGGTCATCAAGGCGGTATTCACCAGAAGCGTGAGCAGCAACCCGGCAAATTTCCCGGTCAGGAATTCCCAGCGGCGGATGGGTTTCGAGAGCACCGCGTAGAGCGTGCGCTTGTCCATCTCTTTGTAAACCAAGCCGACGCCGATGAACACGGCCATCATCAGCCCGATGATGGAAATGGCGGAAAGCCCCAGATTGATGATGACCAGCGTCTCGATGCCGATGGAGATCTGTCCCACGAGGATCGCCGCAGCGATCATCAGCAGCGCGAAAAACAGCAGACTGTACAGGACGCGGTCGCGCACCGCTTCGCGGAACGTATTGACGGCGACCACCCCGGCAAGGCGCGTCATTTCTCGGATACCTCCACGGCGTGCGGGGTGGCGCCCTCCGCTCCCACCAAATCGAGGAAGTAATCCTCCAGCGTGGATTTAATTTGCGTCACCGAAAGCACGCTGGCCCCCGCGGTCTTCAATTGCTCGAGGGCACTATACAAGTCCGCTTCCGCAACCTCGATGCGGCGCCGGTTCCCGATTTGCGTGGCTTGGCCGGCCAAAGCCGCCGGGAGCGGCCTTGCGCCGCGCGGTTCGAAGAGAATCTCCATGCCGCGCACCTTTACCGAAACGATTTGATCGGGTGAGCCGACTCCCCGGAGTTTTCCCGCGACGACCACCGCCACGCGGTCGCAAATCATCTCCGCGTCGGGCAGAATGTGCGTGGAAAACAAGATGGTGCGGCCTTCGCGTTTCAGCTCGAGGATGATTTCCCGCACCTCGCGACGCCCCACCGGGTCCAGCCCCGACATCGGCTCGTCGAGGATGAGCACCTCCGGGTCGTGCAACATCGCTTGCGCGAGCCCCGCGCGCTGCAGCATCCCCTTGGAATACTTGCGAAGCTGAATCTTCCGGGTGCCGTCCAGACCCACCTTCTTCAAGAGGCGGTCCACCCGCTCGCGCCGATCCGCCGCAGGGAGGCCGAAAAAACGCGCGAAATAGTCAAGCAGTTCCGGCGCGGTCAAATAGTCGTAGAAGTAGGGCTGCTCCGGAAGAAAGCCGATCTTCCGGTGCATGCTCACGTCGGAAATCGGATGCCCAAGGATGCGCGCCGTACCCGCCGTGGGGAAGATCAGCCCGACCAAAAGCTTGAGTGTGGTTGTCTTGCCGGCGCCGTTCGGACCCAAAAAACCCAGCACTTCGCCGGTCTCTACCTGCAGCGAGAGGTCGTCGAGGGCGCGGCGCTTCTTCGCCTGCCAGAAACCGACCGGGAAGTCCTTTGTCAGTCCTTCGATTTCGATTGCCGGAGA
>WNGH01012971.1_pt1 | contig 10850 bp, 11 predicted proteins | sample 5400631 | NCBI WGS metagenome assembly WNGH01 (sample SAMN13153373, study PRJNA577476) | soil metagenome | isolation source: 115 cm soil or saprolite under Garry oak tree replicate 1 | place: USA:California | collected 2016-06-15 | reverse complement strand
GCTGAAGACCGTCGGAACTCCCGATAGAAAGAGCCCAATAGAGGTAGGTCCCAGCAAACCCAACGCACTGAGGAATGTAATCAGGGTGCCACGTCGGTCGATTCTCACAGCAAAACTCTCCTGCTGACATCATATCGTCAGTCGGGATTACGTCATTGGTAGGGATATCATATGTTTCCGTTTCCTGAACGCTTCTGACGACAAGGCCCGACAATTCAAGTAATCAAGCCAGTCTGTCCCAGAGCGCAAACGCCCAAGCCATCGCGGTGTTTCTAACCTGAGCGGAAATCTTCTATTTTCCGCCAGCAAAAATCCGACTCCTTACCGCGGCTGGGAGTGTGTAGCTGCCCGCTTGGCGATTCGGTACGTTCCTCTGGCCTCTTTCAGGAGGAGGGCTCAACTATGCGACAACGCTACCAACATGGTTGTCTGAGGTGTGCAAAACGCAAGGCTGGACCGGACTGCTGGGAGTATCTCTGGCGGGAAAACGATGAGGCAGGGTTGCGTGTGCGCAGGACAGCCGTCATCGGGACCGTAGAACAGTATCCGACGAGAGAGTTAGCCCAAACAGCACTGAACGGGCTCAGAATGCAGGTGAATGAGGACCGACTACGCCATCCAGGGCGCAACATCTTTGTTGCGGACTTGGTTGATCACTACGAGCAGACGGAACTCTCTGAGAAAACTGGCCGGCATTCTCATGCGACGCGAATTGTGTACCACCCATACCTAACAAGGTGGATACGGCCGCATTGGGGAAACGTGAACGCCTGTTCCGTCCGAACAATAGCGGTTGAGCATTGGCTGAGACAGTTGCGACGTGCTGACGGCATTCCGCTAGCCAACACAACGAAGGCGAAGATCCGAAATCTGTTCAGCGTGCTGTTCAATCATGCAATTCGTTATGAATGGCTGCGTCAGGGAAGAAATCCTATGAGGTACGGGAGCCCCTGCTGGCGTGCGGCTCGCAAATCGACGTTCAGTGAGCTGGTTTGGTTCAGGGTGCTGTCCTCCGGGGTGAGTTTGGTCAGTGGCTCGACCTACTTTTGGCACTCTTATTGGAGCAATGTGGAGCAACGCAAAACGCAAGCAGCGTTCGTATATTGTTGAAGAATATGGTAGGCCCGTGGGGACTCGAACCCCAGACCTCTACCGTGTCAAGGTAGCGCTCTAACCAACTGAGCTACGGGCCTAGAACCCATGAAGTTTAGCACGAGTGCGAGGTCAGAGCGGAGCACCGACCGCGCCCATCCTGCGAATGATGCTCCCGGCGATAGATCGGGCGGTGTGTTAGTGTGTCCGGGGGAAAGCCGCGGAAGAGCATGCCGATCAAGACGATCATCGAGCCGTTCCGGATCAAGAGCATCGAGGCGATCCGTCGCACCACGCGGGAAGAACGCCAAAAACTCATGGAGGCCGCGGGGTACAACCTTTTTCTGGTGGCTTCCGAAGCGATTCTGATTGACTTGCTGACGGATTCGGGGACTGCGGCGATGTCCACCGAACAGTGGGCGGCGATGATGCGCGGCGACGAATCTTATGCTGGTTCGCCGAGCTTCGCGCGATTTCGCGATTCCGTGCAGGGCATCTTCGGTTTCCGTCATGTGATTCCCACGCACCAGGGCCGCGCCGCGGAACGGATTTTGTTCAGCGTCATGTGCAAGAAAGGCGACGTCGTCCCGAACAACACGCATTTCGACACCACCCGCGCGAACTGCGAATTTGTCGGAGCGCAGGCGCTGGACCTGCCCGTCCCGGAAGCAAAGGAGCCCGCACGCGTGCATCCTTTTAAAGGGGATATGGACACGGGGAGGCTGGGGGAAGCGATCGAACGCGAAGGTGCGAAGAACATTCCGTTGGTGATGCTGACGGTGACCAATAATTCCGGAGGCGGCCAGCCGGTTTCGATGGAAAATATCCGCGCGGTGAAAGAAATCTGCAAGAAGCATGGGATTCCGTTGTACATCGATGCGTGCCGCTTCGCGGAAAATGCGTACTTCATCAAGCTGCGCGAGCCGGGCTACTCGAAAAAAACTCCGCGCGAAATTGCGCGCGAGATGTTTTCGCATGCCGACGGCTGCACCATGTCCGCGAAGAAGGACGGGATGGCGAACATCGGCGGTTTTCTCTGCACGAATGACGATACGCTGGCGCAGCAGCAGAAAGACCTGCTGATTCTGACCGAAGGCTTCCCGACCTACGGCGGACTGGCGGGACGCGACCTGGAGGCGATTGCCGTCGGATTGAACGAGGCGCTCGAGGAGGAATATCTGAAATACCGGATCGCATCCACGGCTTTTCTCGGTAATCACATCGCGAGCGAAGGCGTGCCCATCGTGCAGCCGCCGGGCGGACATGCAATCTATATCGATGCGCGTGCATTCCTGCCGCACGTTCCGCCGGCGCAGTTTCCGGGCGTGGCGCTGGCGAACGAGCTTTACCTGGAAGGCGGGATTCGCTCGGTGGAGATCGGGACGCTGATGTTCGGCGAGCACGCGAAAATGGATCTGGTGCGGCTGGCGATTCCGCGGCGCGCGTATACGCAGAGCCACATCGAGTACGTAGTGGAAGTGATTCTGGACGTTTGGCGCAAACGGGAGCAGATCCGCGGCTACGAAATAACCCACCAGGCAAAGTTCTTGCGGCACTTCTCGGCTCGGCTGAAACCGGTTGCGAACCGAGGCCACGATGAATGTAACCATTGATCCAAAATTGAAAACGAAGTGCCCGAGAACAGCGTTGGGATGCGTGACTGTGCGCGTGGAGGCGGGCGCATCCCCCGCCGCGCTGCTCGAAGAGATGAAGGCGAGAGAGGCGGAAATTCAGAAACTGGCCGTGCCGCGCAGCGTACTGGCGTCTCCGCAGGTGGAATTGACGCGCATGGCCTACAAGGCACTGGGAAAAGATCCATCGAGGTACCGCGGTTCAGCGGAAGCGCTGTTGAGGCGCGTGGTGACGGGAAAAGGCCTGCCGCAAATCAACGCTGTGGTGGACACGATCAATCTCGCGTCGGTGGAAAGCCGCCTGCCGATTGGGCTGTATGACCTGGCGCATGTGAGTGGAGATATAGTTTTTCGCGCGGGGCGCGCAACTGAAACGTACAAGGGCATTGGCAAATACGATTTGAATCTGGAAGGATTGCCCGTGTTTAGTGATGACGCTGGACCGCACGGGAGCGCCACGAGCGATTCGGAACGAACGATGGTGACGGGGGCAACGACGCAAGTACTGGCGATCATTGTTGCTTTCGGAGGTCCAGAAAATCTCGAACGGTGGATGCAAAGACTTGGGGCGCTCTTGCAACAATATGCGCTTGGCACGGCCATTATGACAAACATCGTAAGTTAAGGAGTTCGGAAGGGTGGGTGAGGGGTGGTGGGGCAGGGACCGGCGGGCTCGGTGGGTGACTCGAAGACCCGCCACTTCGAGGGGGTCCGCCTCTGGTCAGATGAGGCGCGAAGATCCTTTTTGGGATGACGGGGGGACACGGAAGCCGAAGAAGCGGTGATCGCAGGCTTCGCAGCGATAGGGATTTTGAAATAGCAGACTGTGACGGACCCAATCATTGGGGCCCTTTCTCAACGATCGGTGAATTTTGTGACTGCCGCAATTGGGACAAATGGGAAAGTGATTCTTGCGCGTTGGTTCGGTCATCGGGAAGTCCCCAGCTGGAGAAATATATGGTACACCCTAGCACCTAGCGTGAGCGGGGAAGAAAATGGAAACTAGAAACTAGAAAAGAGATAGGATGAGGAAAAAAAGATATAACACAGCGGATACAGAGAACGTAGAGGGCGCAGAGAAGAGACGGGCCCGGGGTTCGGTACGCATCCCCAAAGCCGTGCGCAGCGGGCGGGTCCAATTCAGAACGGCGAAGGAGGCCGTTGCCAAACGTCGCAGAAAAGAAATCGTCCTACGGACTCGACGCAAGGTGACCGCTGACGTCAGCGGAGGGGTTGCACGGCGCTGGAATAGTTTCCGAGCAGGCGGCCATACCTCCGGAATCTCGTCTGCTACTGGCCAAGGGCGGATTTTGCCATTGCAGGAGCCCTTTCTCTTGGGTGCTCTACCGGAAGTTGAAAGATTCGCAAGAATTCGATTTACTCGTCGAAAGAGGAGAACCTGATGCGAATCCAAGGCCTGGCGGGTCTGCTGGTAATTGCGGTATTCCAGTTGGTCGACCCGGGAGTTGCGAGGGCCCAACTTCCCACTGATTTTCTAAAACAAATGTGGAGCGCCCAATGGATCACCTCCCCAGACGGCCCACAACGCGACCAGTCTGTACTGCACTTCCGGAAGCTGATTGAGCTTGCGCAACAGCCGGAGCACTTTATCGTGCACGTGAGCGCGGACAACCAATTCATTTTTTATGTGAATCAGCAGCGCGTGGACGCCGGCCCATCGCGAAGCGACTTGGGTCATTGGAGATATAAGACCTATGACATCGCGCCGTTCCTGCGTCCGGGGAGAAACGTTTTGGCCGCCGCGGTCTGGAATTTTGGCGTGCTTACTCCGCTGGCCCAGATCAGCGATCGTACGGGATTTCTTCTTCACGGAGCAGGCGAAGCGGAGCGGATAGCCGACACCGATCCAACGTGGGAAGTGGAAGAAGAGAAGGGCATTCAAATACTGCCCACCCCAGAGGCGGTCCGAAATCAATACTATGTTGCCGAGCCTGCGGAGCGCATCGATGCAACAGCGTTCAACTGGGGCTGGAACACCGCCGACTCCGGCACCGGTGGGCGCTGGAAAAGGGCGCAACCGATTGGGCACGCCACTCCGGCCGGTGCAGTGTTGCAAGAAAACAACTGGCAACTTGTGGCGGACGCGCTGCCTCCCATGCAGATGGCGTTGACTTCTGCCGGACAAGTTGTCAGGTCGACAGGTATCGATTCTCCGACAGGTTTTCCAGCGAGGGCATTTACCGTGCCAGCGCATTCAAAGGCCACGGTTTTAATCGATAACTCTCATCTCACCACGGCATATCCCGAGCTGACTGTGAGCAGTGGCCGCGGAGCCACCGTTCGCCTCACCTACGCCGAAGCCTTGATCGACGACAACGGTAAGAAGGGCAACCGCAACGAAATCTTCGGCAAGCACATCCAAGGCATTTTTGACGAGTTCCTCACGGACGGCGCCAGGAACCGCACATTCATGCCGCTGGGCTGGAAAACATGGCGTTACCTGCAGCTTGATATCGAGACAGCCGATCAGCCGCTGGAAGTTGAGAAACTCCGGACCTGGTTTACCGCATATCCGTTTGAAGAACGCGGACATTTCGAGTCAGACGACAATTCGCTGAATCCGATCTGGGAAATCGGTTGGCGAACTGCCCGCCTGGACGCACACGACACCTACATGGACACCCCTTACTACGAGCGAATGCAGTACGTCGGGGACACTCGAATTCAGGCACTGATTTCCTATACTGTGGGCGGTGATGACCGGCTGCCGCGCCAGGCCATTCAAGCCTTCAATGATTCCCGCATTCCTGACGGTATCACTCGCAGCCGATATCCCTCGTCCATGAGGCAAATCATCCCGACTTTCTCATTGCTGTGGGTCGGTATGCTGCACGATTTCTGGATGTACCGCTCCGATCCTGACTTCGTTCGCGCACAACTTTCCGGCACGCGGCCGGTTGTGGATTGGTTCCTGCAGCAGCAACGCGCGGACGGCCTGCTGATGAGGATTCCCTGGTGGCCCTTCGTAGATTGGGGCACTGATTTCGGTTTCGGCGTGCCGCCGCAGGATGACGATGGCGGATCTTCCGTAATAACGCTGCAATTTATCGAGGCGTTAAGCTATGCGGCGGAGATGGAATCTGCATTGGGCGACAAGATCAGAGCCGGGCTCTATCGCAGCGCCGCGGAGCGCGCATCGCAGGCGGTGTACAAGCTCTGCTGGAATCAGCAGTATGGTTTGCTGGCAGATACGCCCGCACAAAAACATTACAGCCAGCACGCGAACATTCTCGGCGTCTGGCTCGACGTGATTCCCCACGAACAGCATAAGGATGTGCTTACGAAAATCCTTTCGGTGAGTGACGGATACACGGCGAGCGGACCCGTGCCGCCCCTCACCAAAGCCACTTATTATTTCCGTTTCTATCTCGCCCGCGCGCTTGACCATGTGGGAATGGGAAACCAGTACCTGCAATTGCTCGGGCCATGGCGGGAGATGGTATCGCTTGGCTTGACAACTTGGGCCGAGCAGCCGGAACCCACGCGCTCAGACTCTCATGCCTGGAGCGCGCATCCGAACTATGATTTCCTGACCATTGTGGCGGGTATTCGTCCAAGAACACCTGGTTTCGCTCAGGTCATCGTTGCGCCTCACCTAGGAACACTCAAACATCTTTCGGCTGCGGTCGCGAATCCGAAAGGGATGATAGAAGCCGAATATACGGTTGAACATTCCCGCGTCAAAGCAATCATTACGTTGCCGGCGGGCGTCTCCGGCGAGTTGCTATGGAACAGCAAGACTTCAAGCCTTCATGGAGGCAAACAAGAACTGGAATTACGGCTAGAGTAACCATTTTATCCCGGCCAACACGTCAAGGAAATCTAAAGGACGCGGGCCCATAGTTGGTCTAGGAGGGCTAGGGCAACCCCGCGCCGGAGCAATTTTCATGTTGCAATCGTGGTCACTTGAGTCTAGTATCGCGCCACTGGCGTCCCCCGGTTAAGAGGCGGGAACCGGGTCAACGGTAGCGCTCTCAGCTTCCTAAGACCTATCGTTCCCAACGATTCCCGCTCGTCAAGTCCTGCGCACTTCTGCATTCCGCCATCTTTGGAAAGCCCGCAGGCGGTGGTGGCACTTGTTGCAGCATACCGTTTTCCATTCAAGGAGGTTCACCTCCCGAGTCGAGACGCACGAGCACGTGTGGGTCGATTGGCGGTGCATTGGACGTGAGGACATTTCACGAGTCCGGAATTTGAGCCTGGGTGGTCTGTTTGTCGAGACACCGAAGCCAAGGGGTGTGGGTTCGACGGCCAAGCTTGAATTTCTTGTCCAGGAGGGACAGATCAGGGCCGACGCCGTTGTGCGCCGTGCCGAGCCCGGTCGTGGATTAGCAATGAAGTTCACGGCAGTAAATGAGGAAGATCGCCCGCGTCTAGAAGCATTGATAAGCAGGCTTCGCTATTCGTCCTGATTTCCGGATTACCGGACATCTGCCTGCCAGCTATCGCCACCGATTTCACTTGCGTTGGCGTGACGACGTCCTATTCGGCTTCTGACCCGAACAAAAAGTTGCGCGACTTCTTGAAGAGCCAAGGGCAGTCAGGTTGTCCATGAAACCCTTTGTCATGAAACTCTTTCTTAGGAGGTGTTCCAATGAAAGCTCACAAGTACTCGTTGTATCTCGCAATTAGCCTGGTAGTCCTCGCGGTCGCGACGCTCATCCCCAAAGGGAAGGTCTCGGCATCCGGTGATGAAGGCCAATTTATCGCTGTAAGCTCGATGCTCGACGGCTTGGCGTCGGGCGCTGCGTTTCCGTTTATCGATACCACACCTCACAGAATTGCCGTGGCGCACATCGCGGTCACTGATGCGACCACGAACTGTTCCGCAGGCGCTGCGGCGCCGTCTAATGTGGAAGTCCTCGTGGGCCAGGCGGGTGTGTCGTTGGTCTCGGTCATGGGCGCCGCGGCGAACACCGGCATTTCGACCACGCCCGGTCAGTGCGTCTTTCACGTGACCATTAAGGCCGGTCACGATGGAGTCCCAAGCACGGTGACCGACATTGTCGTGGTAAATGGCGGGTCGTCAGCTCTTACGGGCATCAATACAGTCACCGCATCGGCGACTGTCCGCGTGGACAATTCCGCTTCCGACTATCGGGTCGTGAAAGTTCAAGTTTCTATCGGCAGGTGAGCTAAAGCCGACCTACGGGGCCGGTACGAGAACGCGAAAGATGACGTTCTCGGCTTGTCCCTACCGAAAACCTCATACGGCTCGAACGCCTTTGAAATCAACGACATTCAAGAACAGGAAACTGAGACCTCGCGAGTCAGGCCATTGCAATGTAACAATGTTACATTGCTACATTGCGTTGAAAGTTGCCACCGTATCAATTCGCCAGGGACAGGACCGATCATCCCAATCGAGGATAACCCGCAATCTCAGAATGACCTCGGAGTCCGGAAACGCGCGTTCGAGGAAATCACTGGCCCCGTCCTCGAACGGGACTTATGACTCGGAATAACTTCCGGTTAAGCCCGTCGCTCGGGAACAATTGCTAAGAATGTCCACAAGGCCCCACACGTTTATGCGAAGTTGCTCTAAATTGACATGATGTGCCAATACGACATGTGTATGTCAAAGATTGACATGCACGGATGTTGTGGGTAACGTTAGAAGGGGTACATTCGGGAGCGAAGAGGCTATCCATGGACCAAATGAACGTCTCGATTACCGATCAGCTTGCTGGTTACGTTCGCAAGAAAGTGAAGAGCGGACGCTACAACAATGCGAGCGAAGTCGTCCGCGAAGCGTTGCGACGTATGGAAGAGGACGACGAGCGCGCACTGCGGCTAGCAAAGCCCACCGCAGAGGACATTCTTACCGACCTTACGGAAGAGCAGCTTGACGGCATCCGCCGCCGCGTGCGTGCCAGCATCGACGGCGTCGAGGCAGGTAAATTCCTCGAATATGAAGGGCGCGAAGGACTAGAGAAGCTTGCAGATGGGGTGAAGGCAAGAGGGCGGCAGCTCCTTGCTCGGCAAGCCCCTGGCAAGTAAATGCGCTACCGTGTCTCAGAGGAGGCTGAGCAGGATCTTGATGAGATCTTCCTCTATTGGGCCAATCGAGCAAGCCTGGAGACGGCACCGGATAATTGATGGAATCGCAGAGCGTTTCTGGCTGCTCGGAGAACATCCAAATGCGGGCAAGCCTGCAGGCAACATCGCTCGCGGTGTGAAGTGTTTCCCTGCAGGAAAATACTTAATCTACTATCGCAATACGCGCGGCGGCACAGATATCCTCCACATTTTCCACGGTGCACGGGATCAAAGGCGCGCTGTTAGAGCGGCAAAGAAACGCAAGTGATTGCTGGTAGGCGATCTCCGGTAGTTAGCACAACCTCACCAGTAGGCAGCCCGCCTGGAAAGCGCGTGCGGCGTATTTCACGACATGCTTCCAGAATCTGTGGTCCTCCTTTCGCGTGAATCGCGCCGTCGACACCCCCCTCCGCCAAGAAGTGTGCTATTTGCTGCGTTCACAATCACATCTACGTTTTGCTTGGTGATATCACCTTTCAGAACCCGAACCCTTCTGGACAGGAAGCTGTCTAAGGATTTTGACTGGTCCATGACGGAACGCTCCCACTTTGGAATCCCCCTCAATAACAAACCGACTCTCTCTCAACGAGGATTCGCCGGAATCGCCGACCCATAGGCTGCTCAGAATTTCCGGTATGGACAACAGGAATCCAGGTCAGGCTAGCGGCGATTCAAAACTAGCAGCGTCTCTTCAGGGTCTGCGATGAATCCCTGAATCACGGGAAGAGCGCCACGAATCCATGCTGCGATCTCGCTCGTCGATGAATTTGGAATGCGCGGCCAGGTGACCTTCGGCGGGCTGCCGCACAAAACACTGCGTTCTTGGAAGTCCGAATCTTTCGAGACAATCGTGAAGCCCTCACGGCGGGCATACTCCCAGATGGCTTCATCATCCGCGCTTCCCAGTCCGCAAGAATGCACATGGATGGATCCGGGGCAGATTCTCGTCAAGCAGCAGCTTCACGCTTTTTGCAATTCTAGTTTGCGTTCGCGGTCCGCGGCGTAGGCCAGGCAAGCACGGATATCCTCATCTGTCAGATAGGGAAATTCGCGCAGGATATCCTCATGGCTCATTCCGACCCCTCAGACTTCTCTCCTGTCGGGTGCGCTGCTCAACTCAGGAGGAAACATCAGCGATCAAACGGGGTTCGCGGAGATGAGCGCGCAAGCGACTTTCGACGAACCCTCACCTCACACAACAGCTAAAAGCCCTCCGGCCAGTGCTGGGCGCCGTGGTAGACCGCGAGGACCACGATATCGGCTTTCTCGATGGCATACGCAGCGATGAACGGCGTATTCGAAATGACCAACTCACGAGTCCCAGGAACCCGGCCTGCTCTGCCCGACATGGGGTAGACGGCAAGTTGTTGAACGCCGGTGACTACCTGCATTGTGATCCGGGCGGCAACCTCTTCACTGTTGGACAGGGCGATGTAATCGTGAGCCTGATCCAGTTGCCGAGTCGCCTGCTCGGTCCATTCGATCATTGACGTGCGCGTCCCGTCCTCTTGAGCCCCTTTACGACCTCCTCATGGCTTAGGACCCGGCCTTTTCGCTTCTCTTCCAGCCCCTTGCGAACCAACGCGTCCTGATAGGCGTGCAGTTCGATGTAGTTGGTGATCGCCTCGTTAATGAGATAGCTGCGCGACCGGTCCTGCGCGGCGGCCAGCGAATCAAGAGCGTCGATCTTTTCAGTGATGGCACGGAAACTGATGGTTTTCTCATTGCTTCCCATAATGCCAGAACAATAACACATATTATTCTGTATTACAATTCGACAGTTTGGCGGAGGTCGTACCGCGGGACGTTTTGCGCTTCCGCTGTGGATGCGAGTGCCGCGAAAATTAAGCACCACGCAAGCGCTCCACAGATGAGACGCGCGAATGGATGATGTTTCAAGCTATTCATACGGACTCCCTCCTCGAAAAAGATGTTCGTTGGTTTACCTGCGTGAGAGCGGGCAATGGCACGTTAGGTGCGCGGAATTAAAGGCAAGTGAAGGTCAAATAAATTTCTTACGACACTCTTCCATCGTCAGTGTTTAGCTTTGTGGCGAATCGACGCCAA
>WNGH01011886.1_pt1 | contig 10851 bp, 9 predicted proteins | sample 5400631 | NCBI WGS metagenome assembly WNGH01 (sample SAMN13153373, study PRJNA577476) | soil metagenome | isolation source: 115 cm soil or saprolite under Garry oak tree replicate 1 | place: USA:California | collected 2016-06-15 | reverse complement strand
GCCAGCTTGCTTTGCGCAACGAAAAGTTTGGAGGCAGCAATCTTCTCGCGCGAGCACCGCGCCGACGTCTGGGTTGATTCGCTGGCTCGCCCGCCGATCGAGAAACGCAAACGACCAATCATTAGCACGTGTTCGCGACTGAGTGAATGCGAGCGTGAGATAAAAGACCAAGTCAGCTGTCCATTTCGCTTCCGTTCGCTCCTTCGCCACGGGCGAAACCGATCGTGTGATTGTCGATCTTGGCAGCAATCGCTCGATCCTTCGTGTCGTAACGCCACGCGTGACAAGTGACTCAAGAAGCTCAGCATTCTCGAGAATATTTGCCGTTGCCTGAACATCGGCTGGCAAGACCGGCGCGAGAAAAAGGACTTTCCGAGGCGTCACGGCATGCCACTTGGAATCGCACGCATTGCAACGGCGTATTTGCGAGAAGCTACCGCTGGTAATGCGCCGGCTTGAGACGCGCTTGCAAGCGTAATCGCCACGATTACCCAGGCAAAAAAAGAAGCAAAGTGGTTAAAAACAACATTGGTAAAGAAAAAGCTACCCACCACAAATGCGCCAAGCACAAATACTCTTCGTAAACCTTCGTCAATTACTGTGCGTCTCACCTGAAAAAAGACGTACAACGTACCTACGCAAGTCATTAAGAATCCCAGGAGTCCAATGAGACCCGTTTCTATAACCAATCGGGCAAATTGCGACTCAAAGCGGCGCATGCTCATTACGCCTGTTTCAGCATAAACGCCGGCTACCTGTTCGGTACCGAAGCCCGATCCCAACGGTGCAATTTCAGTCGCTAGACCGGCTTCTAAAAAGGGACCGACTGTTCTCCCCTCGATCGTATCGTCAGAGCTTTCATGTCGTGCAATGACCGTGTCACTTAATTTCACTACGACCGAGTTCAGATTAAACACGTAGCCTAGGGCTAGAACTGCGATGAGAGCCGCAAGGCCTTTCATGAGGTTACCGAGGGCATGTCTCCCTGAAATGGCGAGAGCAACCAGCAACGCAAGCACAGTAAGAACTGTTCCTCGCGATATTGAGACTAGGGCACACAGTAACGAAGCAACATAGGCTCCCCAACCGCCGACTATATAGGATAAACGGCCCCTAGCTAGACAAAGCAAAGACAGGCCGGCCCAGGCGCCCACTATCGCCAGGTTCGAGTATCCCGTGATGTATGAAAATGTGCCGGCAGCCCGCACATTTTCCTCGAAGGCAGTTGCCGAGGCCAAGTCCTCGGTTGCGTAGAAGTTAATTGGTGCATCGGCGGGGCTTGAATATTGGGTAATGCCGAGCAATGCATTCAGCACGGTTAGACCGCCGATCAAAAAGGCTACGTTGTGGATCTTCGCGCCGGCGAGGCGCGGAATAATCAAATAAGTAAGCAAAGGAAGGCCAACGAGCGCTCGGAAAGAAAGTAATCCGCCGACGATGTTCAGCTCGTGCACCGCTGCGAGCGCCGCCCCTGTTAAGATTAGGGGAAGGCTTACTATTAGAACTGTTCGTAGACTCTTATTTAACGCACCGCGCGAGCGGCACAGCAGAATTGCTGCAAAAATAAAGTCCTTCGCAAAATAGCACGTGTATTTAATCGGGCCGGCTGATTCCCTGAACACCCACTTCCGCAACGTGCCTTCCAAAACGCAAGCGACAATACTGAGCAGCAAAAGTATCTCCGCTGGACCACTAACCCATCTTTTTGAGCGGTGATTCATCTCAACAGGGCCTGAGAGATAACGGTTAGATAACGCTCCGCCACGCACGCGGGCAAGTGCCGGGCGAGATGATCGGCTGCATTTGATCTTAATTCAGTCGTTAAATCCGATTCGGTGAGCGCGCGCTTGATCGCCCTCGCGAGGGCTTCGGCATCGCCGGTCCGAACAACAAGCCCGCACTTTCCTATCGCTTCCGGGAGGCCACCGCTGTTTGAGCCAATCACTACACAGCCGCTTGCGATTCCTTCAAGCGCGACAACTCCAAAGCCTTCATTCCAGATTGAAGGTACGATTAAGATGTTATGCTCGGCCAGGAGCTTTGAGACATTGTCGGTTGGTATCTTTCCAGCAAATGAAACCTGATCAGCCAAACCGAGGCTTCGAGAAAGGTTTTCCAGCGCTCTCCGCTCAGGGCCGTCTCCGATAATCGTCAGGTGCGGTTTCACTCCGGAATTCTCAAGCAGCGCAAGTGCCTGAATTAGGACATTCACGCCTTTGCTGCTGACTAAGCGCCCAAGAAAAACAAGATCGCGTGTCTTAACACGCTCTTCCGACTTGTGAAAAGCTTCGGGTGAGAACGGATTTACGATGATCTTGCAAGGAATGCCAATCGTCCGGGCCACCGCCTCGCTCACCGCGATATTCTCAGTCGCGCGTTTGGCAAGAAACAATTTTAGTTTCTCGCGCCAATCGCGGTGACCCGATTCATCAATTACATAAAATCCGTGATGCGCGGCAATGAACGGTCGTCGCACAATCAATAATGGCCAGATCGCTCGTAAGCTGATATTGAAATGGACAAACACATCGTGCTTCCGCAACAAATCGAGAAAGAACGAGAGACGAGGCTGATAATGAACTGGAAAAGGAAAGGAGTTTCGCTCAATTGGCCGCGCAACGTCGGTCACTACGCTCTGTTTGACCCATTCTCGCGCTAAGAGCTCAGCCACGGTTTCGATACCTCCTACGCTCGGCCAGAATCGCGAGTGCAGAAGAAGCTTCATCCGTTAAGACGCGAGTCACTCGCAGCATGCGGACGCGATACCCAACTCAAGTACGTGATGTTCAACTTTGAAATCGCCTCACTCCATCCCAAATGCTGGACAGCCCGCGGCGCTTGCTGACTAAGTTGCTGTCGCAGATCTGTATTGACGATTAATTCACGCACCGCGTCGTAAAGATTTGGCGATTCTGCTCTTTCTAATAGCATCGCGTCTTCCCGATCGTTCAAGCCGGCTGCAAAGCCCACTCTTGTCGCCGCCGCGGCGCAGCCGCAAGCCATCGCTTCAGCAAGTGCAAGACCGAAGCTCTCGCCGATCGAAGGCAAAACAAAGATCGACATTCGCGCGTAAAGGTTTCTCAATTCGGCTTTGTCTTCGACATGAGGAACAACCTCTATTCTCGAACATATTTCCGCCGAAAAGTACCGCTCTTTTTCAAAGGATGAGCCGACACCAACAAGGAGCAATCGATAGTCGGGAAATTCCTTAAGTATGCGACCGATATCTTCGGCCAGCACGCGGACTCCCTTTCTGGGCAGCCAGGTTCCACAGTACCCGATTATTTTCTCTTTGATGTGCGGAATAGGGGTGTCAAAGAATTCGTCGGCAATCGGATTGTCGATCGCCACCACGCGATCCGCGGGTTGATATTCCTCTCTGATTAACCAGTCGCGGTCATACTCGCTGACGGTCACCACCAAATCTGCTTTCGTGAATGCCTTCTTCATGAATGACTCCCGGCGAATCTGATACCAAGTCCGGCAAGTGGATCCAAAATATTCATCAAGCATCCGCTCGTAACGCGGTTCAGGCCCGTTCGTGTGCTGGACGAGGAGAAATCTCCTATTGGGACGCTTGGCTAATCGATTAATCGCTATCCATGCCTCCCCTCCATAGAACTCAACAACATCGTAGTCGTTCGCTCGCAACTTGCGCGAAGCACTTTTCCACATTCCAATCGCCTGTCGATAACTGTTGGCACGCGGACGCAGCAATTGAAGAACTTCGTAATCGTCAGGTCCCATAAAGTCTACGAGGTGCCCTGACTGCCTCAAGCCTTCGGTGTAGGCTCGCGCGATTTGCCCCGAACCTTCACTTGCTCGTGGCTGACAATTGGAAAACGTCAAGATTTTTAGTCGCTTCATTCCCTTTTGCTATGGTCATGTTGCCAGCGCCGGAGCAACAACGGCAAAGCCCGTAATGCGAGCAATGGAGAATTTCGGAGCAGACGCTTGAATAACTTTTTTGCAATCGACGGACTGCCGCGCTTGCAATGGTAATGGAGATAAACGAAATCAACCCGGCTCGAGTTCCAGTTTCTTGCAGGAGCAAAAAGCCCGTTCGCATCACTTTTGAGGACTTTTAATATTGTTTGTGCGCGGGCGTCGTAAGTGTGCTCGCGCATGACCAGTGTGCGAGCAGCATCAGTGATTTGTCTTCGCTTGTCTTCATCCGCCAACAAACGATCAACTATTTGGAACAGTTCGCGTTCACTCGAATAGCCCATAAAGTGAACACCTATCTTGAAGCCCATTAATTCCAGTTCCGTTGGCAAGGAAGTTAGTAGCAAGGCCCCGCTCGCCATCGCCTCAAAGCAGCGCAAGTTTGCATCCTGCGGATAGTCGTCTCGTCCTATATTCACGGCTACTTTTGCCTGATGGTATACATTGCAAATCTCATTCTCCGGATAGCTACGCTGCCAGTCATTCATTTTGTAACGCGCAGCCAATAGCGGCAACAATTGGCGGCGCGTCCGGTATAGTTCACGATCAATCCTTCCGACCCAGGCGATATCGTCGGATCGCTCGTTGTCGATATTCGCAGCATAAGCAGCAGCAGACACAGCATGAGGCAATAGAAATACTCTCGAGTGCCCATACTTTGCGAAATAGCGATCAAATTTAGGATGAAAGACGAAAACATAATCAAACAATGCTGACCAAAACGCTTTCCAATCGGGTTTAGAGAAAACATCGATTTGGAAGCAGGCTGTACGTGTTTCACTCTGAGCGAGATCTTCTGGAATCATCGTCGTCGGGGAGTCGGGATACAGCAGTAATTCCTGAGTTGCGCTGGTTCGATCCGAACTTTTCCCGGCGGAGTGCGCTAGCTGGGCGCAACCGAGCCTCGAAAATGCGTCAAAATAACCGCGACGCTCGCGAGTTAACTCCGAAGCGCCACATGCGAAATTGATGCGGAGATTCAAAGCGCTACTCGTTCCGCCGGAAAGGGTTTTTGGATCCGTACACAAAGGCGCGAACAACTTGGCCAAAGCGCAAACGGACCTTGTGACTGTTCCCTATGACGGTTCCTCCATTCAGCAATAGCCGTGCGGCATTTCGCAGCGCGCGGCCCATTGCCACCGGATTTCGGCTGATACGAAAAGCGTGACTCACTTGGACGAAGAGATTGCATTCGAGCTGGTGTCTCAACCATTGAAGATCATCCTGCCTTGGTCGAGAACTCTCTGTATGGTGCCAGACGAAGGTTTCTGTACAATGCCTAATTCGAAAGCCGGCTTTGCGCAGCTGGTGTCCCCAAAGATACCACATCCCACCAAAACGGTAGGCCTCATCATAATATAGGCCGCTTTCAAAGATTTTCCGCGGATAGGCAGTGCTGCCACAAGCTATAGCGGCACTGTATTCGGCGTTCTCGGGCGGACCTATCGTTCCGTTTGATCGTAATTCACCCAGCGCCTCCAAAGGATCGGTTGGCCGATTCGGGGAACGCTCGCTTACCGTCCAAATAGCTTCAATGTCCGATTCAATTGCATCGACGACGGCGCTCACAAATTCTTCAGGGTGCGTGTGGTCATCGTCTGCGCTCATAATGTGCGTACCGTCAGCCGCGCGAAATGCCGTATTACGGTTGGCATATAACCCGCGTTGTGGCCCAGCTATCCAGCGCGCTCCAAAATGCGCTGCGATCTGCCGCATCTTCGTTTGTAAGGCGTCACACGAATCATCCGAAACAATAATTTCAAACGGCTGAACACCCTGCGCTCGCCAACTTTGCAGACACCGCTGTAGCCAGTCCGGACGGTCTCGTGTCACAAGCGCAATACTTAGTCGGATCAATCCCATACTGGCAGTTCATCTACGTTGGCAATCAAACTCGCTAATGACAAAAAAGGTGGATTACTTCCGCGTTCGCAAGCGCATCCCAAGTGTGAATCTCCTTTTGAAAGGGAACTATCGGACCGTCTACTTCTACCTGGATGTAAAGCGAGTAACGCTCCAATAAAATCGTATTCAACACCTGGCGCAGCTCTTTCGCTTTATCCTCGTAGGACCCAATGTGTAATTCCAAATCAAGGCGCGGGGCACAAGCAAGTATTCGAGCAGCTCCTTTCAATGCCTCATGTTCGAAGCCTTCCACGTCTACTTTCAGGAAGTTCGGCGTTTCCCCTTCAAGCACATCGTCCAATCTGACAAGTGACACCTTCTCAAGTGAATGATCGGCCCTGGCATCGAGCACGACCGAAGCGTTAGGGTGCGATGAGATCGACACCGTCCCACTCGCGGCGCCCACGGCAACTTGGTGGCAAATAACATTCGTAATTCCGTTTAGGCGAAGATTCTCTTTAAGGAGGGCCATGTTATGGCTGGACGGCTCAAAGGCGTAAACTCTTCCCGCTGGTCCCACCCATTTCGCGAAAAGAACCGTGGAAAAACCGTGATTAGCTCCGCAATCAATCACTACATCGCCAGGCTTTATACAATGCTCCTTGATCCAATTTAATTCCGGCCACTCTGTGTGCTCCAGACCATATGCTGCTTCTCCAAAGAGATCTCCAAGGAGAAATCGAATCCTTTCACCCGCAATTTCACGGTCGATAATCGTCGGCCTAAAAGTGAGCTTCTTAAATCGGTAAAAGACGCCATCACGAATTCTCCGGATCGCCCATCTGCTTTGAGGAACTGATGTTTTCACCGAGGCCTTTTACAGACGGTGCTAACTGGCAACCGGTGCTAAATATCCCGCTTTCCAGCTTGTCCAAAATCCTCGTGTAGCCATGTAGCTTGTGACCAACAGCCATGGCGTAGCGGAAAAAATGCTGAATTCAAGAACGCCAGCGACCGTGTTTAGCGGGAGCAACCGCACGGCAATAATCTGAACGAGTAACGTTACAAAAGGAATTGTCCACATGTGCCAAACCCAGCCGCGCGACCATGACAGGGTATGAATCACACCAGTTAATCCACCGATGATCGCGCTTGCCACAAGTAGCGGTACCTCGTGCGTTAATGACATATATTTTCCACCCAATATCCAGAGAACTTCGCGTGGAAAAGCAAAGCTGCAAAAAAGCAGCAATGCCGCAGCCGCTAAATAAGAAGCCAAAGCCAAGGCGAAGAGTCGCCCAAGTCGTTCAAGCGATTCACATCGAGCGAATGTCGGAGCGACCAACCCTCCAAGCACGCTCGATACGATCCCGAATACCACGGCGAGACGGGTAAGCGCACCGACGTCAGCGACCTTTTCGGTCGATCCAAAAATCGAAATGATCCAAATCGTGACCTGACCCTGGTACGCGAAAAAGACTGTCGTGAAAGCTTGTTTTTTGATCAAGGCCACGAGCGCGCTGCGATCGGCCTCATCTTGATGTATTTCTTCTCCGAGAATTTTGATAGCTCTCCTGCGGAGAAGCAGACCTTGAACAGTCAACGCGATTGCAGTGACAAGTATCGCGACTACCGCGTTAAGAAAAATGAACGCCAGCGCAGCGATCAACATTAGCCGAAGACAAGCGCCAAGAAGTTCGAATCTCTGGACGGTTGTGTAAAGAGATCGCAGCCGTAATGGCGTCGAATATATCGTCGTCAAAAAGGTTCCCCAGATCGTTGCGACAATACACACAGCAAGCGTAACGGTTGTAATCCACGAGACGTGATTTTTTCTGAGAAGATAAACTGCCGATATCACGGTGACGGGTATTGCACCCGATGCGAGATAACCGCGCAGCCGCAGACTTGCCGCAACAAGCCCGTTCAAACGGGCTGCATCCTGCCAAACGCGACCGCCAAGCGCATTCAAACCAGTGCCAACACCGCAATCAGTGAGTGAATTAAGCAGAGTCTGAAAGCTCGCCGCAATTGTGTAAGCGGCGTATTCGGATTTGCTGAGGACGCGGACAATCAAAAAACCCGACACCGCCATGATTGCCTGCACCGCCGTCTGGATGGTCGTGAAAGTGGCCAGCGTTTTGGCTTTGTTCTTCCAGACTTCAGCTGGCACGGGCCGAGACTAAACCGCATGCATTCCGCTGCAACTTCGTAATTCAGTTGCGCGCGCGGAGATTCTCAGGTCGATATCAGAATTGCCCCTTATGCGAATTCGACGCTTCGGGGGATGGGCAGGAAGGGCTTACGTCCTCACCTCCGACAGGTCCACGGCTCAACTTCGACTAGTGGTCGCCGTCAGTTTTCTTTGCAGGCGCTTTTTCCTTTTCCGCCGGCTTTTCGTCCGACCTCACCGATGTTGCTTTCTGGTCTTTGTTCTGACCATCACCGCCGGTATCCGCCGATTTCGAAGATTTTTCCTTGTCGGTAGGCGCATCGGCTTGTTTTGAAACTCTTGAATCCTTCTCGCTGCCCGCGTTGGCCTCTTTCGCAGGTTTGGAATCCTGATCGGTAGCGCTGCGCGCTTTTTCCTGGTGCAAGTCGGGGTCGTCGGTCGAACCGAGCCCCATATCCAAAAGGCTTCCCTGAAATTTTGCGTCCTTCACGCTCCGGCTCGACAATTTTTGCGCATCTACCTGTTCCGTTTTCTCTCCCTTGATGCTGACACGTTTGGGCACGATCAATGAATTCTGAAGGTCCCGGGCGTCATTCTGGCTTTGGCCAAGAGTGGTTTTGTCAAGAATTGCCTGACCCCGCGCAAGTGGAGCAACCAATCCCACCACAGCCGCGAGCACAATCAATTGGGAAATGCGGATGGCGTTCACAAATCGACGTCGGGACGGTTGCATTTGGCGACCAATATTACTCGATCTCGGGCACGGAAAGTAAGAAATTAACCAGCTTTTCGCTCTCGGCAACTTCGTCCCAGCGAAACTCGACGATCAGGCGCGCGCCATCGGCGACGCAAGTTATCGGAATCGCTATATATTGAGTACGCGCGGTAGCGCGGATCAGGCGCTTTTCCTCTCCAGGAAAAAGTTAGCGAGCACAAGGATGTCCATTTCGGTGCGGAGGAAGCAATCGAGCGCTTCTTCTGGATAGCAGACGACCGGTTCGCTTTCGTTGAAAGAAGTATTCAGCACAAGCGGGACGCCCGTCAGATCGCGGAAATGTTCGATCAGCCGATAATACCGCGGATTGGTTTCTTTGTGGACGGTCTGTAAGCGCCCGGTGCCATCGACGTGAATAACAGCCGGGATCATGTCCCGATATTTCGTCCGAATCTGGAACACTTTCATCATGAACGGGACGTCGTCATCGGTCTCAAACCATTCCGCCACCTCTTCGCGCAAAATCGAGGGCGCAAACGGGCGGAATGATTCGCGCCGTTTAATCTTCGCATTCAATACGTCTTTGATCGCAGCATTGCGCGGATCGGCTAAAATGGACCGGTTTCCCAAAGCGCGCGGTCCCCATTCCATTCGACCCTGAAACCAGCCCACAATTTTTCCGTCGGCGAGCGCCTTAGCAGTTTTGCTTACAAGCTCTTCCTCGTCGCCGATGTAGGAAGTGGTGCAGCCGGCGTCTGCGATCTCTTTTTTCTTCCAATCGATCAGCGCATGAATTTCTTCTTCGCTCGCGTCGGGACCCAGATACGCCGTCATTAACGGCGTATCGGTTGAGAGTTGAGAGTTGAGGGTTGAGAGGACAAAAGCGGCTGCGCCGATGGCGCCTCCGGCGTCGCCGGCCGCGGGCGGGCAATACATTTTCTTGAACGGCGTCCGGCGATACACTTTCCCGTTGGCGACCGAGTTCATCGCGCACCCGCCGGCAAGCGCAAGATTGTCGCTCGGATGCTGTTTGTGCAGTGCCTGGAGCAGCGCGAAGAACGCCTTCTCATAAGTGGCCTGGACCGACCGCGCGATGTCCTTGTGCTTTTGCTCGAGCGGCTCGTCCGGTCTTCGCGCCGGACCGAGAAGACCGACCAGCCGGCGGCGGTAAAGGGTGCCGACTTCCGGCGCGCAATCTTTCCAAGTGTAGGAAACGTTTCCGATATGGTGCCGGAAATATTTCAGGTTCAACCGAAAAGTGCCATCGGGCCGAATGCGCACGACTTCGCGAAGTGGTTCGAGATAGTTCGGTTCGCCATACGGCGCGAGTCCCATCACTTTGTACTCGTCACCGTAATGCCGGAACCCGAGGAACTGAGTGAGCGCGGAGTAAAAAATGCCTAACGAGTGCGGAAAATAAACGCGATTGTCGATCTTAACCTCACTCCCCTTTCCTATCCCGAACGCGGTGCTGGCGAAATCGCCGAAGCCGTCAATCGAAATGCAGGCGGCTTCGTTGAACCCGGATACGAGATAGGCCGAAGCGAGATGCGCGAGGTGATGCTCGACATGATGCACTTCAGCTTTGATCTCAATCCGGTAATTCGCCTGGAGCGTTTCCTTGACCGAAGCGGCGCTGCGGATGTTTTTGATTTTCTGCGCGATCAATTTCGGATGCGGCCAATGGGTCAAAACGAATCCGAGCCGGCGCAGATTGTTCACGCCCGGTTTGCGATTGATCGCGATGTGATCGACCTCCTCCAACCGCAGCTTTGCTTCCTCTAAAACGTAATTGATCGCGCTCGTGGGCAGCCCGGCCCAATGTTTGATCCGCCGGAAACGTTCCTCCTCCGCCGCGGCGATGAGTTTGCCATCGACAAACAAACAGGCGGCGGAATCGCCGTGATAAGCGTTGAGGCCGAGGATTCTCATGCCAGAGGTCGGAAGTCGGAGATCAGAGGTCGGTACTCAACAAAAGCAAGTATTGAGCTAAATCTAAAAAGCGAAAACAATGCCTGGTAGATGCAAATCAATTCAGCCAAAGACCTCACCGTATATAAGTCAGCTTACAAGTTATCAATGGACATCTTTCAGGTGACGAAAAGTTTTCCAAACGATGAAGTTTACGCATTAACAAGCCAGATTCGTCGTTCCTCCAGATCTGTCTGTCTGA
>WNGH01007528.1_pt1 | contig 10854 bp, 9 predicted proteins | sample 5400631 | NCBI WGS metagenome assembly WNGH01 (sample SAMN13153373, study PRJNA577476) | soil metagenome | isolation source: 115 cm soil or saprolite under Garry oak tree replicate 1 | place: USA:California | collected 2016-06-15 | reverse complement strand
CCGTCGGCGAGCGCCGGTCACGCCTGTACCGCCGGCGCCTGTGTCACCCTCCTGAAGTACTGGTTCGACAACTCACCGATACCGCAGACCAACGCTCAGGGCGCCGTCATACCGAAGAAGCCCAACCGCGACGGGACGGACTTGACCGACTACATCTACGGCGCCGACGGGCCACCGCTCACGATTCACGGAGAGCTGAACAAGCTCTGCATGAATCTGAGCGAGGGGCGAAACATGTTGGGCTTCCACTACCGTGTTTCGGACAACTACTCGGGAGACCAGCAGGGAGAGGCTGTCGCCATTCGCCTTCTCACGGAAGCGAAAGCGACGTATCCGGAGCCGGACTTCACCGTCACCTTCAAGAAGTTCGATGGAACGCCGGTGACCATCTGATAGGGCAATGAGGCTTCGTTCAGGGGAGACGCCGCGGCGGCTGGTAGCCGACGAGCAGCTGCGCGGCGCCATCACACCCGCCGCTCGAAGCCGTACTCGCGCGTGTCGTTGCGCGGCACCAGTCGAGCACGGCGTCGACGAGCGCGCGGCCGGTGCCGCGGCCGCGCAGGTCGGCGTCGAGATAGAGCCGGTGCAGCTCCGCCGACTCCGCGTCGAGACGCTCGACGCCGACGGAGCCGGCGAGCCGGCCATCGTGACGGACGACGAAGAAGGCGCCGTGGGGCGGGCGATAGTGATCGTCGAAGGTCAGCAGGTCGGGGACTTCGATCGCGGGGTCGAAGACGAAGCCGTACTCGGCGTAGATCCGGCCGATGAGCGCCCGTCTCTGGGGGGGACTTCCGAGAAGAAGGAGGACTTCCGAGAAAGCCATGTTACGTCAAGAGGGCCTTTGTGCCGCCTATGCTCCGACGCCGCGGCCAGGCCGCGCGCGTCGGGCACGGGATGGCCGGCTTCCGCGAGGGTCACCCGCCGGACGGGCACGCCGTAGCCGTCCTTGACGACGACGAAGCCGCCGGCGATGCGATCGCCGAGAGCTCCCTCGGCGGCGCGCGCCATCGCCCCGCTCGCCTTTCCGCAGCCCAGGACGAGGATGCGCGCGCCGCGGGACTCGAGGCCGAGCCGGGAGCGGACGAGGGGCCCCACGTCGCCCGCGGCGAGCGCGGCCTGCCAGATCGCGTGCGCGTGCGCGCGCGCGCTCACGCGCCCAACGTGAGGAGGCGCTCTCCCGCGTCCCGAAGTACCGCGTCGGTCTTCGGGAAGCAGAACCGGATCGTGGAGCACCCCCTGCGAATTCCTAAGGATTTGGCCCGTCCAGGCTGGCCGGAGGCGGCACTAGAGTGCATCTCGCGTCAATCTACGTCAACGCCGAACGCGCGGGCTACACCAGAATCGCGTCGGAGGGGCGACACCATATTCGGCCATTCCCTCGGTCTCGCCTTTTCCCACGATGCGGAATTGGGCTGCAAATCTCATCGAGCTACAACCGGAGAATCCGAGCACCACAGATAACAGTGGCTATTGTCACCGTGTCCTTCGGAGTGATGGTAGACGACACAGCAGTCGATTGGGATCCTCGGGCACGAAGCGACCCGTTCGGGGAACCCCTCGAGCTGCGTCACACGCCGGTTCGGCCGGACCCCGAGGGACTTGGCGTAGGAGACGTCGAGACCTGTTGGGCGAAAGGGCGAGAGGCGCAAGACAAAGGCTCAAGTCACCTGCCCCGCAAGGCCGCGCCGCGATGAGGGACTCGTGAGTCACGCCGACTGAGGTGAGTTGCCTCGAACGACCACGCTCGCTCCTCGCCGGAGAACATCAGTAGGAAGGTGGCGTCCCGGTAGCGGGAGTACCGTCGCATCCGACAGAAGAGCTCGTACGCGTGCATCCCGATGTCGACGTCCGTTTCCGTCGTCGAGATCCGACGTGCCTGCGCCTGGTCCTTGGGCGGAGGCCGGAAATCGAGAAGGAGCGACCGTGGCTGCACGCGGTGGAGCACTTCGAACGCCAGATGGCAAAGGATGACAGCGTTCCACCTCTGGTCGCGCAGACAGGCGACACAGTGCTCCCGTTCAGGACCAAAGATCGGGCGGCGCAGATACGGCCCCAGCTTGTCATCAAGTGAGGCCTCGTCAGTCACCGAGGCCAGGGAGATCCCCGGAGCGTCGGTGAGATAGGCGATCGTGAACTCCGCCCGGGCGAAGCGGTCCGGGTCGTGCACTGCGCTTGGGGAACCGAAGCGCTCCAGAATCTCTTCCGGCATCGTCGCCGAACGCAGCGGACAGATCACGACGACCCGCGCCGGCGATCGCCGGCTCCATGCCTGCGCCAGCACATACGCGAGCACGTAGACGAGAGCCCCCAGCGCCACGGCTTCCCTCACGCAAACACCTCTTCGAGCACCCGTCCCCGTGACGCGAAGTCCAATCCGAGGATGCGGGCGATCGTCGGCGCCACGTCGATGAGTTGCGCCCGCCCCTCTGCGGTCCGCCCCGCAGCGAAGTCAGGTCCGAGGGCCAGCATCCAGAGCTGGCTGCAGCCTTCGTCCTCCCGCCCGTGGCCCATGAATCCCCAGCGCGTCTGTCCGTGGTCTGCCCGCCCGTGGGCCGGCAGCACGAGGAGATCCGTGCGGCCGGCCGGCACCAGCCACTGCCAGAGCCTCCACACCAGCTCGTCCGCTTGGCGGATTGAGGCGGTGTACCAGGACCAGCGTCCCTGGTGCGCCATGTCGGTGTCGTCGAAGACCAGAAACGAGAGGTGCGGCCACGAAGCCTCGCGCGCGATGAACGTCGTGACGACGGGCCGGTCGAACGATCGAAGCTTGTAGATCGCCGCTGCGGGCTCGCTGGGCTCAAACGGGGCCGGGTCGGCAGAGAGATCCACTGCGACCACGTTCGCCGGCTCGCCGCCGGTCAGGAGAAGCTCCCGGTTTCCGGGGGGACCGATGACCAGCGTCGAGCGACCTTGGCTGCGCGCAGCGTCGACCAGCGTCCGACCCAGCGCCGGACGAGGATCGGCGTATTCGGTCACCTCCCAGCGCCCGGTGGCCAGGGCCTGCAAGGACGGCCCGTGGTTCGTCCACCCATCGTTGTAGAGCCTCGTCAGCAGGGTCCCCTGAGGAGCAAGATCGCTCCAGATCCGCGGGAGGTATCGGTGTCGGGGATCCAGGATCGTGTCGGAGGCGCGGACTCCGCCAGCCCACACGACGACGACGACGCGTTCTGCCTTCATCGTGTCAGGCCCACCAGAAGCACTCCGGCTCCAAGTTCGACCGCCATCTTTAGCCAGCCCGGCGTTAGGTTCTTCCATTTGGCCTGTTCCAGAATCGGGTAGACGGCGCCGAAGAGCCCCGGGCTGCGGAGCCGCCCGGTGAGCGTCTGGATGGCCGCATGGGCGCCGATGACGGCGGCGAGTGAGCCGCTGCGCTGGTGCAGGGCCGCGAGGAAGACGCATGAGATCAGCGGGGCGCCGACCCCGGTTCTCGATCCCGCCAGGTACACCAGCCCCTGCGCGGCTGCGACGACCGGCTCGGGCAACTGCACGACACCGCGGAACGCAAATTCCTCGCAGGCGCTGGTCGCGGGGAAGGTGACGCCCCACAGCAGCAGCTCACGCGGGACGATGGTCCAAACGGGATAGAGGTCCTTTATCTCGAACTGGTGGATGCATTCTCGGCGCGAGATCCCGACTAGGTGCGGCACGCCCACAAAGGTGAGGCCGGCTGCGTAACCCCACGCGAACGCAGTAGCGTTGATCGTGGAAAGCGGAGCGAGGATCACGAGGACGAGGACGGCGACCGCCACGTGGAGCAGAAGGTACGCCGGGGCCGTCACGTCGCGGAAGTCGAGCGGTGTCGGCGACGGATGTCGAACGGCCAGACTGACCACCGTGTACAGGACGACGGCGATGGCGAGGGGGACCACGAGAGCCACTCTCACCGGATCCGACGAGGGAGTCAAGCGCCCGCTGTGGTCGTTTGAGGCGGAGCATCTTTGGGCATATCCTCGGGCGGGTGATATGCGCCGTTTGAGGGCAGTCCTCGCGTCGCTGCGCCCGCAACAGTGGGTCAAGAACCTCTTCGTCTTCGCGGGGCTGATCTTCGCGCAAAAGCTCTTTACGGCGCTCGCGTGGCGGGCGCTCGCGGCGTTTGCACTCTTCTGTGCCCTCTCCGGAGCCGTCTATCTCTTCAACGACGTCGCCGACCGCGACAAGGACCGCCTGCACCCGACGAAGCGCCTGCGGCCGGTGGCGTCCGGCGCCCTCGGGACGGGCCCGGCCGTGGCGATCGCGAGCGTGCTGCTCGTGGCCAGCCTCGTCCTCGGGTTCGTCCTCTCGAGCGAATTCGGCCTCACAGCGCTCGCGTACGCTGTTCTGCTTGTCGCCTATTCGGCATGGCTGAAGCACGTCCTCATCGTCGATGTGCTGGTCGTGGCCGGCGGGTTCGTGCTCCGCGTCGTCGCCGGAGCGCTCGTGATCGACGTTGCAGTCTCGGGCTGGCTCCTGATCTGCACGATCCTCCTGGGCCCGCTCCTGGCGCTCGGCAAGCGACGGCACGAGCTCGTCGCGCTTGAAGCTGGCGCCGTGCTCCACCGGCCGGTTCTCTCCGAGTACAGCACCGGCCTGCTGGACCAGATGATCGCCGTCGCGGCCGCTGCAACCGTGACCGCCTACGCGCTCTACACGATGTCGCCGGAGACTGTCGCGAAGTTCCACACTCAGCTCCTGCCCGCCACGCTGCCATTCGTGCTCTACGGCATTTTCCGCTACCTGTATCTACTCTATCGACCACAGCCCCTCGGGGACCCGTCAGAGCTCCTCCTCAAAGACCGCGCGCTCCTGCTGAACACGCTGCTGTGGATGGTCGTGATGCTGCTGATCATCTACGGCGACTTCGTCTACGCGCGCATCCCCTTCGGATAAGATGGGGTTTCAGCCCATGACAGTGGACGACTGACATGCCGACGCAAGTCGCGGTGCTCCGGACGCGTCCCGAGACGGTCGTGGCAGATTATGGCCGACTCCTGAAGCTCATCAAGTACGAGCAAGTGCTGCCGCGCGAACAGGATCTGATCCTCAAGCTCAATCTTTCCTGGACCAGGTACTTCCCGGCGTGCTCGAGCCCGCCCTGGCAGGTCGAGAGTGTCGTGCGCACGCTGCTCGAGGACGGCTACGACCAGCGGCGACTCTTCCCAGTCGAGAACAAGACCGTGGTGACGAACCTGGCGAAGGGCGCTCACAACAACAAGTGGCTGCCGGTCCTGGCCCGCTTCGGTCTGCCGTTCATCCCGCTGCCGGAGGTCGAGTGGGTTACCCACCGATTCGAGTCACCGCTGCTGAAGCTGAACGACATCTTCCCGGAGGGCATCCGGATCCCGAAGATGTACGTGGGCAAGAACATCTGCCAGATGCCGACCGTGAAGACGCACGGGCACGCCATTACCACTGGTGCGATCAAGAACAGCTTCGGTGGGCTCCTCAAGGAAGTTCGGCATTACGCCCACGAGTTCATGCATGAGGTCCTGGTTGACCTCATGTTCATGCAGAAGAACTGCATCCCAGGATCCTCGCCGTCATGGACGGCACCATCATGGGTGACGGCGCCGGGCCACGCACGCTGATCCCACGGGTGGGCAACCTGATCCTGGCCTCGGCAGACCAGGTCGCGATCGACGCGATCGCGGCGAAGATCATGGGCTTCGACCCGCTCTCGATCCCGTACCTCAGGATGTGCCACGAGCGCGGGCTCGGTGTCGGCGAACCCCGGCAGATCGAGCTCGTCGGCGACGCGGACGCCGCAGCCGCGAAGATGGGGTTCAAGACTCGCCAAAGCCTCGTCGTCTGGGGTGATCAGCTCATCCGCAAGGGGCCGCTCCGGCCGCTCAAGCGGCTCCTGCTGCACTCGCCGCTCACCGTGTGGGCGCCATTCGCGTCGAACGTGTACCACGATCTCATCTGGTACCCGACGGTCGGGGCGAAGCGGATCCGCGAGTTCTCGCGAACGCCGTGGGGCCGCCTATTCGAAACGTACTAACGGTGCATGCCGACTTCTCTCGACAGATGTCAGGTGGCTTTCTCGCATGGGCGGTGGCGATTCTCGTCGCGGCCGCGCTGGGTCTCCTTGTCCCGTTCCTTGGCAGGGAGGCACTCGCCACGATGTTCGTGGACGACGCCTTCTACTATTTGCAGATCGCCCGCAACGTGGCGTCCGGAAAGGGTTTCACGTTCGACGGCGTTCACGCCACGAACGGGTTCCAACCGCTGTGGCTCCTTCTGCTGGTGTCGGTTTTCAAGTTCGTCCCGGGGGACGTCGGACCATTGCGAGTCGTTGCCTTAGTCGAGGCGACGCTCACCGCGGCCGCCGCTGCCGGCGTCCTTCGGATTCTACGCGCACGTATCGGAACCGGACCCGCGTTCGCCGCCGCTCTCTCAATCGTCGCACTCCCGGGTTCCCCAAGCGTCTTTCGAACTGGCATGGAGAGCAGCCTCCTGCTTTGCCTGTTCGTGGTCCTCTGGGGGCGCTGGCTGGCCCTGTCAGAAGCTGGAAGACCCTCGAGGCTCAGCTGCCTTGGCCTCGGTCTCCTGGGCGGACTTGCATTTCTCACCCGCATCGAAGCGATCGTCCTCGTCCTGGCGCTCGTGCTCCTCGGCGCCCGCCGATGGCAGGCGGACTTCAAGTGCCTTATTGCGCTCCTCGCTCCGCCTGCCCTGCTCGTAGCGAGCTACCTGGCCTGGGGCGGATTCGCGTTTGGCACCATGCTCCCGATAAGCGGCTTGGTGAAAGTCCACTGGGTGCGCGAGACACCTTGGGCGACCCGCCTCCGTTTGATCCTCGAGCCTCCCTGGATATACGAGACCCTCGTGTGTCGCTTCTTCGGGGAGGCGGCGATCTTTGAATGCCCACGCGTAGCGCTTGCACTCTATGCGGGTCTGATCGTGCTGGCACTTGCGGCGGCCTGGTGGTTCCGGGAAACGCTCCGCGCCGTTGTCCGGCAGTCCGGCGCCGGGTTTGTCTTCCTCGGCAGCGGGCTGATCGTGTTGACGGACAAGCTGAGTGTGCACAGTCTCGAGACCTGGTATCAAGGTCCGATCCTGCTTTCCACCGGAGTCCTGGCTGGATTGCTCCTTTCACGGTCGCGCCGGCTGACGTGTCTCGCGGTGGCCACCGTTGTGCTCGTCGCCGTCGCTCGGGTGCCGATGGCAGCCTGGAGGGTTCACGAGCCCGCGGCCCAGTATGCCTACTATCGGATCCAGGCAGCGGACTGGGTTCGAGAGAACACGGCGGCGTCAGATCGGATCGGAAGCTGGAATGCAGGCACGTTCGGGTACTTCTCTCACCGGACCGTCGTGAACCTCGACGGCCTGGTCAACGATGTCCATTATCTCCAGCGCGTCCTCGAGCGGAACGACTTGGAGGGCTACATAAAGAGCGAGCAAATTACTTGGCTCGCCGACCAGACCTGCGCCGCAAACCCTCGTCCCACGGCGTATCTAGCCGGGACCGCTTCCGAGCGTCTAGACGCCGAGTTCGATCTTGTGGCCTCCTTCTACCGAGCGTCCGCGGACGATGGCTGTCCCGGCTATGCGGTGTGGCGCCGTAATCGACCTTGACCCGAGCTGGAGCGATTACGTGGACACTGAGCATCCACGCGGAGGCTCAAGGGCCCGTACTAGACCGGGCCCTTGATTCCTGTGACCGCCGATAGACTCCCTGGGCCCTCTTCTACTGGATCTGAATGTTTCCGCTGCGGAGCATGCCACCCTCGGTCGGGCCACCCGAAACGGAAATTGTGAATGTATCGTTCGTGCCAGGCTCACCGTTGTCGGTAACGTTGACCGTGAAGCTGCATGGCGTGCCATTGAGGGTGCAGCTTCCATCGAAGGTGGCCGTGTTGCCAACGATTGTCAGCGATGTGATCGTTTGGCTCTGCACTTGCGCGCCGCTCGCGTGGTTGAAGTACTGTAGGTGGCCGCTCAGCTGCCCGGTTGACGCCTGGCGCTGGACGATGAAGCTGAAGCTCGCGAAACCCCCAGCGACATCGATGGTGCCACCACCTGTTACGCGGGCCGTGTTCGGCCCCGGGAGCAGCTCCACGTTGGCGATCTTCGTCACGAAGGCGTCGTCGGTGCCACCGCCGAACGTTGTCTGGAAGGCCCTCGGGGTGGTCGGAAAGTTGGCGGAGGCAGTGTCGCCCGTCACGTAGGCGTTCGGGTTCGGCAGAGTGTCCACGGCAATGCCTGCGCCGAAGTCATCGCCGCTGCCGCCAAGGTAGGTCGAGTAGACGAGCGCCGTCCCAGTGGGGTTGAGCTTCGTCACGAAGGCATCGAAGCCACCGGCCAGGGCGGCCTGAAACGCGCCCGCGGTTGTCGGGAAGTTGGGGGAAGCGGTCCACCCCGTCACGTAGGTATTGCCGGAGGTGTCCAGGGCGATGCTCGCGCCGGCGTCATCGTCACTGCCGCCGAGGTAGGTGGAGTAAACGAGGGCGGAGCCCGTCGGATTCAGCTCTGTCACGAACGCGTCGCCGAAACCGGAGGACCCCACGCCGCCGAAGCTGGTTTGAAACGCTCCCGGGGTCGTCGGGAAGTTGGTCGAGGTGGTAAAGCCTGTCACGTAGACGTTGCCTGCCGCGTCGATGGCGAGGCCGGAGCCCTCGTCGTCACCGCTACCGCCGAGATAGGTAGAGTAGACCAAAACCGCGCCAGCCGGGTCAATTCTCGCCACGAAGGCGTCGAACGGGCCGCCCCCGAAGGCAGGCTGGAAAGCCCCCGGCGTCGTCGGGAAGTTGGTCGAGCTAGTATTGCCCACTACGTAGGCGCTGCCGGCGGTGTCCACCGCGATTCCAGCGCCGACATCGTCGCTGCTGCCTCCGAGGTAGGTGGAGTAGACAAGAGCGGAACCCGTCGGACTCAGCTTTGCCACAAAAGCGTCGCCGAACGGGCCACCCCCGAGGGCTGGTTGGAAGGCCCCAGCCGTCGTCGGGAAATTGGCAGAGCTAGTCGAGCCCGTCACGTAGGCGTTGCCGGAGAGATCGATGGCAACGGCTGTGCCAAAGTCGAAGCCGTTACCGCCGAGATAGGTCGAGTAGACGAGGGTAGAGCCGGCGGCATCGAGCTTCGCGACGAAGGCGTCAAAACTTCCTCCCCGGTAGGTGGTCTGAAAGGCGCCCGGGGTCGTCGGGAAGTTGGTCGAATTTGTGAACCCGACGATGTAGGCGTTGCCGAAGGCGTCCAGCGCGATGCCATTGCCTCGTTCATCGCCACTGCCGCCGAGGTAGGTGGAGTAAACGAGGGCCGAGCCCGTCGCATTCAGCTTTGTCACGAACGCGTCGCCGTATCCGAAGCCGTCCACCCCGCCGAACATAGACTGCGCGGCGCCCGCGGTCGTGGGGAAGTTGGTAGATGCGGCCTGGCCTGTCACGTAGGCGTTGCCGGACATGTCCACGGCGATGCCGACACCGAAGTCATCGCCACTGCCGCCGAGGTAGGTGGAATAAAAGAGCGCAGGATCGATAACCAGTGGCCGGCTGGGATCATACATGGCTACCTGGAAACCGACCTGATGCGAACCTTTGAGCGCATAGCCGCCAGAGACTTCTCGTCGCGCCCCCGCCACTTCCTGGTAGATGACAGGCTTCCGCTGGCGGATCGGCCCTGCGGCCGTATGCAGCACCAAGTCTCCGTCGGCGTCCACCTCAAGCTTGTCGGTGCCCTGGAAGCTGATCCGGATCCGGTTAGGATCGGCGCCCGGGCTGACGACGAAGTCATACTCCAACTGGCGCTGGTTCCCGTAGTACACGAGATCGATCCCCGGATAGACGTTTTTGTATTGCACCTTCGCGTATGTCGGGACGTTGGTCCGCCAGTTCTCGTGATCGTTGCCGATGAAGTAGTTGGCCTTGCCGGACAACTCCTCCGTCCCCATCAGGCGTGGCTCAGGGTCGGCGCCGACAAAGGTCATCCGCAGAACGGTGCGGGTGACCTGTCCGCGCTCTTCTGGCCTGAGCCGTGCTCCTTGCAGCCTGCCTTTTGCGGTTTCCTCTCGCTTTGTGAAGACCAGGACCGCCTCGCTCGGAGTAAGAAATAGAGTAGAGCGGCTGCCGCGCGCGAGGAACTTGACCTGCTTGTCTGTCTGCCCCTGGTTGGCTTCAAAGTGCAGCGGGATCTTGCCGTAGTTCTCGCTCACGCGGACCTGGGAAACGGCGAGACGTTTTGCCGCCGGTAGGGACGCTCCGCCGACGAGAGCGCGCCCGTCGTTGAGCAGACGGCTCGTATCCAAGCCTTCCGTACTGGTCGCGACGCTGGACGAGGCCAGGGCGAAACCTAAGGACGCGATGGCTATGCTTCGCGGAAGCAGCTTCTTCATGCGAGTACCCCCTTCTCCATCGTTGAACGGTCGCCAGCCGCGAGTTTCCTTCCTCTCCGCCGAGGTCTGTTCACGAATGGCGCGCCCGAGGTCGGAACGCGCCCTCCAGGCGGGTCCGAGGCGCGTCCCACCTTCCGCTGTTGACAACCCTGTATCCGCGCTATATCAAGCGTAGCAAAGGGGGAGAGCGGACCACCCGTGGGCCGTTGTCCGCTCCGTCTCTGGGGGGACTTCCGAGAAGAAGGAGGACTTCCGAGAAAGCATGTTCCGTCAAGAGGGCCTTTGTGCCGCCTATGCTCCCCGGGGCGCTGCCGACCGACCTTACGCATCAAAACATGGAGAAGTCTTCGGCCTTCTCGGTGATGAACTCGAGGAGGGCCGGGGTGCCCTCGCGGGTCTTGGCGATCGCGCGCTTGATCGCGGGCACGATCTCGCCGGGCTCGGTCACCCGCTCGCCCCAGAACCTCGCCTCTCAATTGTTCGGGGGAGCTGCTTGTGATCGGGGAAAAGGGGCCGCCCCTTGCAGAGCGGCCCCGTGCCGTGAGGCC